>Ga0137409_10006174_pt1 | contig 12445 bp, 12 predicted proteins | sample CZODoug1_16funga_FD_122059 | JGI IMG/M metagenome (GOLD analysis project Ga0137409, IMG submission 122059) | Vadose zone soil fungal communities from Angelo Coast Range Reserve, California, USA - CZODoug1_16fungal (Hybrid Assembly) | ecosystem: Environmental > Terrestrial > Soil > Vadose zone...
ACCAGCGCTTCACATCCCGTGATCACAATGGCTGCGATAAGAATCAATATTCGGTAACCGGTCATATCCGTCTCCTCGTCGTGGGTCAGTAGTAGATGTCCGGGATAATCTTGGCGCCGCGCCATAGATGGCATGTTGCATTGCCCGGCGTTCAGCATTTCAATCGAAACGTTGCGCGCTGTAATGACTCGTTAGCATGCCTGTTACGGGTGAAATGGCGTGCGCAGCGCCTGCAATAGGCGCAAATTCTTCGGATGTCACTCTGTTCTGACCTGGCGGCACACCCGCTCGCCGGATACAGGAGAAGCGATATGACTAATTCAAAGTTGAGATTCGGATTTCCATTGGCGATTGCGCTCGCGACGGCAAGCGCGGCGGCGGTTGCGCACGGGAAATGTGAATCCGGTGGATGTTCCGTTGATGCGAAGATCACGACGAATGTACAAGCGTTGCTCGATCGACATCCGGATTTGGGAGTCCCTCATTCAATCACCGTGCAGACACGGGCCGGTGTGGTGTATCTGTACGGTGAGGTCAGTACGGGCTTAGAGCGCGAAACGGCCGAGTCGCTCACCGAGGAAACTCCGGGCGTGGTACGGGTCGTGGACTCGATCTTCGTTTCCCACTAGGCGGTCCACCAACAACATTGAAGACGACAAATTGGACGTCGATCGTTGCACGGTCGCCGTCCATCTCAATCACCAGATGTCGTCGAAGCGCGGGAATCTTCGCTACCGAATGAGTGACTACGACGAAAGGCTGCGTCCCACATGTTGACGAAAACTCAAACCGCGCCGGCGGATATCTTGGCGACCGTGGGCCGGCTGCGTGCGCTCATGCAGTGGCTACGACGGCATTTCCTGCGGATGGTCGCCGGGCCGTTGGTACTGATTCTGGCGGTAGCCTGGGGAGGGTTCTACTGGGCATCCGCGCGTTTCGTCGTCTCCACGGATGATGCATATGTGCAGGCCCACTCGACCATCGTCGCCTCCAGGCTATCGGGTTATATTTCGGCCGTTCTCGTGGACGATGATCAGCCGGTGCGCGCCGGCCAAGTGCTTGCGCGCATTGACGACCGGGATTTCCGCGCGGCCTTGGATCAGGCGCGGGCCGAGGTGGAGGGCGCGCAGGCCGAGGTCGCCGATCTCCACGCACAACTCGCACGGCAGGATACGCAGATCGCCGGGGCACGAGCGAACGTCGCCGCAAGCGACGCAGCGCTCGATTTGGCGAGCCTCAATCGCGTGCGCTATCGGAAAATGGCGGGTATCGGTTTCGGCTCGCAGCAGCAGTCTCAGGAAGCTGACGCTCAAGCGCGTGAGCGCACCGCCGATGTTGCGAGAGACCGGGCAGCCCTTGGCACAGCGCAGGAGCAGGTGCAGGTGCTGCGCGCGAAGCTCAGGCAGGCCCAGGCGCTCGAGGATCGCGCGCAGGCCATCGAACAGCGCGCGGCATTGGATTTCGGCTATACCACGATTATCGCGCCCATCGATGGCGTGGTCGCGGCGCGGACCGTCCGTTTGGGTCAATACGTCCAGGCGGGTACGCAGCTGACCGCGCTGGTACCGCTGCGCGAGGTATACGTCATCGGCAATTTCAAGGAAACGCAACTGACTCATGTACACGCCGGCGAGCCGGTACGGTTGCGCGTGGACACCTTTCCCGGCACCCAGTTGCACGGCTGCGTCGGCAGCTTGGCGCCCGCGAGCGGACTGGAGTTCAGTCTGCTGCCGCCCGATAACGCCACCGGGAATTTCACCAAAATCGTGCAGCGCATTCCGGTGAAGATCGTGCTCGATCCCCGCCAGACGCTGATCGGCAGCCTGCGCCCCGGAATGTCGGTCGAGGCATCGATCGACACCAAGCCGGAGCGAGTGGCGGCTGCGGGTTGTGCGCCTCCTGCCGTCTCATCGCTTGCGATGGTCTCGCCACCTGCGGTTCATTGAGCCGCCGAGCGCCTCATGTCCACTGCCGCGACTCTCTCGTCCCGCATCACTCCCCAACGCGACGCCGATTTGCTGCCGCCGACGGCGGACGCCCCCGATCAGGTGTCGTTCAAGACCTGGGTGGCCGTGGTGGGGTCCACGATTGGGGCGTTTCTGGCCATCCTCAACATTCAGGTGGTCGGTGCTTCACTGGCTGACATCCAAGGCGGCATCGGCGCCGGCCTCGACGACGGCGGGTGGATCACGACGTCTTACCTCGTCGCCGAAATCATCGTGATCCCGCTGAGCGCTTGGCTCGCGAACATCTTCTCGCTGCGCACCTATTTGCTGGGTAGCACGGTCGTGTTCCTAGGGTTGACCGCGGCGTGCGCATCTGCGCACACGCTGGGCCAGATGATCGTGATCCGGGCCGCACAAGGCTTCGCGGGGGGGGCTCTCATACCGCTGGCCTTTACAATCATCATGACCAAGTTGCCGCGTTCCAAGCACCCCGTGGGCCTTGCGGTCTACTCCATTGCGGTGGTCTTCGCGCCCTCCATCGGCCCGGCGCTTGGCGGCTATTTCAGCGACACGTTCGGCTGGCAGTCGATTTTCTTTCTCAGCTTGCCTTCTGGGCTGGTGATGGTCGCCATGCTCTGGTACGCGCTCGAATCCGCGCCGCGTCAGTGGCATCTGCTGCGTCAGGGTGACTGGCTGGGCATGTTCACCATGGCGGTTGGTCTCGGCTGTCTGGAGACCGTGCTCGAGGAAGGCAACAAGGACGACTGGTTCGGCTCGCCGTTCATCGTGCGCCTCGCTGTGATCGCCGTGGTGAGTCTCGGCGCCTTTATCTACGTGGAGCTGAAGCGCGCCGCGCCGCTGCTCAATCTGCGGCTGTTGGCGCGCCGCAATTTTGGTCTTGGCACCTGTGGGAACTTCATTTTCGGATTCTCGATGTTCGGCTGGATTTACCTCGTCCCGCAGTATCTGTCGCGCATGCAGGGTTACAGCTCCCAACAGATCGGCGGCGTGATGATCTGGCTTGGGCTGCCGCAACTGCTGCTCATTCCGTTTATTCCCAAGGTCATGCAACGCGTCGATACGCGCCGGCTGGTTGTCGTCGGCTACATGCTGTTCATCGCCGGCAGCCTCCTCGCCATGCGCCTGTCGGATGATTTTTCCGGCCCGCAGTTCTTGAGCTCAAGCCTGGTCCGCGCCTTGGCGCAAGTACTGACGATGGCGCCGCTCTCGGCGATCGCGATTGCCGGAATCGAGCACGAACATGCGGGCTCAGCGTCGGCGTTGTTCAATGCGATGCGCAATATGGGGGGAGCCGTCGGCATCGCCATGATCCAGACCTTCCTCACGAAGCGCGAGCAGTTCCATTCCGCCATCCTATCCTCGCAGGTAACCCTCCTCGATGAGAGCACGCGCCAGCGAATCGAGCATCTGGCAGGCTATTTTCGAAGCTCCGGGGTGAGCGACTCGAGCACGGCGTATCGGGAAGCGGTGGTCGCGGTAGGGCGCGGTATCCGGCACCAGGCGTTTCTACTTGGATTCAGCGACACCATCATCATGCAAAGCGCGGTGCTGGGACTTGGGCTGGCGGCCGTGTTGTTCTTGCGCAAAGTTTCCCAGGTGTCCGTAGGAGGGCAGGGCCATTGAGTAATTTCCATTCAAATTTCCTGCGCACGGCCGCCGCATTGGCACTGCTGCTGACAACCGCACTTGGCACCGGTTGTGCGGCTTCCGGTCCTTATGTGCGCCCGACGGACCCTTCACAAACCAAGTATGTTCAAACGCCGGCCGGCGAAGGCACTCCACAGGTGTCGTTCGGGGGTGGCCCCCCGGATGCCTGGTGGACACTGCTGGGATCGACAGAGATCGATCGATTGGTGTCGCTGGCCTTGCAGAACAATCAATCGATCGCCGGCGCGCAGGCGCATCTGGCTGCCGCGCGGGAGCGAATTCGTGCAGCGCGCGGCGCATTGTATCCCCAGGTTGACGCGGCGGTTGATGCACAGCGAACCCGCTTCGGCGCCACGGTCCTCGGCCCGCTCGCTAAGGATTTTCCGCTGTTCTCCGCCTACGCCGCCGGTCCGATGGTCAGTTACGACTTCGATCTGTTCGGCGGCACGAGATCACGGGTTGAAGTGGCCGCCGCCACGGCACAATACGAGTCCTCACGGCTTGAGGCCGTCGCGCTCAGCGTCAGTGGCAATGTAGTGATCGAGGCGTTGCGGATCGCCGCGTTGCGCGCGCAGATCCGGGTGGCCCAGGGCATCGTGGCTGACGATGGGCACATGCTTGCCCTCATCCGCGCCGCGCGCGAGGCCGGCGCGGTGTCCGAGATGGACGTGCTCAGCGCGCAGAGCCAAGCCGACCACGACCGCACCCTCCTGCCGCCGCTGCAGCAGGAGTTGAGTGTCGCCCGGGATGCGCTCAGCAGCCTGGTCGGAGCGCCACCATCCGACTGGACGGCGCCCGATGTAAATCTGGATGATCTCAAGCTGGCACAGCATCTACCGGTGGCGCTGCCGTCCGAACTGGTGCATCGTCGGCCCGACATCGACGCGGCTGAAGCACAGTTGCACGCAGCCAGCGCCACCGTCGGCATCGCCACCGCGGACCTATACCCCCATCTCACCCTGAGCGCCGCCATCGGCGAGCAAGGACTGCTCGGCGGCGGTCCGTCGGAAACTGCATGGAATGTTCTGGGAGGATTGACGGCGCCGATATTCCATGGTGGCACTCTGACAGCAGAGCGGCGCGCGGCCCAAGACGAGTACCGGGCGGCTCTTGCCGCCTACCGCCAGACGGTGGTGGACGCTTTCAGTCAAGTCGCCGATACCTTGCAAGCGCTGGGAAACGACGCAGAGTCGTTGAGCACTCAGCGGCGCGCACTTGAGTCCGCGAGCGCATCGCTCGCACTGACCCGCGACGCGTATGCGGCGGGCAACGCGGGATACGTACAGGTGCTGGATGCACAACGGTTGCACCAGCAGGCACAACTGGGTGAAGTGCAGGCGAATAGCCAGCGGTACGTCGATGCGGTGAAGCTGTTCTTGGCCGCCGGCGGTCGCGTCGAATTACCGCGCACGTGAATAGAACAGTTCGAAGACGTGGAGTCTTGCTAGCCGATAAATGCGCTCCCCCGATCGTTCCATTGTTACCTTGGAAGGGCTCGGTACGCCCGAGAAACCGCATCCGATGCAACAGGCCTTCATCGATGAACAAGCAGTGCAGTGCGGATACTAAGGTTGAACCCAGCGACCTCTCGGTTTCCGACGGAAAAATCACGTCGAAAGCGACCCGTCGATCGGTCAGCTACAGCGCTCTCATCGGCGGCCGGAACTTCTCTTTGAAGGTCGACAAGGCAGCGGCGGTCAAAGACCCTAGCCACTTCAAAATAGTCGGCCGATCCATTCCGCGCGTGGACATTCCCGGCAAGGTCACGGGACAATTCACCTATATGCAGGACTTTCGGCTTCCGGGCATGCTGCATGGTCGCGTGGTTCGCCCCTCAGGCATAGGCGCCACATTTCCTGTGGAATCCTGATTACGTGATTTTTGCCCACTCGGTGTGAGTGCTCCAACCGGGAGTGCCGGCAACCGGTTGCAATCGTAATTATCGGCGAGCCCACCGACACTGTCTGGAAATGGTCGGCCTCAACACTGACTCTCACCGAGATACAGATGAGTGAGACAACCAATGACTAATTTGTCACGACGCGAAATCCTACTGGGCGCTGCTGCTTCTGCTGCTGCTCTCGGCGTGTCCGCTGCAGCGTCAGCGGCCTCGTTTGGCAACCCGGATTCTCCACCAGAGGGAAGAATCAACGGAAGGAGCCGCACGAGCCTAGATGACCCGGGCCCGCAAAATCCGGCTCTCGCGAACCAGTTCCCATCGTTCCAGGACCCTCCGGCCACTGACGTCAACGGCATGCCGTTGTTCTGGGCCTCGTTCAACAATGCTCACAAGCGTTATCAAAATGGCGGCTGGGCGCGCGAGGTCACACAAGCCGATTTCGCGATCTCGAAAGATATCTCCGGCGTCAATATGCGTCTGGCGGCGAACGGTATCCGCGAAATGCACTGGCACCAGCAGTCCGAGTGGGCCATCGTGACGGACGGCGTGTGCCGGGTCACGATCCTCGACGAACAAGGTCGGCCGCAGGTCGCCGATGTGAAGACGGGCGATCTGTGGTTCTTCCCACCAGGTCTACCGCATTCATTGCAGGGTCTGGGTCCGACCGGCAGCGAGTTCGTGCTCGCCTTTGATAACGGCATGGCCTCGGAATTCAATACGCTGCTGCTGACCGACTTCATGGCGCACACACCGCCGGAAGTGCTCGCCAAGAACTTCGGCGTACCGGCTGAGGCCTTCAAGAACATTCCGCTCGATAATCTGTGGATTTTTCAGGGTCAGAATCCGGGACCGCTGGCCGATGCTCAGAAGTCGGCACAGTCAGGTTTAGCTCTACCACCCCATCCGTACGTATGGGCGTTTAGCGAGCAGGCACCGGACCGGCAGAACAAAAGCGGGTCCATCAAGATCGTCGACAGCCGCAATTTCAATGTATCAACGACAACCGCTGCCGCCCTGGTCACGGTCAAGCCGGGCGGCGTGCGCGAGCTGCACTGGCATCCGAACGCCGATGAATGGCAGTACTACCTCAAGGGCGAAGCGCGGATGACGGTGTTCGACACCGGTCCGGCGGCGGCCACGGCGGATTTCCGCGCGGGCGATATCGGCTATGTGAAGAAGAGCCTCGGGCATTACGTCGAGAATACGGGCAATACCGACTTGGTGTTCCTGGCGCTCTTCAAGTCGGACCACTATGCGGAAGTCTCACTGTCCGACTGGCTGACTCATACTCCGCCGCAGCTGGTGATGCAGCACCTGAACATCAGTGCTGAAACGCTGGCGAAGTTCCCACGAAACCGCCCGGGTTTGATGCCTATGTAGCCGCGCCGCCGCGCTAATTGACCCCTGCTGCAATCCGGATGAACAGCCAATGGTGCGGCCGGGTTGCAACAGGAGGTAGGGAATCCAAACTCATGTCGCCTCCTTTGAATATGCCTCCGGTTGACCTTGTCCTGAGTACCGGTACGACGTTTCAGACCGAACTCGCAGCGCGCGACGCGCTCGACGGACGCCGCAAAGGACTGCGGGCCTTCCTGCCCTTCGCTGGGCCCGCCATCATCGCATCGGTCGGATATATGGATCCCGGCAACTTCGTGACCAACATTCAAGCCGGCTCCACCTACGGCTACGAGTTGCTGTGGGTCGTGCTGGCGGCGAGCTTGGTTGCAATGCTATTTCAGGCGATGTCCGCCAAATTGGGTATCGTCACGGGACGCAACCTTGCGGAACTCTGCAGGGAGCAGTTGCCGCGGCCGATCGTGATTGGCATGTGGATAGCATCAGAAATCGCCGCGATGGCGACTGACATTGCGGAATTCCTCGGCGGTGCCCTTGGGGTGTCCCTGCTGTTTCATGTCTCGTTGCTGTGTGGTTTGATGGTTACCGGAGCGGTAACCTTTGCGATCCTGCAGCTCGACAAGAGAGGCTTCCGTCCGCTCGAACTAGTAATCGGCACCTTCGTTGGCATCATCGGCCTCAGCTGTCTGTGTGAGCTCGTAGCCGCGCCGCCGGACTGGCGCGCCGCACTCTTTCACACCGTGGTACCCGAATTGCGTGATCGATCGGCCGTCACGCTCGCCGTCGGAATCGTCGGCGCGACAATCATGCCGCATACGCTCTACCTGCATTCAGGATTGACTCAGAACAGAACTGCCGCGCGCAACAACCGTGAACGCCGCGGCCTGTTGCGCTTCTCGAACCGGGAGGTCGTCGTCGCGCTCGGCTTCGCCGGCTTGGTCAACCTTGCGATAGTGATGATGTCGTCGTCCGTATTCGGCAAGTTGACGCCGGGTATCACAGATCTTGGCGTCGCGTATCACATGCTGATTCCGGCGCTCGGGGTCGGCGCAGCAGGCGTTTTTCTGGTCGCATTGATGGCGTCCGGAATCTCCAGTTCCGTAGTCGGCACGATGGCGGGTCAGGTGATCATGCAGGGCTTTGTCGGATTCAGTATTCCGGTCTGGGCGCGCCGCCTGATCACGATGGTACCGGCCTTTATCGCTGCGCTTAGCTTCAATACGATGACCGCGATGATTCTGAGCCAGGTGGTATTGAGCTTTGTCTTGCCTCTGCCGATGGTCGCGCTCGTGATTCTGTCTTCGCGAAAATCAGTCATGGGGGATTTCGTGACGGGCAAAGGAACAGCGTTTGCAGCGATCGCAGCGACGGCCCTGATCGTGCTCCTGAACATTGTGCTGATTAGACAGATGCTACTTTAGCGGAGCATGGAACGATGCCCGCCGTGGGTCATGCCTCGGTTTTCCCCGCCGCAGTGCTCCACGACGTCAACGTGCTCGATCTGCTCATTCCCGATCCGGGCTCGTTCTACGTGATGGCGCCAAGCGCAACATGAACACGCAGCACTTGTACACTTTCCCGTCGATCGCAGCACGGAGTTGATCTGCGACCAATAGTGCTTTCATCTGAAACCTGAACCTTCGCTTTCGCAATTGAATGGTAGCTGGGGATCTCTAACATCATGGCTCCTCATTACCCAAGACCGCTTTCTTCGATTCAGATAACTGGGGAGTACGATGGCAAGGATAGTCGCAGACCAATCCGCAGAAGTGCTGGCAGCTGGCGTCGATCGGATCTATTGCATCGCTAGCGGGAAGCTCTCGTGAACGTTACGGCCCTTCTGCTGTCGAGGCTTCAGTTCGCCTTTACGATCTCGTTCCACATCATCTTCCCGTCGTTCACGATCGGCTTGGCCGCATGGCTCACTGTGCTCGAGGCGCTGCACCTCAGGACCGGACGACCGGCATACCGGGTGGTGTTCGAGTTCTGGCTCAAGATCTTTGGCGTGGCGTTCGGGCTCGGGGTCGTTTCCGGGATCGTGATGGGGTTCCAGTTTGGCACGAACTGGAACGTCCTTGCGCGAATGTCGGGGCCCATCCAGGGGCCGCTTCTCTCCTATGAAACCTTTACGGCCTTCTACCTGGAAGCCAGTTTTTTCGGGATCCTTCTCTTTGGCCGGTCGCGCGTACCGCCTTGGTTCTATCTGTTTTCGACGGCAATGGTGGCCCTGGGCACCACACTCTCAGCCTTCTGGATCATGGCCAACAACAGCTGGATGCAGGCGCCTGTCGGCTATGTGATCCAGAACGGTATGTTCGTGCCGAATGACTGGCTCAAGATCATCTTCAGTCCGGTGCTCTGGGTGCGGTTCCCTCACATGCTGCTCGCGTCCTACATCACCGGCGCCTTTTGCGTCGCGGCTACTGGGGCCTGGTACGCGCTGCGCGGGGTGTTCAGCGCGGAGGCGCGCATCATGCTGCGCATGGGGTTGTATCTCGCCGCCGTGCTGGTGCCCATTCAGCTTTTCTTCGGACACCTGACCGGCGACTACGTGCACGATTATCAACCGGTCAAGTTCGCCGCCATCGAAGGTCGTTGGCACGACGAGCAGCCCGCGGGCGAGGTTTTGCTTGCGATTCCCGATTCGGCGTCCGAGACCAACAAATACGCAATCAGCGTCCCTGTCCTCGGAAGTCTGATCGGCAGCATGAGCCTGCACTCGAAGGAGGTTGGATTGACCGATTTTCCCCGCGCGAACCGGCCGCCGGTGGTCATTCCTTTTTTCGCTTTCAGAGTCATGGTCGGCTGCGGCCTCGTCTTGCTGCTGCTGGCTTGGGTTGGGACCTACTTGAGCCGCAAGGGCAGTATCGAGCAGAGCCGACTGCTGCTCTGGCTGACGTTCCTGAGTTTTCCGCTCCCCTTCATAGCCACGTTGACCGGCTGGTTTACCGCCGAGGTCGGACGTCAACCCTGGACGGTTTATGGGCTGCTGCGAACGGCAGACGCCGTGACTCCGTTTTTGACCGCTCGCACCGTTTTGATTTCACTCATTGTTTATTGCGCCGTGTATACCTTCATATTCGCCTTTGGAATCTTCTACATCTATCGGTTGTTGCGCGCGGGACCTGGGGGCCGCCTGGTTGTTCAACCTGCTGAAGCAACTCCCCGTCGCCCGATGTCGATTGTCGATGAGTCCCCTGTAACTTCCGCCGGTGACGTGCCCACCGCGGTGCATCCCGTCATCCGGGCGCAATAGGAATCGCCATGGTCATCTTCTGGGTGTCCGTCCTGGCGCTGAGCATACTGCTCTATGTGCTCCTCGACGGCTTCGATCTCGGCGTCGGTGTTCTCTTTGGCCTCACGCGCGACGAGCATAGGCGTCGCGCGATGATGAGCGCGGTCGCGCCGGTCTGGGACGGCAACGAGACGTGGCTCGTGGTGGCCGGAGTAGTCTTGTGGGGCGCATTTCCCGTCGTCTATGCAACCCTTTTTTCCGCGCTTTATCTTCCGCTTCTGCTCATGTTGGCAGGATTGATCCTGCGCGGCGTGGCCTTCGAGTTCCGCAACAAAACGCAGCGGTTGCGTTGGGTGTGGGACGCTGCCTTTTCCGGAGGCTCGCTCGTCGCCGCATTCATGCAGGGAATGATGGTGGGCGCACTTGTCGAAGGGCTCCCCATCTCGCACGGCGAGTATGCCGGAGGCGAATTCGGCTGGTTGAGTCCCTTCGCAGTGATTTGCGGCGTCGGCCTGAGTCTCGGTTACACGCTTCTCGGTGCCTGCTGGCTTATCAGGAAATGTAACGCCGAGGTGCGGGCATCTGCGTATCGACTGGTCCCGTACTTGTCGCTCGCGCTACTCGTCTTTGTGATCATCGTGTTCGCCTATGCCTTGAGTGAAAACCTGCAGGTCATGGGACGCTGGCTCGAGCGCCCGTACCTGTTCGCCTTTCCGCTGGTCGCCGCCGCGGCGGCGATCGTCCTCGCTGCAAGCGTCCGACGTCGCCGCGATGGCCCGCCGTTCTACATGGGTGTGCTCGTTTTCGCGGCGGCATTCGGCACGTTCGCGATCACGTTCTGGCCCTATATGATCCCGTTCTCGATCACCGTCGATCAGGCCGCGGCACCGCATACGAGTCTCGCGTTCATGTTCTGGGGAGAAGGCCTGTTCGTCTTTCCCCTCATGCTCATCTATACAGCGGTCAGCTACGGCGTGTTCCGCGGCAAGGTCCAATCGACTTCGCACCACTACTGAAGGAAACGCATGAGTTTCTGCCGCCACATCACTGGGATTCCAGATCGCAGTTTTGGAGCGGGCGATGGGAATCGAACCAGCGCATCGAGGACGGCGTGCGTGCGATCCAGGAGCATTGCCGTGATTTCGGGCAGAGAAGCCCACTTGATCGCGGCCTCTATACGAGAATTTAGTTCCTGGTCGGCGGCGCTGTCCTCCTGGTGTTCGAGCATTACGTGCAGACAGTGAAGGAGCGTAATGACCGTGAGGAGCGCACCTCGCTGGTTCTCTATCTCCTTTCGACCCCCGCCGCCGGTTCGCCCTCGCCTGGACTTGGCGATCGTGCGAGCGCGAGCGGAGAGCCCAGTGCTTGATTTTACTGGTGGTGAGAGAGGGACTCGAACCCTCGACCTCGGCATTATGAGTCTTTTCAACAACCAATATAGGACCGTGGCTGTGACGATGAGCGGCAGTATGCGGTCGTTGGCGTCATCGGGGGCGCACTAACATGGTTGTGGGCCCTCGTCACGCTGCAGCCTCGCAGGCTAGGCCGATGCGCTCGGACGCTTCGATACCAATTCGTACCATCGCCTCAGTGCTGCGTGCTCATCAGGCAGCGGAACGTTGATCGCTTTCGCGGCGAAATCAACCGTGACCAACGCAGTGATATCAGCGATTGAATAGTGCTCACCCGCTACGAAGGGTACCTCAGTCAGCCGTGCATCGAGATCGGCTAAGAAATTCTTCACCCGCAGTTTGCTACGCTCGACCAACGCCGGGATCTGATCGTAGTCGTGTGGACCGGCGATCGCGCGGCCCTTGAGCCCGGCCGCGGTATTGCGGATGGCCTCCATCACCGATGCGAACCCCTCCTGCTCAACGCGTCGCTCCCACATTGTCGTCAGCGCTCGTTCCTTGGCCGTCTCGCCATGGAGGGGTCTCTCTGGATAGATTTCCTCGAGGTAGCGCAGGATGGCCGGCACTTCGCCGATGGCGATGCCATCCTTGAGTACCAACGTGGGGATGACGCGACGCGGATTGATCGCGCGATAAGCGTCGCTATGCTGCTCGCCCTTGCCGAGATCAACAGGAATCAAGGGAATTTCGAGGCTCTTCTCCGCAAGGAAGATGCGCACGCGCCGCGAATTAGGTGAACCCGAAGATTGATAGAGTTTGAGGTCGTTGTCTTTCATCTGACTTCTCCAAATATAAGGTATCGATTGTCTTTGAGTGCTCAACCGGCTGTCTTGCCACCATCGACGGTGAAGATCTGACCGGTTACGAAGGACGAGGCATCGGCGGCTAGAAAGAGCACGGCGTTGGCGATGTCGTCGGGCTTGCCAAT
>Ga0137409_10006176_pt1 | contig 12444 bp, 17 predicted proteins | sample CZODoug1_16funga_FD_122059 | JGI IMG/M metagenome (GOLD analysis project Ga0137409, IMG submission 122059) | Vadose zone soil fungal communities from Angelo Coast Range Reserve, California, USA - CZODoug1_16fungal (Hybrid Assembly) | ecosystem: Environmental > Terrestrial > Soil > Vadose zone...
TCTCATTTCTCTGGCCTTTCAATGTCATACCCGAGTCCCTTTCTTTCGCAATTGAATTGCTCTCGATCTCAGCTTGCCCTGCGGACGGCCGCTGCTGCCACAGACTCGATTTACCGGCGATGCCTCGATCCGATCTCACCGCCTGGAGCGGCGAAGCTCAGAAACACCACAACCACCATCACAGCTACCAATAAAATCGTCACCATCACAACCTCCATTCGTCTTTGCTCTAACCACGTGCTGCGGGCGAGCGCGAATTGCCATTCGCGTCAGCTTTGATTTGTAATGTCTGGCTTCCAAACATCCGGGTGGGCGCGACATGGCGCTTGAGTGTCTCGCGCAACTTCCGTCGCCCGTGAAACACGCGGGATTTCACCGCTGTGATCGACAGACCCATGATTCGAGCTGTCTCTCTGATGGATAGCTCGTCGAGTTCTCGCAGTTGGATCGCTTTCCGTATTCCGGGCGATAACTCATTCATGGCCGAGGACAGCACGCGCCCCCACTCTCGCTGTGAATAGCTGGCTTCGGGATCCGGCCTTGAATCAGGGATCTCCGGCGGGGTTGCGGTTTCCTCATTCGCATTTGAGTCGTCGATCGACACCTCGCGTAGCCCCCGGCCTTTCCGTTGCAACATGAGGCCTTCGTTGATTGCGACCCGCGTTAGCCAGGTGGAAAAAGAAGATCTCCCCTCAAATTCGCGCAGGTGGACGAAGGCTTTTTGAAAGCTTTGCTGAACGATATCTTCGGCGTCCTCTCGGTTGCCGGTCACACGCTGCGCAACGCGAAGAATCCTCCGTGCGTGACGCTCGACCAGAACTTCGAAAGCGGGGCTGCTTCCGCTCTTGGCGGCAGCGACGAGCACCATGTCTTCGGTGCCCGCCAGACTGCCGATAGGAGCAAATGCCGCTTCGTGGTCATCGATCCTGCTTAGGAAGTCGGCTGGCATAGTCTTGATCCTCCTTCCTCTTGAACAGCGGGGTTGGTGACTTGGGCGCGTGTGCCGTGCTTCTTGAGTTCACCCGCGTCCGAGCGTCGCGTTTCGAGTTCATGTTCCCGACTTCAGATCTCATTCGCGTTGAGGGGCCGAAAACAATAACGCTGAGCAAGAGAGCCGCGAAAATAGAGGCGATCATTCCGGACAGCCCGCGCTTGCCGCTTATTTTCAGTCCCTCAAGCACATGCTTGGTGTACAGGCCGTTGGCTATGAATTGCGCACCCTCCCTTGACATGGCGCGCAAGAGCCTTGCCGCGCCTCTGTCGATGAACGTGACGTCATTGAGTTCCACAATGCACGCACGTCCGTTGCGGGTTCGGGCTACCCTCCTCCAAATTGATCTCAGCTCGCTAACCCAGGGCCCGAACAGGCGCCCTTGCAAAACGCACCGCACTTCCGTTGGGGTTTCGGTGATGGTGATTTTCAGCACATTTCCCTCTCTCGCGTCCGCATCGGACGCAACTGCTTGCTACTATCGGAAACAAGCGGGCCAGCGGGCTGCTTCCTCCTGGCCAACGACTATGTTCCTTAGTTCAATTTCAAATTCCAGCGACTCCACGCTCCGAAGAGTGGGATCAAGTTGTGTCGACTAGTTGCTCATGGCCTATCTCCTATTCGAATTCCCGAATGGCCCATTCGCTCTGTTCCGGACGTGATTTCATGGTTCCAGGATTCCGTCCCAGGGCGGACAATTCCGAGCTTCTTCATGCGGAAATAGAGAGTTGCCCGGTTCAATCCCAAACGTGTCGCTGCACCCCTTGGGCCGGAGAGAACCCAGCGCGTCTCTCTCAGGGTCGTGACTATGTGCTTCCGCTCGACCTCTTCCAGAGTTTGGCTCCGCTCATGTTTGTGCCCCGGCGCAATACGGGTATGAAGGTCTTGGATCGGGACCCGCAACACTGGGCCGGGAGAGAGAATCACTGCGCGTTCGATGACATTCTCCAGTTCGCGAATGTTTCCCGGCCACGGGTATTGCGTCAGGGCGTCCATGGTTTCGCAGGGGATCGCATCGATCGCTTTGTTCATCTTCCGCGCGGCGTGTTGGACGAAATGCCGCACGAGCTGTGGGATATCTCCCGGACGTTCGCGCAACGGTGGAATGGAGATGGGGAAAACGTTCAGACGATAGTAAAGGTCGCTGCGAAACTGCTTCTCCACGATCATCCCTTCCAGGTCGCGATGGGTCGCAGCTACCACCCGAACGTCGACTCTCTGCGTCCGCGTGCTGCCCAAACGCTCGAATTCCCGCTCCTGCAATAGGCGCAGGAGTTTTGGTTGGAGCTCTAAGGGGATATCTCCGATTTCGTCTAGGAACAGCGAACCTCGGTCTGCCAACTCGAGCCGGCCAATCTTCTGCGCAATCGCGCCGGTGAAGGCTCCTCGCTCATGCCCGAACAGTTCACTTTCCAACAGACCCGTGGGGATTGCTGCGCAGTTGAGTTTGACAAAATTCCGTTCCTTGCGACGGCTGCGATTGTGAATGGCGCGTGCGATAAGTTCCTTGCCGGTGCCCGTCTCGCCCAGCAAGAGCACGGTCGAATCCCCCGTGGCTACGGTTTCGATTAATCGGAGCACCTGCCGAAGAACTGCACTCTGACCCACGATTCCTTCAAAGCCCGCCTCGTTGCAGATCTCTTCGTCCAAACGGAGATCCTCATTCACACCGTTCGATCGCGGGGCAATAATTTCAGTGCCGGAATGTGGGACGGTCTCCTTGGTGATTGGCGGCTCGTTATCCACCAACCAATGCGATGGATTCCCCTTCAGTTTGAATACAGGATCACTCGTGGACCGCGAATCTCCACCATGCACGTGCGGAAAAGCGAAACTTATCGATGCCATGGCAATCCTCCAGATACTACTAGTCGTCTGTGCTGCCGAATGCTTAGGGCCACCCAGCGCTTTCGCCGATTGCTTTGGCTCCCTTCTTTGTCAGTCCACTCGCGGATAGGTGCCAGGCAATTCTCGAGCGCGATGCTGTCCGTTTCACATCGCTTCAGAACCTTGGCGGCATTTCGATCCATGGCTGGGCGTCTCCCGAGAAAATAGCCGGGTTGTATCCTGACGCCTCCCCCCCGATTTGATTTCATCCTCACTCAACTGGATTCAGAATTCTCCGAATGCCACATAACCGGCAGATCGCCATAAATCCGGCATAGGCACACGGTCAGACCTTTCAACTCCAAAATGATGCGGCGACCACTGGCTCCCCTGACTCCACCCCTGACCGAAGCAATATGCCGGATCGAAGAACGCCAAGGCATCACATGATCGAGTGGTTTTTCACTACCACAGAAGTTAGTGGCGGGAATACCACCATTGTGTTATGCCCGCGTGAAGTGAGAGTGGTATGGCCTGCTCGCACAAGGACGGGTGCCAGCCAACATTCAAACTGTCGGCCGGGAATCGCGTTGACAAACTCGATCGCGGTACCGCTCGAGAGGCCAGCATCCTCCAAGTCGGCTTCCCGCCGCGTTGGACAATACCTCTGGTCACGCCGGAAAACGTGATCGAGACGCGCGCTCGCCGACCCCCGCTCCAATTGGCCCAGTAATAGATCTGTCCTCTTCACATTGTTGGTCCCCCTTCCAGCCTCGTTCTTCATGGTGCAGCTTCTCTTTTCCCCTTTGTCTCCCAGCGAATGATCCTCAGATCGAGCACGAAGACGCTGTATAGAACCGGCATGAGATGGATCCAGTTCTGGTTTGAGTTGGAGATCACTCGTGGCCCGCGAATCTCCGTTATGAGCGTGCGGAAAAGCATCGTGTGTGCGTACCTACTGAATGCCAGTGGCCACTCAGCACTTTCGCGATTTTCGCCGATTGCTTTGACCTCTTTCTTTTTCAATCCATTCGCGGATGTAGGCCGGACAATTCTTGAGCTCGATGCTGCCGACTTCGCAACGCCCGAGGAACCTCACTGCGTCCCGATCTACGAGCGTTACGTCTTTCAAGTCCAGAATCAAACCACGGCCCACTCTTTCTAGTTCGAGGAATCCCTGCAACTCCGCCACGTTTTCTGCCTGAATTCGGCCGCTCAGCGTAAGGACCACCTGTCCATTCGCTGATCTCTGAATCTTTAGCATCCGCCCTCTGCGCGAAACCGAGATCCCTACCATTGCAATGCAATCTCGGCTCCAATCGTAAGCTACTGAAAAATGATGGATTAGGAGATGGAGAAATGGCGACGTTTCGCCATTTGGCGAACTCCTGTACAAAGAATCTGTTTTTGCAATCTCCAATTGGATTGCATTCAGTCGTACGACGTGTATCCACCCGTCGCCTTGAGAGCACATGATCGCAGAGACCTTTTTGCAAAGGTGCCTTGCAAAGGATCGATGCTCGACGCCAGAGCAGAGGCCCTGGCGAGGTGGCACCTACGACCAGATCCGAGAAGTGATGCCCTTACAAGGCATCTTGAGCATCGGGCGAGTGTCTGAGCTAGGCCGAGTCAGCCGGGCAAGCGTCGATCGGCCTCTACGGGAGTAACGACCAGGAGGGGAAAATCGGAAGGACGGTCTGCGATTCAGCTATACAAATTGCATTCGGGGTTCTTGAGGATGGGCATGAAAAGTGGCTTCAAGCCATCTCCCAAAGGGGCTTTGTGGGTTGCGGCTCTTGTGGTGAGACGAATCAAACCATCAGCCACGACATCAAAACGCCAATAAAAACTGGGTTTTAGCCTCTGAAGCGTGCGTCACGCTTCAGGCGAGTAAATCTATGAGACAAGTTCTAGTTGCTCTTAGAGGGATCTGCTGTTTTGAAACGATTCTTGTTGATCTTCAGTGACCTAATCTTGGATTCCAGGGTAGATCTTGGCATGCCCAGCTTGGCAGCCGCTCCCGACGGTCCGGACACCCGCCCGCCGCTTTGACGCAGGGCAGCCTCAATCATCGCTTTCTCCTGAGCAGCAAGTTTTTCCGAGATGTCAGACTGGCTTTTCGGCTCGGTAACTACAGGCTGCCGCGACAGCCAACTCTCGTCGACCGAGAAAGTCTCTGTTTCGCACACGATAACAGATCGCTCAATGACGTTCTGCAATTCGCGAATATTTCCCGGCCAGGGGTACGACTGAAGCAAGTCCAAGCTCTTCTTGTTTACCCCTCGTATGCTCTTCCCTGCTTTCCTTGCGTAACGATCGATAAAGTACTCGACCAGCATAGGGATGTCCTCTTTTCGTTCGCGGAGAGCAGGAATCTCGATTGGGAAAACGTTGAGCCGGTAAAACAGGTCCCTACGAAAGGCGCCCCCGGCGATCGCAGCCTGCAAGTCACGGTTAGTGGCAGCAATCACTCGAACGTCAGTCCGGATGGATCCAGTTCCGCCGACACGCTCAAACTCGCGTTCCCCCAGAACACGCAACAGCGCGATCTGGGTCTCGGCAGGAAGCTCCCCAACTTCATCAAGGAAGATCGTGCCGCCTTCGGCCAATTCAAATCGGCCCAATCGTCGCTGAGTTGCTCCCGTAAAGGCACCCTTCTCATGGCCAAACAATTCTGAGGCGATCAAACCGCGCGGGATGGCGGCACAGTTCACACTCACAAATGCGCGTGAGGAGCGCTTAGACCGCTTGTGTATGGCGCGGGCCACAAGTTCCTTACCAGTCTCGGTTTCGCCGGTGATCAGAACGGTGGAGTCGGTGGGAGCGACTTTGGATACACGAGAAAGTACTGCTTGCAGCGCGGTCGAAGTTCCGACGATTTCCTCAAACATTGACAGTATGTCGATTTCTTCGCACAGAGCAATGTTTTCATGCTGGAGCCTCTCTTCAGCAGAGTTGTTTCTGGCTGGGTATCGGCAAATCAGCGGTGACAACGTTGCTGCGAGTGCGAACATACTGGCACTAAACTTCTAGCATGGGGTCACGTCACGGCCGTAAGGCATTGTTGGTCAGAGACTTCGGTATTCGCTGCTCCGGCCCATGAAGTGCAGTTTTTCGGATTGGAACGCGCCGCCTAGTGCTCTCATTTGCCCTGATCACAGCGCCGAGTTCCCTGAAGGTAAATATCAATGGAAGTCACAGTATCGAGGTGATGCCCGACAAACGGGCACCGACCGCGTTGATCAAGACGTGACCTCGTGCCCCGAAGGTAAAGTTGGCGAGCGTCTTTTATCCATCCAATTATCCCCAGCGGCGCCATCCGAAAGTGGGCTTGGTGTCGGGTCAGGTGCAGACTCTGACGTAGGCAGCGACTACCTTCAAGAACAACGAGGAGTGCAATCAACAGAACAAGTTAGTGGTGGTAGGACATGCCGACGTGCGTGGCCCTGAGAAATACAACATGGCCCTGAGCGAACTGTGCCGGTGTCAATGCTCCTGCACATGGGAGCATGCCGACGGCAGTCTCCGCCCCGGCAGGGTCGCCGTCACAACCCCGATTGACAGCCCTAGCGCCTGTCAGCATCTGGGCAGCTGCCAGCATATCGACATCGGATCTGAAACGCACGAGCGAGCCACGGCCACAATGCTTTTCCTTTCAGAGGTATCACGCAGAGTCCAGTCTGGACCGTCAAATGCCTTTCATTTGCAGCGTAAGGCGACGTCGCAGGGCCGAGGATCGGGCATCGATGCGAGCAAAGGACAGCCGAAGGAACAATTATGTCCTGGCATTAACAAGTCCAGCCTGCGCCAAGGGCCCCGTCCATTTTGTAAACCGTCAAATCGTCATCGAGCCGACTGCTTCTGCTAAACCCGTAACGTTATGAACAGAACTGGGGAAGACATGTCTCGACCGAACATCATTATCGTCGGTGGAGGGTTTGGCGGGTTGGCGGCCGCTAAAGCACTCAGAAATACTCCAGCGCAGATCATTTTGATTGATCGCACCAACCACCACCTGTTTCAGCCACTGCTTTATCAGGTGGCGACATCGGTCTTGTCCCCCAGCCAGATTGGGTCTCCAATTCGCGGGATCCTCCGAAACCAGGAGAACACTGTTGTGATCCTGGGAGAAGTCATCGGTGTGGACAAACATCAGAAGCGCGTGTTCGTCAGTGATGCTGACCGGCAGGGAGTCCCGATTGCCTACAATTACCTGATTCTGGCGACAGGGGCAACTCACAGCTACTTTGGGCACAACGAGTTCCAAAAATATGCGCCGGGGTTGAAGAGTCTCGCTGACGCCGTGGCGATCCGAAACAAGATCTTGCAGGCGTTCGAAGAGGCGGAGGCCGAAGAAGATCCGAACCACCACCGGGACCTATTGACATTTGTTTTGGTTGGAGCGGGTCCCACGGGCGTCGAGATGGCGAGCGCAATCGCTCTGTTGGTGCGTAGCACGCTGAAATCGGAGTTCCGGCGGATCGATCCAGCCTCTGCGCGTATTGTCCTCGTCGACATGGCGCCACGAGTCCTTGGAACCTTCTCAGAGGACCTTTCCGAGGCCGCGAAAAAGCAGCTTGAGAAATTGGGCGTCGAGGTTCGGCTCGGGCAAAGCGTCGATCAGATCGACGCGGACGGCATCGCGGTGGCGGGGGAGCATATTTTAAGCAAAACCGTGATCTGGACCGCGGGTGTGGCGCCCTCGCCAGCAGGCAAGTGGCTGAGCGCGGAGACAGACCGCGCCGGTCGGGTACGCGTCCAGAAGGATCTGACTGTGCCCGGCCATCCCGAGATCTTTGTGGTTGGCGATACCGCATCACTCGATCAAAACGGCAAGCCACTGGCGGGTGTTGCACAAGTGGCGATTCAGCAAGGGCGCTATGCAGGGAAAGTGATTCACAGCCGCGTTATCGGCGATCGCACGCCAGGCCCATTTAGCTATTTCGATAAAGGGAACATGGCCGTGGTGGGCAAGGGTTTTGCTGTGCTGCAAAGCGGCAAGTTCCGTGTAAGCGGCATCGTGGCTTGGCTCGCGTGGGCGGCCGTGCACCTCCAGTTCCTGGCGACATCGAGCCTCCGTTTGAGCGTCTTCCTGCAATGGGTTTGGACGTATTTAACCGGTCAGAGGGGTTCCCGGCTAATCGTAAATCATCACGGGTCACAACTTGAGAAGACAGTGGCAGACCCGGGTATAAGAGCTGTGGTTTCTGGCAAGTGAAAGTGCTCCCTACACGCGCAAAGGATCAGAATGTGGCGGAGATGGCGATGGCGAGCGCCGGAGAGGCAAAAACCCAAAGCAAATGAAAGCCGCAAGGCACGAAAAGGAATGGGGAAGAGTTGTGGGGCCGGTCGCCGGTATTTTGATACTACTGGCAGCGGTGCTTCTTGCTGCGAGTCTATGCTCGGCGGCGACCGGTCCCGCGGTTCCCAGCATTTTCAAACCGGAGTCTACGCCTGCCGACTCGATTTATGGTTTGTCGCTTTTGGTGCTGGCCGTTACGGGCATCATTTTTGTAATTGTTTTTAGTTTGCTTGCGTATGTTGTCACAAAATTCCGCAGGCGCGCGAGCGATGGCCCTGAGCCTCCGCAGGTTTACGGCAGCAACCAGATAGAGATCGCTTGGACCGTGATCCCGGTGCTCATTGTGCTGGTGCTCTTCATGGCGACGGCCCGCGTAATCCATGCCATACAGGATGCCCGCAAGCCTGGCGGGGCGATTGAAGTCACCGCCATCGGCCATCAGTTCTGGTGGGAATTTCGATATCCCGGTCTCGGAGTGGTTACTGCGAACGAATTGCATGTTCCGGTAAGCGATCCCTCGCATCCGACGCCCACTTTCTTGAAATTGCTTTCCGCTGATACGGACCACAGCTTCTGGGTTCCGCGCCTTGCGGGTAAGACGGATTTGATTCCGAATCGCGTTAACAAGATGTGGATCGATCCGCATGAAGTTGGGGTGTATGTCGGTCAGTGCGCCCAGTACTGTGGAATGCAGCACGCCAAGATGCTCCTGCGAGTTTACGTTGATTCACCGGAGCAGTTCGAGCAATGGATCCAGGAAGAAAAGAAACCGGCACAGTCAAGCGACGCGGTGAACGAAGGCCGCCGGATTTTTGAAACAACTGCATGCATTAACTGCCATACCATTTCTGGAACCGTAGCCGATGGGCGTTTCGGTCCTGATCTGACTCACTTGATGAGCCGGGATACGATCGCCTCGGGGGCGGCGCCAAATACTCCCGAAAATCTCCAGACGTGGATTCAAGAGCCCGACGCCATCAAGCCAGGCTCGTTGATGCCGGCAATGAAACTGAACGATCACGATTTGAACGCGCTCACGGCGTATCTTGAGACGCTTCGATAAAAGGGCATAGGCATGGCCTCAGAAACAATCGCGCTCAATTTAGTTGACCGCGGCACACGGCCGATCGGCGACAGGCTGCACGACTGGGTTGTCACTGTGGATCACAAGAAGCTGGGGATTTTGTACATCCTCTACGCGCTTTTGTTCCTCGTCATTGGCGGTATCGAAGCCACGATTATACGGATACAGCTCGTCGTTCCGCACAACCACTTCGTTTCGCCCCAAGTTTTCAACCGCATGTTTACGATGCATGGCACAACGATGATCTTTTTCGTGTTCATGCCGATGCTGTTCGGCTTCGGGACCTATTTGATTCCCTTGATGATTGGCGCCCGAGATATGGCTTTTCCGCGACTTAACGCCTTCAGTTTTTGGATGACTGCTTTCGGAGGTTTGCTTCTTTACTTCAGTTTCATCGGCGGGAACGGGCTTTACGGCGCCGGGAACGCGCCCGACGTGGGATGGTTTGCCTATGCACCGCTCACATCGCGTGCATTCTCACCCGGGCACAGCACCGACTTCTGGACGCTGGGGCTGCTTGTGTCCGGTTTCGGTAGCATCGGAACGGCGGTCAATTTCATAGCAACTATTTTGTGCATGCGCTGCCCTGGGATGGCTCTGGGAAAAATGCCGCTGCTGGCATGGCTAAACCTCGTCATGGCTGGGATGGTCATCCTGGCCGTATCGCCGCTCACTGCGGCTCAAATCATGCTTTCCATCGATCGGTACTTGGGCGCGCACTTTTTTGATAGTCAGGCGGGAGGTTCCGCAGTCCTTTGGATGCATTTCTTCTGGATCTTCGGCCACCCGGAAGTCTACATCCTGGTAATCCCGGCCTTCGCTTTCGTTTCCGAAATCATCCCGGTCTTCTCCCGAAAACCGATCTTCGGATATCCGGTGATGGTTGCGGCGACTGTCTGCATCGGGTTCGTCAGCTTCAGCGTCTGGGCCCATCATATGTTTACAGTCGGGATGACGTCCTATGCCAACAGCTTCTTCACGATTACCACGATGGTCGTGGGAGTTCCCACCGGGATCAAGATCTTCAATTGGATAGGAACGATGTGGGGCGGGAAGATTCAGTTCAGGGCTCCGATGCTCTTCTGCGTCGGTTTCCTGTTCCAATTCCTGACTGCGGGTCTAACGGGCATTATGCTGTCCGCATCACCGTTCAACTGGCAGCTCAGTAATTCCTATTTCGTCGTAGCGCATTTTCATTACGTCCTCGTCGGGGCAATTCTCTTCACCATCTTCGGGGCCTTCTATTACTGGTTCCCCAAGATAACCGGCCGGATGTACAACGAGACTTTTGCCAAATGGCACTTCTGGCTGTTTCTCATCGGCTTCCATTTGACATTTGATTTCATGCACATCCCAGGGATGTTGGGAATGCCGCGCCGGATTTACACCTATGAGCCCGGACGCGGATGGGAAATCTGGAACTTAATCGTCACGATCGGCGTGATTTTTCAGATCGCCGGAGTGCTCGTGTTTGTTTTCAATTTGCTGCGGTCGCTCGTCAAAGGCGAAACCGCCGGGAGCGATCCCTGGGATGCTTGGACACTCGAGTGGTCCACGAGTTCACCTCCGCCCGAATACAACTTTGCCAAGATTCCCGTTGTCAAGAGCCGGCGTCCGCTTTGGGACATCAAGCATCCGGAAGATCCGGATTGGAAGTATGAATAGACAGGAGAACTCGATTGAGCAGCGGAGCGATTGCACGACCTTTAATTAAGCCTGAGTGGGCTCTTCCCTCGCGCGGGCGCGTGGGAATGCTCTCCCTGATTGCCGCTGAGGCTGCAATCTTCACGATCTTCGTGGTCGCCTACATATTTTATATCGGCAAGAGCCTGTCGGGCCCCATGCCAAAGGACGTGCTCGAACTTCCGATCTTTAATACTGTTTGCTTACTCTCGAGCAGCCTGACGATTCATCTTGCTGTCAGGGCACTGCGAAACGCGAAGGTCGGTGCGTTTGGATTGTGGTGGTTCGTAACGATTGCGCTGGGCGCGATTTTTCTAGTCGGAACTGGACGTGAGTGGCAGCGCCTGATTTTCGAAAAAGGCCTGACCATCAGCACGAACCTTTTTGGCACGACGTATTACTCGCTTGTGGGGCTGCATGCATTTCATGTCACTGCGGGACTGATCTTTCTCGCCATCGGCATGATCTTCACTCTTCTAGGCGAGGTAAAGCCGGAACACAGCGAGCGGGCGGAAATCTTTTCGTTGTATTGGCATTTCGTTGATGCGGTCTGGGTCATCGTTTTCACCGTGGTTTATGTCGTCGGTCGCTAAGGAAAGCAGAGTCACATGGTTTCAACAGTTTCAACAGTGGAAGCACCCGGGGCCACACCAGGCACGGTCAATCTACCGGCGCCGACAGCTTGGCCCATCATTCTTGCATTCGGCATCACTCTACTCTTTGCCGGGCTGCTTACGAGCGCCTCGGTCAGCATTCTGGGAGCGATCCTCGCCGTGACCGGGTGTGTCGGCTGGTTCCGCGATGTCCTCCCACACGAGAAGGAGGAGACGGTTGAGGTCAAAGCGGAAGTGACCGAGGTCTCCACTCTGCGGCGCGAAGTCGAAAGGCTGCCGATTGCACCAGATCTCCCCCGGGCCCTGCTTCCACTCGAAACGTATCCTGTGTCTGCGGGAATAAAGGGGGGGTTGGCAGGTAGCGTGGCCATGGCGGTACTCGCATGCCTTTACGGTTTTCTCAAGCAGCGGAGCATTTGGTACCCGATCAACTTGCTCGCAGCCACGGCCTCTGCTCAATCCTTCCACTTCGGCATGACTTCACTCAATACATTCCATTTAAGCAGCTTCTCCCTGGCGGTCGTCATTCATCTGCTCACCTCCCTATTAGTGGGACTGCTGTACGGAGCGATGCTGCCGATGTTTCCACGCCGGCCAATTCTTCTTGGAGGTGTCATTGCGCCGATTCTATGGACAGGATTACTCCGCAGCATTTTAGGGCTCATAAACCCGTTGCTCGACGCGCGTATTGATTGGACGTGGTTCATTGCTTCGCAGTTTGCTTTTGGTATCGTCGCGGGATTGGTCGTGGTGCGTCAGGAGAGAGTGCGCACGCGCCAGTTCGTGCCTTTTCTAATCCGTGCCGGTATTGAGGCTCCGGGATTGACGGACGAAAAACCAAATAGGAACGGATCACGATGAGATTCCGAGCACTCATTCTCGGCGCCGTGGGCCTCACCGCACTTGGTTTGTGCGGATGTACTAACGCACCGGGGCGGCCGGG
>Ga0137409_10006177_pt1 | contig 12444 bp, 9 predicted proteins | sample CZODoug1_16funga_FD_122059 | JGI IMG/M metagenome (GOLD analysis project Ga0137409, IMG submission 122059) | Vadose zone soil fungal communities from Angelo Coast Range Reserve, California, USA - CZODoug1_16fungal (Hybrid Assembly) | ecosystem: Environmental > Terrestrial > Soil > Vadose zone...
CAAGAGTCTGTCCGACGCACTATTTGAAGGCCGGGCCATTGTCTCAAGCTCGCTAATACCCGCGACAAGCCGGTTTTACGGTCCAATCGAGAAAACCGGTGCCGAGTACGATCCGGACAAAGCACAACAACTCCTCAAGGAGGCGGGCTACCACGGCCAACGCATTGTTATCCAGACCAACAGGCAGATCGCCTACATGAGCGACACGGCGATCTACGTCCAGTCCATGCTCAAGGCCGTTGGCATCAACGCCGATGTCGAGGTTCTCGAATTCGCGACCCAGTTCCAGCACTACTATGCCGGAATGTACCAGATGAGCATCTGGAACCTGACACCCTATCTAGATCCCATCTACATATTCGAGCGTTTTGTAGGCTCGAAAGAAAAGCAGGCAGATAAAGTCTGGGACGATCCGAATGCCGTCGCGCTGCTCAAGACATTGTTCGAGACAACCGACGACAATGAGCGTCAGAGAACGATCGACGCCGCTCATGAGCTCCTCATCAAAACGACGCCTCTGATCGTCTGGGCAACGCGCGTCTCCGTCGGTGCCTTCCGGCCGAATGTGCAGGGTTTTCAGGCCTGGCCTGGCCAGAAACCCCGCTTCTGGGGCATATCTCTGCTGAACTGATGCAAGATGGCTTGAAAAGGACGCGCATGGGGTCGCTTTGCGATTCCAGCGTGAACGGCAATGATATCGGCGCCTTGGTGTCGCGTAGGGCCAGCATGCCGTCCGCAACATAGCTGTCGTTGCCAACAGCGCGGAACTGGTCGGCTGTGAACGTGGCGCGCGAAAGCCGGCGCTTCCGAAGCTCGGCTCTGCCGGTTCACGAGGCAAACGACGAAATCAGTCGTGCCATCATCAGGCACCGCTGCACATGCGAGAAGATTGCCCGACGTTACCGAGAAGCGGATCGATCCCATGCGCGGTTGCAATGCCGGAAACCAGTATGGAAAGTTCGTGACGGAAAGGACGTTAAGACTATAGCGGCTCCAACGCGTCTCGGTCGTACCGAGCCTCAATCTACTTTCTGAAAAGCCTCAGCCAACATTCTCGCGAATGACCGCAACACGGGGACGAAGCGCCTTCGCAGGTCGGCGCTCCGAACGCGGGCAGATGCTGCACTTACACTGACTGCGGCAATAATCTCGTCGTTTGGACCAATTACCGGTACAGCAAGCGCGCGGAGGCCGAGTTCAAGCTCCTCATCGCTGATGGCGTAACCTTTTTCGCGAACGGATCGAATCTCGGCCAACAACTCGGAAGTTGTCGTCAGCGTATGAGAAGTTCGTCGCGCCAGTGGTTTTCGGCCAATGCGCTTGAAAACCTCCTTGTCCGAAAATTGACTCAGCAGCACGCGGCCGGTAGCCGAACAATAAGTGGGAAGACGCGTCCCGACGCGGACCCCGGTCGCGACAATATGTTCCGCTTCTGCGCGCGCGATGAACAGCGCTCCGTCATTATCGAGTACCGCGAGTGAAACCGACTCCGCCAAATCGTCTCGCGCGCGCGAGAGCAATGGCTGCGCCAGCTGCGCGAGAAGATCGCGTCTCGAAGCAACTCCTCCCAGCCTGCGAAGACGTGTCAAAGGACGAAACTCGCGTCCGGAATGTTCGACATAGCCAAGTTCGGCAAGCGTGAGGAGACACCGGCGGGCGGACGCGCGCGTCGCGCCCGCCGCTCGCGCTGCATCGGCGACACTCATGACGCTATGGGCGGAAAACGCCTCGACGATCGCTAGCCCCTTGGCGAGGCCGCCCATTCCTTCAGCCTTGCGCACGGCACCTTCGGTCTTTTGCGGCATCAGCTTACCCTTGACAGCAATTTGGAAACAGTCAAATCTGTTCGCATAAGAGCTATATGTTCGATAATCGAACACTCTCAGCGTTCGAAAGTCAACCAATCCGACCAGGGGAGGCGTTTGTTCATGGCGCAACGTCAAGAGATGTCGAACGAAACCGGCGGGCAGGCCTGGCTGCAAGAGGGTCTGACACGGGTGCCTTACTGGGTGTTCCAGACCGAAGAGGCCTACAAGTCAGAGCAAAAGCTCATCTTCCAGGGACCGAGCTGGCACTATCTTGCGCTTGAAGTAGAGGTGCCGGAGCCCGGCGATTTCCGCGTCACGAAGGTTGGCGACACGCCGGTTATCGTCACCCGCGACGCCGATGGCGAAATTTACGCTTTCGAAAACCGCTGCGCGCATCGCGGTGCATTGATCTGTCTGGATAACCACGGCAAGGGCAAAAAGGACTTCAGCTGCGTCTATCACGCCTGGACCTACGACCGGCAGGGCAACCTGACGGGCGTGGCGTTCAAGGACGGCGTGAAAGGAAAGGGCGGTATGCCCGATAGTTTCCGGATGGAAGATCATGGCCCGCGCAAGCTGAGGATCGCCACGTTGCACGGTCTTATCTTCGGATCTTTCTCGGAGGACGTCCCCCCGGTCGAAGAATATCTCGGCGAGGAGATTTCATCCCGTATCGAACGGGTCCTGGGAGGTCGAACCCCGGTTGTCCTCGGCCGCATCACGCAGGTGCTGCCTAACAACTGGAAGCTTTACATGGAGAACGTCAAGGACTCCTACCATGCCAGTATTCTGCACTTGTTCTTCACGACGTTCGAGCTAAACAAGCTTTCGCAGAAGGGCGCCATTATCGTGGACGCGAGCGGCGGCCATCACGTCAGTTATTCCGCGATCGATCGCGAAGCTCAAAAGGATGCGGAATACTCCAAGCAGCAACTGCGCTCAGAAAGCCAATACAAGCTCGCGGACCCTTCGCTGTTGCAAGGGTTCGACGAATATCACGATGGTGTCACGCTGCAGATATTGTCGGTGTTTCCCACCTTCGTTTTGCAGCAGATTCAAAACGCCATCGCGGTCCGGCAGATCGTGCCACGCGCCATCGACAAGACTGATCTCAACTGGACCTATATCGGCTTCGCCGACGACACCCCCGAACAGCGATTGACCCGCATCAAGCAGGGCAATCTCGTCGGACCCGCGGGCTATATATCCATGGAGGATGGCTGCGTCGGTGGCTTCGTTCAACGCGGTATCGCTGGCGCATCGGATCAGGAGGCGGTTCTTGAAATGGGCGGCGGTGAGGCCCGGAACAGCGAGAGCCGCGTCACGGAAGCTTCCGTTCGTGGATTCTGGAAGGCGTATCGCAGCAATATGGGCGTGTGAAGGCGGGCGGAAGACATGATCGATAATGTGTATCAAATGATCGCCCGCGCTCAGGCCGAATACGCGCGATGCATCGACGATGACCGGCTCGAAGAGTGGCCCGATCATTTCCATGGACAATGTATCTACAAGGTCACGACAGCGGCCAACCACCGCGAAGGCCTAGAGGCAGGACTTATTTTTGCAAATTCTCGCGGCATGCTTGCCGACCGGGTTTCGGCGCTGCGCGAAGCAAATATTTACGAGCGCCAGTCCTATCGTCATATCCTGGGACAGCCCTCGATACTTTCCGAACAGGATGGCGAGGTGCGCAGTGAAACGCCGTTTCTGGTCGCTCGAATTCTGCAGGACGGCGATACGGACATCTTTGCGACCGGACGATACCTCGACCTCTACAAAATCGAGGACGGTCAGGTGAAGCTGAACGAGCGGACGGTGGTCTGCGACAGCTCGCGCATCGATACGCTGCTGGCGCTACCATTGTGACCCCGCCCGCGATTGCGTTGACCATCGGCGATCCGAATGGCATCGGGCCGGAGATCGCGGTAAAGGCGGCCGCTAAACTTGCGCGTGAGGGTGGGGCGGCGGTCGTTCTGATTGGCGACGAATTTGTCGTCCGGTACTACGCGGAGTCCTGCGCGAAGGATCTATCCATTCGGAAGTTCGATGGACCAGATGCGCGCTCCGGTGCCTTGCGGTTCCTGGCCGTCGATGCCTTGCCCCGGGAGGACTTCCGCCCCGGAACGTCTTTGGCTGCGGGTGGGCGTGCGACCGTCGAGTATGTTGCGGCGGCGATGCGATTTGTGGCGGAGGGTCACGCTACCGCGATCGTGGCTTGTCCGCATTCCGAGACCAACGTCAATGCGGCAGGCATTCCGTTCTCCGGCTATCCAGGTCTTCTCGCACGGTTGATGAAGGTCCCGGAGGATGAAGTATTCCTGATGCTGGTAGGCGGCGGCCTCCGGATCGTTCATGTCACGCTGCATGAGCGGTTACATACGGCGCTGGCCAGGATCACGCCGGACCTGGTGGAGCGCGCAACGCGGACCGCCGAAGCGGCTCTGCAGAAGCTGCACATCAAGCGGCCGCGCATCGGACTATTCGGTATCAATCCTCACGCTGGAGAAGGAGGGCTGTTCGGGGACGATGATGAGAAGATCACCGTTCCGGCGGCCAGGCGTTTGCGGGAATCGGGTCTCGCGGTCGAGGGACCGCTCGGCGCCGATCTCATGCTCGGAAAGCAGGGTTTCGACGCCTTTGTCGCGATGTATCACGATCAGGGACACATTCCGGTAAAGCTCTTGGCCGGTCGCAATTCGGCAGCTCTCTCCATCGGGGCCGGTCTACTGTTTTCAAGTGTCGGTCACGGCAGTGCATTCGACATCGCAGGCCGCGGCGTCGCCGAGCCTGAGGCGGTGTTACGATCCATCCAGCTGGTTTGCGGAGCGTCTCGCCTCGACGATGCAGCGACATCATGACGTTCAAGATTGCTGTCGAGGCGAGCGATATCGAATTCCCCTGCGAGCCCGGCGAAACGGTTCTTGATGCGGCCGAGCGCGCCGGCTACTCGCTACCCTATTCATGCAGGAAAGGCGTCTGCTCGACGTGCGAGGGAGACCTTCGCCGTGGGGAAGTCGCTGTGGGTTCGCAGGATTTCGGTGGTCCCAGGGGCAATCTCCTGCTCTGCCAAGCCAAGCCTCGGTCCGATATCCTCATTCATCCGAAGAGAATTGAGCGCCGCGATCCCGACGCGCGCAAGACTGTGACGGCCAAGGTCTATCGCATCAACCGGCCGGTCGAAGATGTGGCCATCTTGCAGTTGCGGTTTCCGGCGAGCGTTCGTGTGAAGTTCGTGGCCGGCCAATATCTTCGCATCAAAATGCCGGACGGCGACACCCGCAATTTTTCGATGGCGAACCCGCCGCACGAGAGCGACGGCGCGCAGTTGCATATCCGGCACGTGCCGGGGGGACGTTTCTCGCAAGGCGTGCTTGCTGAGCTCAAGCAAGGCGACACACTCGAAGTCGAATTGCCGTTCGGAGATTTCCATCTGCGCCCGGACTCGGAGAAGCCGATTGTTGGCCTGGCGACCGGAACCGGTTTCGCGCCGTTGAAGTCAATCGTCGAAGATTTGATCAAGCGTGGAAACAAACGTCCTGTGCACCTGTATTGGGGCGGCCGCCGCCGGCGGGATTTGTACCTGGTCGATCTGCCGCAGAAGTGGGCTGCTCGCATGGGGTGGTTCAAGTTTGTCCCGGTATTGTCGGAGCCCGACCCGGATTGGACCGGAGTTGTGGGCCTGGTTCATCACGCCGTGCTGCGGGATTTGGCCGATTTGTCGGGGTGGGAGGTCTACGCCTGTGGCAATCCGCTCATGATCCGCCAAGCGCGACGCGATTTCGAGACGACTGCCGGTCTCTCCGATGGCGACTTCTTCGCAGATCCGTTTGTGCCGTCCGGAAACGATCTGGCGGTCCCTGGTTGAACCGCTCGTCTGACGAAACACCAGCAACATTCGAGGAAAAACCGTGAGCAAGACCGAGGACGCGTTCGACGTTCCTGCATTCATCAATTCCCGTCCTATCGGGGCGGTCCAGTACGGTATCGTCGTCCTTTGCGGGCTGGTGATGTTCCTGGACGGGTTGGATACCCAAGCCATCAGTTACATGGCGCCCATGATCTCAAAGGAGTGGGGACTTTCCCGGGAAGTGCTGGGACCGATCTTTTCCTCTGCGCTCACAGGTCTGATGTTCGGCTATTTGGTGCTGTCGCCTCTGTCCGACAGATTTGGGCATCGGCGGCTCATCCTCTTCAGCACGGTGACCTTCGGACTACTGACTTTGGTGACGCTCGTCGCGACCAATGTCAGGGAATTGATGGTTCTGCGATTTCTCACGGGCATCGCTTTGGGGGCGGCGATCCCGAGTACGGTCGCTTTGACCACCGAATACATGCCCAAACGTCTGAGGGCGACGTTCGTACTTGCTATCTATTGCGGCTTCTCACTGGGATTTGTAGCCGCGGGCGGACTAGCTGCATCAATGATTCCACTTTATGGCTGGCATTCGATGCTTTGGATAGGAGCGATCACACCGCTCACGCTTGCGGTGTTTATTTATATCTTCCTGCCCGAGTCTCTCGATTTTCTGGTCCGCACCCAAGCGAAACCGCAAGGCATCTGGCGGATTATTCGGAGGCTGGATCGATCGCTGCCAAACGAAGGCCCGCAGCAATTCGTGACCGAAGTGGAAGCAAAGAGAAGCGCGGTTGGCAGTCTGTTTCAGTCAGGTAGGACGCTCGGGACGCTCGTACTCTGGCTGGTGTTCGGTCTGAACCTCGCCGAATTCTACGCTCTTCAAAGCTGGTTACCGACCATTTTGGCGGGGCATGGCTTTTCACCGAATGCGGTCGCACTCGCAACCTCGATGACGACGATCGGCGGAATTGTTGCGGCTTTTGCGATAGGACCGGCAATGGACAAGCTTGGCGCCTACCGCTCCCTTGCCGTTGTGTATTTCGCCGGCGTGGCATTCGTTGCACTCATGGGCCCGGCCATTTCTGCTGCTCCATGGGTTCTGATGATTGCGGCATTTTGCGCGGGATTCTGTATCAGCGGCGGCCAGAAGAGCGTGATCGCCCTGGCGGCCATTTTTTATCCGGCGCCGATCCGCTCAACGGGAGTCGGCTGGGCGCTGGGCATCGGCAGGCTGGGCGGCATCGGCGGCCCGCTGCTGATAGGACTGTTGCTGGCTTACGAATTGAGCGCGGCCAGTTTGTTCTACGCAGCAGCCGTGCCCATGTTGGTGGCAGGCATTTTGGTCGCGCTGCTGGGCGTCAGGTACAGGGCCTCTTAGACGATTACTGTTATTCAAACCGCATAAAGGTCGGGTCCGATGTCGGGCGAGGACAGTTTTCCTCAGAAGAAATAAGTATCCAGTTACCTAATAATTTACGATTCCCCGCTTTTATCGAGCCATCACGTTGGGGAATCGAATGCTGAATCGATTGACCGTATCTGCACTTCTCAAGTCAGTCATCGGTGTGATGGCCGCCTGCGTCGTGGCAGTTCTCTCGGTAAGCGCCTGGACCTCTTGGGAGCGGTTGCAGGCGGCCGGCCGGATAACGGTTATCGCAGATGCCTCGGCGAGCGCCTTCAAGGCGATGCATAATTTGCGCAACGATCGGCCAAGCACAAACCGCCTCCTGACCAGTGATCAGGTCATCCAGCCCGACATGATCAACTATCTTCGCACCATTCGCGGTGAGGAGATGCCAGCGATGCGGGCCGCGGCAGACCTGCTTCCCGCAATTCAGTTCGTCGACAAGGAGACGCTGGTTCCCGCGTTGTCCCGACTGATGCAGACGCTGACAGCTCTGCACGTCGAGTCCTGGGAGGCGATGAGCCAACCAAAGGCCTCCCGTCGTCCGGCCCTTCTCAAGGAATACATGGAGACCGCGGAGGCGCTGCTGCAGACGCTGGAAACGGTGTCGGCGCGGCTCGCCACCGCCGTGAGCCACAATGATCCCGTCATCGACCAATTGCTGGCGATCAAACAGGACGCCTGGCTGCTGCGTAGCATTTCCGGCGAAGCGTCCCTGCTGCTGGCGAGCGGCCTCACCGTCGGGCGCATGACGCCTGAGGCGCGGCAGAACTACACCAAATTCGTTGGAGGCATTGAAACCGCCTGGGCGGCGCTGGAGTTGGCGGCGGCGGGCAGCAAGCTGCCATCCAGTCTGGTCGACGCGCTGGCGATGGCGAAGACCGCCAATTTCGACCCACAATATCTGGCGCTGCGCGACCGGATCGCGAATGCGCTCGTGTCCGGTGAAAAGCCTGAGATTACTGCAAGTCAATGGAGCCCGATCACGGTCGGGCGCATGGGAAGCGCGGTAACCGTCGCCGAACACGCGCTTGAGGAGGCGAAGATCTGGGCTTCAGCGCAGTGGTCGGCGGCGCGGGAGTCGCTTATCCTGCAACTATCTCTCTTGGCGGGCGCTCTCGCTCTCGCCTTGGGCGGCATGATGACGGTCAGTCGTCGCGTTATCGATCCACTGCACGCCATTCGCGACGCGATGCTGAAAGTGGCGGGGGGCGATCTTTCAGTTGAAGCGGGATACGCTGAACGCCTTGACGAAATCGGAACCCTCGCCGGCGCCCTCGGAGTGTTCAAGCAGCATGCGATCGAGAAAGCGCGCATCGAGTTGCAGGAGCGGGACCGGAATCTCGGCACCGCTGCAAGACAGCAAGCCATCGAAGCCCATATCGCTCTTTTCGAAGACCAAATACGCCACGCGCTTAATGCTTTGGACACCGCATCCGATCAAATGCGGACGGCCTCGGATGACATGGCGCAGGTATCCACTCAGACCAATACGCGAGTTCATATGGCGGCGAAAGCTGCGGGAGAAGCCTCGACGAACGTGCGGAGCGTTGCCTCCGCCTCAGAGGAGTTGAGCGCATCGATCAACGATATCAGCCGGCAGGTGACGCATGCCGCGAATATTGCTGGTCGCGCCGTCGATAAGGCCCGGCAGACCGACGATACGGTTCAGGGACTTTCGAAAACGGCAAGCCGTATCGGCGAAGTGGTCGGCCTGATTAATGACATTGCTTCGCAGACAAACCTTCTGGCATTGAATGCAACCATCGAGGCAGCGCGAGCAGGCGAAGCCGGTAAAGGATTTGCAGTGGTGGCGTCCGAGGTCAAATCGCTGGCCAGCCAGACCGCAAACGCGACCGAAGAGATATCCGAACAAATCGCGGCTGTTCAGAAGGTTGCTATGGAAGCCATCGAGGCAATCAAGGGAATCGGCGGAATTATCAGCGAAGTGAACGAAGTTGCCTCCGCGATTGCCGCCGCCGTCGAACAGCAGGGTGCCGCGACACTGGAAATTACGCGCAGCACTCAGCAGGCGGCCCAGGGCACGAAGGCCGTTTCCGATAATATAGAGGGCGTCAGCGTCGGTGCCGATGCTGCCGGCGCCGCGGCGCTGAACGTGAAATCTGCCGCCGGAGTGCTAGGTTCTCAGGCGCAACGATTGCGCGGTCAGGTTGACGAGTTTCTTGGAAAGATACGTGCTGCATGATCTGTTAGCTTATTGCCGTGCCGATGGATGACCGATGGAGTTGTTGGGTTGTGAAGTCGGTTAAGACAGCCTGGCGCAAGGGGAGGGAGCGGGCGGGCCTCGATGATACCGTAACCTTCTACTCATGGCGGGACGCTCTCCGGTTTCATGCGGTCGCAGGGTGTTCCCAAATGGGAAGTGCAGGGGCAACTCGGCCACCAGACTGGTCTCACCGAACGCTACGTTGAATACGCGCCGGACGGCTGCAATTGAACTGTTCTATTCCCTGAAGTATGGTTTTGACTGCGGTCAAGTCCGCTAACGACCAACCGCGGATCCTCATTCCAACAGGGCAACCGCGGCTTGTTCGTCAGTGATGAGGACATCGGCAAGCCGTGCGCGTATCGCAGCCCGAATAATCGGTATTTTCTGAAGGCCACCGGCAGCAAGGACGCGTTCGCGCACCTGTCGCAAACTGCTCATCGTTGGGTGAATCACGCGCTTTGTCAGCGGATGTGCTACGGGCTGCCCATCAATGTCCAGATAGTGACCACAAATGTCGCCGACGGCTCCGGCATCACGCAGCGACTGCCAAGTTTCACGGGAGATGACGCCGTATTCGAGAGCTTTCGACTGCTCGGACAAATCTATCGCGCTTAGAAGCGCGATATCCAGCCCCGCGACCATAGCCAATACTGAAAGGATAGGCTCGCTCGAAACAAGCGCATCGCGGAGATCCTCTGTGGGCGCAAACATCGGCGCGGTCACGTAGTAGCATCGTGCGCCCAAGGCGCGAGCCATCATCGCAGCATTGTCGTAAGGGTTGATGGCGGTGCTTTCCGCGAGCCCGCCACACAACAGAACAACGCCGCTCCCATCGCCGGAACGGCGCGTGAGATTTTGAGCAGCCGCATTGATTGTTCCGCCCCAGGTGATGCCGAGCATGCCTGCAGCAGGCAAATTCTCCGAGATGTAGTGGCCCGCCGCGGCGCCGATCAGGTTGCGTACGTCAGTGTCGCCAATTGGCGCTGGCACGACCACTGCGTTGCGAAGGCCAAACCTAGCGACCAAGCGGACCTCGAGTTCGCAGCAGGGTCCCGTAATGCCCGCGATCGTTATCTGCACAAAGCCGCTTTCGCGCGCCTCTCCCAGGATTCGATTGACGCGCTTTCGTGTGATCTTCAGCCGCTGCGCAATGACATCCTGGGTCTGGCCTTCCTTGAAATAATGCCAGCAAATTCGAGCCATCAAGGCAGCGTCGACCTGTCCGTCCCCGCTTTCGATGTCGATCGGTTTTGCGCCGTTCACCTGTTCCTCGATCCCACTATCCACCGCAGCCAACGTTGGTCGCCTGAAAGCGGCAAAGGGTACATATGGGTCATTGATGTCACGTATGTGTCGCGTCGCTTTGCTATGACCTCCCCAACGAAACGGGGGATTATCGAAATGCGCCGGAAAATCCCTAGTTCACTGATACTTACGTGCCTTGCGACCTCGTCTGCATCGGCCCAGTTCTCTGATAATAAAATCGTCATTGGGGTGATGGGCGACCAAAGTGGGGTGGTTGCGGACGTAGGCGGGCCAGGTTCGATTCTGGCCGCCCGTATGGCTGTTGCGGATTTTGGCGGCGCGCTCGACGGCGTTCCGGTCGAGATTATTTCGGCGGATCATCAAAACAAGCCGGACGTCGCCTCAGCGATCGCGCGTGAGTGGTTTGACCGGCAAAGCGTCGACGTCATCGTCGACCTGCCTCATTCCGGCGCCGTATTCGGCTTGATGACGTTGGCAACCGAGAAAAAGCGATCGCTCATGGTGTCGGGCGCTGCCAGCGTCGACATCACAGGAGCTCGCTGCTCTCCTTATGTCACTCACTGGACCGACGATACCTACTCGCTTGCTCGCGGCACGGCGGCTGCGTTGGCAGGGCAGGGTCAGAAGTCCTGGTTCTTCCTTACAGCCGACTACGCATTCGGGCATGACCTCGAGAAAGACGCGACCGTCGTCGTCGAAGAACGCGGCGGCAAGGTGCTGGGCAGCGCGCGTCATCCGCTCAATACAGCTGATTTCGCCTCCCTGTTGTTGCGAGCTCAGGACTCAAAAGCGCAGGTGGTGGCGCTTGCAAGCGCCGGCGCCGATACGGTCAACGCGATCAAGCAGGCAGGTCAATTCGAAATCATGCGCACGCAGAAGATTGCGGCGCTTCATGCCTTTGTCACCGACGTCAACAGCCTCGGACTGGAAGCGGCGCAAGGCCTGATCATTACGTCAGGTTTTTATTGGGACGACAGTGAGGGAACCCGCGATTTCGCGGCACGGTTCTTCAAGGGGCACAGACGAATGCCGACGCGGGAACAAGCCGGCGTTTATGCGGGCGTCCTGCAATTCCTCAAGGCTGCAAGAAGCGCGAAGAGTGACGATGCCGCGATCGTCAACGCCGAGATGCGCAGACTTCCGGTCGACAAATTCGGACGGCAAGCAGTTCTTCAGCAGAACGGCCGTCTTGCCTATGACCTCGGCGTCTATCGCGTAAAATCGCCCGCCGAGAGCCGGCGGTCATGGGACTATTACGAACGGATCGCAACGGTTCCTGCCGCGACCGCCTTCCGGTCAGCGGTCGATTCAGGCTGCAACACAGCGGCGCCCGTCCGATGACGACTTGCTCCGCGCTGAACGACTTTTCGGTCACTGGCCGGACAACCGTTCCATACCCCTTGTGCTCCACCTCTGATGAAGCACCGGAGCAGATGTCCGCCAGCGCTCTGGCCGCCGGTCTCAGGCAGGGCCAGATAAGCTCCTCCGATCTGATCAATGCGTGCCTTGATCGGATCGCGGCGCGCGAGCCTCAGGTGAAGGCATGGGCTTTTCTCGATGCGGAGCGGGCGCGTGAATACGCGAAGCTGGCAGATGCCTGGCGCGCATCGGGTTTGCCGCTTGGTCCACTGCATGGTCTTCCCGTCGGCGTGAAGGATGTCTTTGACACCGCCGACATGCCTTCCGAATACGGCAGCGAAACACTTCGCGGCCGTCGGCCATCAAAGGATGCTGACGCCGTCTCGATACTGCGCCGGGCCGGCGCGATCATAATCGGCAAGACCGCCACATCCGAGTTCGGGATGTACCATCCGAGCCCAACCCGCAATCCACTCGACCTGTCGCGTTCGCCCGGCGTTTCCTCGTCAGGATCCGCCGC
>Ga0137409_10006178_pt1 | contig 12444 bp, 9 predicted proteins | sample CZODoug1_16funga_FD_122059 | JGI IMG/M metagenome (GOLD analysis project Ga0137409, IMG submission 122059) | Vadose zone soil fungal communities from Angelo Coast Range Reserve, California, USA - CZODoug1_16fungal (Hybrid Assembly) | ecosystem: Environmental > Terrestrial > Soil > Vadose zone...
CTGAAACATCTGCCGTACAAAAACTAATTTCCCGCCCTCGCTCCGATACCCTACGCAATCCCCAATCATTCCCTTACCCAGCATCGCTGCCAGTTTCGGCGCAAAATCCCGCACCTGATACGTGTGTGGAAACAAAACCAAATCCGGCTTCGCCGCCTCAATCACTTGCTTCAACGCAATGCAATATCCATCCGGCGTGTACTCCGACAACAATTCGTGCTCCACAGCTAAAACTTCGCCCACCGCCTTGCCCGCAAGTTGCTCCGCAAACGCACTCACGCCGCGGCCCAGCACTACAGCACTCACGTTGCTCGAAGTCGCGCCCGCAATCTGCTGTGCCGCCGCCAGCGTCTCAAAACTAGCGTTGTTCCATTTCCCCTGCCGGTGTTCGGCCACCACCAAAATCTTCATTTCAATTCTCCCAACCGCCCTTGCCTGTCATCCTGAGCGCATCCACGAAGATGCGCGAAGGACCTCAATCGCTCCGTTGCGCAGACTGAAAATTGATTACTGACGACTGATGATCTGCTTCAAATCACTCTCGCTTCAAACTTCAACTTCTCCACGAGTTTCGCCGCCATCTCTTTCGGCGTCCCCGTCAAAAACTCCGTCTTCTTCGTCTTCGTCGGCACGTAAATCTTTTCCACGCGCTGTGTAGGCTCGCTCGCAACGCCGAGCGATTCGCGTGTAACCGTCGCAATCTCTTTCTTCTTCGCCGCCATAATTCCCTTCAGCGTCGCGTATCGCACTTTATTAATTCCAGACTGAATCGAAAGCACGGCCGGCAGCGGGCATTCAATCCACTGGAACCATCCCGCTTCCAATTCACGCTTCAATTTCAGTTTTCCGTCGGCCGCTTCAATCGCCATGATGATTGTCGCGTGCGGCCGGTCCAATTGCGCCGCCATCAACACGCCCGTTTGCCCAAATCCCTGATCGTCGCTCTGCAATCCCGTCAAAATCAAATCCGCATTCTCGCTTTTCACAGCAGCGGAAAGCGCTTTCGCAGCCCCCAGTGGATCGAGTTCAAAAAACTTATCGTCCGCAATATGAATCCCGCGGTCCGCGCCTTTCGCCAGTGCTTCTTTAATTGTCTGTTTCACGCGCTCCGGTCCCATGGAAAGCGCAATCACTTCCCCGCCGTGCTTTTCCCTCAGCCGCAGCGCCTCTTCCAGCGCAAAACTGTCCGGCTCATTCATCTCAAATCCGATGTCGGACTCTTTAATCCAGTTCCCGGCAATCGCCAGCGGCGCGTCCTTCGCCGGCACCTGTTTAATGCACACGATGATTTTCATGAACGTCTTCTTTCTTGCAGTTGTAGCGCCGGCCTTCAGGCCGGCATCTTTGTTTTCTGGAGAGAAATGCCAGCGGAAAATCCGGGCTTGCAGAAAATCTTTGCGCTTACTTCCCCGTCCACCGTTTGAAAATCAGCGCCGCATTCGTCCCGCCAAACCCAAACGAATTCGAAAGCGCGTAATCCACTGTCGCCTTCCGCGCATGATTCGGCACGTAGTCTAAATCGCATTCTGGATCGGCATTGAATTGATTGATCGTCGGCGGCAAAATTCCATCGCGCAGCGCCAGCACGCTGATGCCTGCTTCCAGCCCGCCCGCGCCGCCGAGCAAATGTCCCGTCATGGATTTCGTCGAACTCACCGGCAGCTTCTTGCCAATCGCGCGCTCGCCAAACAGCCGCTTCATCGCTCTCGTTTCAATCGCGTCGCCAATCGGGGTCGAAGTCCCGTGCGCGTTCACATAGCCAATATCATCCGGGGAAAGTTTTGCATCCTTCAAAGCCGCGCGCATCACGCGAAACGCCCCATCGCCATTTTCCACCGGCTGTGTGATGTGATACGCATCGCCGGACATTCCGTAGCCCACAATTTCCGCGACAATCGGAGCATTCCGTTTCTGTGCGTGCTCGAGCGATTCCAGAATCAAAATCCCGCAGCCTTCGCCGACCACAAATCCATCGCGGTCGCGATCAAACGGCCGACTAGCAGTGGCCGGATCATCGTTCCGCGTTGAAAGCGCGCGCATCGCCGCAAATCCGCCCACGCCCATCGGCGTAATCGTCGCTTCCGTGCCGCCGCAAATCATCATCTCCGCGGCGCCGCGCTCGATAATCTTGAACGAATCCCCAATCGAATGCGCCGAAGCCGAGCACGCCGTAGCCGTAGCCGAATTCGGTCCTCTCGCCCCATAGCGAATCGAAATATGCCCGCTCGCCAGATTCACAATCGCAGAAGGAATAAAGAAAGGTGAGATTTTTCCAGGGCCACCGCTCGTCAGCTTGATGTGTTCGCGCTCAATGATGTCGAACCCACCGATGCCGGACGCGATGTACACGCCGACTTCATCCAGGTCCGACTGCTCCGGCTTCCACTGCGCCTGCCTCACCGCAAAATCCGCGCCCGCCAGCGCGATCTGGATGAACCGGCCCATCTTTTTCAGTTCTTTTTTCTCGATCCAGACAAACGGGTCGAAGTTCTTCACTTCGCCCGCAATTTTGCAGTCGAAATCGGTCGTATCGAAATGCGTGATCGGCCCAATGCCGCTCACTCCGGCCAGAAGGTTTTTCCAGCTTTCCTCCGTGCCGATTCCCAATGCGCAGACGAGTCCAACGCCCGTGACCACAACTCGGCGAGTCAACGTTCCCTCTCCATTACTTTTTTGAAAAGTCTTGCGGCCCGCGAATCCATGGCGAGCCTCCGCGAACGGCCATTACTTGGATTTAGCGTGCTTATCAATGTACTCGATGGCATCTTTCACCGTGGCCATCTTCTCGGCGTCCTCGTCGGGTACTTCGATGCCGAACGCTTCTTCAAACGCCATCACCAATTCCACCTGGTCGAGCGAATCCGCGCCCAGGTCGTCCACAAACGACGCCGTTGGCGTTACTTCCGCTTCGTCCACTCCGAGCTGCTCGACGATAATCTGCTTCACGCGTTCTTCTACGCTGGCCATTCCCTATTCCTCCGCGATCTTCGCGACCGCCTGTTTTCTGTTTCCCCAACTTCGGCGCACCCACTGCCAGCGCCCAAACTCTGCTCGTACACCCTGTTTTTAACCTTACGAGGCAACCTGCCCATTCTAGACATGCCCTACCCCAAGGTCAACTTTGCAGTCCGTTGGCTGAGAATGTGAGCGAATAACCAATTCACAGCAATCAAGACCGGAAAGAAGCCCGGAAAAACAGTCAACGCTTGATTTTCTCAGCCTTCTGTAATCGGACCAAGCTTCGGAATATTCGTTCATTACGCCAAATGCATCCCGCCATTCACGTTCAACACATGTCCTGTAATGTAACCCGCTTCATCGCTCGCCAAGAAAACGATTGCCGCCGCCACATCCCGCGGCTTTCCCATCCGCCCCAGTGGAATCCGCGTATTGAGTTGCTCTTTCACTTCCGCCGACAACACATCCGTCATCGGAGTCTCAATAAATCCTGGCGCCACCGCGTTCACCGTGATATTCCGCGACGCAATCTCAATCGCCGTCGCTTTCGTCAATCCAATCAATCCTGCTTTTGCCGCCACGTAATTCGCCTGACCCGCGTTCCCGCTTTGCGCCACCACCGACGAAATATTGATAATCCGCCCAGCCCGTGCCCGCATCATTGCTGCCAGCGCCTGTTGCGTGCACAAATGCGCGCCCGTCAAATTCGTCTTCAACACCGCTTCCCAATCTTCCAGCTTCATCCGCATCGAAAGCCCGTCGCGCGTAATCGCCGCGTTGTTCACCAAAATATCCAGCCGTCCGAACTTCTCCATCACCTGCTTGAATCCCGCCTTCACCTGCTCCGCGTCCGCCACGTCCATCTTCACGGCAAACGCTTCACCGCCCACCGCTGCAATTTCCGCAACCAGCGCCGCCAATTTTTCTTCATTTCGCGCTGCCACGGCAACTTTCGCGCCAGCTTCCGCCAACGCCAGCGCCGCGTCGCGCCCAATCCCCTGCGACGCCCCGGTCACTAACGCGACTTTGTCCTTCAAGCTGAACATGATCCTCTTGCAGCACAGCCACTCACGGCTGTGCGGTCTTGCCATCTCAGGGCAGGCACAGGCAAGAGTGCCTGCGCTACCAAAACTAAGCTGCGTCCGCCCGAGCCGCGGCAATCTTTTCCAACGTCATCGCCAGACTCTTCTCATCTTCAATATTCAGCGCCACCACAGACCGCTCAATCTGCCGCAACAATCCAGTCAGCACTTTCCCCGGTCCCACTTCCACAAACGTATTCACGCCCTCATCAATCATCAATCGCACAGACTCTTCCCACCGCACAGGCATGGAAACCTGCCGCACCAGCGCATTCCGTGCCTCTTCACCTTTTTCAATCGTGTCCGCATCCACATTCGTGACCAACGGCACGCGCAAATTCGAAAACTGCACGCTCTCCAAATCCTTTGCCAGCCTTTCCTGCGCAGGCATCATCAACGCCGAATGGAACGGCGCCGAAACCGGCAGCATTACCGCCCTCTTCGCGCCCAATTGCGAAGCAATCTCCGTAGCTCGCTTCACCGCGCCCGCATGACCGGAAATCACCGTCTGCTCCGGCGAATTCAAATTCGCCGCCGAACAAACTTCCCCCTCCGCCGCCCGCTGGCAAGCGTCGGCCACTACTGCATGAGAAATCCCCAGCACCGCCGCCATCGCGCCCAAGCCCTGCGGCACCGCTTCCTGCATGTACGTCCCACGCTTTCGCACCAGTTGCACCGCATCCGAAAATTTCAGCGCACCCGCTGCCACCAGCGCCGAATACTCACCCAAACTGTGTCCCGCCACAAAATCCGGCATCAGTCCTTTTTCTTCCGCCACGCGAAACACCGCAACAGAACAAGTCAAAATCGCCGGCTGCGTATTCGCCGTCAATTTCAATTCCTCTTCCGTGCCTTCAAAGCACATCTTCGAAATCGAAAATCCCAGCGCCTTGTCCGCTTCCTCAAACACGGCGCGCGCCGCCGGATATTTTTCCGCCATCTCTTTACCCATGCCCGGGTATTGTGACGCCTGTCCCGGAAACACAAACGCTACTTTTCCCATTCCTCTACCTCCGCAGCTTCATCACAGGGCAACGCTATGTACCCGCGCTGGCTGCAAAGAGCTCTTGTTCGATCTTCTGATTCACGTTCGCCTTGGCCAGTCCCGCCGCCACGCGAATCGCGTTCTTCACCGCGTTCGCATTCGAACGCCCGTGCCCGATGACGCAAACACCGCGAACCCCCAAAAGCGGCGCCCCGCCGTACTCCGTGTAATCAATCGTTTTCCTCAAACCTTTGAACGCGCCCTGCGAGAGCATTGCCGCAAATTGCGTAATCAACGAACTTTTCAAGGACTTCCGCAACAACCCGAAAATCTGCACCGCCAGCCCTTCGCAAATCTTCAACGCGATGTTCCCCACAAATCCGTCGCTGACAATCACATCTACTTCGCCGGAAAACAGATCCCCGCCTTCCACATTTCCCACGTAGTGCAAATTCGTCTTCTTCAGTCGGCTGTGAACTTCGAGCGTCAATTCATTGCCCTTGATCTCTTCTTCCCCAATCGAAAGCAATCCCACACGCGGCCGCCGGTGCCCATGCCCGAAGGTGGACCGGTAATAAATCTCGCCCATCACCGCGAACTGCACCAAATGCTCCGGCTTTGAATCCACATTCGCGCCCACATCCAGAAGCACGCTAACGCCGCCTTTAGCGTTGGGAAACGGTGCCGCCAGCGCCACGCGGTCCACGCTCTCCAGCGTCCCCAGCAAAAACCGCGCTACGGTCATCACCGCTCCGGTGTTTCCCGCGCTGACCATCCCATGCGCTTTCGCTTCACGCACCAGCCGCGCCGCCACATGGACCGACGAATCTTTCTTCCGCCGGAACGCCTGCGCCGGGTGATCCTCCATCGTGATTACTTCGCTCGCCGGCACAACCTCGATCGGCAGATTCGCTGGCGCATGTTTCGCCAGTTCACCCCGCACCACTGCGGGTTGCCCCACCAGCAGCACGCGCACTCCCAGCTCGCGTGCAGCCAGCACACTGCCTTCGACTTCGGGGCGGGGTGCGTGATCCCCTCCCATCGCGTCCACGGCAATCGTAATCATGGGGACTGGTTACCGCTCTGCTCGGTATGAGCGCTAGAAAATCCGGCTCTACGCCTTTACTTCCTTCACCGCTTTGCCCTTGTAGTAGCCGCAATGCGGGCACACCCGGTGCGGCTGCTTTGCCTCGTGGCAGTGCGGGCAATTCGAGCTCGCGGGCTTCGTCAGGTGATCGTGCGCCCGCCGCGTGCTTGTCCGCCGCTTAGAATGTCGCCTCTTTGGATTCGGCATCGTCCTACTCCTTTTTTCCTACCCTTAAGATGCTTGTCAGCGAGGAGATTATCCCCAGCTTACCCCACAAAACACACACAAACCCATAGAACTCGCCACAAATCTCAAAACAAGAACCTGTCACCCCGACCGGAGTAGCCCAGCTTTTTCTGGCGTGCGGTTTTTGCACGCTGGGCTACGGAGCGCAGGGATCTCTCAACAAACTTCAAACACACACGAACACACCATAATTGCCACGAATCTCGCTCTTTTATTGTTTCTTGAGCCAGTCCTGCTTCAACCGCGCCAGGGGAGCTAGGCGCGCATCCGTGCTGTGCGTCTCACAACGGCACTCTTCATGATTCAAATTCGCCCCGCACGCTGCACATAACCCGCGGCAATCGCTCCGGCAAATCGCCTTCATCGGCACCGCCAGTAGCACTTGCTCGGTTAACACATCCGTAAGGAACAGCCCATCGCCCTTGTAGAATCCCACGTCTGCGTCATCATCTCTCAGCCGCTCTTCTTCCGGCTTCGCGATCTTCGGCAGCGGACTGTAAAACAAATCAAACGACCGGTGTACCTCTTCCGTTACCGGCTCCAGGCACCGTGCACACGCCAATTCCAGCTTCGTTTCCAGCTCGCCAGTAATCCGGATCTGCGAGCCGTCATACAATTCCGCCGTTGCCGTCACACTTAACGGCTCAACCTGCTTGATATCCGACGCATGGTAATCAATGGCCCCCGGAGCATAGCTCTTCCGTAGGCTCAGTTTGCGTACCGCTAGCTCTTTGACGTCGAGGAACATCGCTTCCGCGCCTCCGGCGCTCACGCTCATGTCTATTTATTTTGAGGTCACCCTTCGCGCAAGTCAAGAAATCCACGTCCTCCCGCAAACTTCCCTCCTTCATTTCGTTACCCTCTCCTCCTAGTACCCGCGTCTCATCGGGTCCGCGTCCCTTTGTTTCTTCAACATCACTTCCCCATGCCGCAACATCTAACCCGCGAGCCTGACCACCATGGACCTTCCAGTTGCACCAGCGCAAAAGTTGGACCTGCGGGAATCTCTCGCAGCCGAGCGCACGTTTCTTGCCTGGATTCGCACGGGCCTCGCCCTCATGGGCTTTGGCTTTGTAGTCGCGCGCTTCGGTCTGTTCCTGCAGCAGTTTGAGCTCCTCCAACACCTCGCTGCCACGCCTTCTTATGGCCTCTCTCTTTGGTTTGGCACCGCCTTAATCTCCGTTGGCGTCCTGGTCAACATCGTCTCAGCTTCCAGCCACATTCGTCTGCTTCGCCAACTCGAACAAGGTAAGGAACCTCGCTCGCAGGCGTCCACGTTGGCAATCATTCTCGCCTGTTTTCTAGCAATCGTTGGCCTCTCCATGGCCATCTATCTGATTTCCGTACGCGCTTCCGCAAAAGCGCGCTTGATCTTCAACGAGGAGCCCCTTATGTCGCACGCACCAATCCCGGGAATGCTCGACAAGCCCAGCAATCATTCCGTAGATCAAACGGTCGAAAAACTCAAAAGTATTCTTCAGGCAAAAGGGGTAACTCTCTTTGCTCTCGTGGACCACAGCGGCGAAGCCGAAAAAGCCGGCATGAAAATGCCGCCCACCAAACTGCTCATCTTCGGCAGTCCCAAAGCCGGCACGCCTCTTATGCTGGCCGCTCCCAGCATCGCCATTGATCTCCCTCTCAAAATTCTCGTGTGGGAAGACACTACGGGAAAAGTTTGGGTTTCCTACAACACTCCCGCGTACCTCGAGCAACGCCACTCCCTGCCACCGGCGCTTTTGCAAAATATCGCGGTAGTCGAATCCCTGGCCGCCAAAGCCGCAGAATAATCCGGCGCCGATTTGAGGAAAACGCCAGCTTCAAGTCTTCTTGGAGTTTAGAGGTGACGTACCGTTCCACGAATCACGAATTCGGTCGGCAGGATACGTTGGCTAAACGCCATGTTCGGATTGTGCAACCGTTCCAGAAGCATTTTCATGCAAGTTTGCCCAATCTCTTCCTTGTGGACTCGGATCGTGGATAGTGGCGGGTCCATCAGCATGGCCTCTTCGCGGTCGTCAAAGCCGACCAAGCTGATTTCGTCGGGCACCTTTACAGCATGTCTGCGCAGCGAGAGCCAGAGCCCATACGCAATTTCATCGTTGCCGGCCACCACCGCCGTGGGTCGCGGCTGACGAGACAAAATTCGCTGTGCGACCTTCTGTCCGAAATCGACAAAGCTCTGTGCCTTCCGGGCCGACACCAGAACAGGTTTTAGTTTGTTCTCGCGCATCGCTTGCCGGTATCCATCGAATCTGCGCTGAAACCAGGGAAAGTAGGTGTCTGCCGCAAAAACAATTTCCCTGTGCCCCTCGCCGATCAGGTAACGAGTCACTTCGAATGTCGCACTGAAGTCGTCAAACCCTACCTGATCAAACTGGTTCTTTCCCTCCATGCCGACAACGTTATTGCTCAGGGCTACGTACGGCATATGGATGGATTCGATTCGTCGCAGAACGTTGGGATAAATTGTGCCCGCCAGAATAACGCCATCAATCAAACCGTGCTCTTGGAGAACGTGCGGAAGGTCAATCTTCTCAGCCGGAATCCTCGGAGAATAATGCAGCGCGGCGAACAAAACGTGTTGTTTCATGCCGCTTGCATACGATTCAACTCCTTGCAAAATGCGCGCGTGGAAGGGATGCAGGAAATCACGGTTGCTCAGGAGAAAGCACACCGTTTCCGAACGCCGGCGGAGAATACGGCGCGCTTGAGCGTTCGGTCGAAAGCCCAGTCGACGAATAGCTTTGAGCACCCTTGCGCGCGTCTCCCGGCTGACCTGGGAACTGGAATTCAGTACGCGCGAAATCGTTCCCACGCCAACTCCAGCGGCTCTGGCCACATCTCGAATCGTCGTTTTCTGTGGAACTGCTTCCATGAGCTTTCTGGCCCTCGACCCTTGCTTGTTCTCGGAGGAATCTTCTGCAGCCGTGTGAGTCTAGCATAAATACAAAAAACGGAAGTAAAGGTAAAACCCCCAATTCCTCCCCTTTCTTGGCGAAATCGCGCAAAGGAGCTGGTGGGGGATCGAATACCGGACTTGACGGGAAATTCAAAATCCTGATGCCAGGCATCATCTTTCCTGAAATGTCCCCTTGACTTGCGGCGTTTGCTCCATTAGGTTTGGAACCAGTTCCACAGTCATCGTTGACTTAAGTGGGGTCAACATTCCTTTCGAAGTGAAACGGGGTGAGGTTATGAGCAGACAGTTTTCTTTCCCGGTAAATGCCGGGGTTGCATCGCATTCGAGCGGTAACCGTCCCAAATATTTCACGCGCGCGTTCAGGCTCGCTTTGTGGAGCTTTACCGTTGCCTTGCTATTCGCAATCATTCTCGTGGGAACTTCCGCGCCTCTCGCTGCACAAGCGGTGAACGCAACCGTGCTCGGAACCGTTTCCGACTCGAGCGGGGCTGCGGTTGCCAATGCGAAAGTCACCATCACGGAAACGAATACCAACATCAGTCACACCACACAAACAAATGAAAGCGGCAACTATGTTTTTCCGGATCTGCCTCCCGGCACCTATCGGGTCACCGCGGAACTGACGGGCTTCAAGCGCGCCTCCCGGGCTGGCGTTGACGTGGTCGTGAACACGACGTCGCGCATAGATTTGGATCTCCAGGCTGGAGACGTCTCGGAGACAATCACGGTCGAAGCCGAAACCCCCATTCTTCAAACGGAGCGCTCAGACACGGGCCGCAAGCTGGAAACCGTGCTCACGGAAAACTTGCCTCTGGCCACAAATCGCAATTTCCAGAATCTTCTCAACATTGTGCCCGGCACCACGCGCGCTACCTTCCAACACTCGCAGTTTTTCAACGCAAGCAGTTCCCTGCAGACGGAAGTCAACGGCCAGCTCCGCATGGGCAACAATTACCAGATCGAAGGGATTGATAACAACGAGCGTACCGGCCTCTTGCAAATTATCATTACGCCCGTCGAAGCCATTCAGACCGTCGATGTTTCAACCAGCAACTACGATGCCGAGCTCGGCCGCGCCAGTGGAGCAGTCACAAACGTGATCCTGAAGTCCGGCACCAACAATTATCACGGCGCAGCCTATGAATTTATGAGGAACAGCTATTTTAATGCCCGCAACTACTTCGACACATCTGTCGGACACCTTGCCTACAACTACTTTGGCGGCAACATCGGCGGTCCGATCAAGAAGAACAAACTTTTTTTCTTTGCCGATTACCTAAAGATATTTGACCACCAAGCGAACACAAACCGGGTTAGCATCCCGACGATGGCCGTGCGCACGGGCAACCTGAGCACTTCCACCACTGCAATCTACAACCCCTTTAGCGGCAACCCCGACGGGACTGGTCGTCAGCAAATTGTCGCCTCTTCCGCTCCCGGAGTGACTACTGTCCCTGGCCGCAGCGGCCCTGTGGACGCATTCAATCCTGCCTGCACAAACGTTGCGGGCTGTCCCAACATGATTCCTACTGCCATGATCGACCCCATTTCCACAAAACTCATGGCATTCCTGCCTGCTCCCAATCTTCCCGGCACTTCAAACAACTATTTCGCGCTCCTGCCTTTCCATAAGGACACTGATTTCGTGGACGCAAAAATCGACGCCAACCTCACCGAACGCGATCGCCTTAGCGGTCGCTTCAGCTATCAGCGTCCCTCCGTTTTCCAGGCGCCCATCTTCGGCATTGCCGGCGGTCCTGCGCAAGGCAACTTCGAAGGCTCTGGCATCCAGAACACCTACAGCATCGGCTTGAACTACAACCGTTTTTTCTCCAATACCCTGGTTACTGAGTTTCGTGCTGGTGTCGCGTGGTATCACAACGAAGCGCACAACGCCGATTTCGGCACAAATACTTCGGATACTCTCGGAATTCCGGGCGTCAACCTCGATCCGATCACCAGCGGCATCGTCGGCATCACCATCAATGGCGGCTTTTCCAATCCGCTCATCGGATTCTCGGCGAGCTTGCCGTGGATTCGCTCGGAAACAAACATCGACTTCTCCAACACCTGGACGAAAATTCTCGGCAACCACACCGTCAAATTCGGCGCTGACTTGCGCCGCGTACGTGACGCGCTGCTCCAGGAACAAACCTTCAGCCCGCGCGGTCTTTACACCTTTAATGACGGTCAAACCGCGCTCAAGACGGGAACCAGTGCATCACCAACCAGTTTCAACAATAACTTCGCCAGCTTTTTGTTTGACGTCCCCGGCCAGGCAGGCCGCGACCTCGCCACCTTCTTCCCCAACTATCGCGCTTGGCAATTCTTCACCTTCGTGCAGGACAAATGGCTCGTCACACCAAAACTGACCGCCGACATCGGATTGCGTTGGGAATTTTATCCCCCTGCCACGCCTGTTAAGAAAGGTGGTTTCTCAAACTACGATCCCACCAACAACACGCTTCGTGTCAGCGGCTATGGCGATATTCCGGACGATCTGGGAATCGTCACTCATTACAAGTATTTCGCCCCTCGCCTCGGTTTGGCGTACCGCCTGAAAGATTCGACCGTCATTCGCGCTGGCTTCGGCATCAGCTTCTCGCCATTCCCAGATAACAGCTACGCCTATAATTTCCCAGTGCGGGCGAATAACGCCTTCAATCCGGCCGTCGCCAGTTTTGGCCCAGCCGTTCTTCCCAATGGACAGACTGCGACGTTTGAAAATGGATTTCCTGCTCTCATTCAGCCGGTCATTCCCGATGACGGAATCATCACGAACCCTGCTAAAGCCGTGAACTACTTCACCGTCAATCCGAACTTCAAAAACACCTATGTCGAATCCTGGAATCTCGCGGTCCAGCAGACGCTTCCCGGCAGATTCGTCCTCGACGTCGCTTACGTCGGTAATCACGGCGTGGATTCGGTCGCGAACTACAATTTAAATGCCGGGACCATCGCCGGGGCAGGAAATGCGGGGCTCCCGGAATTTCCCAACTTCGGCCGCACTGCGACGACCAGTCTCCTCTTTGCGGGTTACTCATCTAGCTATCACGCATTGCAGACAAAACTTGACCGCAAATTCACCAGTGGACTCGCCACCACGACGTCCTACACCTACAGTAAAGGCATGGGCTTCCAGTCCGGCGACGATGGCGGCTTATTC
>Ga0137409_10006179_pt1 | contig 12443 bp, 8 predicted proteins | sample CZODoug1_16funga_FD_122059 | JGI IMG/M metagenome (GOLD analysis project Ga0137409, IMG submission 122059) | Vadose zone soil fungal communities from Angelo Coast Range Reserve, California, USA - CZODoug1_16fungal (Hybrid Assembly) | ecosystem: Environmental > Terrestrial > Soil > Vadose zone...
GTGCGTTATGTGCCTGATGGCAGCCTTTGTACCGCATCGGCCGAACAAATATTTCCACGTGACAGCGTCCAACGGAATTGTTTTGAGCTCGCCTTATACACCACTCGCGATCATGACTGCATCTCCAATCGCATCGGTTCGGGTATTCGAAACTGTCCGCGATGCAGATGTCGTCTCGCTACGTTCGGTGCGCTCCCAACGCCGTCGACGATATATCGCGAGATCATCATGCTGAACAATCGTCGGTTCCGGGGACATGCTTCTAGCCCCTCATCATCAGGTAAGACACGCTCATCGTTCCATCCATTGCTGGCACGGCCATGCCGCAGCGCCCTACCGCGCGAGCGGTTTAGTCCATTGGCACTTTTCGGAAGTGGCGCGATGACCGACTTGAGTCCGTAAAGCGATCAAAAGCGGACATCGGACAAGCGTTGATATCTATGGAGTTAGCTGGTCGGTTCGCCTGGTGCCCGATAGACAGACGCACGCCCAATTCCAAGCGTCTTGGCAATGACTGACGGGCCAACACCATCCTGCTCGAGCGCCCTTACCTGTAAGACATCTACGCTTGGCCTACGCCCCTTGTAAAACGCTCAAGATCGTTGAGTGGGCAAGGCCCTCAACATGTATGCATCAAAAAACGGTCCGCCAAAAGCGAGCCGTTTGTTTCTATTTTTTCTTGCCCGATCCGAATGTCGGTTGCCAACCCGCCGCTGCTCCCTTTTGGCTCGGTGCCGCTGCTATCGTTTTGACCTTTTCTTTTTTCGGTTTTTTAGATTCTCGATTCCCTTTTTGCTCGCCTTTAGCCATGCCATTCTCCACGAGTTGATGGTTAAACTACCGCGTCTAGGTGCTCCAAATTGACCTTGTGTCTTACCCGACAGCAACGCCGGTTACATTGCGTCGTAGTGCTTCGCACGCCCTACCGCTTCGTCGATTTCGCAAGCCAATTCATCTTGGCCCATCTGATGAAGCCTTATTGCCAGTTTCGATGCTTGTTCTGCATTCATTGAAAGCGGTTCAACGTCATCGTAGCAAAATTTTATTCGCCAGACGCCAACGCGGGTCCGATGCGGCTCAATCAACAATATAGGCTGATCTGGTAAGCCGTTATCCAACAGCAGCGTCGACAATGCAAACATTACGGCATTGAGTCGAATTCTGCGGGCAACTGACCCGCACGATAAAATATCGTGGGTTGGTCGTCGTAATCCCCGGTGTCTGGATCGGAAGTGATGGAAAACGCGACCACACCAACGTGGCTCAAGGACAGTCTCTCTGCTGTGCGGCGAGCGCCATCCGCCGACCTGCAAGCAACAGGCGGGTTAGGTTTTAAGCGTCCGCCTTTGGATTCGTTGAATGCTTGCACCAGAAAGGTGGCTTCACGTCTCATGAGTGTCGATCTTTCGTATTGCGATGCAAATCGTATGTTCGACTCAGTCGAGCGTGCGCCGGTGGGGTCCAATTAGCTACCATTATCTTGAACCGCACGCGAAAGGACTGAGTTGCGGCTATCGTTTTACATCGACATTCGTTCGGCAGACGCGCATGATGATCTACCGACAGCCAACGCAAGGCGGCGGCCCTTCAAAAAACTCGTTAAGTCGGCATCCATCTGGGTGTCCGCCGGGCTTTGACCGTTTGACGGAAGGACAACTCATGCCACTATCCTCAATTTTACAGGACCATTCGTTCAAGCGTCTTGTCCAAGGCGCAGCCGTTGGCGCGGTGGTAACCATGATCATCGGCTTCAACTGGGGCGGCTGGTCGATTGAAAGCACAGCTGCAAAGCGGGCCGATGAAGCTTCAAAGAGTGCCGTAGTTGCAGTCCTTGCGCCCATTTGTGTGGACAAATTTCAACACTCATCGGACGCGGCCAATAATTTTGTCGAACTCAAGAAAGTGTCTGCGTATATGCAAGGCAGTTTCGTGGAAAAAGGCGGCTGGGCGACTACGCCTGGTGGCGACAAGACCAACTCGGCGGTCGCCCAAGCCTGCGCCACTATGCTGGGAAATCTGAAATAAGGTGCGGCGGAATCGTTGTGGCTGCATTCCACAAGAAAAGCAGGCCTGAACGCGACCAGATTTATCTAATCGTGCCCGCCTCTATTTCCCCTCGCGGGCGACCGATGTCGAGCGCGAGTGAGACCTCGTAACCGACTCCTTAATGTGGCGCGTCGCGCGAGCGGCGTAGGCTGCGGACAACAACTTTGGGAGATGCCAGTGAACGACCTAGTAGGCTGTCGTGATATGGAATTGTTGTGCCGCCGCCGCGCCGTGCTTGATAGTCAACACAGTGGAAAGTGGCTTGGCGAAGCGGAACGCTGGAGAGACCTCGCGCACCGTGAAACTGCTGCTCGTTTTCAAACGATGGGTCCAGGTCCAATGGCCATGGGTCCGTATACGATCGAAGGCGATTACCGAAATTGATAGGAAGCCCAAGCTGGGCTGAAGTTGGAACGATTCAAATTTTATGATGATTGCCCAGAAGCACTCCATCATCCACGGAAATTATAAGCTAGGTCTTGTCGGACGGCATCAAGTGCCGTCCTAGCATCCCACCCAAGTGATTCGCCTATGGCTGTGCGTACAGAGCTCACACTGAACGCCCGGTTTTGGCACGTTTGCGATGTGGCGTGATCGCACTTGCAAGTCGGCTAATTTGGCAAAAGCTGACACTGGAACGATCGACGTTCCATAGCATTCGATCCGCGCAATGTTTTGGGGGCGTGCTGAACCGACGTCCGTTCTTGGGGGAAAAGCGGAAGACATCTGCTCGTGCTGAGTGTTTCTCAGTTTGACCCAAAGCGGACATAGGATGGGATCAGCCGGAGCTTTGCGATGCCTCCGTTCGGCTCTGCAGCCCGCTGCGCCGCTCGAGGACAATTCATGAGTCCTCTTGGCCAGCGGGCAAGGTGAACTGAAATACAGCGCCGCGCGGCTCGTTTGCCTCTGCCCATAGCTTGCCCCCATGAGCCTCGACAATGGACCGGCAGATCAGTAGCCCCATTCCCGTTCCACTGGATTTGGTGGTGTAGAAAGCTTGGAAGACGCGCTCGAGATGCGTCGCATCGATACCCGGCCCGGAATCGCGCACGGCCACGCGAGCTCCTGTGTGGTCTCGCTCTGTGCTGATCGACAGCTCGCGCGCGCCCGCCTCGACCGAACCCATGGCTTCGACCGCGTTGAGAACCAGGTTCAGCAAGACCTGTTGCAGCTGAACGCGGTCCCCATGAATGGCAAGCGAGCCCTCCGCGAGGCGGGTCCGGACGGAGACCCTGTTTTCGGTGATTGCGCTTCGCGCCAGCCCAATCACCTCGCCGATTGCCTCATTCAGGTCGAAACACGTCTTTCGCTGCGGTGCTTTCTTGATTTGATCGCGGATCCGGTCGATGATATCCGCGGCTCGATTGGCGTTGTTCACGATAGGGATGAGCGCTTTCCTGGCCTCGTCCAGATCGGGCGGGCTTCTGTCCAGGAAGCGCATGGCCGAACTGGCATAAATGTGCACGGCGGCAATCGGTTGCTTGATTTCGTGGGCCAGCGAGGCCGCCAGCTCTCCCATCATGCTCAGGCGGTTCATGTGAGTCAGGTCTGCCTCGAGCTGACGCAGCCGCTCACCCTCGTCCTGCGCGCGCTTGCGTTCCGTCACGTCGACGTTCGTGCAAACGACCTCGTGTAGCGCGCCTTGCGGGGAAAACTTATGATAGGCGTTTACTTCCAGGTATCTGACTGTTCCATCAGGCAGCAGGATTCTCAACTCCTCGAAGAAATCCCTTTGCTGTCGCAATGCCTCCTGTACAATTTCCCACATCCTTTCTCGATCGTCCGGGTGAATGCGTCCCCACATATCTTCTCCGCTTGGAAGGCCCTGCAGCGGATCAAACCCCCAGATCCGATAGCTCTCGTCCGACCAATAGAGAAAACGCCTCGTTGTCCCGTTCATCACCCATGTGCCGGTGCGGTTTAGCCTCTGTGCTTGTGCAAGCCAGGCTTCGCTGCGGCGCAGCGCTTCCTCACTGTCCCGGAGCGCCATTTCGGCTTGCTTGCGCTCGATGAACTGACCGATCTGGTTGCCGATGGTGGCCAGCACATTGAGCAGCTCCTGATCGGGCTGCCTGATCTCGTGGCTGAAAAACTCGATTACCCCCAAGGCTTCCCGCCCGAGCAGAATGGGAAAGGCCAGGGCCGCGTGTAGGTCTTCCCGTTTTGCGATGGGTCCGCGCGGAAAGTTTTCATCAGATACGACATCGTAAACGTATTCGGGCTGGAGGCTAGACCACACCCGGCCCGGCAGTCCCAAGCCCGGACCGAAAGTGGACTCACGGCTTACTCTCTCAAATTCCGGGACTTCTATCGACGCTTTATGCCAGAGCGCGACACAGCGCAGCGCCTCGGCCTTCAGGTCCACGCGCCAGAACGCGCCCACGTCCCATCCCAGACACTCGCCCATAGCCGGCAGTATTCTCGAAGTGGCCTCTTCGATTGTGACCACTTCCGCCAAGATTTGCGCCACGGTGTGCTGCACGCGGAGGCGTCCCTCGGCCCGCTTGCGCTCGGTCAGGTCGAGCACGAAAGCAACGCCTTCGTCGCCACCCTCTTTGAACAGCGCAACGCCGACAAGCACCGGGACCCGGCTGCCGTCTTTGCGAAGATATTCTTTCTCGTAAAGCTGAATGCTGCCGGTTGAGCGCAGTTCCGCCAGGGCACGTTCGTCGCGCTCGCGCCATTCGGAGGGGGTTAGCCCGGTTCGGCGCAAGCGACCCGAAACCAAGTCCTCACGGTCATACCCTACAATATGGAGAAATGCGTCATTGGCCTCAAAAATTCGACCTTCGATATCGGCAAAATAGATCCCGACTATGTTGGCGTCGACCAGGCGCCGGATCTTCGCCTCACGCTCCGCGACATCGCCGTACAAACGGGCATTTTCCAGCGCGATCGCCGCTTGCGACGCGAGCAGTTTTAGTACCACCGTCCGGGCGTGCGCGAAAACGCGAGGCGCCAGGTTATTTTCGAGATAGAGCACGCCAATGAGCTTGGCCTGATTGAGCAGCGGCATGCAGAGTATTGATCGGGCTCGGCGCTGGCGGATGTAGGGGTCTGCCGAAAACGGGTTTTGCGCCGCGGCGTCGTCGAGGATCACGCTCTCCTGTGTGCGCAGGACATAGTGGAGAACTGCCTCGGGCAGCTGCTCGGCGGAGATGGGCTTGTAACGGAACTCGACGATCACCGCGTCGCCGCCCGTCCTGGCTTCCGCCTCGATCCTCGGCTCCGCCCCGCGGGGAACGATCAGTAGGCCGCGCTCCGCGCCCGCCTGCTCGATCGCCGTGCGCATGACCGTGTCGGCCAGCTTCTCCAGCACAATCTCACTCGAGACGGCTTGCGAAACCTTGATCACCGTCGCGAGGTCGAGCTGTTCGAGCGGTGCGCCAATGGTGCTCGTCGGGCCGGAAAGTGGCTCTTCCCGTTTGAGATCTGGATACGTCTCGTCGAGCTGCCGTACCTTCCCAACGGCTCCCCAACGGAGATAACCGTGGCGGGCGTTCCGCAGATACAGGTCCGCGATCTGCTTGAATCCACGGGCCGCGTAGAAGCGCGCCGCCAGTTCGTAGGCGAGCGCCTCATTGTGAACAAAGCCATTTGCGCGAGCCGAGCTGATCGCCTGCTCGTAGAGTCGTTCAGCATCGAGCTCGCGACCCTCGATCCGGGCGATCTCAGCACCGACAAGTGCAGCGCAGTTCTCGAAATTCTCAGGGCAATTCACTACCCAAGCTCGGAGTTGGGCTTCGTGCGATGCGAGCGCTTCTCGATGCTTCGCATAGGAATCCGGTCCCATGGGTTCGCAACGTGCGGCACGAGAGAGAGCGGCATAGAGGTGGTATTCGGCCCTCTCCAATAGATAGATCAACGGGACCACTGAGGCCCTTCTTTCCGCCTTCTTCGCGGCCTCGATGGCCGACGCGTAGTCGCCCGCGAAGAAGCGTGCTTGCATCTTTCGGATCCAGTAGAGATATTCCGGAAAGGCAGAGGTCGGGCGATCGATTAGGTGCTCCTCGAACGAGTGCTCCGCGAACCCGTCAGCGGCGAGCGAGCCAAATTTCACCGTTTTGCCACGAAGCGTCCGGACAAGCGCGAGCGGGGAGGAAATCATATCAGCGGCGAATTCGAATCGCATCCTGCGCGCAATATCCAATCCGTGCTCGGCTTCGCGCTCGACCTGTTCGAGAGAATCGCCCGCGGCGAGAAGACTAGAAGTGAGACTGCGGCAAGCGAGGGCAGCATACGTCGCATCGCCCTGCTCGTTGGCCATTTGAAAGGCACGACGAGCCAGATCGGTCGCCTCCCGGACAGGTCGTGTCCAAGGGACCACGAGCGCGCAGACCACATAGGTTCTTGCTCCGAAGCGCTTCGCTCCGCGGCGTTCGGTCAGGTCGCAGGCCGCCTTTACGAGTCGATAACCTGCTTCGTAATCACCGAAGCGGTCGCAGGCCGCCAGGCCAACCCCAGCGTAGCTGGTGAGTGCGGCTTCGCTGTAGCCACGCTCCAGACTGATATTAAGCGCCCTGCAGGTGATGAGCGTCATCAGATTCTGATCCGCGAAGAACGCCGGCACTCCAAGGGTGGTGATCACGTCAAGCGTTGCGAGAGATTCCGGATCGTGCGTCAGCGGCACATCGATGATTTCCTCGATTGCGCGGCTTCCGAGCTGGGACCAGATCCGCTCGTATTCGCGACGCACTTTCATCTCGCTGGGATGGGCAGCCCAGTCGACGCCCATATGCCGGAGGAATTCCAGACCCACCTCGACCGCGCGGTCGCTATCCCCAAGCATCGTGTACAGGTCCACCCGCCGGCTCGCAACGGCCGATCGTTGGACCGTGTCGTGGGCGCGCGTTGCAAGCGCCCCCAGACGCCCGTCCGCGGTCGGAAGCGCGCCCGTCCAGACCTCGCAGTCGGCGCGGTGCAGCTCCAACGCGAAGGCGAGCTCCTGCCGACGCTCCCACGTGTCCTCCCGCAACAGTGCCGCGCCCGCGGTGAGATACGTCAGCGCGGAGGCGTAGGCCGACGACGCCTTCGCCCGCTTGCCGGCGATCAGGTTCAGCTCGGCGACCTGCTCGCGTTCGTCCTGTGACGCGATGAGGGGCGCGCCGCGATCGAACTGGTTGACGATCTCGAATATCGCTTCCTCCCGTTCCTCCAACGCAACGCGGGTCGCGAGCAACCTGCCGATTCGGAGATGGGCCTTGGCGCGCGCTTCTTCCGGGATCAATGAATACGCTGCTTCCTGGACCCGGTCGTGGAGGAACGCATAGGAGCGTTCCGAACGGAAGATGAGGCCCGCTCGAATCGCTTCCCACAGCTGGCCGTGAATTTGCTCGATCGACTGATGGGAAGCCTTCTCTAGCAGGGCCAACTCTGCGCTGTTGCCCATGCACGCAAGTAGCTGCAATGCTTGCTGCGTTTCGACCGGCAGGCGGTTCAACTTGCCGACCATGAGGTCCACGACGTTGTCAGTATAACCCTTGGCGCGAATGCGATCGAGGTTCCATAACCATCGACCTCCGCCATAATCGAATGTGAGCAGACGTTGCTCTACAAGTGCGGAGAGCAACTGGTTGGAAAAGAATGGGTTGCCGGCCGTCTTCTCATGGATCAGTTCTGCCAGCTCAGTGACGCATACGGGGTCGCAATGAAAAGCATCACCAATCAACCGCCCCAGGTCTTCAGAGGTGAGAGGCGCAAGGATAATTTCGTGCACGACCGCGCTCGCCTTGCGGATGGCCTCTAGCTTGCGGATCAGAGGATGGGTGGAATTGACCTCGTTGTCCCGGTAAGCCCCGATCAACATCAGATGCCGCACCTCCGGCCGGGTCAACAAGTCCTCCAGCAGGTCCAGCGTTGCCGAGTCGAGCCATTGCAGATCGTCGAGGAACAGGGCCAGCGGGTGTTCCGGCCGGGCGAACACACCGAGAAAGCGCCGAAAAACCAGCTGAAAACGGCGTTGCGCGTCATGGGGCGGCAGTTCAGGGACCTGCGGCTGGTTGCCGACGATGAGCTTCAGTTCCGGAATTAGATCAACCATGAGGCGCCCGTTCGGGCCTAATGCTTCGCGAAAAGCCTCGCGCCATCCAGCCAGCTCCGGATCGCTCTTGCCAAGTAGTGGTCGGATCAAGCTCTGAAAGGCTTGCGCCAGGGTCGAATAGGGGATGTCACGTTTGTACTGGTCGAACTTGCCTGATGCGAACAGCCCGCGCGTTGGCACCAGCACCTTGTGGAGTTCATTGACCACCGAGGATTTGCCGATGCCGGAATATCCGGAGACCAGCACTAGCTCCGCCGCGCCGTCGTTGACTATGCGATCGAAGCAGGCGAGCAAGGTCTCTATCTCGTGCGCCCTTCCGTACAGCTTCTCGGGAAGCAGCAGCCGATCGGGCGTGTCGTGTTCGCCAAGCGCAAAAGGGTCGATGCACCCTTTACGCTCCCGTTCGGCAAGACAGCGCCGAAGATCACTCTCGACGCCAGCTGCCGTCTGGTAGCGTTCCTCGGCGGTCTTCGCGAGCAGCTTCATGATGATTTCGGAGACCTGAGCGGGGATATTCTCCGACCGTTCACTTGGCGGCAGCGGCTTTCGGGCGATATGGCAGTGCACCCATTCCATCGGATCGGCCGCAGTGAACGGCAGCGAGCCCGTGAGCACCTGGTAGAACGTGACGCCGAGCGCGTAGAGGTCGCTGCGGGAATCGATCGAACGATTCATCCGTCCGGTCTGTTCGGGCGCCATGTAAGCGAGTGTACCGGCGATCACCTCTGGCGGGGCGGGGGCTTGCCGCTCGCGCGGTAGACGCGAAGCGATGCCGAACCCCGTTAGCCACACGCCGCCGCTTACCGATTCCACCAGGATATTTGCCGGCTTGATGTCCCTATGGATGAGGCCACGCTCATGCACATGGCCGAGCGCGCCCGCGAGCGGGATCGCGATCCGCAGGAAATGCGATACGTCCAGTGGCCGGCCAAGCAGTCGATCGAGCGGCGTACCGCCGGAATCCTCAAGCACCAGCTTCATGCGGCCGTTATCGCGCGTAAGCGCGACGGGTCGCGCCGCCCAGTCGGCGTCAAGTTCGGACTTGAGCGCATATTCGTGTTCAAGCCGCTCGACGCTACCGGGAGAGGTTTCTTCTGCGGCAACAAGCAGGATCGGCGTCAAGCCGTTGCCAGAGCCCCGGTATAAAGTGATGTCGCCCTCCCGCAGCGACGAGAATACGTAGCCTGAGAGCTCGTTCATAAAGGCCCCCTGGTAGGAGGATGACTTTAAGGCATTGATTAGGTTCCGTTTGCTTTTGTCCGTCAACCCAAAAACAGGCCCTCCCCAATGCGACCGATGCCATATCGTGGACTAGACGAGAACCTCGCGGGTCTCTTTCTTATTGAGCCGAGATGCTTGGGCGAGGAAGAATGCACTGACGAAGTGATCGAGAAATCAACTCACTTCTGGTGATGGCCCCAAGCCGACATCGCATCCGCTGTCGTCGATGTCCGCTTTTGGGGGTAAAGCAGACCCAGCCCGGGCGGCCGGCCGATGTCGCCTTTTGGCACGAAACGGTCATTGTTGGTGCAGCCGCCGCATGTCCGTTGTTGGGGGCGAAGCGGAAAACATATGCTCGCACCGAGCTTTTCTGGTTTTGACCCCGAGCCGACATGCGCCTCTCGGGTTTTTTGCAGCGCGAATTGGGCGACGGAACTGATCTCATGAGAAATTCTAGGGCAGGGCCGAGAAATGATGCTTTGCAAGCAAGCCGCGATTTTGGATCAGTAATTTCGAGTACGTAGCGCTCACGAAACACGGAAATCCCGGCGGCGCGGCAACGCGCATTTTGAAGGTGTAGCCAAATGAAGATCGACGGCGGATGCTTTTGCGGCAATATCACGTTCGAAGCAGACATCGATCCGGAAAAAGTCATGATCTGCCACTGCGCTGACTGTCAGAGCATCACGGGTTCAGCGTTTCGCGTCAATGTGCCGGTAGCGAAAGAGCACATCACGTTTCGTGGCGGCGAGCCGAAGAAGATGGTGAAGACTGCCGAAAGCGGCAGCAAGCGCGTGCAGGCGTTCTGTCCCGAATGCGGCTCGCCATTGTATGGGGCTGCGCCGGTGGCCGATCCGCCATCGTTCTTGCTGCGCGTCGGCGCGATCCAGCAGCGCGCGCAACTGCGGCCGAAGGTGCAGTTGTGGTGCCGCTCGGCGCTTGACTGGGCGATGGACGTACGCGCCATCCCGCGCTTTCCCAAGGGACAGGGCACTTAGCGGGGGCATCCGCGACTCAGGTTGCTTTCTGGATCTAGCGTATAGCCGACGGTTTCGCGCGGGCTGGCGTCCTCAGCACCCCGCGAGGACTTCATACCACCCTGAGGACTAGTCGCAATGGAGACATCCAATGGCTGAGATTACGATTTTCGGGTTCCCGCACAGCACCTTCGTGCACATCGCGCGGCTGGTGCTGACGCACAAGGAGGTGCCTTACACCTTCGAGGACCTCGAGCCCGATATGGGCTCGCCCAAGCACCTCGCGCTGCATCCGTTTGACCGGGTGCCGATCCTGCGGCACGGCGATTTCATGCTCTACGAGACGAGCGCCATCGTCACCTATATCGAGGAGCTGTTTCCGACGCCCGCGCTGCAGCCGGATACGCCACAAGGCCGGGCACGGATGAACCAATGGATCAGCGCGGTAAATTCCTACTACTACCCGTACATGATCTATCACGTCTCACATGAGCGGAACGTGTTCCCCGAACTTGGTATCCCGTCCGACGAGGCGGTCGTTGCGCATGCGCTGCCCAAGATCGAGGTCGGGCTGCAGGTGGCGGAGCGGCAGCTCTCGCATGGGCAGGGTTTCCTGCTGGGTAGCGAGGTGACGCTCGCCGACTATTACCTGATGCCAAGCACCCATTCGTTCGGGCGCACTCCCGAGGGCAAGACGATGTACGCGAGCTTTCCGGTGGTGCAGGCGTGGCGCGAGCGGATGGAGGCGCTGCCGACGGTCCGGTCGTTCCGCGCCGCGCAACCGCCGCGCACATCGATCGAGCACGCGCGGAAATGGGCCGTGTCGCACCGGCCGAAATACTGAGTTCGTGCGAGAAAACGGGGACCCGCAGACCTTGAGGGTGCTCGCGGTCGCCTTTGGGCAGACGATCCAATAGGTCTTTGACAATGGCAACGATTCGGGAAATGGCTTGACGAGCCGCCCACTGATGAGATCCCAGGCTGCGAGCGTGGTGCGAGCGAGCGCCATGCCTTGGCCATCGACTGCGGCATCGATCAACATGCTTGCGCGATTCAGCACCGGTCCGTGCTTCAGCTTGGCGTCGTCGATGCCGGCCAGGTGCAACCACTTCGACCAATCCTTGCGCGAATCGAGATGCAACAGCGCAATCTTCAGCAGGTCCGACCGCTTCGGCTTGCGGCCGTTCCCAGCAAACAATCGAGGGCTGCAGACCGGGAAGAGCTTCTCATCGGTCAAGCGGACGGCGTCCAACCCCACCCAACTACCGTCGCCGTGGCGAACCGCGAGATCGACATCCTCTTTCGTGAAGTCGACGTGATGCATCGATGCAGAAACCCTGAGGTCGATTTCGCCATGGCCCTCGGCGAATCGGCCCAGGCGATGTACCAGCCACTTGGCGGCGAAGTCCGGTGAGGTACTGACCGTCAGAACACCGGAGGACTGGCGCTGCTTGAGACGCTCAGTGCCGAATGCGATGCGGTCGAGTGCGTCGCGGACGATCGCCTGGTACTGACGGCCGGATTCGGTGATCACCAGCCTCTGACGCTCGCGGTTGAAGAGTCGGACGCCCAACTCTGCCTCGAGGGCCTTGACCTGTTGGCTGACCGCTCCTTGTGTCACCGAAAGCTCCTCGGCGGCGCGCGTAAAGCTCTCGTGCCGCGCCGCGGCCTCAAAAGTCTTCAGGGCATTGAGCGCCGGCAGGCGACGAAACATCATTCGAATATCATTAGAAAAACTATGCCAAGTGCGAGAAATGATGGGTTGCCGTCAGGGCCCTGGCCAGCCTATCGTTGCCGGCCTGAGCCCGCGTGAACCGCCTTGCCGGGAGGCCGATCAATAGCCGAGGCACGAGCGAATTCACCGAGACATCCTAGCGCACTTTCATTGGAACACAACAATGCACTATCAGCTCGCACCGCTTTATTGCCGCCCCTGGACGCTGAATGGGATCTCGCCGCAATTGATCGAGAGTCACTATGAGAACAACTATGGCTCAGCCTTGAATCGCCTGAATGCCATCACCGACCGGCTGGCGGCGCTGGATCTCAGCACGGCTTCTCCCCATGCCGTAAATCAGTTGAAGCGAGACCAGATCCTCCTGCTCAACTCGACCTTCCTGCACGAACTCTATTTCGCGAGCCTGGGCGGCGATGGGCGA
>Ga0137409_10006183_pt1 | contig 12437 bp, 15 predicted proteins | sample CZODoug1_16funga_FD_122059 | JGI IMG/M metagenome (GOLD analysis project Ga0137409, IMG submission 122059) | Vadose zone soil fungal communities from Angelo Coast Range Reserve, California, USA - CZODoug1_16fungal (Hybrid Assembly) | ecosystem: Environmental > Terrestrial > Soil > Vadose zone...
GGTCGTCGTGAAGGCCGGCATGACCAGCACCAGGGTCGAAAGCGTTATCAGGGCGGCGTAGGCGGGCCCGGCGCCCTCGATTCGGAAGAACTGCTCACGGTGGCGCAGTCCGCCGACCAGCACGCACAACCCGACTACGCCGTTGCAGATGATCATGACCGTGGCGAACATCGTGTCGCGGGCCAATGTTGCCGCGCCGCTGCCTCCCGCCAGCATGATCGAAATGATGAGCGCCGCCTCGATCGCGGTAATGGCGAGTGCCAGTATCAGAGTGCCAAACGGTTCTCCCACGCGGTGGGCCACCACTTCAGCGTGATGTACCGCAGTGATAACGGATCCCACGAGCGCCAGCGCGCACGCCGCGGCGAAGATTGTGCCCATGGGGAATACGACTGCCGCCACCAGGAGAGCGGCTGCAACGGGCGGGATGAAGAGAGGCCAGTGTTTCATTTCGAAAACTATACTACGGCTACGCCCCCAGTCAGGGCGATGAGTCACGCCTTGAGCGTGAACGGATTGAAATTAGTCTTGCGGTCGTAATAGTCCTCGTTCTCGGCGCGCTTGAGCCAACCCACGACCTTATAGGTGACGGGCGTGAACACGACTTCCACCGAGACCTTCGCGACGAACTGAGCGAGCATCACCAGCGGCAGCTTGTCGTCGGGAATGATGCCGCTGCCGTAGAAGGCGAGGGGATAGAACAAGGCCGAGTCCACGGCCTCGCCGATGAGGGTGGAGCCGATAGTGCGGGTCCACAGCCATTTTCCTGCTGTCAGCAGTTTCATTCTCGCGAGCACGTAGGAGTTGACAAACTCGCCGCAGAAATAGGCGAACATCGACGCCGCCACGATGCGCCAGGTCGAGCCGAACGCGATTTCATACGCTGACTGGTGATGCCAGAACGGGGCGGGGGGCAGGGCTACCACGACCGCCGCCATGACGGAGGCGAATCCCAGCCCGGCGAAGCCCGCCCAGATCACGCGGCGCGCGCGGGCGTAGCCGTAGACCTCGGTCAGGATGTCCCCGAACACGTACGAGATCGGGAAGAACAACGCCCCGGCGCCCATGACGAAGGTGCCGATCAGCGGCAGCTCGAGTTGCGCGATCTTGGCGGGGCCGATCAGGTTGGAGCAGATCAGCACCGTCACGAACGCAGCCATCACGAATTCGTAGTAGCGATAGGTGCGCTGTTCGGTCATTGAGGACAGTGATGGGTGATGAGTGACGGGTGACGAGTATCTAGCTCAACGGCGCGGCACAGTGTGCCGCGAATGCCGGGCGCTGTTTCAGGCGCTCGTAGTATGCCGCGAGCCTGGGGTAATCGGGGCGCTCGATCGGCAGCAGGAACCAGCGATGCACCGCAACGCCCATCGGGATGTCGCCGACGGTCAGCGCGCTGCCCGCCAGGTACTGCCGGTTGGCGAGGTTGTTCTCTACCAGCTTGAGGTTATCCGCCATTTTCTTGCGGGATTCCTCGACCAGCTTCATATCGCGCTTGTCGGGCTCGGTGCGCACCAGGTTCCAGAAGATCGGTCGCAGGTTGAGCCACAAGGTCGTGCTGTACCATTCCATCCAGCGGTCGGCGTCGGCGCAGGTCTTCTCGTCGGCTGGCCACAACGTGCCCTTGCCGTGCTTGCGCGCAAGGTGCCGCACGATGGCGTGCGATTCCCACAGGATCAGACCGTCGTCGTTGATGGTCGGCACCAGTCCATTGGGATTCATCGCCAGGTACTCGGGCGTGTTGTTGACGCCGAACTTGCCGCCGGCGTCCACGCGGTCGTACTTGACGTTGAGCTCCGCGCAGCACCACAGCACTTTCTGCACGTTGATCGAATTGGTGCGTCCCCAGATCTTTAGCATCCTGACCCCCGGTCGTTGAATACGTGGATCGTGATTCGTGGGGTGACCCACCATCCACAACCCACGCGTTTCTCATTCAGCAGTAATGCTCTGCTCCCTGATTACCTTGCTCCATTTTGCGGTTTCGCTGCGTATCCAGGCGCCGAACGCTTCCGGCGTGCTGCGGACGGTTTCGTAGCCGAGGTTGGCGAAACGCTCCTTCTGCTCGGGCGCCGCGAGCAACCGGGTTACTTCCGCATTGAGCCGCTGGACGATCGCGCGCGGCGTTTTGGCTGGCGCGAGCACGCCGACCCATGACTGCGCCTCGAATCGCGGCACGAACTCGCTGACTGCCGGCACGCCCGGCACCAGCCCGCTGCGGTCCTTTGAAGTGACCGCGAGCACGTTGAGCCGCCCGGCCTTGACGCTGGGGAGCACCAGCCCCGCAGACGCGATCATGACTTCGACGTGGCCTCCCAGGAGATCGTTCAGTGCCGGACCACCGCCCTTGTAATGGACCAGGATGGCGTCGAGCTTCGTGGATGCCTTGAACAGCTCCACCGACAACCGGCTCGAGGTGGCCGCGCCCGCCGTTGCGAAATTCACTGGCGCGGGCCGGGATTTGGCGAGCGCCAGGAATTCACCGAACGTTTTGACGCCGAGCCCGGGATGGACGACGACCAGCTGCGGGCCGCGGATCATGAGGGAAACCGGCGCGAAATCGCGGATGGTGTCGTACGGGGCGTTGCGGAATACGTGCGGATTGGAAATGAAACTGTCGAATACCGTCAGCAAGGTGTGGCCATCCGGCGCGGCCTTGGCCACGGCATCAGTGCCGGGTATGCCGCCAGCGCCGGCGCGGTTGTCGATGACGATGGCCTGGCCCAGCGCTTCGGAAAGCTGCGGCGCAATCGCGCGCGCCGCGATATCGGTAACGCCACCGGGCGAAGTCGGCACTACCATGCGGATCGGGCGGGTAGGGTAGTGCTGCGCGCTGGCGGCTGCAGATAGCGCGCAGCAAAGGAGGAAGGCGGAAGACGAAAGGCGGAAGACCGGTCCAACGCTCATCACGCATTACCCATCACTGCTTACTGACCGGCACGCTTCTCGAACGACTCGAAGAACTTCCCCGCGAGCTGCTTCGCCACGCCGTCGATCAGCCGCGCGCCGACTTGCGCGAGCTTGCCGCCCACCGAGGCCTTGGCGGCATAGGCCAGCTTCGTGTTGCCGCCTTCCGGGTTGAGCTTGACGGTCGCCTCGCCCTTGGCGAAACCGGCGACGCCGCCCTGGCCTTCGAACGCGAGCCGGTAGGAGTTCGGCGGGTCCGAGTCGGTTACGGTCATCTTGCCCTTGAACTTGGCGCTTACCGGCCCGACCTTGGCGGTGAGGACCACTTCGTACTCGTTGTCGGCAAGGCGCGTGATGGACTCGCAGCCGGGGATGCAGTCCTTGAGCACCTCGGGGTCATTGAGCGCCTTCCACGTCGCGGCTTGCGGGAGCAGAATGAGTTGCTCGCCTGTCATTTCCATCGTTTCTTCTCCTTGCCGCCGGGGATCATCGAACCGGTATTCTATTGTTTATTCTGGCGTTGTCACCTGCCCGGGCGAGTTCCGCGGCTTGACCCCATGGTGGTCATGCACTAACCTTGGCGTAATATTCTGTGGAATATAGCGAGAAATCCCGAGTAATCATGGACAGCGTAGACCTGCAGGTATTGAGAAGCGCCAGCGACTGGGTAAAGGCCGGCCGCCGCGTGGTAATGGCAACCGTCATCCGCACGTGGGGCTCGGCGCCGCGGCCGATCGGGGCGCTGACCGCGATCCGTGACGACGGCATGGTCGTGGGTTCGGTCTCGGGCGGCTGCATCGAGGACGACATGATCCTGCAGGTGCGCAGCGGGGAGCTGGTCAAAGACAAGCCGGCGACCACGAAATACGGCGTCAGCGCGGATGAGGCCAAGCGCTTCGGTTTGCCCTGCGGCGGCACGCTCGAGCTGGTGCTCGAGCCGCTCTCCAAGGACAGCGGCATCGACGAGCTGCTGGCGCGTGTCGAGCGCCATGAGCTGGTGAAGCGGCAGCTCGACATGAAATCCGGGCGCGTGATGGTCGCCGCCGCGAAATCCACCGACCAGCTCATGTTCGATGGCGCGACGCTCACGACCATCCACGGGCCGCGCTGGCGGCTGCTGATCATCGGGGCGGGGCAGCTTTCGACTTTTCTGGCGCAGATGGCGCAGGGGCTCGATTACCAGGTCACGATTTGCGATCCGCGCGAGGAATACGCGGAGGGCTGGAATGTCCCCGGGGTCGATCTGAGGCGCGGCATGCCCGACGACGTCGTGACGGAAATGAATATGGACGGCCACAGCGCCGTGGTCACGCTCACGCACGATCCCAAGCTCGACGACATGGCGCTGCTCGAGGCGCTCAAGTCGCCTGCGTTCTACGTCGGCGCGATTGGGTCCAGGAGGAACAACGAGGCGCGCCGCAAGCGCCTTGCCGAGTTCGACCTGTCGCAGGCGGAGATTGCTCGCCTGCACGGGCCGGTAGGATTGCGCCTCGGGGCGAAGACGCCGCCGGAGATCGCCATCGCGATCCTGGCCGAGATGACCGCTATTCGCAATGGCGTAATGGTCCCGGACCTCGCGGAGTCAGCAAAGGCGACGGTCGCGGGCTGCGTTACCTGACCCGCGGCTTGTCGCCCGTCACGGGCTTGCGTGATGGGTGACTCGTGACCGGGCATTGAGCCCGGGAGTATCCTCAAGGCATCCCCACGAAAACGCTTGCGCCGGATGCCAGCCCGTCTCGCATTTCTGTTCTTCCTCGCGCTCCTGTCGCCGTTTCCGGCGACCGCGGCAGAAAACGACGCGAACGCCATATTTCTCGTTGCGGGACGCGAAATGCGCGACGCACGCTTCCGGGAGGCAGTTGTGCTGGTTACCCAGCCACGCCAGGGAGGACCGTGGGGCGTGATCGTCAACAAGCCGCTGGCAACGCGCCTCGCGGAGGTTTTTGCCGATCACGAATCCGTAAGAAAGCGCAAGGACGTGCTTTTCTTCGGTGGGCCGGTCATGCCGGAGGGACTGGTGTTTCTGGTGCGCGCGGTGAAGCCGCCGCCGCGCTCGGTCGCGGTTCTTAAGGACGTTTATTTCACCGGCGACGTGGACTGGATAGACGAGCAGCTCAAGCGCCCGGAACCCACACGGGGGCTGCGCGTGTACGCGGGCTATACCGGTTGGGGCGAGGGCCAATTGCAGAACGAACTCGCGCGTGGGGACTGGCACGTGGTGCCGGCCGATGCGGCAACGGTGTTCGACAAGGACCCGGCGCTCATTTGGCCGGAGCTGATTCAGCGCGCCACCGCCAAGCAGACACGGATGGGTGGATTTAAGCTGGCGACTAGTGACTGATGGCTCGTGGCCCGCTTTTCGGGAAACCCATCACTCGTCACCCGTCACTCAATTCTCGATGCGTCGCCGGTAAATTCCTGGGCGCAGGGGTCGCCGCCGTGAAAATCCGTAGCGGGGCCTGCGGGATAGGTCTTGCGCTCGAGCTCCGCGGCAAACACCTCCGCGTTATCTTCGGGCCGGTAGCCGATCAGTCGCGCCGTCTGGTCGTGCCACTGGTTGCGGGTGTTCGCCGAGACGCCGTAGACCACGATGAAATGGAATGCGGGCGCGTCTATGCAGCGCTGCACGAGCTGAACGGTGTCGCGATGACTGATCCACGTCCGCAGCTCGCGCGCGTTTTGAGGCCGCGCGCGGAACGAACCTATCCTCAGGCACGCGACCGATAACCCGTGCTTGTCGGCGTAGAGCCTGCCCACTGCCTCGCCGAATACCTTGGAAACGCCGTAACGCGAATCGGGGCGCACCAGTTCGTTTTCGTCCACCGCCTTTCCGACGCGGTGGAACCCGATGACGTGGTTGGAGCTGGCAAAGACGATGCGCTTGACGCCATTGCAGCGCGCGGCCTCGAACACGTTGTAGGTGCCGGCGATGTTCCTGGGAAGTATCTGGTCCCACGGACCCTCGCGCGGCACGCCTGCAAGATGAACGATGCAATCGATATCCTTCGCCGCCGCGATCGATGCCCCGAGGTCCGTGACATCCGTGATGACTTCCTCCTCGCCCACGCCGACGTTCGGACACGGACGAATGTCTGCAAGCCGCAGCAGGGGGTAGCGGCCCGACAGGCCCGAGCGCAGGACGGTTCCGATTTCGCCGGCGGCGCCGGTGATGAGTATGCGTTTCATCGTGAGTGTAGGAATAGGGGCTCGGACCCGCTGTAGAATACTCGAAACCCATTGGACCATCCATGCGAGTCGCAATCATCGGCGGCGGCAGCATTGCGCGGCTGTTCATCGAGCATATCCGGCGCGGCGACCTGGGGCGCACCCGAGTCGTGGCGATTGCCGGCCGCAGCGGGCGTTCGCGCGGCAGGGCGCTTGCGCAGTCGTTCCGGATCCCGTTTGTTGCCGATTTGAAAGCGCTCCTCTCCAAGAAGCCCGACGTCGTCGTGGAGGCGGCTTCGCACGACGCCGTGCGCGAGTACGGCGAGCCCCTGCTCAAGAAGGGCGTCGCGTTAATCGTACTGTCGTGCGGGGCGCTGTGCGACGACGTGCTGCGCGGCAAACTGGAGCGTGCCGCGGCGAGAGGCGGCGCTTCATTGTCGGTGCCTTCCGGCGGCATCGGCGGCCTGGATGCGCTGAAGGCCGCTTCTATTGCCGGCGTGGACGAAGTGACGATCGCCGTGACCAAGCCGCCGGCCGCGTGGAAAGGAATTGCTTACGTCGAGAAACTCGGCGTGGATCTCGACGGGCTGCACGAGCCGCGCGTGCTGTTCGAGGGGCCGGCGCGGGCGGGCGTACCGCTGTTTCCCGCCAACGTGAACATTGCCGCGGTGCTCTCCATGGCCGGGATTGGCTTCGATCGGACGAAATTGAAAGTCGTCGCCGATCCCGCGCTCAGGCACAACACGCACTATATTGATATCCGCGGCAAGACCGGCAACATCAGCATCAAGCTCGAGAACGTGCCATCGCCGGATAATCCCAAGACCGCCTGGCTCGCGTGCTATAGCGCGCTTGCCGCCCTGAAAAATGCCCGGTCCGCCGTGCGCTACGGCACCTAGAAACCGTGAGTCGTGAATCGTGATTCGTGATTCGACCGTTGTAACCCCACAGCCGGCCGCCACCGTCACGCTCGTGCGCGACACTCCGCGCGGACTGGAAGTGTTGATGCTCCAGCGCAGCCACAGTCTCAAGTTCATGCCGGGCGTCCACGTCTTTCCGGGCGGCGGGCTCGACCCGGCCGACGGTTCGCCGCAAATGCACTCGCTTTGCGCGGGTCTCGAGGATGATTCCGCCAGCCGCGCGCTTGGGATGGAGCGCGGAGGATTGGCTTACTGGGTCGCGGCGATCCGCGAGGCGTTCGAAGAAGCGGGCGTCTTGCTCGCCTACGACCGCAGCGGCGATATCGTGAATCTGGACGGCGACGCGGAGCGGTTCCACAATCATCGTCGCACGCTGCATGGGCGTCACGGCGACTTCGGCGCGATCGTGCGCGAGGAAGGGCTCAGGCTCGCGGCAGACCGGCTGACGTATTTCGGGCACTGGATCACGCCGGTGACCGTGCCGCGCCGTTATGACACCCGTTTCTTCCTGGCGGTCGCGCCGGAATCGCAGGAAGTCTCGCATGACAATCACGAGACTATCGCCCATATCTGGGTGCGCCCGCAGGAAGCGCTCGAAATGTGCGCCCGCGAGACGCTGAGCATGCGTTTTCCCACGATCAGGACGCTTGAACGTTTCGCAGCCTGCAAGACCGCGGAGGAGCTGATGGCGGAGCTGCGCACCTCGCCGGTGGTGCGGGCCATGCTGCCGCGCATGTCTCCCGACGGAAAGACGCTGCTGCCCGGCGATCCGGGGTACGATGAGGCGGGGCAAAAGCAAGGATGAAGGCGGAAGGATGAAGGATGAAGTCATAACGCCTGGGCAGGTCGTCGAGTTAAGCGGCCTGGTCAGGCGAATCACGGCGCCGAATCCCGGGGTCATGACCGGGCCCGGCACCAATGCGTACCTTATTGGAACCGGTGATCTTGCACTGATCGATCCGGGTCCCGAAAGCGCGCCCCATCTCTCCGCAATGCTCGAGGCGGTGGGCAAGCGCCTGAGGTGGATACTCTGCACGCATACGCATCTCGACCATTCACCTGGAGCGAAGGCGCTGAAGGCGCAAACCGGGGCCGAGGTGCTGGGTTTCGGCAGGGTCCCCGATGACGGCCGACAGGACACGGGATTCGCCCCTGACCGGGCGCTGCGCGACGGTGACGTCGTCGAGTGCGGCGCGTTCCGCTTGCGCGCCGTGCATACGCCCGGTCACGCCTCGAACCACCTGTGCTACCTGCTGGAAGGGGAGCGGTGGCTATTCACCGGAGACCACGTCATGCAGGGCTCGACTGTGGTGATCTCCCCGCCGGACGGCGACATGGTCGCGTATCTCAAATCACTGGAGAAATTGCTCGCGCTCGACCTGGCCGCGCTGGCGCCGGGACACGGACACGTGATTGAAAAGCCGCACGACGAGGTGCGCAAGCTGGTCGCGCACCGGCTGAAGCGCGAGCGCAAGGTGATCGAAGCATTCGCGAAGAAAAATCCCGCTACGCTGGACGACCTGCTGCCGATCGTTTACGACGACGTTTCCCCGCGCATTCACCCGGTCGCGCGGCGCTCGCTGCACGCCCACCTGCTCAAGCTGAAGCACGATGGCAAGGCGATCGAAGAGGGCGATCGCTGGGCCCTCAAATAAAACGCCCGGTCTCACCGGGCGTCCAACTGCCGTCAGCGGCCTCGGTCATGCTTCACGAAATTCTAGGATCATCGCGTCGGCCGCTCTGCGCGCCACCGGGGGTCGCATCCCGCAAAGCGGGTCCCTGCTTCGCCCCTCGACGCGCTTCCGTCACTGCGTCAGCTCCGTCTTGAGCCCGATCGCCTTGATCAGCTTGTCGAAACGCGCCGCCTCTGACTTGATGTGAGCGGCAAGCTGGGCCGGCGTCCCGGGGTCGGGGTCTATGCCTTGCCCTCTCAACCGCTCGCGTACTTCCGGCTGATTCAGCACGGCGACGGTTTCGGCGTTGAGCCGGTCCACGATGGGCTTGGCCGTGCCGCGCGGGGCAACCAGCGAATTCCAGCTGTTGGTCCCGTAACCGGCTATGCCGCCTTCGGCCACGGTGGGAATGTCGGGCAGCGCCGGAGAGCGCTTGGCCGATGACACGGCCAGGACGCGCAGCTTGCCAGCCTGCGCGTGCGGATACACCGCCGATATGCCGCCAAACAGGTACGAGACCTGGCCGCTGATCAGGTCGGTCATGGCGGGACCGGTTCCCTTGTACGGAATGTGCACGACGTCGATGGCGGCCATGTACTTGAGCATTTCGCCGGCGAGGTGGGCGCCGGCACCGATGCCGGCAGAAGCGAAACTGAGCTTGCCGGGGTTGGCCTTTGCATGAGCCACCAGTTGCTTGACCGATGAAGCCGGCAGGGAGGGATTCACCGCGAGCAAGTACGGCTGCACGGCGAGCATGGAGATCGGCGTGAAGTCGCGCTCGGGTTGGTAAGGGAGCTTCTTCTGCAGGGCTGGCGTGACCGCAAGCGTCGTGATCGTGGCAAGCAGCAGGGTGTAGCCGTCCGCCGGCGAGCGCGCGGCGATCTCGGCGCCGATAACCGTGGCGGCGCCGCCGCGGTTGTCGACGATGACCTGCTGTCCCAAACGCTTGCCGAGCAGCTCGCTCACGACGCGCCCGATCAGATCGGTGGGGCCGCCCGGCGGGTAGGGCACGATCAGCCGGATTGGCCGGACCGGGTATGGCTGGGCGTCTGCCCCAGCCATACCCAGGGAAAAGAGGAAAGGGAAAAGGGAAAAGGAAATTAAGGTTCTCATGATTTTCTCATCACTCATCACTTATCAAGCAATGCGCACGACGACTTTGCCGATGTGAGTATCCTTTTCGACATAGGATTTGGCGGCCGCCAGCTCATCGAACGCGAATACCCGGTCTATTACCGGCAGGATGCGGCCTGCCCTGAACGCCGGCATCAGGTCACGCACGAAGGCGCGTGTTCCCTCCGCGCGCTCGGCCGGCGTCAGGTAGGCGTTGGACACGCCGGAGATCTCGATGCGCTTGCCGTGCACCGTTTCCAGATCGATTTCACTGGTCATCATGCCGTCCACGTAACCGACGATGACGAGACGTCCCTGATTAGCCAGCGACTTGAGACAGCCCGGAAACATCGAGCCGCCGACGAGGTTGAGCGCGAGATTGGCGCCACGGCCGCCGGTCGCGTCCAGAACCTGTGCAGAGAAGTCGCCGCCGCGCGTGTGAATGCCGACATCCATTCCCAGAGACTTCAGCTTTTCCAGTTTCCCGGCAGATCCGGATGTGCCGATCACCCTGGCACCGGCGTACTTTGCCGCCTGCATGGACGCGACGCCCACGCCCGATGCCGCGCCGGCAATCAACACCCACTCGCCCGCCTTGATCCGGCCGTAGGTGTAGAGGCTCACGTGGGCGGTCACGAAAGCGATCGGCACCGCAGCGGCCTGCTCCCAGGAAAGAGGGTCGGGCATGGGCATGACCAGGTGCTCCGCGACCGACACGTACTCGGAAAAAGCGCCGTGCACGCGCGCCATTACGCGCTCGCCAACTTTGAAACCGGTGACGCCTGTGCCAACCGCATGAACCTCGCCCGAGAGATCACGGCCGGCGGGTTTAGGCTTGTCCAGGCCATGCCAGCCGATGCTGGCGAGCAGCTCGCCGCGATTCATCGAGCTCGCGCGCGTGCGCACCACGATTTCCCCCGGCTTTGCCTGCGGCATGGGAATGTCGCGGAAATCGAACGCGGTATTACCGCCCTCGGATTTGATCCAGCAGGATTTCATGAAGTAGCTGTCAGCTATCAGCGTTTGGCTATTAGCTAAAAGCCGACAGCTAACAGCAAAAAAGCGGGCAGCGTCAGCTGCCCGCCTTGATGTTGCCGGTCTTCACCACTTTCTGCCATTTCGCGACGTCGCGCTTGACGGCTTCGCTGAAGCGTTCGGGCGGCGAGTCGGCGGGATCGAGACCTTCATTGGCGAGGCGCGCCCGGATGTCCGGGAGCTTCAACGCCTTGCGGATCTCGGCGTTCCACAGCGTCACGATATTCTTCGGCAATTGCTTCGGTCCCCAGAAGCCGTACCACAGCACCGCTTCGTAGCCGGGCACGGCTTCCGCGATGGCCGGCACGTCGGGGATAGCGCTGCTGCGCTTCGGCGTGGTGACGCCGATGCCGCGGATGCGGTTCTGCTTGATCAGGGGCACGGCGGCGGGGAGGCTGGTAAACAGGACCTGGATCTGGCCTCCGAGCAGATCGTTCAGCGCCGGACCGGTGCCCTTGTACGGCACGTGCGTCATTTTCGTGCCCGCGAGCTGGTTGAACAGCTCGGTGATGAGATGCGTGAAGCCGCCGGTTCCGGTGGAGCCGTAATTCAGCTTGCCGGGAGCGGCCTTGTCGGCCGCGATCAGCTCCTTGATGCTCTGGACCGGAACCGACAGCGGCAGCGTGATCGCGTTGCCGGTTTCGCCCACGAGCGCGATCGGCGCAATGTCCTTCACCGGGTCGTAGGGCAGCTTGTAGACCGCCGCATTCGCAGCGTAGCTACCCGAGACGATGATCATGGTGTAGCCATCGGGGTTCGCCCTGACCACGGTCTCGGTGCCGATCGTGCCGCCGCCGCCGGCGCGATTGTCCACCACCACGGTCTGCCCGGTCATGCCGGCCACCATGAGCTGCCTTGCCAAGACCGGCGGCGACTTCGCGAGCGTCGTCCATGGCGGACAGAGCGTGCGCGTGCACCGTGCTATCCCCCCGGAGGGGACACTCGTCACGACCGCCACGCTGAAGGCGCTCTACGATCTCAAGAAGTTCACGCAAGCGATCGTCGAAACGAAGACGCACCTCGATGGCGGAGAGCATTTGTTCGATACCGTCTGGTCCATCGTCTACCGCGGGATCGGTAATTTCGGCGGTCCCCGTCCCCCGAAGAACGACAAGCCCGATCCCCCGAAGGATCGCCCACCCGAGTTTCGCGTCGAGCTCACGACGACGAAGGAGCAAGCGCTTCTCTATCGGCTGTCGGGCGACTTGAATCCGCTTCACGCCGACCCCGAATTCGAGGGCTATGTTATTTAGATTTCCATCAACGTAGTTAATGTCTGTGCCCTTGGTTGGCCAGGGAGAGAGCGGTAAGTATGCTCTGAAAGTGAAGAAACATTTCTTTCCGCCTTTCTTCAGGCTGTACATCAAACCATAGTCAGGACTTACCGAACTGATTGTTGTGGTGCTCTGTTCAAGTGCGGGGTTATACAGTGTTTCCTGGTAAGTCGTGTATTTGACCCCAGCCATAAAGAAGAATGAGTGAGAACTCTTTTTGGCGTAAAATGTAGAGCCAATCCCGAACTTCTGGTTGAGAGAATAATTGTAGTCTGTCCGGATATAGTTGAAATCCCTCTGGGTGATGTTGTTGATGTTATAGGAGGAGTGTGATGCAAAGGCAAGCCGCT
>Ga0137409_10006184_pt1 | contig 12436 bp, 8 predicted proteins | sample CZODoug1_16funga_FD_122059 | JGI IMG/M metagenome (GOLD analysis project Ga0137409, IMG submission 122059) | Vadose zone soil fungal communities from Angelo Coast Range Reserve, California, USA - CZODoug1_16fungal (Hybrid Assembly) | ecosystem: Environmental > Terrestrial > Soil > Vadose zone...
CTGCACCGGCGGTGGCGCCGCTTGTACCGGCGGCGTCAGGATGAACGGAAACAGCGGCAATGGCGACGCCGTGGCGGAGCCCGAAAATGCAACGGCACCGAGGGCCAGCGCGGCGAAAGCGGCGGCACGGCGGGAATTCAGCTTGAATGCGTCCGGATTGAACATTGGTCGCCCCTGTTTGATCTTTTTTGCGCTCATTCGGCGCGTCGTTAACGGGATCAGTACAGGGCAAAGGTTTCAGGACGTTTGCGTCAAAGCTGCAAAACGGTTTCGTCGGGGTAAGGAATTGTTTCGTCGCGATGTCGCGAGAACACAATGCTAAGCAAGCGGTATCCCGTCCCGCCGCGAGGGGCCGCAGAATGTGAGCTGGCTCATAGAGGCCGCGCCCAGGTTAGCCTATTGCTCTGGACTGAGAGGTTTGAGCCGCGACGTGCTATTTGTTTTTGACAATCATACGCTTGATGCCGACCGGCGCCAGCTCCGGTGCAGTTCCGATTCAATAGCCGTCGAGCCTCAGGTGTTCGATTTGCTGGTCTACCTGGTACAGAACCGCAACCGCGTCGTCAGCAAAGACGATCTCATCGCTTCAGTCTGGGGTGGCCGAATGGTGTCGGCATCGACTCTGACCAGCCGCATCAATGCGGCGCGAAAGGCAGTCGGCGACAGCGGCAAGGACCAGAGGATAATCCGTACTATTGCGCGCAAGGGCCTTCGCTTCGTCGGCGCCGTGCAGGTGCAGCCGGCCGGCGACAAGACGGCTCCTGTTGCCAAACCGCCGCCGGCTGAAAAACAAGAGGAAACGCCGCTGGCTTTACCGCTTCCAGAGCGGCCGGCTATCGCGGTGCTTCCCTTCACCAATATGAGCGGCGATCCAGAGCAGGAATATTTCGCCGACGGAATCAGTGGGGACATCATCACCGCACTGTCGAAGCTGCGCTGGTTCTTCGTAATCGCACGCAGCTCTTCGTTTACCTACAAGGGTAGGGCCGTGCATCTGAAGCAGATCGCCGAGGAGCTTGGCGTCGGTTATGTTCTGGAGGGCAGCGTGCGCAAGAGCGGTGATCGCGTGCGCATCACGGCGCAGCTCAACGATGTCTCAACCGGGAGCCACATCTGGGCGGAACGCTACGACCGCGACCTTGCCGACGTATTCGCAGTCCAGGACGAGATCACCGAATCGATTGTAGCCGCGATCGAGCCGCAGCTCTACGCGGCAGAGAATTTCCGCGCCCGGCGCAAGCCGCCCGGCAGCCTCGACGCCTGGGATCTGGTGATGCGGGCGCTGTCGCATTACTGGCGCGTGACGCCGCAGGACAATGTGGTAGCGCAGGCGCTCCTGGAAAAAGCGATCGCGATGGATCCGAACTACGGCCAGGCGCTCGGTTTGCTTGCCGACAGCTATACTTTCGGCGCCCATATGGGATGGACGGATCTGGCAAAGGCGGTGCAGATCGCCGAACGCGCCGCACTGGCGGCAGTCCTCGCCGACAGCGCAGACCCATGGGCGCATCATGCGTTTGGCGGCGTCTATCTGATCACGCGGCGCTTCGACAGCTCCCTGGCCGAGTTCGAGTTGGCATTACATCTCAATCCGAATTTCGCTCAAGCCCAGAACTATTACGCTGCCGCATTGACCTTTTGCGGGCGATGGCAAGAAGGCGACGAGGCCGCCCGCCGCGCGCTGCGGCTAAGCCCGCGCGATCCGTTCTCGGCACTTTGTTACGGCTCGGCCTCCCTGGCCCAGTTCGTCGGGCGCAATTACGATGAGGCGATGCGGCTGGCGCGCGTCGCCATCCGCCTGCGCGGCGACTACGCCGGCGCCCACCGCGTCCTCACCGCCGCCGCCGGCATGGCCGGTCAAATTGAGGTTGCCATGGCCGCGCTCCAGGAGCTTCGCCGCGCGCAGCCCAATATTTCGCTTGCTTGGATCGCAAACCAAGTGCCGATCAAACAGGACGCGGACCGGGAGCACTACCTGGAAGGCTTCCGTCGCGCCGGCTTGGGCTAGGACATAAACCCGGTAGCGCGGCGTGCCGAAGTTGATGTCCGCTTTGCTACTAAAGCGACGCGGTTGCTGCGTAGCAGTGAAATGACGGACTCATGCACTGCAGCTGACGGCTACAGTCTTGATTGTCGAGGTCGGCTTTTCCTGTTCGGCCACAATTGAGATGAGCTCGATGACAACCAATCGGCGGCAGCCAATCCGGAGCCTCAGAAACGCACTTCGCAATTCGCAGAAATATTTCGGATGCCGGCTGTCCGGGTGGCCCCAAAAGACCAGGCCAAAGCCCAACCCGAAGCTAATCTGACATCACCGTCCCCAGTTGCTGTCGAGCCCAATGGCGGCATTCTCTTCCGGGCTTGCGAGCCAGTATCCGTATTCCTCAACGAGCCGCAGGAAACGTTGGGCACTCTCCTGCGGATCGGCCGAGCCTTCATCGACCGCGATATCACGAATGAAACGGCCCATCTGCATCGTCGTCACGCAAAGCATGGAGGCGGTGGTCCCGGACGAATTTCTTCAGGCGTGCCTGATGCCATCCTGCGCATCGAACACATCTCCGGGGCCGAGCGTTTCCCAGTGGTCGCCCCGGAAGGCGTCTGGATTTCCGGACACAACGTAGAAGGTCTCACGATCCGCAGCTCACTTGGTCACCGGCCGCTGCGTCATGATCTCTCGGCTTCCGAAAGCCTTCCTGTTATCAAAGACCGTAGAACGCCTTGATCATGTTGCTTGCACGTTCACCAACGATGACAGACGGCCCCATCGTGTTCGCGGCGGGAATTCTCGGCATGATCGAAGCGTCTGCAATTCGAAGCCCCTCCATTCCATGCACCGCAAGATTGGCGCCCACCACCGATAAGTCATCAGTGCCCATTTTGGCCGTCGACGTTGGATGAAAGTAGGTTCCGATTGCATCACGCAGGAAGGAGTTACGCTCTTCCACGGTCGACAACCCCGGACTCAATTCCGCTGTCGTGAAGTGTCTAAGCGCGCCGGAATTGCCTATCGAACGCGCCATCTCGATTGCAACAAGCAGGGCTTCCCGGTCCCTTGGTTCTGACAGCATACGCGCATCGATGATAGGCTTGCTGTTCGGGTTGGCATCAGCAAGGGTAATGCGGCCGCGACTCTCTGGCCGCAACAAGCCAATACCCATTCCCCAACCTCCGGGGAAAACGAAATTTCCAGCCGGGTAGCGATATCGCTGGGAAACACGCGGCGTGGCAGTCATAAACCCCGAAAAAACGATATGCAAATCTGGCGTCAAATATGTGCCGTGGCTATTGCAGAACCCCACAAGTGAGGCGGGCTGCATCTCGGATGCTCCTTCCGGCGCCAGCCAATTGCAACCAAGGACGAGAGGATGGTCCTGAAAGTTCTGGCCAACACCAGGAAGGTGCTGGCGTGTGGCAATGTCGTGTCGTCGTAGTTCCTTTTCATCGCCGATGCCGGACAGCATAAGAATCTTGGGCGTCTGAATTGCCCCCGTTGACAGAATTACTTCATGACGCGCCTTGAACAGCCGCGACCTGCCGTCCTTGATAACCGATACGCCCGTGGCGCGATTACCCTCGATTGTGACCGATTGAACCAGCGTTTCGGTAAGAATGGTGAGATTTGGAGCAGTAAGGTAGTCTTGTAGGTAAGCCGTGAAGACCGAGACCCTCTGTCCATCGACGACAGTTCTTTCGCTATTGGAGTAACCGACCGATTCCTCCGTGAGGCTGCCGTTGAGGCTTTCGTAACGGGGCACGCCGCTTTGCTCAAAGGACTCAGAGGCGGCATTTCCGAGCGCGCTCGCGCTGCTGTCCTGAGTAACCGGAATGATACCGTGCGCTGTTTCTCTCGCAGGGTCGCCAGTGCCACGCCAACGCTCGATGCTCTGGTAGATCCTGCGAACCGAATCAAAGCCCCAGGCGCGATCGCCTGCCTGCGCGGCAAAATAGTCCCAATCCGCCTTGTGCCCGCGCGCCCAGTACATGAAGTTTACGCTTGATCCGCCTCCCAGAACCTTGCCTGCAGGCAACGGCAAAATACGGCCATCGATATGAGGGTTGGGAGACATTTCGTAACCCCAGTCTCTCTGGCTTCCCAGATTTGCCAGGGCCTTCGCTGCATCTCGAACTTCGTCAATATCGTTGGGCCCGCCGGCCTCAATGAGCAGCACGTTTACGTCACGATTCTCGGCAAGCCTCCGCGCCACGACAGAACCAGACGATCCTGAACCGCAAACGATAAAGTCAAATGTCGAGTCAACTTCCTGCATTGCCTAAACCTTTTTCCTAGAGCGAAATTTGCAGCGGAGTTCGTCCACACTTCGGCGACGAACGACCTCGCCGACTTCATGGCGCGCGCAGAAGTCCGTTGCCACACGCAGCTTGTTAAGGGGGGAAGAACCACTTGTTGGAGCGGATGAGCCACGTCAGAGGAGGGACAGCCCGCCGTCGACGACGACCTCCGCACCAGTCATGAAGGACGAGTCTTCGCTGGCGAGGAACAGTGCCGCCTTTGCGATTTCGTCGGCTTCGCCGAAGCGTCTCAGCGGCACCTGCGCCTCGATGCCAGCGGCCACGTCCCTCAGGTCATTTTCGGATAGTCCGAGCTTGCTGTGGAACGGCGTGTTGGTCGGACCGGGGCTCACCGCGTTCACGCGGACACCGCGCGGCGCGAGTTCTGCGCCGAGTGAACGCGCAAGAGACCGCACCGCCGCCTTCGTTGCCGACAGGATCGACAGTCCGGGCGCGCCGACCGCGTTGAGAAACGAGGTCGCCAGCACGATGACGCCGCCCTTGCTTAAAATGGGCGCCGCCTTTTGGACAGTGAAAAAAATACCTTTGAAGTTGATCGAGAACTGCTCGTCGACCTGTTTCTCGGTTACCGCTTCCAGCGGTGCGGCGAAGCCGACACCCGCATTCGCGAACAGGATGTCGAGATGTGCGAACTTGTCCCGTATCGTTGCGACGACGTCGTCGATATCGCTCCGGACGCGCAAATCGGCGCGCAGCACCAGCACGTTTGAGCCAAGTTGGCGCGATGCCTCATCGAGGCGCGCCGGGTTGACACCGGTCACGATGACGCGAGCGCCTTCGTCTCGAAATAATTTGGCAGTCGCCAGACCGATGCCGGAAGTACCGCCAGTGATGAGTGCCACCTTATTTCTGAGCTTCATTTCATCTCTCCTGCATCTCCAAGTGAAGCGGATCACGCGTTTCGTGAAAAAAACTATGGTCGTTGACGCTGTTGCTGCCAACTGAGATGATCTGCGCGACCGAGATAGAAAAATTGTTGCGGAACGAATGAGAGCGCCTCGCCACCTGAATGCGCTGCGCGCGTTCGAAGCGGCTGCCCGCCACTTGAGCTATGTCGCGGCCGCTGATGAGCTGAACGTCACACCGGCAGCGATCGGCCAATTGGTGCGGGGACTCGAAGAGACGCTTGGCGTCGAGTTGTTTCACCGCTCCCAGGCCGGACCGTCCAGACTGGTTCTCACCGAAGCGGCACGGACCGCGCTTCCGGATCTACAAGCGGGCTTCGACCGACTGTCGACGGCAGTCGAGCGGATGAGGGCCGAGGGCTCGCGCATCGCGGTGACCGTGACGGTTCCTCCGGCTTTTGCCGACAAGTGGCTGCTCCCCCGCGTGGAACGGTTCCGGGCCCTCTGTCCGCAATATGATCTGCGCATTGATACGAGCGGCCGACTGGTCGACTTCACGGCGGAGCGGATCGACGTCGGCATCCGTTATGGCGGCGGGCGCTGGCCTGGCCTGGAGGCGACGTTCCTGCTCCGCGATGCGTTCTTCCCGGTTTGCAGTCCGGCTTTGCTGACGGGAGAGCACCCGATCAAGAGCGCCGGCGACCTGAAGCATCACGCTTTGATCCACGACATGTCGATGTCCTTCGAAAGCACCTTCCCCACATGGCGCGCATGGCTCCAAAATGCCGGAATTACCGACATTGATTGCGAACGAGGCCTGCAGATCAACGACTCGGCAGCAGTGATCCAGGCTGCGATCGCCGGCAACGGCGTGGCGCTCGGCAGGACGACGCTGGTCGCGAGGGATCTGGCGGAGCGTCGACTCGTGCGGCCGTTTGGAGAAGGGCTGCATTACGATTTTGCGTATTACATCGTCCACAAGCGGGAGAACGGCGCCGAGCCGGCCATCATCGAATTCAAGGAATGGCTGCTTACCGAAGCAGACCTCGATCGGTAGTCCGGCGCCGATGCAGCTGCCATTTGATGTCCGCTTTGCCCCCAAAGCAACCGGCGGCGGGGCCGGACCAGGAGCATTGTGTTTGGCCGGACGCCCGTGATTCAAACTACCAAACTGGGGGCTTCGAATCATGCGCTATGAACTCGCCGATTATGAATGGTCCGCCAATCTGCTTAAAGCCGCGAGTTACGCTCCGGCGGCTACAACGGCTCGACCTATACGCTCAAATACGATGCGGCGAGCGACCAGCTCAAGAGGGTGTACTGCCAGGCGGTCGCTAGGCAGAAGTTCGAGGTGGTCTTCGTCCGTGCCAAGTGACCCCTGTAGCTAAGGCGCACGCCGAGGTCCGGGGCGTGCCCGGAAACCGCCCTTCGTGCGCTTCGCGAGGAAACGTTCCGATCGCCTGAACGGTCGTCGTTGATTTGTGATGGCGCAAGCTGTTGGCCAATCTGAGAAAATAACCAGACGCCGCAGCTGCCGTTTTTGCATAGCCGCCCGGCAGCCACCTCGCTTACAGTGATCGCCGCCGCCACCCCGGGGGTGCGCCATTGGCGAGATCAAGAGGGAACAGATGAAGATGCTGGGCCTCGGTCAGTTCTCCGATTGCCGTTGACCGGTCGCCTACGCTCCCTCCTGAACCGGTCAGTGCCTTAACGAGCCGTTTTCGTTTCCGATCAAACGAGGAGGGAAGACGTCATGACCAGCGAGACACGCACATTGCCGCCGTCCAGAAGCTTGTTGTTCGCAACGAGCTTGCTTGCTGCTTGCTCGGGACTTGCACTGCATACAAGCACTCTAAATGCCCAGCAGGTCACCGGCACACCAGGAGCGCCCAGCGCCACCACGACCGTCGATGGCAACTACGTTCCTAATCAGCCGTCCAAATTTGGCGGTGAGATCAACCTTGACGCTAAAGGCTCTAAAACCTGGTGGCCGCCGAACATCGTGCCGCCCAAGGGAGCGCCCAACGTGCTCTTAATCATGACAGACGATCAGGGTTATGGGATTACAAGCACGTTCGGCGGCGTCATTCCAACGCCCGCGATGGAACGCATCGCCCAAATGGGCCTGCGGTACACCCAGTTTCACTCGACGGCCTTATGCTCACCATCTCGGGCGGCGCTCATTACCGGTCGCAACCATCATTCGGTCGGCTTCGGCGTCATCTCCGAACAGGCAACGGGTTTCCCCGGATACGACTCTATCATTGGCGTTGATAACGCTACCGTCGGCGAAATTTTGAAGCAGAATGGCTACGCCACCTCGTGGTTTGGCAAGAACCACAACACCCCCGACTATCAGTACAGTGCGGCCGGACCGTTCACCCAGTGGCCCACTGGGATGGGGTTTGAGTATTTCTACGGCTTCATGGGCGGTGAGACGGATCAGTGGACGCCATATCTGTTTCGCAACACCGATCAGATTTTTCCCTGGCGTGATCAACCTGGCTACAACATGATCACGGGCATGGCGGACGACGCCATCGAGCACATGAAACGGCTAAACGCAGCCGCGCCCGATAAGCCATTTTTTGTCCACTACGTGCCCGGAGGAACCCACGCGCCGCACCAGCCAAAGCCTGAATGGATTGAGAAATTCAAGGGCAAGTTTAACATGGGCTGGAATGCAGTTCGCGAGCAAATATACGCCAACCAGAAACGGCTCGGCGTGATCCCTGCGAACACAACGCTCCCGGCGTGGCCTGACGGACAGGCAGAATACGGAGGCGCAAAGTTGCCAAAGTGGAACACGCTGAACGCAATGGAAAAGAAATTGTTCGCGCGCCAGGCAGAGGTGTTTGCCGCTTATGTCGCCTATACCGACAACGAGATCGGACGGGTGATCCAAGCCGTTGAAGATATGGGCAAGCTCGACAACACCCTGATCATCTACATCAGTGGCGACAATGGCACGAGCGCCGAGGGTTCGACCATCGGCACACCCTTCGATATGGCTGCGATACAGGGCATCGACATTCCTGTCGAAGAACAACTGAAATTCTACGATGTCTGGGGCTCAGCGCAGACGACACCACACATGTCGGTTGCATGGTCGTGGTGCTTTGACGCGCCATTCAAGTGGACAAAACAGATCGCCTCTCATTTCGGAGGCACCCGACAGGGCATGGCCATTGCATGGCCGAACCGCATCAAGGACGCAGGTGGCATCCGTACCCAGTTCCACCACCTCATCGACATCGTGCCAACCATACTCGAGGCCACGAGCATCCCAGCGCCGAAGATGGTGAATGGGATCGCTCAAAAGCCGATCGAAGGCGTAAGCATGGCCTATACCTTCGACAAGGCGAATGCGAACGCTCGCTCGACCCACTCCACTCAGTATTTCGAGATGTTCGGCAATCGGGCGATATACAATGATGGTTGGATCGCTTCGACGACGCCGCCTCAACCGCCCTGGTTGATGGGTTTGGCCAAAATGCCCGATGTGCTGAACGGGTACAAATGGGAACTCTACAACATTGCCGAGGACTACTCGCAGTCCAACGATCTCGCGGACAAGATGCCCGACAAGCTGCGCCAGATGCAGGAGCTCTTCCTGGTGGAAGCAGCGAAAAACCAGGTGTTCCCCTTAAGCAACGATATCCTCGAGCGCATTCTTGCCCCTAAGCCGAGCTATACTGCCGGGCGGAGCGATTTCACCTACGAGGGCGAGCTGACCGGCACTCCGAACAGCGACGCGCCAAACACCCTTGCCAGGTCTTACACGATCACGGCAGACATCGAGGTTCCGGCGGACGGCGGCGAAGGGATGATCGTGACCGACGGCGGACGCTTTGGCGGCTACGGGCTTTACCTGGTCAAGGGAAAGCCGGTGTTCACCTACAATTTCCTTGGTATCGAGAGATTTCGGTGGGAAGGGCAAACCCCGCTTGCATTGGGCAAGCATACTCTCAATTTTGACTTCAAGTATGATGGGCCTGGAATGGCCAAGGGCGGTGCTGGCGTACTGACGGTGGATGGTAAGGAAGTCTCGAGGAAGAGCATTCCGCATACCGTCCCGGCCATTCTAACCATCGACGAAACCTTCGATGTTGGTTCCGACACGCGTACCGCGGTGGATGATGCCGACTATAAAGTGCCTTTCCGCTTCACCGGCAAGATTGGCAAGGTGCAGGTTAAGCTCGGGCCGTCACAGCTCATGCCCCAAGACGATAAGGCAGTGTTAGACGTGAAGAACAAGACCAACAATTAGTCCGTCGTCCCAACATTCGCGATGCGCCTGCCATGGATAGGCGCATCGCGATGCGCGCCGTCGCGGTTGGAGATGCACGTAAATTGATTTCTGAAAAATCGACGCCGCTCAGAATTGGTCCAGATTTGAATTACACTATACCCCTGCTGGCGAGGGCAGGGATGTCCCCAACTAAAGCGCGCGCCGGCGCGGCATATCGGGCGCGGTGCCATTTAACGCCACGCGCCTGTCGGCAACGGCGTGATGAAACTGTTCCAGCACGAGGCCGATCGCCGAGAGGTCGCCTTCCTCGATCGCGCCATCATCATAGCTATCGAGGGTCTCCCGCAACATGCCGTCCACCTCGCTCTGCATCTCCGTCAATTGTTCTGACGATTCCGCCTGACGCGCCCTGGGAATCATGGCGAGCAGCCTGTCCCGATGCTGCGTGCTTTTTTCTTTTTCATCGCGCGTCAAATATTGACGCAGCCAGGCGCCGGCGGATCCGAGGCCGGAGAGAACGAGAATGCCGCCCCACAAATAGTCGCTGTATTTCTCGAGGAAGGTGCGTTCGGTGCCGTCGATATAGGCTGCCGCTCCCTGATGCGCGGGCAGGGCGGCGTCCTTGTCGGTGTCGGGTTTTTCGATTTTCGCGGCGCTCGGCAATTCCTTCGCCAGCGATTGCCGAACGGCAAATAGTTGCCGGGTGAAGGCGCCGACCGTCGTTTCGGACAACGACTTCGGCGCGACGATCAGATGGTTGACGCTGACCGTATCGATCTTGTCCTCCGGCCTTGCCGGTGACGAACTGAAGGTGCTGCCGGGAATTTCCTCGGATTCATAGAGCGGGTGTTTCTGGGCGATCGCGTCCGCGACATCGATCGGCAGGAATTTTGGCTCACCTCTCGCCTTGGCAGTCGCGGCGATGGCTTCGGCGGTGATCTTGCTGTTGAGCGGGCCCACCGCCATGAAGGTATCGATGGCCGGATCGCGCGTCATCTCGGTAATCTGGTTGGTCGCGAACTGGGTGATCGCGACCTTGTCGGGATTGACGCCCGATTCAGTCAGGATGACGCGCAGCAATACGACGTTCGCCTGGGTTCGGCCGATGACGCCAACGTGGTGTCCCGCGAGATCGTCGATCCCTTTTATTTTCGGGAGCGGTTTTTTGGCGCCTTTGGCCGGAGCGCCGGAAGGGGTCCACAGCACCACGACGTTCTTGCGCAGGATGGCGACGGACTCGGCATTGCCGGGCATGTCCAGATCGCCGCGGGCGATGGCGAGGTCGGCCTTTGAGGCCGCAAGAAGCGCAATGCTCTCGCTCGCTCCTTCGGTGGTGATCGGGGTGAGCCGAACCGGACTGCCGTCGCGGGCAAAAGTCTGCGCCAGCGCCTGAACGAGCTTCTGGTCGTCGCTTCCGGGCGGGCCGACCGCAATCCGCAAGGTGACCGGCCGCAACACGTAATACAAGCCGGCCGTGGCCGCGCTGAAAAACAACAGGCCGGCCGCCAGCACCAGCAGCGCGTAGGTCTTCCTCTGTCGGCGCCGGAGAGACGCACGCGAGGCGGGGCTGGGGTCGGATGTTGACATGGTTCTGTCACGATACACGAAAAAACATCAAGGCGGCCTGAAAAAGAATGGTTACGCATCCATGACGTCACACGCTTGAAATATCCTTGGCCGAACGTCGGGACTTGAGAATCAACCAGCTCAGGTTCCCGTGATGCGGATTTTGATTGCAACCGACGCTTGGCATCCGCAGGTCAATGGCGTGGTGCGAACGTTAACCTCGTTGGCCCGCAGCGCTGCCGCGCTCGGGGCCGAGATTGATTTTCTGACCCCCGACGGGTTTCCGTCGCTGGGTGTCCCGACCTATCCGGGGCTGCGCGTGGCCTTGCCGAACCGGCGCGAGATCGCGCGCAGGATCGAGGCGGCGTCGCCGGATGCGATCCACATCGCGACCGAGGGACCGATCGGATGGGCGGTGCGCGGCTATTGCCGCCGCCGCAAGCTGGCTTTCACGACGTCCTACACGACGCGCTTTCCGGAATACATTGCGGTTCGCAGCATCATTCCGGCTGGCTTGAGCTATGCGGTGCTGCGGCACTTTCATTCAGCGGCGGCGGTGACGATGGTCGCTGCCCCCTCGCTCAAGCAGGAACTCAGCGCGCGCGGTTTCGGAAAACTCGGCACCTGGACGCGAGGGGTCGACACCGAACTGTTCAGACCCGGCGACCCTGCCGAGATCGATTTGCCCAGACCCATCTTCATGACCGTCGGCCGTGTCGCGGTTGAAAAAAACCTGGAAGCGTTTCTTTCGCTGGATTTGCCGGGCTCCAAGGTTGTGATCGGCGGTGGACCGCAGAAGGCGGTGTTGGAGCATCGGTATCCCAACGCCAGATTCCTCGGCGAAAAAACCGGCCGCGATCTGACTTCTCATATGGCGGCGGCGGATGTCTTTGTGTTCCCGAGTCTCACCGATACCTTCGGCGTCGTGCAACTCGAGGCGTTGGCGTGCGGTACGCCGGTTGCCGCATTCCCGGTGACCGGTCCGCTCGATGTGATCGCGGATCACCCTGTCGGCGCTCTGGATGCAGACCTGCGAAGCGCTTGCATCCGCGCCCTCGATGTCTCCCGTGATGCGTGCCGGCGTTTTGCGCTCGAGCGCTCCTGGGAAAACAGTGCAAGGCAGTTCATCGGCAATCTCAGTGCGTTGCAGCCGAGCCGTTCACCGCAACCCGCCCGCCGCATCGCGACGCGCGGTGCGGTGCGCGGCTAAAGCATGATCCCGACCAAAGGGCCGCGTGAGTAAAGCGAGGACCGATTGTCGGAAAGGATCGTGCTCCAGCAAAACGATCAAACCCGGAAACAGTGAGTAATCATCATGGCAGAAATCATCAAACTGGACCCCAGCAGGCCGCTGGACTTCGACCGCGAGATGGTCGAGCAAGCCTATGACCGCTGGGCCCCCGTCTACGACCTCGTGTTCGGCGGCGTGTTCAGCAAGGGCCGCAAGGCCGCTATTGCC
>Ga0137409_10006187_pt1 | contig 12433 bp, 14 predicted proteins | sample CZODoug1_16funga_FD_122059 | JGI IMG/M metagenome (GOLD analysis project Ga0137409, IMG submission 122059) | Vadose zone soil fungal communities from Angelo Coast Range Reserve, California, USA - CZODoug1_16fungal (Hybrid Assembly) | ecosystem: Environmental > Terrestrial > Soil > Vadose zone...
GAGTACGACCGGGTCCGGCGGTGGGGAAGCGGGCCTGCGTGGCAATGGCGGCCCGCCGATCTCCGATGGCGGTATCGCGAGCGAAGCCACGACGGCTTGCGGTGTGGAGCAGAAGGTCTGTAACGGCCAGTGCGTGGTTCCGAGCGTGAGTGTCGGATGCGGCTTTTTGGGATGCGCCCCGTGCCCCGCCGGGCCGTCGAACAGCGCGCTGAAGTGCACCGGGGCCCAGTGCGACTTCGAATGCTCGCCCGGCTACGCCCGCAATGGCGGGACGTGCGTCGCAAGCGAAGGCGGCGCGGGCGGCTCATCGGGCGACGCGAGCACGACGAACGACGCCGGCCCGGTGATCTGCGGCGGGTCGGTATGCGGCGGGTGCGTGCCGTTCATCCAGGAATCGTGCTGCAAGACGAACAACACGTGCGGCTGTCACTACCCGTTCGCGCCCTGTATGTGAGCGGCACGCGACGCTTCTATTGTCCGACTCGAGGAAAGATCGCGGCGAGCTCCTGGGGCGCCACGACGTCGAGCTGATCGAATTTGCAGTCGCGCGGGTTCTTGTCGGTGCGCCACCTTCGAAACTGAGCGGTGTGACGAAACCGCGAGCCCTGCATGTGGTCGTACGCGACCTCGACCACCAACTCCGGGCGCAGCGGCTCCCAGGACAGGTCCTTTCCCTGGCTCCATCGGCTCGCCGCTCCCGGCCGGCGCTGTCCGGCCGCATCGGACCCCTGCTCGGACTCGGCCCAGTCCTTCCACGGGTGATTCTCGATCGCCGCGTCGCGATAGGGGGCGAGCAGCTTCACGAGCTCACGCCGCTTGACGTCGGTGAAGCTCGCGCACACCCCGACGTGCTGCAGGCTGCCCTCGTCGTCGTAGAGGCCGAGCAGGAGCGATCCGACCATCGTCCCCGGGCCGTTCTTGTGCCAGCGAAAGCCGGCGACCACGCAGTCGGCGGTGCGCGCGTGCTTGACCTTGATCATCGTGCGCTCGCCGGCGCGGTAGGGCGCGTCCAGGCGCTTGGCCATGACGCCGTCGAGCCCGGCGCCCTCGAAGCGACGGAACCAGTCCTCCGCGACGGCGCGGTCGCGCGTGGCCGGCGACAGGTGCACCGGGGGGGCCGCGCCGGCCAGCGCCCGCTCGAGCCGTTCGCGCCGCTGCGCGAGCGGCAGCGGGCGGAGATCCTCGTCGCCGAGCGCGAGCAGGTCCCACGCCACGAAGGACGCCGGCGACTCGGCGGCCAGGAGCTTCACCCGCGACGCCGCGGGATGAATGCGGAGCAGGAGGGCCTCGAAGTCGAGGCCGCCGGCGCCGACGATGACGATCTCGCCGTCGACGACCGAGCGCTCGGGCAGGGCCGCGGCGAGGGGCGCGACGAGCTCGGGAAAATACCGGTTCATCGGCTTTTCATCGCGGCTCTGCAGCAGGACCTCGTCGCCGTCGCGAAACACGAGGGTGCGAAATCCGTCCCACTTGGGCTCGAACTGCCAGCCGTCGCCGCCCGGCAGGGCGTCGGCGGCCTTCGACAGCATGGGCGCCAGGGGTGGAGGGAACGGCAGTCGCGTGGGCACCGTCTTCGGCGCGCTGCTACCGCGGGCGATCACCCTCGACGATGAGGCGCCACAGGACACGACTCTGGCTTCGATCGTAGTCGCCGTGCGCCCGGTGCATGGTCGCGCGGTTGTCGATGACCAGCACGTCGCCCTTGCGCCACGCGTGGTGGTAGACGATCTCGGGCCGGATCATCCGGGCGAGCAGATCGCTCATGTAGGCGCGGCTCGCCTCCGGAGCCATGCCGTCGATGTGGGTGGCCTTGGAGATGTGGAAGTACACCGCGCGCGAGCCGTGCACGGGATGCGTGCGCACCATCGGATGCGCGATCGGCTTGCCGTACTTCTCTCGATCTTCGGCGCGCGTGTCAGGGTGGTCACTGTCCAGGCTGTTGAACGTCCTCAGCGTGTCCAGTCGCCGGCGCTCGGCCTCCGGCAGGGCCGCGTAGGCCGCGCGCATGCTGGCCACGCTCGTCCCCCCGCCCGCCGACGGGATCTCGACGCCGTAGAGCAGCGTCGCCAGCGGCGGGCGCTCCCGATTGGTGTGGTCCGTGTGCCATTGCTCGGCCGGGCGCTGGCCGTTGCGGTGCCAGATGAGCCCGATCATCGGAGCTTCCGGCATGTGGTGCTGGGAGTAGTGCTGCTCCATCGGCGGCCCGAACAGCGATGCCGCGGCGAGATACTGCGCGGGCGTCAGGGACTGGTCGGGAAACACCACGGCCAGGTGGTCGGAGAGCGCGCGAGTCAGCGTCTGCCGCGTCGGCTCGTCGACCGGCTCGGCGAGGTCGATACCCTCGATCGAGGCGCCGAGCGAGGGGTGGAGCGGCGTGATCTTCACGTGTGCCATGGCCTGTCCTCCGATCTCATCGGGGATCATAACGCGAGAGCACCTTGACCACGAGCCCGCGCCGAGGCAGCATTGCGCGGGACAGCGATCGAGTCGCGATGGTCCCGAACACCGTACACGGAGGGAAGGCGGCTATGCACACGTACCAGACGAACCAGTACGAAGGAATGATCGCCGAGACGGTCACCATGAGGGGGCACAACGGGGACATCATCAACGCCTACGTGGCGCGGCCGCTCGGCGCCGGCCCGTTCCCCGGCATGATCGTCATCCACCACGCGCCGGGCTGGGATGAGTGGTATCGCGAGTGCACCCGTCGCTTTGCCCACCACGGCCTGGTGGCGATCTCGCCGAACCTCTACTTCCGCGACGGCCACGGCACCCCCGAGGACGTCGGGGCCAAGGTGCGCGCGGCGGGCGGCGCCCCGGACGCGCGGGTGCTCGGCGATCTCGACGGCGCGAACGCCTGGCTGCGCTCGCAGCCGTATCTCACCCGCAAGGTCGGCATCTTCGGCACGTGCTCGGGTGGCCGGCAGGCGTTCCTGGCCGGCTGCAAGCTGAAGGGCCTCGACGCGATCATCGAGTGCTGGGGCGGCCGCGTGGTCATGTCGAAGGAAGAGCTGACCCCGAACCAGCCGGCGGCGCCCATCGACTTCACCAAGGACCTCTCGGCCCCGCTCCTCGGGCTCTTCGGACTCGAGGACAAGTCGCCCACGCCCGAGCAGGTCGACCAGCACGAGGCGGAGCTGAAGAAGCACGGCAAGAACTTCGAGTTCCATCGCTACGCCGGCGCGGGCCACGGCTTCTTCTATTACGACCGCGCGGCCTACCGGCAGGAGCAGGCGGTGGACGGCTGGAAGAAGGTCTTTGCGTTCTTGGACAAGAATCTGCGGTAGGCCGACACCAGGAGCCCAGTCATGTGCACGATGATTGCTCATCAGGTGAAGATCGAGGGGCGCGGCAAGAGCGGTCCGGACTGGATCGAGGTCCGCGAGGCCTACGTCTCGTACGACCATCCGTACGATCTGCCGCTCGAGCACGCGCTCAACATCGATTTCGTCAACGAGGCCGTCGGCCCGAGCGCGCGCGTGGCCGTTGAGCTGAGCGTCGATGCGGCGCGCCAGCTCGTGAAGACGATCCAGGCCGTGCTGGCACAGGCGGACGAGCGCGGCGTGCTGGAGGACCGGCCTCTGGCGGCGGTGTCCGCGAGCTGTTCCGTACAGTCGTAACGGCGTAGTCAGGGCCGGGCGGGTCGGCGTCGCTCAGCCGCCCGCTCGGCCGCTTCACGCGGCTAGGCTTTCTTCAGCTCCGCGACGGAGCGGACCGGTCTGCCATCGGCGCGGGTGATGGGCAGGGTCACCGAGCGCGAGTACCACCCCGGGATCGAGGCCGAGTGGTTGCCTGCGCCGCCGGCCACGACGACCAGGATGTCCTCGGGTTTCTCCACGATCCGCAACGTCCGCCGCCCGTCTGCCTCGTCGATGCAGGGGCCCCGCCACACGCGCAGGACGTCGGCGTTGCTCTGGCCGATCTCTCCGAAGGGAATGCGCGCCTGCTCGAACAGGGTGCGGCGCACCCGCGCCTTGTCGAAGCCCTGGCGCGCCGCGATCGCGGCATGCTCGGGACCGAGGACCAGCAGGGCTTCCTGGCTCATGAACATGTTGTTGGAGCCGGAGACGGCCATCGCGCGTGCGATCGTCTCGAGCATCTCCACGGCGGTCTTGCTCTTCTCGATGATGTTGGCGGGCGCGGCGCCGCCGAACGCGGTCACGGTGCTCGTCGCCGCCTCGTATCCCCGCTCGACGTGAAGCGGCGCCCAGGGGCTTCCCGCCTCGTGCTCGGCGAAGCAGCAGGTGTACTTGGCGGGGTTGCCGAGCGTCGACTTGTCCGCCTGCTGCGGCACGCCGCCGCCGATCGTCGTCATGACGAGCCGGATCGCCCGGCCGATCGTCGCGTTGGCCCGGAAGCCCGGGCCGAACAGGTTCCCGCGCGCGTTGACCTCGATCTCCCGGGCGATCGGTCCGTTCACGATGAGGACCGGGCTCGCTGGATTCGTGGTGCCCTGGACGCCGTACAGGTTGAACGGCTTGGCCAGGATGGCCTTCACCGCCGTCACGACGACCGGGAAGTACTCCGGCTTGCACCCGGCCATGACCGCGTTGACGGCGACCTTGGCGATCGTCGCCTCGCCCCAGCGCGGCGGCATCGCGCCCAGCGACGCGCTCGGCTCGAGGTCGCAGTAGGCCAGCATCTGAGCGACCCGCGTCGCGGTCGGGGGCACGATCGGGAGCCCGTCGGTCCAGCCCTCGCTGGTGAACCGCTCGAAGATCGCCTCCGGATCGTCCGCCACCGTGATGCGGTCGACGACCTCGGCGGCGGCCGGCCTGCTCGAGCCCGCTTCAGCCTCGCGCCCGGCCGCCGCGACCTCGACCATCGCGACCATCGCGTGGTCGGCCCGTCCCTCCAGCTCGACGTTGGGGACGCTGACGATCGGATGCTGGACGTAGACGGCCGGCAGGGAGGGCTGGCCGAGACTCGTCGTGCAGACGCCGTACAGCCCGCGGAACTCCTCGGTGACGATGGTCGCGGTCGGGACGCCCCGCTTCTCGAGCTCGATGCTGTCGTGGACACTCCACGACGTGCAAGACCCTCAGTCGGCGATCCCGTTGATCACGACGTCGCACTCGCGGGCGGCCGCCTCGAGCATGTCGTCGGGCGCCGGCAGCGCGGCGGCCGCCTTGTCGTAGCGGACGATCCTCGACACGCCGTGATCGCGCCGCAGCAGCTCCGCGACGCGGTCCAGGAACGGCCGGGTGCCGGCCTTCGAGTTGTTCAGGAGCCCGATGACCCGGCCGCCGAGCGCCGGGACGCCCTTGGCCAGCGGCACGGTGTTCGCGGCCACGGCGGCGGCGGGTGAGAGCAGCTCGATCGTACGCATGACGGCCACCTCGTTTTCCGCGCCTCAGCGCCGCGGCGTGTGCTTGGCCAGGAATTCCTTGATGCGCACCTTGGCCGCCGCCAGCGCCGCGCCCTGCTTCCATTCGGGGATGAACTCGCACTTCGGCAGCAGCTTCGAGACCTCCTCGGAGATCGGATACGGGTGCGCCTCGTCGTTGCCGGCCAGCACCATGCACGGCGTCTGGCAGCTCGAGACGAACGCGCGGTCCGCGCTGTAGACGAAGCCCGGACCGTACAGGTTCTGGTGGAACGCGTCCAGCACCGGCCCGGTGGCCTCGGGGTGATCGGCGAGGGTCTCGGCCCACGCGTTGAACCGGGCGGAGCGGCCCGGCGCCATCGCGCCCACGCGGCCGATGGGCTGGGCGAGCACCGCGCCCGCGATGCGCTGCGGCTGGGCCTTCAAGAGGCTCATGATGAACGATCCGCCGATGCACTGGCCGTACAGGTGGCACTGCTCGATGCCGAGGTGATCGAGCACGGCGATGTGGTCGGCCGCGTACGTGTGCCAGCCGTCGCTCGCGGTGATGGGAGCGCGCGACCGGCCGCCGGCGTTGCGCTGATCCATCACGATCACGCGGAAGTCGGCGGAGAACTCCGTGATCGGGTTCACGGGCGCGGCCGGCCGGCTCCAGACCTCGATGGTCGACTGAAGCCCTGCCGGCGCGAAGGTGAGAATGGGGAACCCTCGACCGGACTCCTCGTAATAAATGGAAGCGCCCCGGTGCTCGATGGTCGGCATACGCGTCTCCTTTCGTCGGGTACCGCCTCTTTACCCGAGATTCCCGCGCTCTTCAAGCGCGAGGGCCCCCGCCTTCTTCCTCGACGCCTCCCGCCACCACTGGAACGCGAGACCCTGGAGCAGGGAGAGGCCCAGCCACGCCGTGTCGTCGGTCACGTAGACGGATACGAACGTGCCGGTGACGGCGCGCAGCGCCACCACGAGGGGCACGGCCACCACGAGATTCGCGACGAGAAAGATCAGGACCGCTCCCACCGTTTCCAGCGTCTTGCCGACGGCGGCGCCGAGCCTCGCGGGCCGGAGCCCGAGCCGCCGGGCGCCGAGGAGATAGGCGCCGACGGAGGTGAGCCCCGCCAGCGCCAGCATGAAGATCCCGATCATGTGTGGTCCTCCAGCGCTCACGCGTATCCGGCGATCCGGTAATAGATCCAGCCGAGGACCTCCTGCAGGAGTCCTCGCATCAGCATCAGGCGCGCCTCGGGCGCGGTGGGCTCGAAGTCGGTGTCGGAAGGCGCGGGATGGACCTCGAAGCCGGCGCGCTCGAACAGGGGTCGCGCGCGCGCCATGTGCCCGGAGTTGGTGACGAGGAGCACCGTTCGAATGCCTCTCGATCGCGCGAGATCCCTCACCCGCGCGGCCTCCTCTCGTGTCGTTCGAGCCCTGGATTCCGTGAGGATGGCGTCGGCCGGGATCGAGTGCAGGCGCGCCAGCTTGGCCCGGATCTCGGCTTCGATCGCTCCGCTGCCACGGGCCCCGCCCAGCAGGATCAGCCGGGGCGCGAGGCCCCGGTGATAGAGGTCGATGGCATGATCGGTCCGACGGGTGGATTCGCTGCTCAGGATGCCCGACGGCGAGACGGTTGCGCCGAGGACGACAATGGCGTCGGAGGGGACAAGCTGCGGCTCGACGGCCATCCAGAGGGTCAGCGCGTGGGCGAGCGGAGTGAACGCGGTGGCTAAAAAGAGCGCGACTCCGCCGAGCCCCGTCAATCGGCAAACGCGGTCCAGGCTCAAGACGGGTCCATTCTAGACGACCGGCGCCGGACCACCCCCGTCAGAAAACTAGGTCCTCGGGTGAGACTTTGTTTGTATGGGGGCATATGAGGAGCTACCGAGGATGCGCGTGGCAAAGGCCGGCCGAGCGCTGACCCCCCCGAAGACCAGTCCCCCGCCAGCGGCGCCGCCGCGCCCGGCGGTGTCCGCCGTCGAGATGGGGGCTCGCCAGCGGGAAATCTCCGTGTCCGAGTTCTTCACCAAGAACCGGCACCTCCTCGGGTTCGACAATCCGCGCAAGGCGCTCCTGACCTGTGTCAAGGAGGCGGTCGACAACGCGCTCGACGCGTGCGAGGAAGCCGGGATCCTCCCGGACGTGGTCGTCAAGGTCGAGGCGGTCGCCAACGGCAGCGCGCCGCCGGCCGCGAGCCAGGCCACACGCTTCCGGATCACCGTCACCGACAACGGTCCGGGGATCATCCGACAGCAGATTCCGCCGATCTTCGCGAAGCTGCTGTACGGCTCCAAGTTCCATCGGCTGCGCATGAGCCGCGGGCAGCAGGGCATCGGCATCTCGGCCGCCGGCATGTACGGCCAGCTCACGACCGGGAAGCCCGTTCAGATCATCTCCCGCACCAGCGCGCGGGCGCCCGCTCACTACTTCGAAGTCCAGATCGACACCAAGAAGAACGAGCCGCTGATTCTCGAGAAGAAGCAGATCGAGTGGGAATCGACCCGTGGGACCCAGGTGACCATGGAAGTCGAGGGCCGCTACCAGAAGGGCCGGGCCTCGATCGACGAGTACGTCGAGCAGACCGTCATCGCCAACCCGCACGTCCAGCTGACGTACTTCACCCCCGAGGGCGAGACGAAGACGCATCCCCGGACGTACGACCAGCTTCCGCCGTCGCCGCGGGAGATCAAGCCGCATCCGTATGGCATCGAGCTCGGGATGCTGCTCAAGATGCTCCAGGACACGAAGAGCCACTGGCTCTCCGCGTTCCTGGCCAGCGATTTCAGTCGGGTGTCGCCGCGGCTGGCCGAGGACATCTGCAAGACCGCCGGGCTCTCGCCGCGCTCGCGGCCGCGCGACGTCCACGGGCAGGCCTCCGAGGCGCTGTACAAGGCCATCCAGGCAACCAAGATCATGGCGCCGCCGACGAACTGTCTCTCGCCGATCGGCGAGCGGGCGATCCTCTCCGGCCTCTACCAGCAGATCAAGGGCGAATTCTATACGGCCGTCAGCCGTCCGCCGTCCGTGTATCGCGGCAATCCGTTCGTGATCGAGGCGGGCCTGGCCTACGGGCGGGGTCCGGAGCAGGGGCAGCCGGACCAGCCGAAGGAGGCGGTCCCGCTCGCCGAAGGCGAGGAGGAGCAGAACGACCACGAGCTCGCCCGCGTCATCCGCTACGCGAACCGCGTGCCGCTGCTCTACCAGCAGTCGGCCTGCGTGAGCTACAAGGCGGTGCTCGACACCACCTGGCGCAACTACGGCGTGTCCCAGTCGCGCGGCGCGGTGCCGGGCGGGCCGATGGTCATCTTCGTCCACATGGCCTCGGTCTGGGTGCCGTTCACCAGCGAATCCAAGGAAGCGATCGCCGAGTACGACGAGATCCGCAAGGAGATCACGCTGGCGCTGCGCGAATGCGGCCGGCGGCTGGGCGCGTTCCTCCGGCGGCGCGAGCGGGCGCAGGGCGAGCACCGCCGGCGCAACATCTTCGAGCTCTACATCGAGGAAGTGGTCGAATCGTGCAACCGCCTCAAGGGAGGCCGGTTGCCCACCTCGAAGCTGAAGGAGCAGCTCCAGCGGATGGCCATGAGGCGGACCGGGGGCGAGAAGACGGACGAGCTCCTGGGTAAGAACGGCAGCGGCCCGGAAGGCCTCCCGCATTCGATCATCGTCACGCCCGAGGGCATCGAGGGCGAGGTGCCGGTGCTGGCGAGCGAGACGCCGGCCGCGCCCTCGAACGGGCACGGCGCCCCCGAAACCGGCGGCGCTCCCGAAGCGAAAGCCAGGACGAAGAAGGCGGCGAGACGGATGCCGCGCGCCGGGCGAACGAGCAGGCGCAAGCCGACTCGTACGACCGCGAAACGTCCGAAGCGCGCCAGGCGCGGGAAGGCGTAGGAGATGGCCGCGAAGCCCCGGAAGGTCACCGCCGTGGAGAGGAAGCTCGTCGGTGTTGCCGACATCGTCGTCAACGCTGCCCAGCGCGGCAAGGATCCGACCCTGACGATCCCGATTCGATCGCTGTCGAACATCACCTTCAACGACCGCAAGGGCCTGATCGAGATGGGCAAGCGCAAGCAGGCGCGGTCGTTCTTCAACGTGGGGATGGCGAAGAAGTTCATGCAGACGGTGCTGGTGGCCGACGCGCTCTGCGAGCTCCAGCGGGCGAACCTCACGACCTCGCTCCGCGAGATCTACTACCGGTCCAAGCACACGATCAAGAACTCCCACGAGAACACCCTCGACACGCAGGACGAGTCCGATCCGCTCATCGAGGACCTCGAGGTGAGCCTGGAGGCGCTCCGCGAGGAGCTGCACGTGCGCGCCGAGAACGCCGGCTCGGTCGTCGGCCCGCTGGTGCTGGTCGACGACGGCGACCGCGTGGACTGCGCGCGGCTCGGCAAGGGCGGCTACTCCGTGCCGTCGATCGTCGAGCCGGAGTACCTGCAGATCCGGCAGTGCACCGCCGACTTCGTCCTGCTGGTCGAGAAGGGCACGCAGTGGAATCGGCTCTCCGAGGACAAGTTCTGGCGCCGGTACAACTGCGTGCTTCTGACCGGAAACGGACAGCCGCCCCGCGGGGTCCGGCGCCTGGCGCGCCGGCTCCACGAGGAGAAGCGGCTTCCGGTCTACGTCCTCGTCGACAACGACCCGTGGGGCTACTACATCTACTCGGTCATCAAGCAGGGCTCGATCAACCTCGCGTTCGAGAGCCAGCGCATGGCCATTCCGAAGGCCAAGTTCATCGGGCTCTCGAGCGCGGATGCCGAGGCGTACGAGCTTCCGCGCAACGTGGGCATCAAGCTCAACGAGAAGGACGTCGCCCGCGCCCGCGAGCTCCTCGATTACTCGTGGTTCCAGAAGAAGGGCTGGCAGGCCGAGATCAAGCGCATGCTGTCGAGCGGGCTCAAGTACGAGCTCGACGCGCTCGCCAACAAGGACTTCCAGTACCTCACCAAGCGGTATCTGCCCCGCAAGCTCAAGGAGCAGGACTGGCTGGACTAGACCGGCCGGATCACTTCCGCGCGCTCATGTGCTCGGTGAAGAAATCGAAGGCGCGCCGGGCCGAGTCCTTGGTCACGGCGCTGTCGAAGCGATAGCTCACGCGATTGCCCTGGAAGTCGGTCTTGGTCAGGTTGTCGAGCGAGGCGCAGTCCCAGCAGTGTGTGGCCTTGGGATACAGATGCCAGCTGACCGGGGCGTCCTTGCTCTTGAGGGCCTCGAGCCGCGGCAGGCAATCCGACGGCGGTGTCTCGTTGTCGAGCTCGGCCATCAAGACCAGAGTCGGGCGATCGGTGTCGGGGCGCAGGAACTCCACGCCCCCGCGCGCGGTCGAGAAGTAGCAGGCCGGATAGAAGCTCGCGACCGAGGCGAACCGCCCCGACGGCGACAACGCCTCGGCGACGGCGCGACTGTTCACGAGGAGCCCGACCATCGCGCCCCACGAGAAGCCCATCAGCCCGATTCGGCTCTGATCGACGAAATCGAAGCGCTGGAGGTGCTCGAGCGCCTGGAACGCGTCCTTGGCGCCCCGCCAGATGTTCACCGGGCTCGGCGGAAGGCAGACACTCTTCACGCCGCGCGGGCCCAGACTGTCGATCACGAACGCAACGTAGCCGCGCGAGAGCGCGTTCTTGGTCCAGTCCTGAATCTCAGGTCGTAGACCGCCGCAGGTGTGCACGAGGACCAGAGCGGGAAACGGTCCGGCGCCGTCGGGCTTGTAGATCGCCATCTCGAGCGAGCTGAAAAGGCCGAGCGTCTTGGGGGACGCGGGGAACTTGAGATCGGGCGCCTGACTGGCGGCCGCCCGGATGTCGAACGGCTGCGCGACGGCCAAGCGGGTGATCAGACAGACGAGCAACGCGCACAACGTCACCGTACGCATGGAGGCCTCCCCAGTGGTCCGCGCGATTATCCCATGCGTGTTGTCAGCGCGAGGGGGGCTTGCTAGGCTGCCCCGGTCATGTCGCTGGTTTCGTTCGACGATGTCGGGAAAACCTACCGCTCGTTGCAGGGCGCCGACTACCAGGCGGTCGAGCACTTCAGTGTGGAGATCGAGGTCGGCGAGTTCTTCTGCCTGCTCGGCCCCAGCGGCTGCGGCAAGACGACCGTGCTCAAGATGCTCGCGGGCTTCGAGGCCCCCACGAGCGGGCAGATTCTGATGGGCGGCCGCCCGGTGGCGGGCGCCGGCCGCGATCGCGCCGTCGTCTTCCAGGGGGACGACTCGCTCTACGGCTGGCTCACCGCGATCGAGAACGTCGAGTTCGGCCTGCGCATGCGACGCGTGGGCAAGGCGGAGCGGCGCGAGCGCGCCGTGCACTACCTGAAGCTGGTCGGGCTCGGGGGGCAGGAGCAGAAGTATCCGGCCGAGCTGTCCGGCGGCATGAAGCAGCGCATCCAGATCGCCCGGGTGCTGGCGAACGAGCCGCAGATGCTGCTGATGGACGAGCCCTTCGCCGCGCTGGATGCGCAGACCCGATCGCTGATGCAGCTGGAGCTCGCCAACATCTGGCAGGCGACGCGCACGACCGTCCTGTTCATCACGCACGACATCGACGAGGCCGTCACGCTCGGCAAGCGGATCGGCGTGATGGAGGCCGGGCCGCGATCGCAGGTCAAGGGCGTGGTCGAGGTCGCGCTGGACGGCGCGCGCCGCCGCACCGACGACGCGTTCCTGCGCTACTACAAGCAGGTCTATGAGATGATCCGCGACGAAGTCGCCAAATCCATCGCTCGTGCGGACTAGCGAATGCGCGGATGCCCACACCCGACACGGCGACGCACCGGAGCGCACTGATCGGCGGCCCCGGGCGCGCCGCGCGCCGCCTGTGGAGCGCCTACGGCGGCTACGCGCTCGGGTTCGGCAGCTTGTTCCTGATCTGGCAGTGGGCGTCGCTCTACCTGGTCAGCTCGGTGCTGTTTCCTCCGCCCACGATCGTGTTCCGCAAGGCGCTCGTGCTGGTGCGCAACGGCGTGCTGCTGGAGCACCTGTCGGCGAGCCTTCAGCGCATCCTCGCCGGGTTCATCGCCGGCTCCCTGCTGGGCGTGCCGATCGGCCTGGCGATGGGCTCGTTCCGGCCCGTGCGGAAGCTCCTGGAGCCCTACACCGAGTTCCTGCGCTTC
>Ga0137409_10006188_pt1 | contig 12432 bp, 9 predicted proteins | sample CZODoug1_16funga_FD_122059 | JGI IMG/M metagenome (GOLD analysis project Ga0137409, IMG submission 122059) | Vadose zone soil fungal communities from Angelo Coast Range Reserve, California, USA - CZODoug1_16fungal (Hybrid Assembly) | ecosystem: Environmental > Terrestrial > Soil > Vadose zone...
ATCCGTTCATGCGGTAGTCCCACCAGGTGAAGGACTTCTCCTTCTGCGCAAACAGCCTGAACGCGTCTTTCAATCCCGCGCCGAGGATTTTTTCGAAGGCCTCGCGCTCGGGCGCGCTGCACAAGACCTTGTCGCGCCAAACCCCGGGATCGTGCACATCCGCGTCGGCTGGCGCGATGTTGTAGTCGCCCAGCACCGCGAGGCGCGTACTTCCGCGCAGCTCCTCCTCCAGCCAGTCGCGCAAAGCCGCGAGCCACCTCAGCTTGTAGGCGTACTTCTCCGTGCCGACGGCCTGCCCGTTGGGCACGTAAGCGCATACCACGCGGATCGCGCCGGGTCCGTCGCCGATACTCGCGGCGATCACCCGTTTCTGATCGTCGGGAAACGCGGGGATTCCGACCGTCGGCTCGCCGAGCGGGCCGCGCGACAGGATCGCTACCCCGTTGTAGGTTTTCTGCCCCGACCAGGCGCACCGGTAGCCGGCGGCCTCGATCTCCATCGCCGGAAACTTGTCGTCTTCGACCTTGGTTTCCTGCAGGCAGACGACGTCGGGCGAGACGCGCGCGAGCCAGTCGAGAAGCTGCGGCATGCGCACCCTCAGCGAATTCACGTTCCACGAGGCGAGCCTCATCGCCGCGCGGCCCGGGACGCGCTCGCCCTATTTCGTTTCAGGGTTGGACGGCGCCGCGGGGGCCGGCTTGCGCAGCGCCTCGAGCGGCAGAGGCGAAACCGAGGTCGGGTAACCCGCCGTGTCGAGAAGGCCGTTGACCAGGTCTTCCCGGTACCCGGTTTGGTGCAGGGAGCCGACGACCAGCAAAGGCATGGTCGCGTTGCCCGCGATCGTATTCACCTCGTCGAGCTCCTTCTGGCTGACGACGCTGATCTCCGTGAAGGGAACGGCGCGCTTGACTAGGGCAGCGCGCGCCGCGTTACAGGGCGGGCCGCAATCGGGCTGGGTGTACAGCTTGACTGGGAAGTTCTGCGCCGCGACCTGAGTGGCGTAGGGCAGATCGGCCATCGCGGGCGCGCCACTCTGCCGAAGATTCCTTCGCTGGACGTCCTTGGCTCCCGGGGGCGGCGGCGTCTGCGTGTAGTGGACGCGGCCTTGATCGTCGACCCATCGATACGCCTGCCCGAAAGCGACGCCGCAAGCGATCGCGAGAGTCGCGGCGACGATGAGGTAGGAGCGCATGCCGTGTCCTTAGGCGATCATACCATTGTGACGCAGCAGGGCATCGATCGTCGGCTCGCGTCCGCGAAAGGCCTTGAACGACTCGATAGCGGGTCGGCTGCCGCCGACCGCGAGAATCTCGTCACGGAACCGTGCGCCGGTGCGCGCGTCGAGCAGGCCGTTCTCCTCGAACAAGCTGTAGGCATCGGCGGAAAGGACTTCGGCCCACTTGTAGCTGTAGTAGCCGGCGGCGTACGAGCCGGAGAAGACGTGCGAGAAGTTGTTTAGAAAGCGGTTGTATTCCGGCGGGATCAGGACCGCCACTTTTCCGCGGATCTCGTCGAGCAGCTGCTGCGGGGTCTTCGCGCCCTCGGGATCGTAGTCGTGGTGCAGGTGCATGTCGGCGAGCGCGAACTCGATCTGCCGCACCGTTTGCATGCCGCTCTGGAAGTTCTTCGCCGCGAGCATCTTTTCGAACAGCGCGCGCGGAAGCGGCGCTCCGCTGTCCGCGTGGGCCGTCATGCCCGAGAGCACGTCTCTTTCCCAGCAGAAATTCTCCATGAATTGGGAGGGAAGCTCGACCGCGTCCCATTCGACCCCGCGGATGCCCGAGACGCCCGGGTCGTCGACGCGCGACAGCAGATGGTGCAAGCCGTGGCCGAATTCATGGAACAGAGTCATTACCTCGTCGTGAGTCAGGAACGACGGCTTGCCGTCGACCGGCGCCGGGAAGTTGCAGACGAGGTGCGCGACGGGCGTGTGCAGCGCGCCCGCGACGCGCTGACGCGCAATGGCCTCGTCCATCCAGGCTCCACCCCGCTTGGTCTCGCGCGAATACGGATCGAGGAAGAAGCGGCCGACTAGGTTGTCCCGCGAGTCCGCGATCCTGAAGAACTTCACGTCCGGGTGCCAGGTCTCCGCCGTGTCCGGCGTGATCCGAAGCCCGTACAGCGACTCGACCACCCGGAACATCCCCTCCAGGACCTTGGCCTCGGGAAAGTACTGCTTCACTTCCTGGTCCGAGAAAGCGTAGAGCTTTGCGCGCAGCTTTTCGGAGGCGAACGCGATGTCCCATGCACGCAGCTCGCTCAGTCCGAGCTCGGCGCGGGCGAACTGCTCCAGATCCGCGTAGTCCTTGCGCGCGTGCGGCAGCGCGCGGGCCGCGAGATCCTCGAGGAAGGCGAGCGCCGCCGCGGGAGACTCGGCCATCTTGGGAACCAGGGACAGCTCGGCGAAGCTCCCGTAACCAAGGAGGCGGGCCTTCTCCCGCCGCAGGCGCAGCTCGCGCACGATGATCGGGGTGTTGTCGAGTTCCGGCTTGCCGAGCTCGCTCGCCCGCGTCACGTGCGCGCGGTACATCCTTTCCCTCAGCGAGCGGTTCTCCGCGTATTGCATCACCGGGACGTACGAAGGCGCGTGAAGCGTGAGCCTCCAGCCCTGCCGCCCATCCTTGCGCGCGCCCTCTCTCGCCGCTCGCACTACGTCCTCGGGCAGGCCGGACAGATCCGCGGCGTCGCCGACATACTCCGAGAACGCGTTGGTCGCGTCCAGGAGGTTCTCGGAGAATTTCGCCTCGATCGCGGCGAGCTCCTCCTGGATTTCGGCGAAGCGGGGTTTCTTCCCGGGCGGCAGCTCCGCTCCGCCGAGGCGGTAGTCGCGCAGATTGTTCTCGATGATCCTGCGCCGCGCGCTCGACAGACGATCGAATTCCGGGGAGCCGCGCAACGCCTTGAACTTGTCGTACAGCGCCAGGTTCTGGGCGAGCTCGGTGTAGTAGCGCGTGACCTTCGGCAGATTGGTCTTGTATGCGTCGCGGATTCCCGGATTGTCGTCGACGGCGTGCAGGTGGGCGGCCGCGCCCCAGGCGCGCCCGAGCCTCTCGTTCGCGTGCTCGAGCGGTTCGGCGAACTCCTCCCACGACGCGGGCGTCTCCTCGCGGGTCAGCGTCGCCACGAGCTCGCGGTTCTGCTCGAGGATCGCGTCGATCGCCGGCGCGACGTGCTCGGGTCGGATCGACCCGTACCGGGGCAGGCCCGAAAAATCGAGCAGCGGATTGCCGCTCACGTTCGAGTCCGGTCGGCCGCGAGCGCGCGTTCGGCGGACGCGACGGTGTTTTCGAGCAGCATGGCGATGGTCATCGGGCCCACTCCACCTGGCACCGGGGTGACGCGGGCGGCCGTTCCGAGAACGCTGCTGAAATCCACGTCGCCGGCGAGCTTGCCTTCGGCGAGGCGGTTGATGCCGACATCGATGACGACCGCGCCCGGACTGAGCATCTCGCCCGTGATGAGCTTCGGTTTGCCTGCGGCGACCACGAGAATTTCAGCCTGGCGTGTCATCGATCCCAGATCGGGAGTCCTCGAGTTGCAGATGGTGACCGTCGCCCCCTTTTGCAAGAGCAGCAATGCCACGGGCTTGCCGACGATGTTGCTGCGGCCGACCACGACCGCGTGCCGGCCCTCGGGACTCACGCCCTCGTGCTCGAGCAGCTTCATGATTCCCAACGGCGTGCAGGGCACGAAGCGCGGATGGCCAACCGCGAGCAGCCCGGCGTTCAGCGGATGGAAGCCGTCGACGTCCTTCAGCGGGCTCACCGCCTCGAGCACCCGCTCCAGCGAGAAGTCCCGTGGCAGGGGCAGCTGCACCAGTATGCCGTGGATGCTGGCATCGCCGTTGAGAGCCCTGATCTGATCCAGAAGGGCCGCCTCGTCGGCGGTCTCGGACAGCTGGATGTCCTGCGAATGGATGCCGGCCTCGCCGCAGGCGGCGATCTTGTTGCGCACGTAGACGCTCGAGGCCGGATGACTCCCGACCCGAATAACCGCCAATCCCGGCCGGACCCCGCTCGCGGCGAGGGTCGCCGCGCGCCTCAGAATACCTGCGCGGAGCTCGCGCGCGATGGCGTTGCCGTCGATGATGCGAGTCTGCATGGGAACAATCGATGCGCCGGAGAGGTCAGCAATTATAATGGGCGGTCAATGGATTGATCCTGCGGGGGCGGCGGGGTAAGCTTCAAGCGCTCCCGCGTAAGCCCACAGGCACTCCACCCGCACAGAGGACAGGTCATGTCTGCGCTGCCAGAATTTTCCGCCGCGAACGACTCCGACGCCCTGGAGACCCAGGAGTGGCTCGATGCGCTCGAAGCCGTGCTCGAGCGCGAAGGACCGGAGCGCGCCCACTACCTTCTCGAGAAGCTGGTCGACAAGGCGCGGCGCTCGGGCGCGTACATCCCGTTTTCGCTCAACACGGCCTATCTCAACACCATTCCGGTGCACATGGAGGAGCGCTCGCCCGGCGATCATGCCCTGGAAGAGCGCATCCGGTCGTTTTGCCGCTGGAACGCCATGGTGATGGTCGCCAGGGCGAACAAGTCGGACGACGAGCTCGGCGGCCACATCGCGAGCTTCGCATCGGTGGGCACGCTGTTCGGCATCGGCTTCAACCACTTCTGGCACGCACCGCATGAGGGCCACGGCGGAGACCTGATCTATTTCCAGGGACATTCGTCGCCGGGGATCTACGCGCGCGCCTATCTCGAGGGGCGCCTCACGGAATCGCAGATCCTGAATTTCAGGCGCGAGGTCGACGGCGGCGGCATCTCGTCCTACCCGCATCCCTGGCTGATGCCCGACTTCTGGCAGTTCCCCACGGTATCGATGGGGCTCGGGCCGATCCAGGGCATCTACATGGCGAGGTTCCTGAAGTACCTCAACGCGCGCGGGCTCGCCGATACCGTCAACCGCAAGGTATGGGTGTTCTGCGGCGACGGCGAGATGGACGAGCCCGAGTCGCTCGGCGCGATCGGCCTCGCCGCGCGCGAGAAGCTCGACAACCTCGTCTTCGTCGTCAACTGCAATCTCCAGCGCCTCGACGGGCCGGTGCGTGGCAACGGCAAGATCATCCAGGAGCTCGAAGCCGATTTCCGCGGCGCGGGGTGGAACGTCATCAAGATCATCTGGGGATCGTATTGGGATCCTCTGTTCGCCCGCGATATCGAAGGGCGCCTGCTGCGCATCATGGAAGACACGGTCGACGGCGAGTACCAGAACTACAAGGCCAACGACGGCGCGTTCGTGCGCAAGAACTTCTTCGGCAAGGACCCGAAGGTGCTCGAGATGGTCTCGCGCATGACCGACGAGGACATCTGGCGGCTAAACCGCGGCGGGCACGACCCGCACAAGATCTACGCCGCGTATGCGTCGGCGGTGAAGCAGAGGGGCCAGCCGACGGTGATCCTCGCGAAGACTATCAAGGGCTACGGGCTTGGCAAGCAAGGACAGGCGAAGAACCCGACGCACCAGCTGAAGAAGGTCGACGTCGCGACGATCCGGGAGATGCGCGATCGCTTCAACGTACCGATTCCAGACGACAAGCTCGAGGAGCTGCCGCTCTATAAGCCCAAGGACGATGATCCGGTGATGGTGTATCTGCACGCGCGCAGGAAGGCGCTGGGCGGATACCTGCCGCAGCGACGCCGCAAATCCGACGGCCCGCCCGCCGTGCCGCCGCTGGAGACCTTCGAACCCCTCCTGAAGGGCTCGGAAGGCCGCGAGATCTCCACCACGATGGTGTTCGTGCGCCTGCTGACGCTGCTGGTGCGCGACAAGAGCATCGGCAAGCACATCGTCCCCATCGTTCCCGACGAGGCGCGGACCTTCGGCATGGAAGGCATGTTCCGGCAGCTCGGCATCTACTCGTCGGAAGGGCAGAAGTACGAGCCCGTCGATCGCGACCAGGTGATGTACTACCGCGAGGACAAGGCGGGGCAGATCCTCGAGGAGGGCATCAACGAGGCGGGGTCGTTTTCCTCGTGGATCGCGGCGGCGACGTCGTACAGCCATTCGAACCTCGCGATGGTGCCGTTTTTCATCTTCTACTCGATGTTCGGAATGCAGCGCGTCGGCGATCTGGTGTGGGCGGCGGGCGACCAGCGCGCGCGCGGGTTCCTGCTCGGCGCGACCGCCGGCCGCACGACCCTGAACGGCGAGGGATTGCAGCACGAGGACGGCCACAGCCACGTGCTCTCGTCGGTCGTGCCCAACTGCGTCTCCTACGACCCGACCTTCGGATACGAGCTCGCGGTGATCATCCACGACGGCCTGCGCCGCATGGTTGCCCAGCAGGAGGACGTGTTCTATTACATCACGGTGATGAACGAGAACTACGAGCATCCCGCGATGCCCGCCGGCGCCGAGCAGGCGATCCTCAAGGGGATGTACCTTTTCCGCGAGGGCTCGAACAAGAAGCCTCGGGTGCAGCTGCTCGGCTCGGGGGCGATCCTGCGCGAGGTCATCGCAGCGGCGGAGCTCCTGGAAAAGGACTGGGGCGTGGCCGCCGACATCTGGAGCGCGACCAGCATGACCGAGCTGCGCCGAGACGGGCTCGCGGTCGAGCGCTGGAATCTGCTCCACCCGGAGGCCAAGCCCCGCGTTGCCTATGTGAGCCAGTGCCTCGAGAAGCGCGCCGGCCCGGTCGTGGCCGCCACCGACTACATCAAGACCTACAGCGAGCAGATCCGTCCCCTCGTTCCCAAGGGACGGGTGTACAAGGTGCTGGGCACCGACGGTTACGGTCGCTCGGATTCCCGCGCCAAGTTGCGCGGCTTCTTCGAGGTCGATCGCCACTATGTGACGGTCGCCGCGCTCGCCGCGCTCGCGGAGACCGGCGAGGTCAAGACGAAACTCGTCGCCGAGGCGATCGCCAAGTACGGCCTCGATCCCGAGAAACCCAACCCGGTGACGGTTTGACCCCGGGCCAGGCGCGACTCCGCGGCGCCCAAGGCAATTCCTGAGCGCGAGCGATGGCGACACAAGAGATCTCCGTACCTGATATCGGCGACTTCAAGGAAGTCGACGTAATCGAAGTGCTGGTCAAGCTGGGCGACGCGGTCCAGCCCGAGCAGTCGCTGATCACGGTCGAGTCGGACAAGGCGACGATGGAGATTCCCTCGCCCGCCGCCGGCGTGGTCAAGGAGCTTCGCATCAAGGCGGGTGACAAGGTCTCGAAGGGCAGCCTGATCCTGCTGCTCGATGCGGCGACCGGCGCGCCCGCGCAGGCGCCCAAGAAGGCGCCCGAGCCGGTCACGGCTTCCTCCGCGGCGTCCGCGCCCAAGCCGGCTCCGGCCGCGCCCGTCGTCCCCATCAACCGCCCCGCTCCAGCCGCGCCCGAGCTACCCCGCGCGCCCGGCTCGGTACCGCACGCGAGCCCCTCCGTGCGGAAGTTCTCCCGGGATCTTGGTGTGGACCTGGCGAGGGTCAAGGGCTCGGGACCCAAGGGCCGCATCACCCAGACGGACGTCCAGGACTTCGTGAAAGGCGTGATTCGGGGCGCGCCCGCCGCGGCGCCGGCTGCGGCGGCGCGCGGCGGCTTGAGCTTCGAGCTGCCCGAATGGCCGCAGGTGGATTTCGCGAAGTTCGGTCCCGTCGAGACGAAGCCGCTTTCGCGGATCAGGAAGCTCTCGGGAGCCTTCCTGCACCGCAACTGGGTGTCGATCCCGCATGTGACCCAGCACGACGAAGCCGACATCACGGAACTGGAGGCGTTCCGCAAGGAGAACGCGCAGGTTGCGGAGAAAGGCGGGTTCAAGCTCACCATGCTCGCGTTCCTGGTGAAGGCGTCGGTGAATGCGCTCAAGGAATTTCCGGAGTTCAACGCCTCCCTCGACAAGACCGGCGACAACCTCGTCATCAAGAAGTACTACCACATTGGCGTCGCAGTCGACACGCCCGACGGGTTGCTCGTGCCGGTGATCAAGGACGCGGACCGCAAGGGCGTGTTCGACCTGGCCAAGGAGCTCGCAGAGGTGTCCAAGGCGGCCCGCGAAAAGAAGCTCAAACCCGACGCGATGCGCGGCGGCACGTTCAGCATCTCCAGCCTGGGTGGAATCGGCGGCACCGCGTTCACGCCCATCATCAACGCTCCCGAGGTCGCCATTCTCGGCGTGGCGCGCTCGCAGATGCGCCCCGTGTTCAAGGACGGGGCCTTCGTACCGCGGCTGATGCTGCCGCTGTCGCTCGCGTACGACCACCGCGTCGTCGACGGCGCAGCCGGGGCGCGGTTCACCAGCTATCTCGCATCGGTCCTCTCCGACATCCGCCGCACCTTACTGTGAGGCCGGCGTGGCGCACATGATCGAAGTGAAAGTGCCGGACATCGGCGATTTCGAGAGCGTCGACGTCATCGAGGTCCTGGTCAAGCCGGGCGATCGGGTGGCGAAGGAAGCCTCGCTCATCACGCTCGAGTCGGACAAGGCGACGATGGAGATTCCGTCCTCGGACGCGGGCGTCGTTCGGGAATTGCGCGTCAAGGTCGGGGACAAAGTCGCTAAGGGCAGCGTGATCGCCTTGCTCGAAGCGGAGGCTGCTGCGGCGGCGCCGCCCTCCCCCCGGCCTTCGCTGGCGCCCGCGGCGCCCGCCGCGCAAAAGCCTGCGGCAGGCCAGGCCGCCGCGTATTCGGGTGCATCCGATCTGAGCTGCGACGTGGTGGTGTTGGGTTCGGGGCCCGGAGGCTACTCGGCGGCGTTTCGCGCCGCGGACCTCGGCATGAACACCGTTCTGGTCGAGCGCTATCCGGTGCTCGGAGGCGTGTGCCTCAACGTGGGCTGTATTCCGTCCAAAGCTTTGCTGCACATCGCCGCGGTCATGGACGAGGCGAAGCACCTGGCCGAGCACGGCATCGCCTTCGGCGAGCCCAGGGTCGATCTCGACGCACTGCGCGCCTGGAAGGCCAAGGTAGTGGGCAAGCTCACCGGTGGCCTCACCGGCATGGCGCGCGCGCGCAAAGTGACGGTGCTCCAGGGCACGGGGACCTTCGCGGGGGCGAACCACCTGGCGGTGGAGACCGGGAACGGCCGCAAGGTCGTGATGTTCAAGAGCGCGATCATCGCCGCCGGCTCGCAATCGGCGAAGCTGCCTTCCCTTCCCGAAGATCCGCGCATCGTCGATTCGACCGGCGCTCTCGAACTTCGCCAGCGGCCGAAGCGCATGCTCGTCATCGGCGGCGGCATCATCGGGCTGGAGATGGGCACCGTGTACTCGACCCTGGGAGCGCGTCTCGACGTGGTGGAGATGCTCGACGGCCTGATGGCCGGGGCGGACCGCGATGCCGTCAAGGTGTGGCAGGCTTTCAACGCGCGCCGCTTCGACAACGTCATGCTCAGGACGAAGACGACCAAGGTCGAGGGCGCGAAAGAAGGGCTGAAAGTGAGCTTCGAGGGCGAGGCGGCGCCGAAGACGCCGCAGGTCTACGACATGATCCTCCTCTCGGTGGGACGTACGCCGAACGGAAAGAAGATCGGCGCAGAAGCGGCCGGGGTCGCGGTCGACGCCCGCGGCTTTGTCCCGGTGGACGGGCAGATGCGCACCAACGTCTCGCATATCTACGCCATAGGCGACATCGCGCGTCAGCCCATGCTCGCGCACAAGGCGGTGCACGAGGGGCACGTCGCCGCCGAGGCCGCCGCGGGTCACAAGTCGCATTTCGACGCGCGTGTGATCCCCTCGGTCGCCTACACCGATCCCGAGATCGCCTGGGCCGGGCTCACCGAGGACGAAGCGAAGCAGCAGGGCGTGAAGTACGGGGTCGCCAAGTTTCCGTGGGCCGCTTCGGGACGGGCCATCGCCAACGGCCGCGACGAGGGTTTTACGAAGCTGATCTTCTCCGAGGACACGCACCGCTTGATCGGGGGGGCGATCGTCGGCGCCGGCGCCGGCGATCTCATCAGCGAAATCGCGCTCGCGATCGAGATGGGCGCCGACGCGGTCGACGTCGGCAAGACCATCCATCCGCATCCGACGACGAGCGAATCGGTGGGCATGGCGGCAGAGCTCTACGAAGGCGTGTGCACCGACCTTCCGCCGGTGAAGCGGCGATGACCCAGGACGAGCTGAAGCAGGCGGTCGCGCGCGAGGCGATCAAGCACGTGGTCGAGGACGCGGTCGTCGGCGTCGGCACCGGGTCGACCGCGAATTTCTTCATCGACGAGCTGGCGAAGATCAAGGGCCGGGTCAGCGGCGCCGTGGCGAGCTCGGACCGCTCGGCGGAGAGGCTCAAAGGCCACGGCATCCGGCTGTTCGACCTCAACAGCGTGAACGAGCTCCCGGTCTACATCGACGGCGCCGACGAGATCACCGAGCATCTCGCGATGATAAAGGGCGGAGGCGGCGCGCTCACGCGCGAGAAGGTCGTCGCGGCGGCGGCGAAGAAATTCGTGTGCATTGCCGACGAGTCGAAACTCGTACCGGTATTGGGGAAGTTTCCCCTCCCGGTGGAAGTGATTCCTATGGCCCGCGCTTACGTGGCGCGCCAGATGGTCAAGCTCGGCGGCCAACCCGAGCTGCGCGCGAATTTCACCACCGACAACGGCAACGTCGTCCTCGACGTGCGCGGCTTGTCGATACTCAACCCGGCCGATCTGGAGGCGGCGATCAACAATATCGCCGGCGTGGTGACCAACGGCCTCTTCGCCCGGCGCGGGGCCGATGTACTGCTGCTCGGGACGAAAACGGGCGTGAGGTCGATCGCCCGGAAATAGCCGCTATTGCTTCGGCGGCACGTAGCCGGAGGCCACGTCCGCACCGGGGCCGAAGAAGTGCTTCTCCATCTGCTCGGCGAGGTACTTTCTCGCGCGCGAGTCCGCGAGATTCAGCCGGTTCTCGTTGATCAGCATGGTCTGGTGCTTGATCCAGCCCTGCCAGGCTTCCTTGGAGACATTCTCCCAGATGCGCTTGCCCAGCTCGCCGGGGTACGGCGGCACGTCGAGGCCTTCGGCCTCGCGTCCGAGCTTGACGCACTTCACCATCCTTGCCATCGTCGCTCCTTCCGGTATCCGCACATTCTATAGCGACCTCACCAGCACCTTGGACCGGCGCTGGTAGTTGTACAGGTCCTTCTTTTCCCTGGGCAGCTTGTCGACCGAGGACTCGGCGAAGCCCCGCTCGATGAACCAGTGCGTAGCGCGGGTCGTCAGTACGAAGATCTTCTTCAGCTTGCGCGCGCGCGCCTGACCCTCGATCTGGCGGACGAGCCGCTCGCCGTAGCCGGCGTCGCGGTAGTCGGGCCGCACCACTAGGCAGGCGAGCTCGCCAGCGCGCGAGGTCGAGAACGGATAGAGGGCGGCGCAGCCGACGATCACCCCGTCGTGCTCGATCACCGAGAAGCGCGTGATCTCGCACTCGATCAGCTCACGCCCGCGGCGCACCAGCGTCCCGTCCTCCTCGAGCGGCTCGATCAGCTTCAGTATCCCGCCCACATCGTCGATCGCGGCGGCGCGCAGCTTCACCACCTTGTCGGCGGTGATCATGGTACCCGAGCCGTCATGCGTGAACAGCTCCACCAGCAGCGCGCCGGGCACCTTGCGGTTGATGACGTGGGCGCGCTGCACGCCAGCGCGCACCGCTTCCACCGCGTGGGCGAGGTACAGCCGGGTGTCGTCGGTGAGCCGGTTACTGCGTCCGAGCAGCTCGGCTGCCTCGTTCGCGGTCAGCTCGGGCAGGAGCTCTCCCTCCTTGTCTTCCACCGGCGCGTCGGACAGGAATACGAGCTTCTCCGCGTGGAGTGACGAGGCGGTGGCGACCGCAACGTCCTCCATCGCGAGGTTGAAGACTTCGCCGGTGGGCGAGTAGCCGACGGGAGAAACGATCGCGATGTTTCCCGCGTCGAGGCAGCCGGCGATCGCCTGCGAGTCGACCTTGCGCACCGAGCCGGTGTACTGGAAGTCGACGCCGTCGTGCACGCCCATCGGCTGAGCCGTGATGAAGTTTCCCGAGACGGTGTTGATCGCCGCGCCGGCCATCGGAGAATTCGGCAGGCCGAGCGAGAGCAGCGCGTCGATCTCCACCCGCAGCAGGCCCACGGCCTCCTTTACGCACTCGAGGGCAACCGGATCGGTGATGCGCAGGCCCTTGGCGTAGCGCGAGCGCGCCTTGCGCTGCCTGAGTTGCGCCTCGATCTGCGGTCGCGACCCGTGCACCAGGATCACGCGGATGCCGGTGCTGTGCAGCAGGTTGATGTCGTGCGCCAGCTCTACGAAGCGGCGCTCCGAAAACACCTCTCCGCCGAAGGCGAGCACGAAGGTCTTGCCCCGGAAGGCGTGGAAGTAGGGCGCGACGGAGCGAAACCAGCTCACGAACTGGGCGTCGGAAGGCGTCGGCATCGTCTTGATATTCCCCAAAGAATCGATTCTAGCAATCCCCCCATAGTGCCTGCATCGCCGCGATCGCGGCGAGCGGCGCGGTCTCGGTCCGCAGTATCCGCGGCCCGAA
>Ga0137409_10006189_pt1 | contig 12431 bp, 11 predicted proteins | sample CZODoug1_16funga_FD_122059 | JGI IMG/M metagenome (GOLD analysis project Ga0137409, IMG submission 122059) | Vadose zone soil fungal communities from Angelo Coast Range Reserve, California, USA - CZODoug1_16fungal (Hybrid Assembly) | ecosystem: Environmental > Terrestrial > Soil > Vadose zone...
TTGGGGTTCGCCTTCGAATACGCGATCAAATCGCGCACCGAGCCGATCTTCGACGCAGAGTCCACCACCACCACGAGATCGAAGAACCCGACCGTCGACACCGGTGCAAAGTCCGCGAGCGTGTCGTACGGCAGGGACTTGAACAGCGAGACGCTCACCGCGTTGCCGTTCGTGAGAAAGAGCAGCGTGTAGCCGTCGGGATCGGCCTTGGCGACGGCTTCGGACGCGATGATCCCGCCCGCACTCGGACGGTTCTCGACCAGCACCTGCTGCCCCATCGCCGTGCTCAACTGCTGCGACACGACCCGCGCCGTGATATCGGCGACCCCGCCCGCGGCGAACGGGACGAGCAGCCTGACAGGCTTTGTTGGATAGCCTTGCGCCAAAGCGGAAGTCGCTGCGGTCGCGAGGACAGCTGCGAAGATCGATCGATAGACGACGAGAAGTGGATTCAAGCTGAGGGGAACGTTCCTGTTGTCGGAGGCGGAAATATTAGCACGACCCCAAACGTGCATACCCCTGTCTGTTTTGACAGGTGTTGCGCGGCCTGAAACTCGTGTAACGTTTTCCGCACTTTTCGGGGGGACATCACTCCGAGCTCTCGTTGCCGCAAGAACAAGGAAGCTCGGTGACAACACGACCGGGGAACAATTTCCCGGCAGGGGGAATGTGATGGTCACACGAATCGAAGCTCGGCTTCCCTCGCCCGCGCTGCGTTGGGCCGGCGGATCCCTGGTAGCTGTTTTCCTCGCTTTGCTTTCACCCGCTCCGGCCAACGCGCAGGACATCAAGATTTGGGCTGGCGTCCAGGGCGACCCGTGCTGCGGCGTTCCGGCGGAGTTGTTCAAATACCTCGATGCCGATGAGGTCTGCCGGAGCGAAAAGCCTCTTCCGGCCGATTCCACCTGCAATATCAATAACAGGAATATGAGGAACTTCTCGGGCCCACAGGTTCAGGACAGCTGCGTCTGGGACTCGACCTGCATATGCCCGGTCTGCCAAGTAGGCCCTGTCCCGGGAAATACGGTGACAGGCCCCACACGGTTCTCCACGTTCTTCAAGGTGCAGGCCTGCCCTCCGGACACTGTCCCCTATCTCGACACCTGTAGCGTTAATCCACCCAAGACCATGGGTTGCGTCCCAGACTCAAACGGCGGGGATCCTGGCAATTCGGGTTCTGGCGGCGCAGCCCCGTTCGGCGCAGGTGGAATGGGCGACGCAAGCTTGGGTTTCTTCGGCAACCCCTGCAACGCGATCACAGGCAACAAGGTTCAAGCGGAGACGATCTACCGCTCCGCGTCAGGCCGCCTGAGTCTGATCCTGACCTACAACAGTCAGCAGGGAAGCACCTACTTTCTGTCCGGCCCCTTCGGGGCCCACTGGAGCTCGCGACACTTTGCCCATCTGCGCGACTCGGGACAGGGAATCATCGCAGTCGAGCGCCCCGACGGGAGGCAACTCCAGTTCCGCGCTCCGGCCTCGGGCAGCGTGTATGTCGCGGACGCGGATATCACCGACAGGCTCGAGAGGATCACCGACGCGTCCGGGAATTTCCAGGAATGGCGGCTCACGACGAGCAGCGGTGACGAAACGATGGCGTACGACGCGACCGGGCGCCTGCTGCGCATCCGCGATCGCGCGCTGTTGGGTGAGACCATGACCTACGGCACGATTCCCACGCCCACGACACCGGCGCCGGAGGCGGGGCTCCTGATCGCGTCGAGTGATCCCTACGGCCGCCAGTTGACCTACACCCACGACTCGATGCGACGCGTCGGCACGATGACCGATTCGGCCGGCGGGGTCTATCACTTCGAATACGACGGTCCCAGCGGACCCGCCGGCGCAAACAACCTGACCAAGATCACGTTCCCGGACGGGCGTACCCGGACCTATTTCTACGGAGAAGCCGCGCAGATCAATAGCGGGGCGGCGTGCCAGAATCCCGCTTCGAACCTTCCCAATGCGCTGACCGGTCTTCAGGATGAAAATGGAGTTCGCTTCGCTACCTGGACCTACGACTGTCTGGGACGCGCGACGAGCACGGAGCATGCGTCGGGCGCCGAGCGGTATGCCTTCACCTATAACGCGAATAATCGGGTGATAGTGGATCCGCTGGGGACTTCTCGCACCTTCAATCTCACCCCTCAAAGAATTCTGGGTGTCGCCCATGGTACCGGCATTGCCCAGCCTGCCGCGGGTGGTGCAGGGAGCGTATCCAACGCCGTCAGCTACGACGCCAACGGAAATGTCGCGTCCCGTACGGATTACAACGGGAATCTGACGACCTATAGCTACGATTTGAGCCGCAACCTGCAGACTTCGCGCACCGAGGCTTCCAGCGCGGCGCAGGCACGCACCATCAGCACGCAGTGGCACCCGATGTTCCGTTTGCCCAGCAAGATTGCCGAGCCGCTGCGCATCACGAGCTACGTCTACAACGGCGACGGCGGTGCGAGCTGCGGATTCCAGGTCGACGGTGAGACGCTCGTCCCCGGAGTGCTGTGCTCCAAGGCCATCCAGCCTACTTCGGACGCGGCCGGCGCCGCGGGTTTCGGCGCCACACCGATAGGGACTACGCGTGCATGGAACTACACCTACAACGCCAATGGCTCGGTACTGACCGTGGACGGTCCGCGAACCGACGTAAGCGACGTCACGACCTATACGTACTACACAAACACCGATGCCGACCCGGGCAAGCGCGGCAATCTTGCCACCGTTACCAACGCTCTGAGCCGCGTGACCTCGATCACCTCCTACAACGCGCACGGCCAACCACTGACGATCGTAGACCCGAACGGGCTCACGACTACGCTTACCTACGACGCGCGCCAGCGCCTCACGTCCAGGAACGTCGGGGGCGAGCTGACAAGCTATGACTACGACTTCGTGGGGCAATTGAGCAAGGCGACCCTGCCCGACGGATCGTCCCTTTCCTACAGCTACGACGCCGCGCACAGGCTTACCGGCATGTCCGACAGTCTGGGCAACCGCGTCGCCTACACGCTCGACGCCATAGGCAATCGCACCCAGGAGCGGGTCTTCGACCCGGTGAACGCCTTGGCGCAGACCCGCAGCCGCGTGTTCAACAACCTGAACCAGCTCTTCCAGGAGATCGGTGCGGTCGGCCAGACAACCCAATACACCTACGACAACCAGGGCAACCTTACCTCCGTCGACGGCCCTCTGACGGGCACGGTCGACGTAACTGTAAACGCTTACGACGCGCTCAATCGCCTGAGGCAGGTCACCGATCCGAACAACGGCGTTACCCAGTACGCTTACAACGGCATCGACCAGGTCGTCTCGGTGGCCGACCCGCGCAATCTAGCCACTACCTACAACTACGACGGCCTTGCGAACCTCAACTTACAGATCTCTCCTGACACTGGGACGACAGGCAACACCTACGACGCTGCCGGGAACCTCCTGACCCAAACCGACGCCAAGAGCCAGGTGACGACCTACGCCTACGATCCCTTGAACCGCGTCACCGTAGTCGGCTTCGCCGACGGCTCGGTGCAGGCTTACGGCTACGACACCGGCACGAACGGTGTCGGACGGCTCACCTCGATCACCGAACTCAACCCGAGCCAGCAGATCACCAGCGCTCTGACTTACAGCTACGACCAGCACGGCAGGACGATCTCTGAGACGCGCATGGTCAATGGGGTCACATACACGCTGACCTACGCTTACGACAGCTTTGGGCGTCTCACCGGAATAACGTACCCGAGCGGTAGGAGCGTCGCTTACAGCTTGGATGCGCTCGGCCGTATCAGCCAGGTGAGCACCACGCCACCTGCAAGTGCCGAAGCGCAGGTCGTAGCGAGCGACATCGTCTACCAACCTTTCGGGGGAGTGAGGGGCTTCACATTCGGAAACGGCCAAACGTATGCACGTGGCTTCGACCTCGATGGCCGCGTTTCGACCTACAGCCTGGGAGCACGGGCTTTTGCCATCGGCTACGACGTTGCGGGCCGCGTAGGTTTCATCACGGCCTCAGCTAATCCCGCCGACACAAATACCTACTCCTACGACCCCCTCGACCGGCTGGTTGGAGCGATGCTGCCGAACGCTCCGTTCGCCTACGCTTACGATGCCGTAGGCAACCGGACCGTCAAGACCGTTGGGTCCTCGACAGACACCTACGCCTACAGCGCCACGAGCAATCAGCTCTCGAGCATCACGGTGCAGTCCGGCGCGGTGCGCAGCTTCGTCTTCGACGCCAGCGGCTCCACGACAAGCGATGGGGTCAACCAGTACGTCTACGACTCACGCGGACGCATGGTGGAGAGCACGGGGGCTCTGGGCGTTACTCACTATCACCTAAACGCCCTCGGCCAGCGTGTCCGGAAGACCAACGCAACGGACGACCGGGTGTTCCTGTACGACACCCGCGGCCGGCTCATCGCGGAAACCGATCCAGGTGGGGAGCTTATGCGCGAGTACCTGTATCTCCACGACATTCCGCTGGCTGTCATCCAGTGAGGCCGACCATGACAGCGAACCCTGGACTCACGCGCTGCGGGCTGGTGCTACTCGCGATGACCCTTGCCAGCTCCGCCTGGGCGGTGTCGGTATCGATCACTTCTCCTGCCAACTCAGTCGTAGCGGGACCCGCGACGATCACGGTTACAGCTGCGGCGACACCGGGCGCCGGCCGTCGCATCCTGCGGGTGGATTTCTTCAGGGGAACAACCCGCGTCGGAACGCGCAGCAGCTCACCCTACAGTGTCGCGCTGGGCAGCGTCCCCGTCGGAACCTATGTCTTCACTGCCCTCGCAGTCGACAGCGGCGGATCGGTCGCGATCTCCGACCCAGTCGTAGTCCGCGTCGACAGCTCTCCTGCCGTGTCTCTCACCGCGCCTGCATCTAACTCAACCTTTGCCCCGGGCGCGGATATCAAAGTTGCCGCTTCGGCGAGCGATTCGGACGAGGTCGTCCGGAAAGTGGAGTTCTTCGCCGGGGATACCCTGATCGGGACGAAAGCCCTCGCGCCCTATCAAATCACGTGGAGGGGCGTCGCACCGGGACACTACAACCTTACGGCGCGTGCGACCGACCTCGCGGGCCTATCCACTACGTCTGCGCCTGTGATGATTGCGGTGGGCTCGGCCCCGACGGTCACCATAGTTGCACCTAGCCCTGGAGCTGTGGTGAAAAGGGGAACAGTTACTGTGACGGCTCTAGCGAGCGATAGCGACGGTGCTGTCGCGAAGGTAGAGTTCTTCGATGGAGGTAGCTTGGTGGGTACCGCAACGACCAGCTCCGGAAACTCTACCTACAGTACGACCCTGAACAATCTCGCTTTAGGGTCGCACACCCTCACCGCGCGGGCGACGGATGATCATGGATTTTCGACTTCGTCGATTGCCGTGCCGGTGGTCGTAACTTCGGCAGTGGCGCAGATTTACTACATTCATACTGATCATCTGAACACACCGAGGATGATTCAGGACCAGGCGGGGAATGCGGTGTGGAGGAACGACAATACAGAACCTTTCGGGGATTCGGTGCCGAATGAGAATCCTTCGGGGCTGGGGGCGTTGGAGCTCAACTTGAGATTCCCGGGGCAGTATTTCGATCGGGAGACAGGAAACTTCCACAACGTGGCGAGAGACTATTGGCCAAACGGTGGCCGGTACGTCGAGAGCGATCCAATCGGGCTGCGAGCAGGCATGAACACCTATGCTTACGCGCATAGCAATTCTCTGTTATACGTTGACCCTGACGGAAAAGCGTCCACCATCGCAATGTGCGTAGCGGCGGGGCTCATCGCATACGGCGGATACAAACTTTGGAGCAAATACAGCTGTCAAAATGATTGCCAATTGGATTGCGCGAAAGTGCATATGTGTCCAACTGGATGTCCGCATTCCGAAGGCGACACCGGTCCACTGAACGCATGTAAGCGAGTCTGTGTCGCAAAATGCTGGTTAGGAATGGGCAAAAGAGGACCAATGGGGCCAGCGCCCAATTCCCCGCCTAATAACCCTTCCCCTGCGCCGGCAGGTCCACGACCCTAGCGGTTCTATAGGGATAGGAGGCACATCGTGTTTCGGAATGCTCTAGGGGTTTTGATTGGTATCGCGATAGTGACGATCACAACAGCGTATGGTGGGGTGGGCATCAATCTGTTGTTAGCCGTTCATCGCGACGAAATGCCACACAACAGTGCTTTCTTGTACGCGATCACAGCTTGGTACTTCCTCGGTGTAGCGTTTCTGTTGCTCGTGGCGGCTGTATTTACGGTTGCCGAGTTCAGTAATTGGAAAATCAAGAATCAAAGCGGGCTAATTTACGCGACATTCGTTTTGTTGCTCGCGCTAGTGATTGTCCATCTAGCGGCTTTCTTTGGGATCACTAGTATCAGCGACCAGGAAGTGAAGAAGTTTTTCATTGATGGAGGAGCACCATACGCAGTGTTATCCATTGTTGTGGTTGGACTTTTCTTTGTTTTACGCCGAATCGGACGCGCGTCATAACTTGAGGCGTTATTTTCGACGCCAGGTGATTCAGACCGACCATCTAAAGATCGGGAGACAAACCTTCACTACAATCACTATCGCGACTATGATCCGGCGATCGGAGCATACAAGCAGAGCGATCCGATCGGGTTGCGCGCTGGGTTGAATACCTACCTCTACGTAAGTGGTAATCCAATTCGTCTCACTGACCCATTCGGTCTGTGCTCGATGGCGATGATGACGATGGGGAAGGTGGTGCTTCCTTGAACTCCTGCGCGAGGTAGCGCAGCGCGTCTTAAGGCTGGGGTGCGGTCGGTGAGCTCTGCAGGCGTACGCTGGGCACGACGATGAAGCCGACGTCGATCTCGCCCTGCTGCAGGCTGTTCCGGAGGCGTACGAAGTCGCGGATCAGCATGTCGCTTCGCGCCGAGACCTGGATCTCCACGCACATGCGTACCATCAGCGTCTGGTTGTAGCGCAGGCGCTTGATCCAGTCGATGCCACCGGAGACCTTCTTGATCTAGTCCTTGCCCTTCTCGAAGCTCTTGTCGAGCGCTTTGCGGATGTAGGCGGCGTCGTTCGCCTCGGACTCCTCGAGCAGCTCGATGCGGAAGAAGTTTCCTGGGAGGTATGGCCAGGGACTCTCAGCAAAAGGATTTGGCATCTGGTATGGACTCCAATGTGCTAAACGGTGCACGTGGAGCGGACCAAAATGGGTTGTGGATAATGCTCAAATGATCTATCTGGAAATCATTCCGGCCATAAACCTGGCCACACCGCAACGCAATGATATCTTGTTTTCGTGTGAAAACACTTGCAAGGAACATGCTCCGAAGATCTGTCCTCCTCCATTACCAAGAAGCTCGTGCGACAGCATGAACAGCCCGGCATGAACCGGATATTTGCGCTAGTTGCGTTAGTACTTGGCCTAAGCTACGCGGTTCCCCTCGTCCCATTGCCATGGAACATCGGCAGCGTTGGAGCCGAGGCCGTGTTCTTGCAGCAATCTTGGTTCCTTGGTTTAGCACTCTTGCTCTTTAACCTGGTGGGCGCCTTCTTGCTTTTTCGCCTCGAGAAAGGCTGGCCATTTCTTGCCTTGGGCTACTCCTTGATCCAGGTGGCCATATGGTGGCTCTTAAGTGGGCTGCTAGTCATGAACGGTGATCTTGTGCAATTCTTCAGCCGAAAAACTAACGCGATTTGGATGCTGTTGCATCACAGTGATCCTAAGGTCGTATTCGTTACAGTCCACCAGGACATCATTATGGGGGTGTTTTACCATCTCGCGTTCCTTTGGTTGTTGATCTACGCCCTTAGCAATCGAAATCATCATGACCATGTGGCCCCAAACACTTAAAGAAAGCGCAACGGCTGCCAACCTAGCACCGATAGATCAGTTTCATGAGAGTCCTATCATCTAAACACGCCGCGCCTGGTTGCCAATCAGCAGGCCACCACGAGATGGAAATGGGATCAGCAGGAGCCTTTTGGTTCCACGCCACTCGGGGAAACTCTCGTTCCACCGTTGCGGCTGTTAGGCGACGTGGGAGCGCACTGTTTCAGACGCGATTTTCGAGATGGCGGGTTCGAAACACCTTGCCCGATGACGCGAGATGACCACCGGCAGAGATAGGGAAACGGGCAACGTCCTTGGTCGCCTGCGGATCGACAAGTGGCTATGGGCGGCGCGCTTTTACAAAACGCGCAGCCTAGCCGCGCGGGCAGTCGAGGGCGGCAAGGTGAAGCTAAATGGCGAGCGCCCTAAGCCCGGCAAGGGCGTGAGGCCTGGCGATCGACTCGAAGTGCGCTCCGGCGAGTTGGAATGGCGGCTTGAGGTGCTCGCCGTCTCCGCCCGACGCGGGCCGGCAACCGAGGCCGCGAAGCTCTACGCTGAGGACAAGGAGAGCCGTTCGCGGCGAGAGCACATGTTGCTCATGCGCCGAGCTGGTCCGCATCCCGCGCACGATGCGCGCGGCCGGCCGACCAAGCGAGACCGGCGCATGATTCACCGCTTCACCGGCGAATGAGCTCAAACCCGAGGCATTGGGTTATGGCCGATCGAAATTTCTTGCAGTCGGTTGCATCCGCTTTCAGAGCAGCCTCGTAAGTGCCCTTAGACATCACTGACGGTGTCTCCCACTTAACCACGAGGATCGCCCTTTTGAAGACCACCATCACCCGCTTTCTGACTACCAGCGCCGTGCTGCTCGCTGCGGGGCACAGCTTTGCCGCGGACATCGCGCCCAGCGCACCCGCGCCCGACAAAACGCCAGCCATCGCTGTACCGGACGTACCTGCGACCTTGCGTCCTCCTGCTGGGCAGGTTGTCTATCTCGAGGCGCTCGCGACCGGAGTTCAAATCTACCAGTGCATGTCCAAGCCCGGCGAACCGGCAACGTACGAATGGGCCTTTCGTGCACCTGAGGCCGCGCTCGATGATCGTTCGGGCCGTGCGCTCGGGAGGCATTACGCCGGGCCAACCTGGGAGGCCCTAGACGGGAGTACCGTGGTTGGAGAGACCCAAGCGCGGGATCCGGGTCCAAACCCATCTGCCATTCCCTGGCTCCTTCTCCGTGCCAAGGCAACCACTGGTGGGGGCACGTTTGGTCAAGCCAAGAGCATCCAGCGCTTGCAAACGGTAGGCGGAGTTGCACCTTCGCAGCCCTGCAGCGCCACCAATGCCAAGCAGATAGCCCGAGTTCCGTACGCGGCTAACTACTACTTCTATCGCGCAGCCCCGTAGTTGGCCAACCGATACTCGATCGAGTACGCCGACGAGCGCAAGGTCACCGCGACTCCCGAGTGGACTGACTACCCGGGACGCACTCTCAGGGGCAGTAGCGCGAGATCCTGTCCTGGGCGCGGTCCCGCTCGGCGTAGCTGAAGCTCGTCGGATTTCTGCGGATGACGACAAGGTCCTGGGTCGCGGTCCGGCATTCGGTCATACGCTCGCGCTGGGCTCTTGGCGTGTCTTGCGCCTCCCTTTCCCGCTGGGCCTTGTCCTCCTCCTTGAGCCTCGCCTCGCGGCGTTTCTGAAAGTCGCGCTCCTTTCGCTCCAGGTCGGTCTCGTTCGTGCGCCGGCTGGGCTTCGCTTTCTTCTTGGCGGCCGGGTCGTCGGGCTGCTGCGGCGGGCCGCTAGTCGGATCGACGAGGGTGAGGGGCTGCGCGTCCTTTCCGGCGGGCCGCTCGCCATAGTGCGTCACGCCCTTCTCGTCCTTCCATTTGTAGACCTGCGCAAGGGCCGATGCCGTAACGACGCACAGCGCGGCGAGCAGCGCCGTAAGCGCGCGAGAAGCTCGAATCGTCATGGTTGCTCCCGTCGGATCCCGCGGTCGAAGGATATGTTTGCGCGCGGGATTGTAGCGGAGCGCCCGAAATAAGGGATAGGCGAACCAACCCGGCCGCGAGCCTGAAACGCTCGCCGGCGGACGCCTTGATCACGACGACCGCTCTCACATTGGGACCGCGGATCGCCAGCACTTCGTTGTTGTTGGTTCATCGTTCTCTTAGAGATCTACATCAGCAAATCCTAATCTTAAGTCAGGTAAACCCTACGCTTCCCTGTCGGGGTATCAAATTGCGATTGCAGAACGTAAGGTTCGTGACGGTGAACGCAGCAGGCGAGACACCCTTGGAGGCAACGACAGGGTGAATATTTCGCGGGTGCTTTAGATATTAGCGAACCCTAATAACCGAGTCAGGTAAACCCTACACTTTCTTGTAGGGACATCAGCGATCCATTACAAACGAAACATTTATTTGTACAGTCTCGTGCCGCCATTTTGGTAAATTGCATGAGACCGCGGCTGCTCGACATGGTGAAGGTCTCGCGGATATTCTTTAGCCCGGACGGTTTTCCGTTGCACCATCGAAAAGGGGTACGAGAAATGACCGATATCACGTACGAAATGATTCAGCCGAACGTCGCGAATATCACCACGAATGGCTCGGCGGTCGAGGTCTCCTGGAAATGCGCCGAGACGGGCAAGGACATGGGCCGTTCGACGGCACAACAGCAGGCCGACAACTCGGTCGGCGGCAAGGTCCTCACCACGGTCAAGCAGAGCGTGTTTCGGGAGATCGGCTACGCCTTCGTGAGTTTCGTTTCCAGTCTCCTAGGCGGCTCTGCGGGACGCATTGCCCGCGATGCCACCTGGTCCGCCTCGTCGCAAGTGCAATCCAGGGCAAATGCCGCCTCGTACTACAACGAGAACACGAAGCGTGCGGCGGTCGTCCAGGCGTTCAAGCAGGTGGAACCCAACTTCCGGTGGAACGAGGGAAAGAACATCTTCATCGCGAAGTAGGAATTGGCCATCGTTCACGCGCGCAATGCCGGGCTGGCCGCCGCGGCCAGGATCGATCGGGGCGAGAAACACCGCTCACCGACCCGAAACACGCGGTAACCGCTCGCATTTCGCGGCATTGAGATACCCATCCGGCGAATCCGTTTGCGCGATCTCACCATAGTTCGCGTTCGCACTTCTCGAGGGGAAAGCCATGGCCGTGGAAGACATCGATACCGCCAAAAGGATGGTAGGGGAAACCGCCGGCGCGATCGGCATGACGAGGGCAGATTCCGAATCGGCCAAGAACCTGTTGGACAGCTATGGCAGGGCGCGGGAAGGGTTGATGGAAGAGATGCGTGCATCTCTGAACCAGACCGACACTTCCAGCCTGCGAGACAACTGGAAGAGCCGCTGCGACAGAGGGAAAAGCCTCCTCGAGACCCTTGATCGCGCGATCCCGCCGGCGCCGAACGGGACCGGCCTGGCGGGCATGGGTGCTGGCGATTTCTTCAGCGGCGAAAAGAAGATCTGGGAAAAGAACGGCGAGGCGGACATCGCCTTCGTGGCCGATGTCATCTGCATGATCTACAACGCCGACGTGCAACTGATCAAGAAATGCAACGACGAGCTGCGCAGCGTGCGCGATGGCGACAAGGTAGTCGAGGAGCTCATCCAGCGCAACCTGAGCGGCCTCAAGGGCGACGCGAAGGACGTGCTCAAGACGGTGACGACCAAGCTCGCCGAGAAGGTGCTCACCGGCTGGATGAAGGAGGGCGCGGCCAAGGATTACTTCAAGAAGTGGTACCAGCTCATCGTCAAGTCCTTCGGCGAGAACCTGAGTGCGGTCCAGCAGAAGCGGATCCTCAAGCAGACCTTGCTCGCCAACATCAAGCTCATCAACGACACCAAGGAAAAGCTAAGTGAGGAATGGATCGACGCCATGTACAAGAAAGGCGAGGAGTTCGGCAAGGGCCTGCAGGGCGTCGGCCGCTCGGGCTCGTACAACGCCTTCGACTGGGCGAAATTCGGCGAGGAGTGCACCAAGTGCCTGGCGCAGAGCCGCGACCGCTCGAAGGAGCAATCCAAGCAGATCTTCAGCCAGCTGCTGCCGACCTTGCTGGAGGAAACCAATCGCGCCTATGCCGCGTTCACCGACGACAAGGACAAGCTGGAAGCCTGGAAGAGCGAAATGGCGGAGGACATGAAGTCGATCGACGATGCGCTGTCAAAGGGCGACGGCCTCATCAAGGAGCTGGAAGAGGGCCCGTACCGGCAGGCGGCGAGGGCGACATTCGACGAGGTCAAGTCGTTGCTCGGTATCGGCGCCAAGCTGCTGGTCTCCGGCACCAAGGAAGCCGAAGACGAAATGAAGAAGTAGGAGGAAGGATTGAAGGAGCTCAAGGTCGCTGAGAGCGACGCGTTGCTGAAGCGCTGACCCTTTTCGGAGAAACCTCATGAATGTCGATTGGTTCGTCGCGCCGACGGGCGTGCGCGGTGATGGCTCACGCGAGCGTCCGTTTCACGATCCCTGGGCGGCGTTCCGGCGAGCGGAGCCGGGCGACACGATTCACATCGCGGCCGGCACCTACTACGGCCGCCTCGATCGTTCCTCGTGGATCGTCGAGTGTCCGCGGATCACGGTGCTCGGCGGTTACTCGCGCGACTTCGCGAC
>Ga0137409_10006191_pt1 | contig 12429 bp, 13 predicted proteins | sample CZODoug1_16funga_FD_122059 | JGI IMG/M metagenome (GOLD analysis project Ga0137409, IMG submission 122059) | Vadose zone soil fungal communities from Angelo Coast Range Reserve, California, USA - CZODoug1_16fungal (Hybrid Assembly) | ecosystem: Environmental > Terrestrial > Soil > Vadose zone...
CGCCGCAAGCATCGACATTCAGCGCAAGATGTTGGCGGCCGTCGAAGCCGCCTTGACCAACTGCGATCTAGTCCTGTTTTCCTGCTTTAACTACGGATGCCTGCCCCAGGATCTGGTTGATGCGGTCGCAGTGAAGGCGCGCGCTGCCGGCGTGATGTTGGCAGCCGACAGCCAAGCCTCCTCGCAGGTCGGTGACGTTTCCCGATACAAGGGCATGGCTCTCATTTCACCGACCGAACGTGAAGCCCGCCTGGCATTGAACGACTTCGAATCCGGACTGGCGGCGGTTAGCGAACGCCTTATGGCCAAAGCCCGCGCTGAGAATCTGGTCATCACGCTTGGGGCCGAGGGGATGCTGATCAACACTTTACGTGATGGCGTCCTTCGTACAGACCGTTTGCCGGCATTTAATCTCGCCCCCACGGACGTTTCGGGTGCGGGTGACAGCTTTTTCATGAGCGCCGCGATGGCCCTGCGCACTGGCGCGGATATCTGGCAAAGTTCGTATTTGGGTGCGCTCGCCGCGGCGCTGCAGGTTTCGCGGCTGGGCAACATACCTTTGACGGTTGCCGAGTTCGTCGCCGAAATCGACGAGATCGACTTCAGTCACGACTGATGAGGTGGGGACAATGCGCGCGCTGCTTCTCGCAGCCGGAGTCGGCAGCCGTCTGTTGCCGGTCACCGCGACGACCCCGAAATGCTTGGTGGCCATAAATGGCCAGCCGCTGCTCGCCTATTGGCTGGAACTGCTATTTGGAGCGGGCATCGAGCGGGTACTGATCAATACCCATTGGCTCGCGGAACAAGTGGAAGCCTACGTGAAAGCGTCGCGTTGGGCGTCGAGGATCGATCTCGTGCATGAGAACGAATTGCTCGGAACCGGCGGCACCGTGTTAGCCAACAGGGGGTGGTTCCAAGGCCGACCGTTCATGCTGGCGCATGCCGACAATCTGACCGATTTCGATGTTGCCGGACTGATCTCGGCACACCAAACGCGGCCCTCCGGACATCTGATGACGATGCTCGGTTTTCGAACCGATACCCCCCACTCCTGCGGCATTCTGGAAGTCGACGATTACGGCACTGTGACGGCTTTCCATGAGAAGGTCGAAAATCCGCCGGGGAACCTCGCGAACGGCGCGGTCTATGTGTTCGAACCCGAGGTCATCGACAGGGTCGCCGCCTTGGGTAACCCGGTGGTTGACCTGTCGACCCAGATCATTCCGACGTTTCTCGGCCGTATTTTATGTGTAGTCACCACAGGGTACCATCGCGACATTGGAACTCTGGAGAGTTTGCGCAGGGCCTGTGCCGAGTTCCGTGAGCAACCGTACGATGGCGTGGCTAGCATGGGGCGTTCTGTTTGAGATTGTTCTTAACAGCATCACGTAGCTGCGGGGTCGACGGCATCTGAAGCACACGAGATTCGGTTCCGGACGCGGCGAGGCAATGGGGATTGTCACATGAAAATCTTTCTGACCGGAGCATGCGGCTACAAGGGCAGCGTCCTTGTTCCGAAGCTGCTCAAGGCCGGTCACCATGTCGTCGCGTTCGACATCATGTGGTTTGGCAATTTCCTTGAACCTCATCCGGATTTAACCGTGGTCAAGGGCGATGTGCGCAATCCCGATGAAATCGATCTTACCGGCATCGACGCGATCGTACATCTGTCGAGCGTGGCCAACGATCCCTGCGGCGATCTCGACCCGAAGCTGACCTGGGAGATCAGTTGCCTTGCCACCATGCAGCTCGCCGATCGCGCGGTGCGCCACGGCGTCAAGCGCTTCATCTATGCGTCTTCGGGCAGCGTCTACGGCATCAAGGATGAGGAACAGGTCACCGAGGATCTCGAGTTGCTGCCGATCTCCGAATACAACAAGACCAAGATGTGCGGCGAGCGGATCGTGCTGTCTTATAAGGACGACATGGTGGTGCAGATCGTGCGGCCGGCGACGGTTTGCGGATTTTCACCGCGGCAGCGCCTCGATGTTTCCGTCAACATGCTGACCATGCAGGCGCTCATGAACGGTCGCATCACGGTGTTCGGCGGCAACCAGACTCGTCCCAACATCCATATCGACGATATCACCGACCTTTACCTGTTCTTGCTCGATCATCCCGAGAACACCGGCATCTACAATGCCGGCTTTGAAAACATTTCGATCCTTGACATCGCCAATATGGTCGCGAAGCACGTCAAGGCGGACATCATCGTGACCCCCTCCAACGATCCGCGCAGCTATCGCGTCAATTCCGATCGATTGCTGGCTACGGGCTTCCGTCCCAAAAAAACCGTCGAGGATGCAATCAAGGAAATCATCGGCATGTACTCGCAAGGACAGCTCAAGAACGAAGACCGCTGGTACAATCTGAAATGGATGGAAAAGGACGTAGTGAAATGAACACACGCGCATTCTCAACGCCGGCCAGATTATTCGGCGATTATTCCGCTCGTCTGAGCGCCACGCTGCAAGGCTTCGATTGGGCACCGGTGGAGCGCCTCACCTATGACCTGCTCGATTGCTGGCAGACAGGGCGGCAGGTTTTCTTTGCCGGCAACGGCGGCAGTGGCGGAAACGCCAACCACCTCGCCAACGATTTTCTTTATGCGCTATCGAAGACTCCGGGCTCAGGTTTGCGCGTCCATTCGCTCTCGGCCAATCCATCCGTTATCACGTGTCTCGCCAATGACGAAGGCTACGATCAGGTATTTTCACTGCAGCTCGCGGTGCTGGCGCGCAAGGGCGACGTGCTGATTGCGTTTTCAGGTTCGGGAAATTCGCCGAACATCGTCAAGGCGCTGGAAGAGGCCAGGACGATCGGCATGACCAGCTACGCGGTGCTCGGCTATTCCGGCGGCAAGGCCAAGGCAATCGCCGACGTTCCGATTCATGTCCAGATTGACGACATGCAGATCGCCGAGGACGCCCAGATGATCATCGGCCATATGCTGATGCAATGGCTGTACGCTCAGCGCGGCGACGTCGCTGCGAAGATCAGAGGCTGAAGGTCGGGTTACGGATGGCGGGGCACGAAAAATTCTTAATTCTCGGATCGAACTCGTTTTCGGGCGCGACCTTTTGCGACTTCCTGGCGGCGCAGGGGCACGATGTCCTGGCGACCAGCCGGTCGGAGGAAGCACATCCGGCCTTCCTGCCATACAGGTGGCAGGAGCGCCCCGGAAAGGTTCGCTTCAAACGGATCGATCTCAATCACGACCTGGATGGACTGAAAGCGCTGCTGGCGAGCGAGCGGCCGACGCATGTGGTGAACTTCGCCGCGCAGAGCATGGTCGGTGAAAGTTGGCTTCATCCCGATCACTGGATGATGACCAACGTCGTCTCCACCGTGCGGCTGCATGAACTGCTGCGCAATTACGAGGGACTGGAGCGCTATATTCATGTCACGACACCGGAGGTCTATGGCTCGACGGACGGCTGGGTGAAGGAGAATGCCGCGTTCAACCCCTCGACGCCCTATGCGGTGTCCCGCGCAGCAGGGGATATGAGCCTGCGGACCTATTTTGCCAACTACCAGTTTCCTGTGGTATTCACGCGCGCGGCCAATGTCTATGGTCCCGGCCAGCAGCTTTACCGCATCGTTCCGAGGACGATCGTTGCCGCGATGGGGGGGCAGAAGCTGCGGCTCGACGGCGGTGGCAAGTCGGTCCGGGTCTTCATCCACATGACGGATGTATCGGACGCTACGCTGAAGATCGCGCGCAGCGGCGGACTGGGCGATACCTATCACATCTCGGGTTACGAACTGGTGTCGATCCGTAGGTTGGTGGAGATGATCTTGGAACGCCTCGGCAAGTGCTTCGACGATTGCGTCGAGATCGGCCCAGAGCGACCCGGCAAGGATACCTCCTACATGCTCGATAGTGCCAAGCTGCGTACCGAACTCGGATGGCGAGATACCGTGCCCCTCGAAAGGGGCGTCGACGATGTCATTCGCTGGGCGAAACGATTCAGCAATGATCTGGCAAGACTGCCCGCAAAGTACAACCACAAGCCCTGACGCTATGCGCTCCGTTTCGGCGCGTGATCGGAGAGGACGATGAACGTTGCAGTCCGCAAGCCCGCCACTCAGGCCGAGGCCGGCGCTTTGAAACTCTACGCGGCGCAATTGCGCGGCAAGATCATCGAGATGTCGCACGCGGCGCAAGCGGCGCACCTTGCCTCGTCACTGTCATGCGCCGATATTGTGACGGCGGCCTATTGGCACGTGCTGAACGTTAATCCGGGACGGCCGGATGATCCCTTGCGGGACCGCTTCATCCTGTCCAAGGGCCATGCCGCGGCGGCGCTCTACGCGGCGCTGGCTATGAAAGGCTATTTCCCGATCGAGGAGCTCGATACTTACTGCAAGGACGGCGGCCGCCTCGCCGAACATCCCCCGGCCAATCTGCTGCCGGGTGTCGAAGCCGCCACGGGCTCGCTGGGTCACGGGTTGCCGCTTGGCTGCGGCATGGCGCTGTCGGGCCGGATCAAGGGCGAAGCGTTCCGGGTTTTCGCCCTGCTCTCCGATGGCGAGAACAACGAGGGATCGGTATGGGAGGCGGCGATGTTCGCGGCCGCGCAGAAGTTGGACAACGTTTGTGTCATCGTCGACTACAACAAATGGCAGGCCACCGCGCGCTCGAACGAGACGTTGATGCTGGCGCCGCTACGCGACAAGTGGGCGGCGTTCGGCTGGGATGCGCGCGAAATCGACGGTCACGACATCGGTGCGCTTGCCGAAGCCATGCAAGGCGTGCCGAACGGCTCGGGAAAGCCGGTGGCGCTGATTGCGCATACCATCAAAGGCAAAGGCGTGTCGTTTATGGAGGACGACAACAACTGGCATTATCGCGCGCCGACCGCTGACGAAGTCGTCAAGGCCCACAAGGAGCTTGGTATCGCATGAGAAATGCCTTCGCGGACGAATTGACCAAACTTGGCGACGAGGATTCCCGCGTCGTCATGCTTTCTGGCGATATCGGCAACCGCCTGTTCGACAAGTTCAAGGCCAAGCACCCGTCTCGGTTCTTCAATTGCGGCGTGGCGGAAGCCAACATGATGGGTGTAGCCGCGGGGATGGCCATGAATGGCCTTCGCCCGGTCGCCTATACCATCACGCCGTTCGTGACGACGCGCTGTCTCGAGCAGATCCGCACCGACGTTTGTTATCACGAAGTCCCGGTGACGATCGTGGCGGTCGGCGCCGGCCTCGCCTATTCCGGCCTCGGCCCAACGCATCACGCCTGCGAAGACATTTCGTTTCTGCGGTCGATTCCGAACATGGTGGTGATATGTCCGGGGGATGCGTTCGAAGTTCGCGCGGCGTTGCGCGCTTCGATGCAGCAGGACCACCCGGTCTATATTCGCATGGGAAAAAAGGGCGAGCCGGTAGTGCATGCGGGTCCGCTTGCAAACTTTCAGATCGGCAAAGCAACTCCTGTATCTGACGGCAAGGATGTATGCTTGCTGTCGACCGGAAATATGCTTCCGGAGGTCATCGAGGCGGCTCACAAGCTTAAGGAAAAGGGAATCTCCGCAGAGGTCGTGAGCTTCCATACCGTGAAGCCACTCGACGAAGCTTACCTCAAGGACGCGTTCGGCCGTTTCAAGCTGGTGGCGACCATAGAGGAGCATTCGCTGATCGGCGGTTTCGGTGCGGCGGTGTCGGAATGGTTGGCCGATACGCGTACCCGGAATCAGAATTTTATGCGATTTGGGACGCCCGACGCCTTCTTCAAGAAGTCCGGCGAACAAGAATACGCTCGCGAGATGCTTGGGCTGAGCGCCCACCAGATCGCCGAAAAGATCGTTCACGCGCTGCAGTGAGACAAGAAAAATGAAAACTGAGGCCGCCCTCCTTGTCCAGACCGGCACGCCATTGGTCGTAGCGGAGATCGAAGTCCCGGCGCTGAAGCCCGGCCAGGTGCTGGTCGAGATCGCCTATTCCGGCGCCTGCGGAACACAGGTCATGGAGTGGCGCGGCGATAAGGGCGAAGACAAATGGGTGCCGCACTGCCTTGGCCATGAAGGAACCGGCGTCGTTCTAGAGACCGGCAGCGCCGTTACCAAGGTCAAGCCCGGCGACAAGGTGTTGCTATCATGGATCAAGGGCAGCGGCATCGAGGCCGGCGGTGCCGTTTACGCTTGGGACGGCAAGAAGGTCAATGCGGGCGGGGTCACCACCTTTCAACGCCATGCGGTGGTGAGCGAAAATCGCCTGACCGGCCTGACTGGCGATTTGCCCATGGATGTCGCGGTGTTGCTCGGCTGTGCGGCGCCGACCGGGATGGGAGCCGTCTACAACGTGCTGAAGGCGCATCCGGGAGACGCGATCGCAGTATTCGGCACCGGCGGCGTCGGCCTCAATGCCCTGATGGCGGCAGCGCTGGCGGGCGCCATGCCGGTGATCGGGATCGACCCCAATCCGACCCGCCGGGCGCTTGCCAAAATCTACGGTGCGACGCACGTGATCGATCCGTCGGCCTCGGATGTGCTCGCGGAGATCAAAAAGATCGTGCCGGCGGGCGTCGATCTGGCAGTGGAAGCCTCCGGGGTTCCGGCGGTGATGGAACAAGCAATCAACGCTACCCGCCAGCAGGGCGGCCGCGCCGTGGTAATCGGCAATGCCAGGCATGGCGCGGCCCTGACGCTCAATCCGGGGGTCTTCAATCAGGGTAAAAGCCTGCTCGGCACCTGGGGCGGCGACAGCGTCCCAGACCGCGATTACGGCCGTTACGGGCGGCTGTTGAGCTCCGGACGGTTTCCGGTGCGCGATCTGCTGTCGAAGCCATATTCGCTCACGCAGGTCGATCAGGCGCTGCAAGATCTGGCGGCAGGCAAGATTAGCCGGCCGCTAATCGATATGTCGCTACGCTGAGTTAGGCAGATTATGCGGATCGGGATCGACTTCGACAACACGATCGCATGTTACGATGGCGTGTTCCACGCAGCTGCGCTTGAACGCGGCTTGATCCCGGCGGAGCTCGGCCGCGACAAGAACAGCGTCCGAGACTACCTCAACGGCGCCGGCCGCAACGACGATTTCACCGAATTGCAGGGTCATGTCTACGGTGTTCGGATGGACCTGGTCGCAGCCTATCCAGGTTTCTCGGATTTTGTCGCCGCGGCAAGCGCTGCCGGCCACGAGCTCTTCATCGTCAGCCACAAGACCAGGCATCCGATACTGGGACCGAAGCACGACTTGCACGCAGCGGCGCGGGGATTTCTTGCCGCGCGCGGTCTGGTGGGAGACGATGCATCGCAGATTAGTCCGGCGCGCGTCTTCTTCGAACTGAAAAAGGAAGATAAGGTCGCCCGAGCGGCCGCCCTTCGTTGTGAGGTCTTCGTCGACGACCTACCCGAGATACTCGCGATGCCGGGCTTTCCTAACGATATGCGTCGAATTCTGTTTGATCCCGAAAACCAGTTCGAAAATTCCAGGGATCATATCCCCAACTTCTGCCACAGCTCATCATGGGCGGCGATTGCGGCGGACCTCGCTCGTGATTGAGCTCGCCTCCCCTGCTGAAAAAACGCTGCTCGCGCTTGCAAGCCGCCTCGTCGACAGTGCCGGCCGGGGCCGCGCGCGGGCGCTCACCCGCCTCGACGGCGGCAAGAACAATCAGGTCTACCGGCTCGAAACCGATGCCGGGGAAACGCTGGCTCTGAAGCATTACTTCAGCGACCCGCGCGATCCGCGCGATCGTTTGGCGGCCGAATGGGGCTTTCTGCAGTACGCCTGGTCGCGCGGTGTGCGCATCGTTCCCGAGCCGCTTGCCAGTGACGGAGCCTCGCGCACCGGACTTTATACCTTCGTACCGGGACGCAAACTTCTCTCCTCAGAACTTAAACCGGACCATATCGGCGCGGCGATCGACTTCATCCTTGCGATAAACGCACCACCTCGAGCACCGCAGGCGCTAGCACCGGCTTCAGAGGCCTGCTTCAGCCTCGCCGATCATCTCGCCACCGTGGAACGCCGCGTCGCTCGCCTCGCCTGGCTCGATCCCCATGCGCCGCATTCGAAAGAGGCACAACGCCTTGTCGCCGAGGCGTTGTTGCCGACGTGGAACACCGTAAAAGCCCGGTTAACCGGTGATGCCCGCGCCGCCGGACTAGAGGTAGGCCGCACACTGAGTCCCGACCAATGCTGTTTATCGCCGTCAGATTTCGGCTTCCACAACGCGCTGGCGGATGAGAGTGGTCGAGTGACCTTTTTGGATTTTGAATATGCCGGGCGTGACGATCCAGCCAAGCTGGTATCCGACTTTTTTTGCCAGCCGGAAATTCCGGTGCCCTTGAATTACCTCCCTGATTTCTTGACGCGTCTGGCAGACGGGTTGGAGCTGGATGACTCGGGCCGCGCACGCTGTCACATTCTGCTCGATGTTTACCGCATCAAGTGGAGCTGTATCCTTCTTAACGACTTCCTGCCGATCGGCGCCGCCCGCCGGTCGTTCGCCAAGGTGGGCGAGTGGGAAATCCGTTGCTTGATGCAAATTGAAAAAGTCAAAGCGAAAATCGGCGAGATTCTCGCCTGAGCGGATCCGCAGATCCAAGGGGTAATAATGGCCTATCGCGAGTTTGTCAGCCTCATCCATAAATCGACCAAGCGCGACTATCTGGCCCGCGTCACGCAGCGCGACAAGGCCGATGTCGCCGAAATGGCGGTGAAATTCGACTATGATTACTGGGACGGCAGCCGCGAGACCGGCTATGGCGGCTACAAATATGACGGCCGCTGGCGCAAGGTGGCGGACGCGATGGTCGCCGCTTACGGCATCAAGCCGGGCATGCGAGTGCTCGACGTCGGCTCGGGCAAGGGCTTTTTGCTCCACGATTTCCGCGAGAGCGTGCCGGGGGTTGAGGTTGCGGGGATTGATATTTCAGCCTATGGCGTCGCGCATACGATGGAGGACGTGAAACCCTTCTGCCAGGTCGGTAACGCCGCGAAACTGCCCTACCCGGACAAGCATTTCGATCTCGTGATTTCGATCACGACGCTGCACAATCTATACAATTACGATCTGCACGCGGCATTAGGCGAAATCGAACGCGTCAGCCGCGGCGCCAAATATATCTGCGTCGAGGCCTATCGCAACGAGCGCGAAAAGGTGAACCTGATGTATTGGCAATTGACCTGCCGCGCTTTTCATACGCCGGAGGAATGGGATTTTGTTTTCAGACAGAGTGCTTATTCCGGCGATCACGAGTTCATCTTTTTTGAATGATATTTGGCAAACGGGTGGATGGAACAACTGCGGTAAATGTTGATGTCAGACCGTATCACGGCGGACCCGAACCAATCATCGCACTCGGTGAGCCTGCTCACCGTCGTTATTCCGCATTTCAATCAGAAGGATTTTCTGCCTCGTGCCGTGGCGAGCGTCCTAAGCGGCGAAAGTCGCGGCATCGAGATCATCATTGTAGACGACGGCTCAACCGATGGCAGCGGGCCGACGCTTACAGCCCTTGAGGCGGTAAGCCCGCTCGTCACCGTCATTCGCGGCAAGACAAACCAGGGTGTGCCGGCCGCGCTCAATATAGGCCTGGCGGCGGCGCGCGGCCGCTATGTCACGTTCCTCGGTGCCGACGATTTCGTAATGTCGGATCTCTATGTACCGTTGGTGCGCGCGCTCGACGATAACCCGACGGCGGCACTCGGTTGCAGTCAAATCGCAGTTGTCGGCGACGACGGATCTTTGCATGGGATCCGACCGATCACACCACCCTCCTTTCGCGCCGAATACCTCGATCCACAGTCGATTTGCCACCGCATCAAGAGTACCGATCATTGGATCGCCAGCACCACCGCAGTCTTCCGAACTGACCTTCTGCGGGCCGTCGGCGGGTTTGACGTGACGCTCGGCGTGTTCTGCGACATTATCGTCGCAAGGATTCTCGCCTTTGAGCACGGCTTCGTTTACGTGCCGGGCATCCGAGCTGTATTTCGCGTGGCTGCCAGCACCTTCTCCGGTTCCACGCGGCTTGACCAAAGGGAAAGCAGCCGCCAATTAGCGATCGCGCGAGAGCGGCTTTCAAATTCGATCGTCGCCCAGCTTGCACCGGATTATCCCGATCTGTTTGCCCGGCGTTTGCGGTTTAGCGCCGCTCGCCTGCAGTTGGTTTGGAATGGCCGGAACGCCGATCCTAGTGTTATTGTTAAGGCCGCCGACGGTACTGACACCGATATGAAGGCGCTAACAGCAATTCGTCAGAACATTGGCTTTGGAACCGTGGGTCGGGTTCTTGCCCTCGCCTGGCTAACCCTTCGCCTGAGGCCATTCTCACTTTTACATCTGATTGTGCACTTGTTGCGAAATAAGGTCACGCTCATTCGTAACCGCCGGCGCGTCGCCGATTGGATTCGCCGGATGGATGACACGCGGAGACAGATGATGACCGGCGCTGACATTCGTTCCTGTCGGAGCGCGCAATGAGCACGCCGACCTACACGGGCGTTGAGGCCTGCAGCTTTCCATGTCAGGAACAGTTGCTCTCGCAACGTTCGACGGCAAGTTCAGGAGGCGCTGCGGAGAAAAACGTGGTCGAAAGTATGCGGACGGCGCCAGTTTTCCATTGCAGACTGTGCAATCGACTGCTGGACAACCGTGGCCTGTTGCTTACGCAGATACCCATCTGCAATCGTTTTACGACATCGAAAGAGCCGGTCGAACGCCATGATCTTCACCTAGATCAGTGCGCACGATGCCAGCTCATCCAGCTTTGCGAGCCGCTCCCGGTCGACAAAGTGATGCCAAGGCTTCCCTGGATCAAATACAGAGAGCCGGAAGGCCATCTTGATTCCGTCGTCGACCGTCTGCTGTCCGCGCATTGCTCGAAAGCAGGCTCCTCGTTCGGCGTCGGCCCATTTGACCAACCGCTTCTTTGTCGTCTTGAACAGCGCGGCTTGAGTTCGTTGGTTCTGGAAACACGGCCGCCCCTGTCGGGTGAAGAAGGCAAAGGCTTTCCCTACCTCGAATCCTGGCAACTCGGCCTAAATGCGGCAATTCTTGCTGGAATTGCCGATACCCGCGGAAAAGCAGATATTGTCTCGTGCCGATATTTGTTGGAACATTGTCACGATCCTCTCGGCGCACTTCGCGCGTTACGACAATTGGTATCTGTAGATGGCGTACTCATTGTGGAGGTCCCTGACAGCACCAAATTTCTTGCCGCGCGCGATTTTTCGTTTATTTGGGAAGAGCACATCAGCTATTTTGTTGAAAGCACACTTCGTTTGCTCGCCGCGAAGGCTGGCTACGCGGTTCTGGACCTTCACCGCTACCCTGGCGATCTAGAAGACGCGCTGGTCGCCGTGCTGCGACCGTCTGCGAGTGAAGGTGGAGCGGATGCAGCGCAAACTTGCTCGTCGCACTCCGATCTATTTCGGTTTTACGTTTCCAGCCTGCCACAGACCAGAGATTTTGTGCGATCGTCGGTCGCGGCTGCGGCAGGACCTTCCAGAGACGGCGTCGCACTATTCGGCATTGGACATCAAGCCGTGATGTTCGTTAATGCATTCGATCTGTCGGAGTACGTGGCGGCGGCAGTCGATGACGACCCCAGCAAGGGTGGTTATTTCCCGCCGGGATTTCGGGTCCCAGTGATCCCATCGCAAGCACTTCTTCAGGACGATCGAATTCAAACCTGCCTCCTTGCCGTTGCGCCGGGTATTGAGCATAAGATCCGCGACAAACTGGCTCCACTCGCGGAGCGCGGGGTCCAATTCCACTCGATTTTTGCTGGAGTTCCGGGATCATTGTTGTCGGGGTCGTCATCATGGCGCTAGTCCAACATTCACCCGAGGTCTTTCTAGCAGAAGGTCCCATCTCTACGATCGGGAATGAGGATATCGAGGTGCTCCGTCAGGCCGTTCGCAACACACCAAAGCGACGTGTCCGCATCAATGCCCATCCGGAGAGTACCGACGAACTTCACGAAATGATTATCGCGATCGAGCCAGGCTCGTACATTCGTCCGCACAAACACCCCGAAAAAAGCGAATCCTTCCACATCATCGAAGGTCAAGTCGACATCGTCGTGTTCAGCGAAGAGGGAAATATTGAGCGGATCGTTTCGCTCGCCGCGAAAGGTGGGCGTCATCCGTTCTACTATCGCATGTCAACCACGTATTTCCACACCTTAATTATCCGGTCCGATTTGCTGGTGGTTCACGAAATCACCAACGGTCCATTTCTTCCGACCGGCACGATATACGCTGCGTTCGCTCCGGAGGAAGACGACTCGGAAAAAGCCGCCATCTTCCAGGCCGATCTCGTCAAGCGTGTCGCTGCAATCCAGGAAAATATTCAGTGAGCGCTCGACACGCCGTCGTGGTCGGGGGAACGCGCGGTCTTGGACTTGTCGTCGTCGAGCGGCTGTTGTCCCGCGGATTTGACGTAACGATCATCTCCAGACGTCCATC
>Ga0137409_10006192_pt1 | contig 12429 bp, 8 predicted proteins | sample CZODoug1_16funga_FD_122059 | JGI IMG/M metagenome (GOLD analysis project Ga0137409, IMG submission 122059) | Vadose zone soil fungal communities from Angelo Coast Range Reserve, California, USA - CZODoug1_16fungal (Hybrid Assembly) | ecosystem: Environmental > Terrestrial > Soil > Vadose zone...
TTCGAGGCCGTGAAATCGCAGAGCGCCTGCGAGCGGGTGATGCATCTCGCTATCCGTACTTGGAAACTACTTACAAATACCTAACATCCTTCCGGCCAGCTTACCGGTCCGATCTGGTTCGCCTTGCAAAGATGGTGAACGAAGAATTGCGCGCGATCGTACGGGAATCAAGGAGAGAACGTAGCGATAACATAGCGGTGCAAGTGCGATACTCAGATGCATTAGCGACAACCGATTTGAGTCGGGTGGAATTGCTGCACCCGATCGATGGATGGCATGCTTCGGTCCAAGGCCACAATGTTCTGGCGGAAGCCGCGTTTCGCGATCTCGGACCAAGTCTGGAATTTCTTGGAATCCAGTCGGCTCAGTCCAATTCGCGAAATTAGCCGCAGGAACGAGATTTATAATCCGCGTTCCCTCAATCGCGCGATTGTTTCGCGCAACATGCGATAGCCGAAGTGTCCCTGCGGCACGCGCAGCAGCTCCGAGCCGCGCCATTTTCCATGAACTTCCTCAACATCTTCGGGTCGCGCGATTAAGTCGAATTCCCCGGAGACAAACAGCACACGGCCTGCGTCGCATAGGGGCTGATTGTGTATCGGTGAGCTTAAGTGAAAATGCCGCGCAACGAGAAATGGATCGATATTTGCCCGGCGAAGTTCGCGCCGCATGAATCGCGCCGCCGGGCTCCCCCAGATCGCGTGTTCAACATTTACGATCGGGGCCATCAACGCAACGAAACGAAAATCCCGCTCAACCATCGCCACAAGGGCGCCAATCCATCCGCCATAACTTGTTCCGAGCAGACCGAATTCATCGCACCCGCGCTCGCGCAATGTCGCCATCAATTGTCGCGCCTCGATTACCCCTTGACGGAGCCCCTCCGCGTTGCGAATGAGATCGGCAGTGATCGCGAGTTCACCGTTCCAGTACCCGCGCGGGACCCGTGAATAATGATACGGGAGGTGCACGAAGCAAGCGTTCCAACCGAGTTCGTTGAAGCGCGTAGCGTAGCGACGATATCCGATGTGGCTCGCCGACATAAGCGCGTGGAACATTAAAACCGTTGGCGCTCTCCAGCCTCGGGCGCACGGGAAAAGATCTGCTCGGGCGGTGTTGTTTGCGGGAAAATTTGTATTGATCGGGCTAGGCCATGTGATTGTGGCACCAGGCTTGGCGTCGATTGGAGCGGCAATTTCAGCATCGTTCGGGACGGCGTAAAAATTCTCGACGGTGAGCTTCTCGCATGCCGCCACATAGTGCTCCATTTCCTCACGACTGCGCTCGTGCAGATGATGACGCGACTGGAGCAGATTGAAAGACGCACACATAAGCGTATCCATTCCGTTTGCGGCGAAACGCCGAAATCCGTCCCGGTGAATCGTAGCGCAACCTCCAAAGCTTTTGAGGTTACCGGTTCCTGGGACGGCAAGCGATGCGGTCATCCTACAACGCTTCATGCGTTCTCGCGGCGGGTGCGGCAAGTCGTCCGTTGTCAGGCGAAATATTTGTTGCAGGTCCGTGTAGAGATTTTTGAATGCAGACGTCAATTCGGATTCGATCCGCTCGCGCGCCTGTGATCTTTCGAGATCAGGAGAATGCGAAATTGGATTGCCGAACGCGATCCAAATGGGCGTGCGCCGAAGCGGCAGCCAGCGTTTAGTCGAATAGAGGCGATCGCTGCCAAGGATAACGCAGGGCAAAATCGGAACGCCGGCAATGTGCGCCAGCGTTGATGCGCCGGGCCGCAGCGGTGCGCCTTCGAGCAGCGATCGCGCGCCATCGCGAATCCCGCCCTCGGGAAAAAGACCGACCACGCGTCCGTCTTTCAGTCGCTCGATTGCGGTCCGGATGGTTTTGCGATCGGCACGATCTCGATCCGCCGGGAACGCATCGACCGCGCGCAACAGAAATCTCACCACCGTGAACCGAAAAAATTCTGCCATCGCCATCCAGTCGATTTTTCGTCTGACTACTGACGAAATGACGAATGGATCGAAGTGACTGATGTGATTTGCTGCCAGCAGAAATCCGCCGGTGCGATTCACATTTTCGCTCCCGAGCACGCGAACACGCGCGACGCAGCCAAACAGCAGTTTCATCAGCAGCGCTGCGGCGCGGTTGGTGAATCGGTGAAAGTGCGAGCGCACCCAGTGACAATAGCCGAGTTCCAGAAATGATCATGGAGCACGCGATTCCGAGGCGATTTTCTGGCTGATTACTTTTTTGAACGTGGTATTGTGTTGCTGGTTCCAACTTCAGTTGTCGATCAGACTGTATGAAACCGAGGAGTCCTTCCACGGGCGGTAAGGGACGCTTTCCGCAGACGGAGTATTTTTTTCATTCCGGTTTCGGTCAATGGCGCGGCCATTTCTGGTCTTCCGACGGCGAAGATAGATCTCGGTTCAGGAATCTTTTTAATTTAGGACGGGAATACCGTATCGAAGCGGCGCGGGAACGAGCAAGGGAGATGGCGGCGTTTGCCGTGATTGTTCTCACCTCAGCCTGGCCCGTGATCTACATGATTGTGACGGTGGTGAAGTTGCTCAGCAAAGGCCGACCGCTGAATTGATCGTCCCGCTGTTCGAGTGGTTACTGTCGCGGTTTAGGCCAGAGAAATTCGTCGCGATACTCGGGCGACTGTTCTGGAGCGAAACCGTGGCGGCTCGTGTTTTCGGTCACTACGCGCGGCACGAGAAACTGCAGAAGATAATCTTCGCCACCAGCCTTGGTCCCGCTGCCGCTCATCTTAAATCCGCCAAAGGGGTGGCGGCCGACGATCGCGCCCGTGCACGAGCGGTTGATGTAAACGTTGCCGGCTTCCAGTCGCGCTTTGATGCGCTCGATGTTATCAGGACTGCGCGAGAAAAAGCCGCCGGTCAACGCGTAGTCGGTTCCATTCGCGACTTCGAGCGCCTCGTCGAGATCGCGCACTTTCAAGACGCTTAGCACCGGGCCGAAAATTTCTTCGCGCGCGATGCGCATGTTCGGTTTTACGTCGGTGAAAATTGTCGGCGGAATAAAATATCCATGCGGCGGAACTTCCTTTGCCTGATAAGCGAGTGTGGCCTCTTTTTTCCCGATCTCGATGTATTCCAGAATGCGCCGGTAAGCAGGTTCATCAATAACTGGGCCGACCATGATGCCTGGTTGCTCGGGATTGCCGATTCGCAGACTGGCTGCGGCCGGAATCAAACGTTCCATCACGCGATCGTAATTCTCCTCGAGCAGAATCAGACGCGAGAGAGCCGAACACTTTTGTCCCTGAAAACCGAATGCGGAATAAATTGAATACATGATCGTCTCATCAAGATCTGCGTCTGCATCAACGATCATCGCGTTTTTGCCGCCCATCTCACAGATCACCCGCTTCAGTTCGCGTTGACCAGGGCGGGTGATTCCGGCCGACTCCCAAATTTTCAGTCCGACTTCACGCGAACCGGTGAACGCGATTAAATCGACATCCTTGTGATCAACTAAGTGCGCTCCGATCACTGAGCCGTGCCCAGAGAGAAAATTCAACACGCCCGGCGGAACGCCTGCTTCCTCGAACACCTGCATGAGCATGACGCCGCAGATAATCGATTGCTCGGATGGTTTCATGATCACGGCGTTCCCAGTAACAACTCCGGCCGCCGCCATGCCGCAGAGAATCGCGACCGGAAAATTCCACGGCGCGATTACGAAGGCGACGCCACGCGGCCAGTAATGATGATAACTTTCTTCGCCTGGCACCTGTTGCGTGAGTTTTGGGCGTCCGAGTCGGCGCATTTGCTGCGCGTAGAACGTGCAAAAATCGATTGCTTCGCGGATATCGCCGTCGGCTTCAGACCACGGCTTGCCGACTTCGAAAACTTCTACTGCCGAGAGTTCGTAGCGCCTGCGCCCCAGGATGTCGGCCGCGCGCTCCAACAACTGCGCCCGCTCCTCGAACGGCGTCCATCTCCATTTTTCGAATGCCGCGCGCGCAGCTTTAACGGCACGCTCGGCTTCGTCGACCCCAGCTTCGGTTCCATAGCCGACAATCTCGGTCGGCTCGGCTGGATTAACCGAAGGCGTCAAGTTGTCGGTCCAAATTTTTTCACCGCCGATGTACAACGGATGTTTTTCGCCGAAGCGCTTTCGCGCTTCGCGCAATGCGCTCTGCATTTTGTCCTGGCTATCTTTGTAAATGAAACTCACAAGCGGTGCGTTTCGGAAACTATCGCCAGCTGTTGCGTGAAGTGAAGCGCCATTTTTCTGATTCGATCGACTGTGCCCGCGGGAATCACCGATCCCGGCTACCGCGGGCTTGATCAGCTCTCTTGGATCGCGCAGCAATTCTTTCGCGGGCACGTTCTCGGCAAATTTAGCCCGCAAGAATCCTTCGTTCGACGTGTTCTCGAGCAGGCGCCGAACCAGATAAGCCATGCCGGGCAGCAACTCGCCGATCGGACAGTATTCCCGGACGCGATACCCCATCTCCACCAGCGCGCGCTTGATGGGGCCGGCCATGCCGTAAAGCAGTTGGAACTCGAACCGGCTGCGATCAATGCCGAGCTCATCCGCGACCGTTTGCGCGTGCGCGATGCTGCGGACGTTATGTGACCCAAACGCAGGCGTAACAACGGAGTTATTTTCAAAAAGGACGCGCGTAAGCTTTTCGAAATTCGCGTCGCTCTCGGGCTTTTGAAGAAAGACCGGAGGATTCGATCCGTTCTGGCCCGATTTCGTTGTCTCGTAATCCCAATATGCGCCTTTCACCAATCGGACTGCGAAGCGAGTGCCGCGTGCACGGCCCCACTCGATCAAATCGCGCAAGTCGCCCTCTGAATCTCGCAAATAGGCCTGAATGACAATCCCGGCATGCGGCCAATCTTTGAACTCCGGCTCGGTCAAAATGGTTTTGAACAGCTCGAGAGTCGTATTTTTGAGCGCGTAACTCTCCATGTCGAAATTGATAAATGCGCCTAGCTCCCGCGCGCGGCGAAGAAGCGGCCGGAGCTTGGTGCTGAGATGGGCGATCGCATCCGCCGGAGCAGCCGGACTCATTTGCGAATACAGGGCAGAGATTTTGACCGACAGATTTACAACCGGGAAAAGCTCCGCGTTTTTTCCGAGCGGGTCGGTCCAGTCTCTTGTTTCGCGCGCCAGTTTCTCCAGTAAATCCCCGTAAAGCGCTGCGTATTCATCCGCCTCCGCTTCGCTCACAACAGCTTCGCCCAGAACATCTACGGTGAAGCCGATTTTTTGTGCCCGTCGCTTGCGCAATGTCGCTATGACTTCATGCGGATTTCGTCCGGCAATAAACTGGCGAGCCATTTCGGAAACATTCCACCGTAGGACGGGAGCGCTTATCCACGGGACGAGGCGCGCCACACGAACCCCCATCCCCACGAGCGGGGAGAAACCATCGTTGCCATCGCTGAAATATTCTTCGAGATGCTGAATAATCTCACTTGACCGGCGAAGTGACGGGAGAACGGCGACAAAGCGAAACAGTCGCGTCTTGAATCGCTCGTCATGCATCGAGAGCGCCATTAGGCGCTGATAAAATCCGGCCTTGCTGAAAATTCGCTCCGGATGTTTGTCGACCAGCTCAAAAATACGCGTGCCGCGGTGCTCGACATCGCTCTGGAGCGATCTCATTGGCGAAGGTTAGTCTGCGCCCGCGGGTTAGGCAAAATGCAACAAAAAGCGATCATTAGGTGCAAAAAATTACTAGGAAACACGCTCATCCAAGGCGCTTTTTCCGAAATAGAAATGAAACTGTTGTACGCAATTCGAGGAGCAAATAGAGGAGGGATTTGCCTGGCAGATTCCGGAGGCCCAGGGCTCCGCTGTCAGGCAATCTCTCTTTTGCGCTGATTGCCATACGGAGAAACCCACGTAAGAAAAGGCAGGATGCGCGTCGACACGGTTCGTTACGAGTTTGCCAGTGATAACACGGCGGCGATTTGTCCCGAGGCGTGGACAGCTTTGGTGGAAGCGAATGCACATTATGCTCCCTCTTACGGCGAGGACGAATGGACCGCGGCGGTGTGCGAACGCATCCGGCAATTATTCGAAGTCGATTGCGATGTTTATTTTGTGTTCACCGGCACTGCGGCGAACGCGCTCGGTCTGGCCCAGCTTTGCCAACCCTTCCACGGAGTGATCTGTCACGAGCGCGCCCACATCCAGACCGACGAAGGCGGCGCTACGGAGTTTTATACCCGGGGAGCCAAATTGTTTTTGACGAAAACCAATGACGGAAAGATCGACCTGGGCGAGACAGAAAAACTCATCGCGCAACAGGTCGAGCTGCACGGGCACATGATGCGCGCCATTAGCATCGCACAGGCGACGGAGCTCGGAACGGTTTACACGCCGGATGAAGTTGAGGCGATCGGCGGCTTTGCGCGGGCGCACAGAATGTTGCTTCATATGGACGGCGCGCGCTTTGCCAATGCCGTCGCATCGCTTGGCTGCGCGCCGAAAACGATCACTTGGAAAGCGGGCGTAGATATTCTCAGCTTTGGCGGGACGAAAAATGGCGTTGCGGCGGGCGAGCTGGTTATCTTCTTCGACAAGGAATCCTCGGCTGATTTTCAATATCGGGTGAAACAAGCTGGGCATCTCGGCTCGAAAATGCGCTTTCTCGCTGCACCGTGGCTGGGGTTGTTGAACGGCGATGTCTGGTTGCGAAACGCCCGGCACGCGAACGAGGCGGCGTGCGAGCTTGCGCAGCGCCTTAACGAGGCAGGGATCGAAAGCGTGTTCCCAGTGGAGTCGAATGCCGTGTTCGGGCAATTGGGTGATCAACTCGTGCAGGGTCTACACGCACGCGGCTGGCGCTTTTATAAATTTGTGGAACCGGACGTTTACCGTCTGATGTGTTCGTGGTCCACCACAGACGATGAAATTTCAATGCTGGTTGGCGATCTTGTGGCGATTAAATGATTGAACGGATTGCGGTTGGAACGATCTTACCAACGAGATGAACCTATTTGAACGAGCAATGGTGTTAGGGGCAGTATTAATGGCCGGATGCGGAACCACTCGCAACGTGGCCGTGAGTTCGTACCATGTAACACGTGACGTGGCAGTCGGTTCTTATCGCGTTGCGACCGCGCCGGTGCATTACGCTCTGCGACGTCATAGTAACGAGCCAACCATGGTCGGAACGACAGATGCAATCCAATCCGATGTGACCGCGCCCGGTCACCCTGCTGCATCGACGCAGGTGGCCTCGGCACCGCAGCCACGGAGAAAGGCTGATACAACGAGATCTCAAAAGCCGCGCAGAACAACTCCGGCTGTCGCTTACAGCGAGACGACCCAACCTGAACCAAGAACACCGCCGCCGGCGCAAGCGTCCTCCACCTCCACGGCGTTCCCAACTGCCAAGGCGGTGCCTGACAAGCCCGGATACGTGTTTAGTCCATTTGATTCGAGCGGCAGATACGTTGACGTGAGCGGTTACACTCCGGGGACCAAAGTTAAAGATCCTTGGACTGATAAAATTTTTATCGTGCCGTAGGTGCTGTAGCCGTCGCCCTGGGGCGACGCGACCGGGTGAATACCGAGATCGACGTCACGCTTCGAACGGCGAAGCGGCTACAGCCGACTGAATTGCCGTCGAGTGCAGCGAATGTTACTTAATCTTATGCGAATTGCGTCGAGACCGTCCGTTTATTCGCTGCTCTGCTGGCTGCTCGTTGCTGTTGCCCCACACGGCCTTGCGCAGAACTACCAGGGGAAACAGCTCGTTAGGGCAGAGCTTTTGGCCGACACAAACGCGGTTGTTCCCGGCAAGCCGTTCACCGTGGGGCTGCTGCTGCGAATGGCTCCGGGTTGGCACACCTACTGGAAATTTTCCGGTGACGCAGGCCTGCCAACGGAATTGAAATGGAAACTGCCGCCGGGCTGGAAGATTGGCGACATCCAATGGCCAATTCCGCTGAAAACGATCGATCCAGGCGACATTGAAACCTACGGCTACGAAAATGAAGTCCTACTGCTACAGGAAATCACGCCGCCATCGAAGCTCGACGATTCCTCAGCAAAGCTTTCGACCGAAGCGAATTGGCTGGTTTGCGAAAAAATCTGCATCCCAGGCAGCGCCACGTTGCAGTTGGATTTGCCGGTAGCATCAACAAGCCAGCCGGCCAACACGGATGTTTTTGCCCGTTATCGGCGTTTGCTTCCGCAAAACCTACCTGGACCTAATGTGGCGCGCGCCGATTGGAGCCGTGTTGGATCCGATCTTCGCTTGAAAATTACGGGCGAAACTTTGGCGAAATATCCGGCAGTCGATTTCTTTCCGTTGCCGGAACAGGAGACGATCGTTGGTCATCCCGCGGTTCAATCGCGTAACAACGGTGAAATTGTTTTTCGCATTCCGCTTGAGTCGGCGCCGAAGAATCTGTCGTCGCTGGCGGGTCTCGTGGTATTTGCGAAGCAGCCGAACGGCGATGATCGCGCGGCGTGGCAGATCACGAGTGCGACGGCTGTTTCGGGGTTCCGACCGGCGCCGGCGCACGGAGTTCTCACCTTTCTGCTCTTTGGGTTTCTCGGTGGGCTCATTTTGAATTTGATACAGTGCGTATTGCCGGTGATCTCGCTCAAGATCTTCGGCTTTGTCCAACAAGCGGGACAGAGCCGTCAGAAAATTTTCCGTAGCGGGATTGCGTTCACCGTTGGAATTTTTGCGTGGTTCGTCGCGCTGGCGGTCCTGCTGATCGCGCTTAAAGGTGCCGGGCGTGATGTAACCTGGGGCGGTTTTCAGTTCACGAATCCTTACTTCGTCCTCGCCTTGAGCGTGATTGTGCTCGTGTTCGCGCTGAATCTCTTTGGCGTGTTTGAGATTTCGTTGCCACAACCGGTTACGCGCAATTTGCTTTCGACGAGCGAGCGCAAGGATTTGCTCGGCTCATTTTTCCAGGGCGTGTTCGCGACCGTGCTGGCCACGCCGTGCACGGCGCCATTTCTCGGCACCGCGCTTGGCTTCGCGTTCACGCAGTCAGCGGCGATCATTCTCGCGATGTTCATTGCCATCGCTGCCGGTATGAGCGCGCCATATCTGCTTTTGAGCGCGCAGCCCGCGTGGCTGCGCTTTTTGCCAAGGCCCGGGCCCTGGATGCTGCACGTGAAACAATTCATGGGCTTCCTGCTGTTGGCGACGCTGCTCTTTCTGCTTTATGTAGTCGGCGCGCAACGCGGCTTGGAAGGAGCGATCTGGGCGAGCTGTTTCCTGCTTGTGATTAGTGTCGCGTGCTGGATGAAAGGCGCGTTCGTTGTGCCAACAGCGTCAGCTGTGAAGCGAATCGTCGTGCTCGTGCTCATGCTCCTGCTCGTGATCGGGAGCGGTGTTTATTTCATCGGCGACAAATTTCAATCTGCAAAAATTGCTTCCGTAGGTTCGCAGATCCGAGGTGACTGGCAGCCGTTCACGCCCGAACGCTTGCAAACCGAACTGGAGCAAGGCCGGACTGTCTTTGTCGATTTCACCGCCGCGTGGTGTCTTACGTGCAAATTTAATGAAGCCAGTGTGCTTGAGGCTCAGGATGTGCGAGAGGCGTTCCAACGCCACGGGATTGTGAAATTGAAAGCCGATTGGACGAACGGCGATCCCGTGATTACAAAATTGTTGCAGCAGTTCGGCCGCCCGGGTGTTCCACTCTACGTGCTTTATCCCGCGAAGAACGAAGAGCCAATTGTTTTCCCGGAAGTGCTCACCAAAAGCATGGTACTGGACAAGCTTGAAACCGTCGCGCGCCGCGTCGCCTCGAATCGAGCCGCTTCACGTTGAAATTTTTCCGACCGCGACGATTGTTTTACTCGAAGAACTTTAAACATCTCGGCCACTCTGTTTTCTAATAGCTCATATGAAGATAAAACTACTCTTAACCGCCCTTACATCATTGATCGGAACCGCAGTCTTTGCCGCCGATGCGCCGCCGGTGGGAAGCGCCGCGCCGGATTTTTCGCTCCCGGACGCTAACGGCAAAGCGCATTCATTGGCGCAATACAAGGGCAAGTACGTCGTGCTTGAATGGTTTAATCCACAGTGTCCGTTTGTGAAAAAGCATTACGGCAGCAGCAACATGCAAAACCTGCAGAAGGAGTTCACTGACAAAGGCGTTGTCTGGCTGACCATCGATTCAAATGCGCCCGGGACGGAGGGAAATCTGACGCCGGAAGATGCGCAAAAGATCGCGACTTCGTGGAAGACGCATGAGACCGCGCTGTTGCTGGATCCCGAAGGCAACGCAGGCCGCGCTTACGGCGCGAAGAACACGCCGAACATGGTGATCATCAATCCAGAAGGGAAAATCATTTACCGCGGCGCAATTGACAGCAAAGCCACGCCAAACCCATCAGACATTCCGAGTTCTACGAACTACGTGAAGGCGGCGCTGGATCAATCGTTGTCAGGCAAGTCCGTCGCGACGCCAGAGACGAAGCCGTACGGTTGCTCGGTTAAATACAAATCCTCGTAGAATCCCTGCTCTGGCAGGATTCGAAAGTTTCAGAGCGGCGGTCCGAATGCGACCGCCGCTTTTCTTTTGTACGTTTTGGAGTGCGGCGCTGCTGCGCCGCTTTTAATGTTGCGGCGCAACTGCCATGGCGTCTGGTGAATCAAAAACGTTTGTCGCTGCGAACGAACGCGTTTTAATCTTACTGCTCTGTGTCGCCGCTGCGGTTCGCGTTTTCATTTTCTCAGCAGCATTCCCGTTCTTCAGCAACATTGATGAGGATCTGCATTTCGATCTGATCACGCAGTATTCGCATGTCGAAGCCCCACGCGGCTTCGATCGCCTGAAAGAAGAAACGCTTAACTGGATTGTTCCTTACGCTTCGCCGGAGTTCCTGTTTCCGCCGGAGCACTTTCCGGATGCGAAATTTCCGGCGCCGCTGTGGAAAGAACCCTGGTCGAAGATTGAACCGGAGGTTGCGTCCACAAGAGCGGCATGGAGCATTGAAATCAATTTCGAATCATCTCAGCCGCCGCTGTATTATGCGCTTGCGGGCGTCTGGTGGTGGATTGGGAAGCACATCGGATTGGTCGGCATTGAACCGTTGTATTGGATTCGGTTCCTGAATGTCGTGCTCATGGCGATAGTGGTTTGGTTGGGTTATGTGGCTGCTCGAGCAATTGCCCCGGAGCGCCTAGACTTACGTATCGGCGTGCCGCTATTGCTGGCTTTCATTCCGCAAAATGTGTTTTACGCAATGAACAACGACGTGCTGTCGCCGCTGTGTTTCGGCGTGCTGTTCCTTTGCGTTTTGCAATGGTTACGAACGAATGAGGCGAGCTTATTGCTTGGAGCCATCACAGGCGTGGCGATTGCGTCCACGTACCTGACCAAATTGTCGAACTTGGCGCTGATCGTCATCGCGGTCGTAGTCATCCTTGCCAAGCTTGGCGTAATTGTTCGACGACGGCCTCGTGCCGGCTTAATCGCGCTTGCCGCACTCCTCTTCTGTGCCGCCGTCCCAATTGGCAGTTGGATGGTTTGGCTGAAACTGCAGTTTGGCGATGTCACCGGATCAACGGCGAAAATCGCCTTCCTGGACTGGACGCGGAAGCCGTTCGCTGAGTGGTGGCAGCATCCGATTTTTAAGCCTCAAGGACTTTGGGTTTTCTGGTCGGATTTGATCGCGAGTTTTTGGCGCGGCGAAGTTGAGTGGCACGGCAAACAGTTCGAATGGCAAATAGCGGATCGGCTGTACGCCGTTTCTTCGCTGGTGTTTATTGCGGCAGCGGTCCTCGGATTGAGAAAACAATTTACACTTTCCGCATTCCAACGGCAGGCCATTGCCGTTGCGATTCTGACTGTTGCAGCGGGAATCGCTTTCCTTGGGCTGCTTTCAATTCAATTCGATTTTGGCAGTTGCGTTAATCCATCCCGTAGGCATCCGTATTTCACATCAGGCCGCTTGCTGAGCGGCGCGATCATTCCTTTCGCACTGAGTTATGTCTATGGGATTTCCTGCTTGTGCCGCCTCGCGACTTCGAGATTTCGACAAACTCGCTGGATCGACACCGCTTCGCCACTCGTCGTGCTCGGCGCAATCGTTGTGTTTTCGCAGGTCTCAGAAATTTTCATCAATCACCCGGTGTTTGCGAGCGAGCATAACTGGTTTCATCGCTAGCCCCACGTATGCCATCTGCGCAGGCATACTTTGTTGCTACACGACGCCGCGTTTCCTCGGTGACATCCGTGCCACCCATCGCAGGACTGGCATTGGCATTAATCGAGCGAGAAGCATCAAAAGCTTCATTGCGAACCCCGGAATTATTAGCGGCCGGTCTGCTTCGAGGGCTGCAAGCGCATCGCGCACGACCTGTTCGACTGTAACAACGATGAACTGCGGACCGATGTCAGGCTTCATTCCCTCTCGCTTGGCGACTTGCTGGAATTCCGTTACCACAGGACCGGGGCAAAGCGCGCATACGCTTAC
>Ga0137409_10006193_pt1 | contig 12428 bp, 10 predicted proteins | sample CZODoug1_16funga_FD_122059 | JGI IMG/M metagenome (GOLD analysis project Ga0137409, IMG submission 122059) | Vadose zone soil fungal communities from Angelo Coast Range Reserve, California, USA - CZODoug1_16fungal (Hybrid Assembly) | ecosystem: Environmental > Terrestrial > Soil > Vadose zone...
CCACGAAGGTCGCGCCCTTCTGCAGCGCCGAGATGTCGCGCGCGAGCATGACGCCGACCTTGTCGGCAAAAATCTCATCGCCTTCATTGTCGACGACACCACAGCGGTCGCCGTCGCCGTCGAAGCCGAGGCCCACATCCGCCTTGTGCTCGAGCACCGCGTCGCGCATTGCGTGCAGCATCTTCATGTCTTCGGTGTTGGGATTGTAGCGCGGGAAGGTGTGATCGAGCTCGCAGTCGAGCGGCACCACCTCGCAGCCGACCGCCTCGAGCACGCGCGGCGCAAACGCGCCGGCGGTGCCGTTGCCGCAGGCGCACACCACCTTGAGGCGACGCTTGAGCTTCGGCCGCTTGGTCAGGTCGGCGATGTAGCGTGCCGGAAAGTTCTCCACGAAATGGTAGGAGCCGCCGGCCGTCAGGTCGAAGCGCGCCTCGAGCACGATCTCCTTCAGCCGCGTCATCTCATCCGGCCCAAACGTCAACGGCCGGTTGGCGCCCATCTTCACGCCGGTCCAGCCATTGTCGTTATGTGACGCAGTGACCATGGCGACGCAGGGCACGTCGAGCTCGAACTGCGCGAAATATGACATCGGCGTGACCGCCAGGCCAATGTCATGCACCTTGCAGCCCGCAGCCATGAGGCCCGACACCAGCGAGTTCTTCACCGAGGCCGAATAGGCGCGAAAGTCGTGGCCGGTGACAAGCTCGGGCCGCACGCCAAGCTCGCGGATGAGCGTGCCAAGCCCCATGCCGAGCGCCTGCACGCCCATCAGGTTGATCTCGCTGCCAAGAAGCCAGCGCGCGTCGTATTCGCGGAAGCCGGTAGGCTTCACCAGCGGCTCGGACTCGTAAGCGTAGGTGTTGGGCGTCAGAGCGGGCTTGGGCTTGGGGAACATGTTGGTCCTCGGGCGATCTCGCCGGCGACGAGGACATAGCCCAGTGGAGCGCGGGTGTCATCACCCGCAAAGCCGAATGGCGACCGCTACTGCTCCAGCATCAGCCGGCCGCGCTCGTGCGACCAGCGCACGCGCGACAGGAACGTCATGCCGAGGAGGTTCACGTTGAGCACATTGTCGGGAACGACCAGCGCCGGCACATCACGCACCAGAATGTCGCCGACCTCGACCATGCGCAGATCGACCTGGGCGGCACGGCCGACACCATTCGCGGTGTTGATGCGGATCGCGTAGTCGCGCTCCTTCGGATGGAACCCGAGACGCGAGGCGTCGCTTTCCCGGATCGTGATCTGCGAGGCGCCAGTGTCGATCATGAACGGGATGCGGCGACCATCGATGCGCGCGTCCACCGCAAAATGCCCGCCGCTCGCCTGCACGACGAAACTGCGCGTGTTGGACGACGGCGCGTTGGACGATGGCGAAACGGCCTGAACAGGCGTGGCGTTGGCGGGCGCGCGGCCCTTCTGATCGAGGTAGCGCACCGATAGCACGCCGATGCCGAGAAACAGCAACGCACCGAAGAGAATACGATCCATAGGGCTCACCCGATGTGGCCCGTCATCTTGCCCCCGCGCGCACCAATACGGGCCTAACGGAGTTGCGCTTCCAGGAACGTGGTGAGGCGTCGCTGAATCGGTTTGTTAAAATTGAAGCTATTGCCCGCGCGGCTTGGCACGCCGCGTCGCCGGCGCCGACAAGGGGTCATCGGGCCAGGGGTGGCGCGGATAGCGGCCCTTCATTTCGGCTTTGACCGCCGCGTAGCTGCCGCGCCAGAAGCCCGGCAGATCGCGCGTCACCTGCACCGGCCGATGCGCGGGCGAGAGAAGCTCGATCACGAGCGGCACACGGCCGCCCGCGATCGCGGGGTGGCGGTCGAGACCGAACAGTTCCTGCACCCGGACCGAGAGCTTCGGCCCCTCCTCGGCCTCGTAGTCGATCGGCACGGACGAGCCAGAGGGCGCGGCAAAGTGCGTCGGCGCTTCGGCGTCGAGCCGCCGGCGCAGGTTCCAGGGGATCAGGCCGCGCACGGCGTCGCCGAATTCCTCGGCGCTCACTGCTGCGAGCGCAGTCTTGCCGCCGCACAGCGACGCAAGCCAATCGGCATCCGCGGCAAGGGCCGCATCGGAGAGGTCTGGCCACTCGTCGCCTTCTGCCCGGCGGAGGAACATGACGCGGTCGCGCCACTGCAGCAGCGATTTCGTCCAGGGCAGTTTTTGGACGCCGATGCGAGCAATGCCCTCGGCCAGCAGGCGCGCGGTATCATCATTCGGCTCGACCTTCATCGGCCGCTCGGCGAGCGCAAGCGCGCCAAGGCGGCGCGCCTGTCGTCCGCGCAGGCTCAGGCTTTGCTCATCGAACACGACATCGTCGCGGCGCTCGATACGAGCGGCGAAATGTGCCTCGATGTCCACAAGCGGAAGGGCGGCCGCAAGCAGGATGCGACCTTGCGCAGCGGTGCCGGCGATCTCGCCCACGGCAAGAAAAGGCTCGCGCGACAGCGCGGACACAGGATCGAGATTGGCGCCGCGGCCGTTGGCGAGCAGAAACGCGCCGCCTGCGCCGCGGGTTTTCGCGATGCGGTCCGGATAGGCAAGCGCGAGCAGCACGCCGGGGGAAACACTCTTGTTTTCATCGTCAACGGCACGGCGGTTCCGCTCTTCGCCACGCAACGGGCCTCTCCGCTCCCCTCCTCCCATTCGCGCAGCGAATGGTGGGGAGGGGTCGGGGGTGGGGGGCGCTTTCTTTTCAATCGAGTCGTCTTGCGTTGTGGCACGCCCCCCCACCCCAACCCTCCCCACCGCTTCGCGGGGGGAGGGAGCGCGCCCGTCGTGGAGTGAGTCCGTGCGTGCAACCTCGGCCCAGCGCTTCGCCATCGCGCGCGCGTCTTGGGCCCGGCGCGAGCGATCGCGGCGTAGCTCATCGAGGCGATGCGCGAGGTCGACATCGTTGCCGCCAAGGCCGCGTTCGGTGAGCAGAAGCGCAATGTCGGCGGCAAGTGAAGCATCATCACCGGCGTCGACCACCATGCGGGCGAGCCGCGGCGGCAGCGGCAACCGCCGCAGCCGCCGGCCCTCCTCGGTGATACGGCCATCGCGGTCGATCGCACCAAGCTCGCTGAGCAGTGCCTTAGCCTCAGTGAGCGCCGCACGCGGCGGCGGATCAAGAAAGGCGAGCGTCGAAGGGTCAGTGACGCCCCAGTGCGCGAGATCGAGCGCGAGACTCGAGAGATCGGCCGCGAGAATCTCCGGCACATTGGCGGGCGCGAGCGACGCCGTCTGCGGCTCGTCCCACAGCCGATAGCAAACGCCGGGCTCGGTCCGGCCGGCACGGCCGCGGCGCTGATCGGCCGACGCGCGCGAGACCCGCACGGTCTCGAGTCTCGTCAACCCGACGTCCGGCTCGTAGCGCGGCACGCGCGCAAGCCCACTGTCGACCACGATGCGCACGCCCTCGATGGTGAGCGAGGTCTCCGCGATTGCGGTCGCCAGCACGACTTTGCGCCGACCCGGTGGCGCGGGCGCGATGGCGCGATCCTGCACATCGGCTTCGAGCGCGCCGAAGAGCGCCCCCACGTCAATCGCCGGATCGCTGATGCGCTCGCGTAGAAGCGTTTCGGTCCGGCGGATTTCGCCGGCACCCGGCAAGAACGCCAGCACCGAACCCTGCTCTAGCCGTAGCGCCTCGATCACCGCATCGGCGACTGAACGCTCGATCGGCGCGCGTGGATCGCGTCCGCGATAGCGCGTCTCGACCGCAAAGGCACGGCCGCGGCTTTCGATGACCGGCGCGTCGCCCAGCAGCTTCGCCACCCGGGTGCCATCAATGGTCGCCGACATCACCAGGATGCGCAGATCCTCGCGCAATCCGGTCTGCACGTCGCGCGCGAGCGCCAAGCCCAGATCCGCATCGAGCGAGCGCTCGTGGAACTCATCGAAAAGAAGCGCCGCCACTCCGCCGAGGCCGGCATCTTCCAGCACCATGCGGGTGAACACGCCCTCGGTGACGACCTCGATGCGGGTCTTGCGCGACACCTTGGAGGCAAAGCGCACCCGGTAGCCCACCGTGTCACCGACCGCCTCCCCCAGCGTCGACGCCATGCGGGCCGCCGCCGCGCGGGCCGCGAGCCGCCGCGGCTCGAGCACGATGAGCTTCTTCCCCTCCGCCCACGGCTCGCGCGCCAGCACGAGCGGCACGCGCGTGGTCTTGCCGGCCCCTGGCGGGGCCACCAGCACCGCCACGTTGCGCGCAGCAAGCGCCGCCGCAACCTGCGGCAGCGCGGCGTCGATCGGCAGCGGCTCGGCGAACGTCATGTGGTTAAGGCGCGCTTAACAACGTCCCTGGCTCTGTCGGTGAATCGGTAAAGAAGAGTGAAACCCGTTCCTGCGTATATGAGACAAAGTCGATTGGAAATAGCGGCGCCCACGATTGGATATGAGTTGATATGAGTGCAATTGACACAACGGAGCAGCGGGTCGGCTGGGTCGACTACGCCAAGGGTTTTTGCATCGTCTTCGTGGTGATGATGCATTCGACGCTTGGTGTCGGGAACACGCTCGGCCAGGAGGGCTGGCTGCACAGCGTCGTGGCGTTCGCCAAGCCGTTCCGCATGCCGGATTTCTTTCTGATTTCAGGCCTGTTCCTGGCGCGCGTGATCGAGCGCGACTGGCGCACCTATCTCGATCGCAAGGTCGTGCATTTCGTCTACTTCTACCTGCTGTGGACCGCCATCCAGTTCGGCGTGAAGGCGCCGCTGTTTGTGCAGGAGCATGGCGCGCTCGGCACCCTGTGGCTCTACGCCCAGTCATTCGTCGAGCCGTTCGGCACGCTCTGGTTCATCTATCTGCTGCCGATCTTCTTCGTCGTCACCAAGCTGGCGCACGGTCGGGTCCCCGCCTGGGTGATCTGGCTCGCCGCCGCCGCGCTCGAGATCGCACCGATCGCGACCGGCTGGACCGTGATCGACGAGTTCGCGAGCCGCTTCGTCTACTTCTACACCGGCTACCTGCTGGCGCCGCGCATCTTTGCGTTCGCGCAGCAGGCGCAAACCTTCCCCGAAGCTGCGCTGGCTCTGCTTGGCGCCTGGGGGCTCGCGAACGGCGTCCTGGTTTTCAACGGCTATGCCGAGCTGCCCCTCCTGTCGCTCGCGCTCGGGCTCGCCGGCGCGGCGGCTGTGGTGACGCTGGCGGCGCTGATGGCAACGATCGACCTGCTCAAGCCGCTGCGCTATTGCGGGCAGAACTCGATCGTCATCTATCTCGCCTTCTTCCTGCCGATGGCGGCATGCCGCGCCCTGCTGATCAAGCTCGGCTGGATCAGCGACGTCGGCACCATCTCGGCGTTGGTGACAGTCGCGGGTGTGCTCGGCGCGCTCATGATGTTCTGGGTGGCGCGGGCGATCCACCTCACCTTCCTGTTCGAGCGCCCGGCGCGCTTCTGGTTGGCGCCCAAAGAACCCGCCAAGGCCAAGCTCGCGCTGCAGCCGGCGCGGTAAGCCGCTAGAGGTGCGTGTCCCGGACTCGGAGAAATCCGCGATCCACATCGGGTAATTCCCGACCGTTGCCAACCCGCGCCGGACGGACCACATTGGGTCCATGCCAGCACCGAAAACCAAGTCCCCACCGTCCACTGCCGCCGTCGCCGCCCGCGCGCCCAAGGAGGGCGACCATGTCTTCCTTGTCGACGGCTCCTCCTACATCTTCCGCGCCTACCACGCACTGCCGCCGCTGACCCGCAAGTCTGACGGGCTGCAGGTCAACGCCGTCCTCGGCTTCTGCAACATGCTGTGGAAGCTGCTGCGCGACATGAAGCCGGAGGATCAGCCGACCCACTTGGCGGTCGTGTTCGACAAGTCGGAGCACACATTCCGCAATGAGCTCTACGCCGACTACAAGGCCCACCGTCCGCCCGCGCCCGACGACCTGATCCCGCAATTCGGATTCATCCGTCACGCGGTGCACGCCTTCGACCTGCCGTGCCTGGAGCAGGCCGGCTTCGAGGCCGACGACCTGATCGCCACCTATGTGCGGCAGGCCTGCGCGATCGGCGCCAGCGCCACCATCGTGTCGTCCGACAAGGACCTGATGCAGCTCGTGAACGACTGCGTCATCATGTACGACACCATGAAGGACAAGAAGATCGGCATCCCGGAGGTGATCGAAAAGTTCGGCGTGCCGCCCGAGAAGGTGATCGAGGTGCAGTCGCTGATCGGGGATTCGACCGACAACGTGCCGGGCGTGCCCGGCATCGGCGTCAAGACCGCGGCGCAGCTCATCACCGAATACGGCGATCTCGAAACGCTGCTCGCGCGCGCCGGCGAGATCAAGCAGGAGAAGCGCCGCCAGAGCCTGATCGACAATGCCGACAAGGCGCGGCTCTCCAAGCGGCTGGTCACGCTCGACGACAAGGTCAAGCTCGACGTGCCGCTCGGCGACCTCGCCGTGCACGAGCCCGACTACAAGCGCCTCGTCGCCTTCCTCAAGGCGATGGAGTTCAACACGCTCACCCGCCGCGTCGCGGAGTTCTCCGGCGTCGATGCCGCCGAGATCGAGGCCAATGCGGAGGTCGGCCCGGGCGCGCGGCCAGTCGATCGCAGAACCGCGGAGGAGGTCGCCAAGGAAGCGACCAAGACGGCACGCCCCGCGTCGGCGGCACCAGGGGCGCTGCCGCTCGAAGGCGGCGCGATGAAAGTGAAAGATCGGCCGAAGGGCCCGGGCCAGGAGGCCTTAACGCCGCAGGTGCTGGTGTCCACCAGGCTCGACGCGGCCCGCAAGGCCAAGGTCGACCGCACGCGCTACCAGACGGTGCACACGCTCGAGCAGCTCAAGACGTGGATCGCGCGCGCGATCGATCTCGGCGTGGTCGCAATCGATATCCAGGCCACCAGCATCGACCCGATGCAGGCGACGCTTGTCGGCTTCTCGCTCGCGCTGGCGCCGAACGAGGCCTGCTACGTGCCGCTCGCCCATCGGCAAGGCGGCGAGGGGAGCGGCGGCGGCAACGGCGGCCTGTTCGCGGGCGGGATCGCGCCCGACCAGATTTCCGAACAGGACGCGCTGGCGGCGATGCGGCCGCTGCTCGAGGACGCCGGCGTGCTCAAGATCGGGCAGGACCTCAAATTCGATTTGCAGATGTTTGCGCTGCGCAGCATCACGCTTGCGCCTTATGACGATGTGATGCTGCTGTCCTATGTGCTCGATGCCGGCCGTTCCGGTCACGGCATCGATACGCTGGCGGAGCGCTACCTGGGCCACACCGCGCTCGACGCCAACGCGCTCAAGGGTTCAGGCAAGTCACGGATCACGTTCGACCATGTTCCGGTCAGCAAGGCCGCCGAATGCGCGGCCGAGGTCGCCGACATGGCCCTTCGGCTATGGCTCCTGCTGCGGCCCCGCGTCACCGCCGAGCACGTGACCACGGTCTACGAGACGCTGGAGCGGCCGCTGGTCGAGGTGCTCGCCAGTATGGAACGGCGTGGCATATCCATCGATCGGCAGGTGCTGTCGCGGTTGTCCGGCGAGTTCGCGCAGCGCGCGGGCGCGCTCGAAGCCGAGATCCAGAAGCTCGCGGGCGAGCCGCTCAACCCAGGGAGCCCCAAGCAGCTCGGCGATATTCTGTTTGGCAAGTTCGGGCTGCCGGGCGGCACCAAGACCAAGACCGGCGCCTGGTCGACCGGCGCGCGCACGCTCGAGGATCTTGCCGAGCAGGGCCACGCCTTGCCGCAGAAAATCCTCGACTGGCGGCAGGTCTCGAAGCTGCGCTCGACCTATACCGACGCGCTGCCGGGCTACGTCAATCCGACCACCCATCGCGTGCACACGAGCTACGCGCTCGCTGCGACCCCGACCGGCCGCCTCTCTTCCTCCGAGCCGAACCTGCAGAACATTCCGGTCCGCACCGAGGAGGGCCGCCGCATTCGCCGTGCCTTTGTGGCGACACCCGGGACCAAGCTCGTTTCCGCCGATTATTCGCAGATCGAGCTGCGGCTGCTGGCCGAGATCGCCAACATCGAGCAACTGAAGAAAGCGTTCCGCGACGGCCTCGACATCCACGCCATGACGGCCTCGGAAATGTTCGGCGTGCCGGTCAAGGGCATGCCGGGCGAAGTGCGCCGTCGCGCCAAGGCGATCAACTTCGGGATCATCTATGGCATCTCGGCGTTCGGGCTTGCGGCGCAGCTCGGCATCGCGCGCGAGGAGGCCGGCGCCTACATCAAGAAGTACTTCGAGCGCTTCCCCGGCATCCGCGACTACATGGAAGAGACCAAGACGTTTGCCAAAACCAACGGCTACGTGCTCACTTTGTTCGGGCGCAAGTGCCACTATCCCGACATTCGCGCCTCCAACGCCACGATCCGCTCCTTCAACGAGCGCGCCTCGATCAACGCGCGGCTGCAAGGCACCGCCGCCGACATCATCCGCCGCGCCATGATCCGCATGGATGCGGCGCTCGCTCAAAAGAAGCTCAACGCGCAGATGCTGTTGCAGGTACACGACGAGCTGGTGTTCGAAGTGCCGGAGAACGAGGTCGAGAAGACGCTGCCGGTTATCACCAAGGTGATGGAGGAGGCGCCGATGCCGGCGCTCTCGCTGTCAGTGCCGTTGCAGGTCGACGCGAGAGCCGCCCACAATTGGGACGAGGCGCATTGATGCTCGTTCGTTCGCTACCATTTTCGCTACCGTAAGATGACGGACTCAATCGGCCTCATGCTGAGGAGCCCACCTTGCCCGCAGGGCGAGGTGGGCGTCTCGAAGCATCGCAAGTCGGCTATAGCCGACTTGCGCACGATAGGATGCCGATCTCGGGTAAACCTGAGATCGGTGGCCGCCCCATCCTTCGAGACGCCCGCCTGTCGGCGGGCTCCTCAGGATGAGGCGGGGCAGCGCTCGGGTGCGGAAGGCGGTTAGCACCTCATGCGAAGAGCCGTTTCAACAGCATCTGTTCTGGCGGCAGCGCTCGCCCCCTCCTCCGCCCATGCCGCAGCCCTTGACGGGGCACAACTGTCCTGGCCCTGGGCGTTGCCGTTCATCGGCATCCTGCTCACCATCGCGACCGGTCCGCTGCTGTTCCCGCGTATCTGGCATCGCCACTACGGCAAGCTCGCCTTCGCATGGGCGACGCTGACGCTGGCCCCGATGGCGGCGCTATTCGGAACGCCCACCGCGCTTGCCGCGCTGGTGCATACGCTTCTTGCGGAATACTTGAGCTTCATCGTACTCCTGCTCACGCTCTACGTCGTGGCCGGCGGGATTCTGGTGACCGGCAATCTGCGCGGCACGCCGCTCGTCAACACCGCGATCCTCGTCTTCGGCACCGCGATCGCGAGCGTGGTCGGCACCACCGGCGCCGCCATGATCCTGATCCGGCCGCTCATCCGCGCCAATGCGGCGCGGCTCAACAACACCCACGTCATCGTGTTCTTCATCATCCTGGTGGCCAATGTGGGCGGCGCGCTCTCTCCGCTTGGCGACCCGCCGCTGTTCGTCGGCTTCCTGCGCGGCGTCGATTTCTTCTGGACCACGGGGCATCTGCTCATGCCGACCGTGCTGGTCGCGAGCCTCGTGCTGATCGCCTTCCTGGCGCTCGACCTCTGGCATTACCGCAACGACCGCCTGATCAGCACGGTCGGCGAAACCGACCCGCCGCTTGATCTGCATGTTCGCGGCACCGTCAACCTCGTCCTCATCGCAGGCGTCATCGCCGCCATCCTGGGCGCGGCGCTGTGGAAGCCTGGCATTGCCTTCGACATCTACGGCACCAAGATCGACCTGCAGGACGCGCTGCGCGACATCGTGCTGCTCGCCATCGCGTTCCTGTCGCTCGTCCTCACCCACGATGAGCATCGCGAAGCCAACGGCTTCACCTGGGACCCGATCGTGGAGGTCGCCATCCTGTTCGCTGGCATCTTCGCCTGCATCATTCCAGTGCTGGCCATGTTGCAGGTCGGCAAGGATGGCTCCTTCGCCTGGCTGCTCGCGGCCGTCACCGCCGGCGACGGCTCGCCGCATGAGGTTGCCTACTTCTGGCTGACCGGAATTCTCTCGGCGTTCCTCGACAACGCGCCGACTTACCTCGTGTTTTTCGAGCTCGCCGGCGGCGACGCGGACAAGCTCATGGGCCCGCTCGCCGGAACGCTCGCCGCCATCTCCATGGGCGCGGTCTATATGGGCGCCATGACGTATATCGGCAACGCACCCAATCTCATGGTCTATGCCATCGCGCTCGAACGCGGCATCAAGATGCCGAGCTTCTTCGGCTATCTTGTCTGGTCGAGCGCGGTGCTGCTGCCGGTGCTGGCGATCGCCACCGTCGTGTTCATCTGGTAGGCGCGAAAACGAACGGATTTGCATTGACGGATGGACGCAACAGTCTGGCCCCAGGGGCGGGCCGGAAAAAATTTTTCCGCAGTCTGAACCATCGATCGATAAACTCCGACTAAGCATTTACGGACCCAGGAGATTGCAATGCTGGCGGAGATGTATTTCTTGCGATTAGAGTCCATGTTGCGCACTTTGGAAGAGGCGGCCCGGGCAGAAAGCCCGCGCTTCGTTCCGTTCTCCCGTGAGGCTTTCAAACAGGAGCAGTCGCCGGTCAAGGGAAAGAGTAGTTAGAGCAAAGCAGTTAGGGCAAAGTATTCGTCACAGTTGTGCGGATTTCGCCGCGACGAGGTCTTTCCGGAATTGCGATGGCGCTTTCTGCGCGCAGATGGCGCTTTCTGCGCGCGGAAGCGTGCGTGCCGTTCGGTCGCATTCGGCCGCACTCTCTCAGCGTCGCGGATCATGGCGCGCCGGCCCCGGTTCAGCCACGTTGGCGAAATAGTCAGCGTGGCGCCGCTATGTTCCTTTGGATCGCGAGGAGGCGAGCATGAATGTGCCAGAGCAGGTGTCGGCCCTCGTTGCGGAAGCCACGGCGGGCCGTTCATTTCGCCGCTGGTATACGCTGATCAAGGTGGCGGTGATTGCCGTACCTGTCATTGGAGCCACACCGACCGCCCTCAACATCTACTATGCCTGGAAGCACGGCATCCCCTACTCCCAGGTCTCTCACAGGTTGCAGCAATACGAGCTCTGGGTGAAGAACGGCACCTGCGCGATCGACTACAGCGAAATCAACGCCGGTAGAGACGCAAAGGTCAAAATCGGAGCCTGTCCGACGACAGGCGACATATCGATTCAGGTTTCGCTCGCCGCGGGGTCGTCCTTTTTCGAGTGGATCGATTTCAATCAGCTTCAACACATCAACACGGCGCACTCTGTCCTGCTGACTCCGGCGTTGGCAGCGGAGGTGTCCACAACGTTGGCCGGCACTCGGGTGGCCGAGGCCGGCAGCCGCGTTGTATGCCAGGGCTGGGAAGGCAAGACTCAGCTCATTCGCATCGTCAATGAGGGCGGGCGCTGCTTCAAGGAGACGATCGCCGCCTACAGCGGTCGCGCCGACAAGCGCGTGGAAGTGCCGTGCACGACGACCTGTCCGCAGCATAAGTGATACGCTCAACGCGCCTTACGTCTCGAGCGGCAGCACCGCCACCGCCTCGATCTCGAGCAGTGCCCCGGGCCGCGCGAAGCCGGATACCGCGAGCGTAGTCGAAGCCGGCAGCGCCTTGGCGTTGAGATAGCGCACGCGCACCTCGCGCAGCACCTGCAGGTCGGCGATATCGGCGAGATAGCTGTTGAGCTTCACCACGTCGGCGAAGGTCGCGCCCACCGAAGCGAGCGCGGCTTTGAGGTTCTCGAACACCTGCACGGCTTGCGCCCGAAAGTCGCCGACCACATTGCCGTCGAGGTCGATGCCAAGCTGGCCGGAAATGTGGATGCTGCGGCAGGCGCCGACGACCTCAACCACATGCGTGTAGCTCGGCGGCTTGGCTAGCGTCTCCGGATTGATGAACCGAATATCGGCCACGGCGTTCTCCTTACGATCTTGGCATTTCGAATTCGGCCGATATCTTGACGCACTCGTGCCAATTCAACAACACGCAAGGGGCCAACCATGAAAATCGGCTTCGTCACGGTGTTTGTAACGGATTTCGACAAATCGCTCGACTTCTACACTCAGACGCTCGGCATGGAGATTGACTACACCGACAAGAAGGTCTGGGCGCAATTCAAATCAGGCGAAGACGTAAGCCTTGCGATTGAAAAGTGCGACCCTGACTATGTCGAGCAAGGATCGAAAATGGTCGGCCGATTTGTGGGTGTGACACTCATGGTCGATAATATCGAGGACCAATACAATCGCCTGGTGGCCAAGGGTGTCGAATTCAGCGGGCGCCCCGAGAAACAACACTGGGGTGGAACCCTGGCGCACCTGAAGGACCTGGAGGGCAACGTGCTGACGCTGATGCAGGAAGCAAGTTGACGGCGCGATGAGAGTGGCCGGCGCTTAAGCGACCAGCGCACTCAGCTCGACAGATAGCCGGTGACTTCCTCGCCGAGCCAGGCCTCAACGTCGGCTTCCGCTTCTGATGCCAAAGGCC
>Ga0137409_10006194_pt1 | contig 12428 bp, 9 predicted proteins | sample CZODoug1_16funga_FD_122059 | JGI IMG/M metagenome (GOLD analysis project Ga0137409, IMG submission 122059) | Vadose zone soil fungal communities from Angelo Coast Range Reserve, California, USA - CZODoug1_16fungal (Hybrid Assembly) | ecosystem: Environmental > Terrestrial > Soil > Vadose zone...
CGCTCCAGCCCATACGTCAGCTCGACGGAAATCGGATCGAGATCCACGCCTCCGCACTGCTGGAAGTAAGTGAACTGCGTAATCTCCAGGCCATCGAGCATTACCTGCCACCCGATGCCCCACGCGCCCAGCGTCGGCGACTCCCAGTTGTCCTCTTCAAACTTGATGTCATGCTGGCGCAGGTCAATGCCCATCGCGCCCAGCGACTCCAGGTAAAGCTCCTGCACATTCTCCGGCGGAGGCTTCAGGATCACCTGCAACTGCATGTGCTTGAACAGCCGGTTCGGATTCTCCCCGTACCGCCCGTCTGCGGGACGCCGCGAAGGCTGCACATAGGCCACCTTATATGGCTTCGGCCCCAGCACGCGCAGAAACGTCTCCGGCGCCATCGTCCCCGCACCCACTTCCACGTCATAAGGCTGCTGCAAAACGCACCCGCGCTCCGCCCAAAACGCCTGCAACCGCAGGGTGAGCTCCTGGAACGTCAGCGAATTGGGCTTAGAAGGATTCACAGGCTTGTATGGGAACCCGCAGGTTAATCATTGATTGTAACGGAAGCGGCGGGAACCGTCATAGAGGATGCAGTAATTGAGGCAAGCCAGATGGAGGAAGTAGAGAACGCATTTGTACTCACGGAACCCGGCACACAATCTGAGCTCTATAGGGACGCGGCTTCCCACCCTCGATGATTGGGCTGAAGTGCCATTTCCCGATGGCTTGAGAACAAGGCTGATAAAGTTCTCTAGGCCCGTCGCCGGCAATTGACTCGATCACTTTACCCTCCACATCGACGGCAACCGAAATCGTAAAGGTAGAGCCAGGCGCCGCTCCCGCTGGAAATACCGGATCGACAACATTCGAGGCTAGCTTCCGCACCTCCGCATCGCTCAGCGGAGAAGCCGGTCCATACGCCCGCGTGTTGAAATGAAAGTTAAAAACAGCTTCGGCTTGCACCGGAATTCCGTTTTTCAAGACGGGCTTAAATTTCCATTTCATGATCTGCCGCCGAGCCGAGTCATCCGCTCGCTCAATCGCGATGCTCAAGGGAAGTATTTCTCTGACCTGACCTGATCGGTCTAGCGAGAGGTAGTAGCTGGTTTCACCCTCGGTTTGCCGATCTTCCAGAACTTGTGGCCAGATGATTTCAGTGGGCTGAAGTGCCAACTCACGAAGCTCAGACTCCAGCGCGATGACGCTTCGAATTTGCTTCTGCGCAATGGTAGGCTCAGCAATCAAGAACTTCGCTTCCTCGTATTTCTTGAATTCGCCGAGCGTGTTGATGTGGGCTTGCAGGCTATCGCCGGCATCGAGGTGGTAGATCAGCGTACGGGCCACTCTCTTGCCCTTGAACTTCTGGTAGTCCATAAAATCCACGGAGCGTCCTGGACCGCCCAAGCTTTCCGTGAGTCCATAACGGCTTGTTCTGCACAGTTTGGAGTTCGGCGCGAAACAAGTTTTGCCGGACTCCTCGGAAGCGCCATTTGCCTTGGTCAGCACGCGGTCCGAGGACCTGACGGCATCCCGGATTGGCGCTGGGTCTACCATCGCCGTAACCAACGTCCGGATTCCCAGCGGAAAGTAGTCGTCCGAATCCTGCTCGAAGACCTTGTCTCCATTCACAATCAACGTCTGAGAAAACTCCGCCGACTGAATCGTTCGCCGCCACTTGTCAGGAGCCGCCCAGGACATTTCAACCTCGATCCGCTCACTAGGGTCCGCTCTCTCGGTGATCACGGCCTGCAAATAAAATGGCGTCCCGCCTGGCTCAGTCAGAGTTGATTGGACCAACTCAGGTCGCGTGTCACTTTGACCAAACCCGTCGGTGGTAAACGCTCCAAACCACAAAAGTGTGAGCCCGATTCTCAGGACGTTCTTCATAGAGCCTCCAAACTTCACCACAAACAAGTTCCTTCAAAACTTTTCCAGCATCCCCGCAGTAACTAATTTCTTCTCGATATGCCGCTGCAAAGCTTGAATCAGGAACTTACGCAGATCAGACCCCTGCGCCTTGGGCCACGGCGCTCCAGCGAAACTCTCCACCGGAGCGCGAAACATCTGCGCTGCCAGCGCCCGCGACTCGCTTGAAATCTCCGACGACGCCAGGCGCTTATCTTCGAGACACATCAGCCCGTCGGCCAGCGCGTGGTAGTAAGCGCGGCTGCCGTTCAAGCTGCGACCGCAGGCAATGCATTCCGTCAATTCCGGAAGAAAGCCAACCAGACGCGTCAGCCACAGGTCGAAGTAGGTAACCGGCATCCATATATCTGAGCCCTTGAGTTCGTGCAACACCGAAAGCGTCAGCCTGAAGATGGCGTCGTTCGCCTCGTGGTCGGGCAGCATTTCGTCGAGCAACTCGCCTACATGCGCAAGGGCCACGGCACGCGCGTAGCTGACCTCGGTGGCCAGCGGAGACTCGAGGACTTCACAAGCATCCAGCCGCGCCAACTCCTGCCGCTCGCGGACGTCGTAAAACGCCCGCACATAAGTCATCGGCTCCAGCGCGCCGCCAAACCGCCGCTTCGACTTCTTCGCCGACCGCGCCACACCGCGCACTTTGCCTTCCGCGCGTGTAAACAGCGTGACCAGCAAATCGGCCTCGCGCAGCGGATACGTGCGCAGCACGATCGCTTCCGACTCCATCAGCGCCATGGATTTCCAGCAGCCTCGGCCATGCGCAATTGTAACGGACAGCTAAGGACGCAAGAAGGGTCGACCGGACGGGACTGTGTAGGAGGAAAATAAAAGGGGGACGATCGTGAGGGTCCGAACGTCGCGAACACCGCGACACTAACCCATGACCGTCCCAAAATTCACTCTATGAAATTACAAAACAAACTGTAGTCTGTTCTTCAGGGCGGCACAATACAGTGAATTCCGTAGCCCAGTTGTGCAAGTTCCTACCCGCGTCAAGGCAACTCGATCGGCAATTTTGAGTTCTTTTATTCTGCAAGAACTTTTCGACTCGGGAGGGGATGTGCGCAAATATATCGGAATCGCGGTTCTTTTAACGCTGGGACTAGCCATGGTGGGATGCGGCAGCAGTTCCAGCAGTTCCACCAACATCAACGGAAACTGGAGCGCCAGCCTTACAAATTCGCCCACCGGGCCGACGATCTATGCTTTCACAACCACGTTTACTGAAACCAGCGGGGGTGGCCTGAGCATCACCAATTTCACTTTCAATAGTTCCAATGGCTCGTGCTTTACCGGCCAAACTACTGAAACCGGCAGCTTCACGCTGAGTGGCAATTTCAGCGGAAACGTGAAGGGCACATTTGGAATGACGATCACGGCCCAGGACACTGGTGGGCAAAATGTGCTCATGCTTCAAGGCGGCGTCAGCCCTAATAACACCATCACTGGAACCTGGAGCGTAACCGGAACCACAGCCTGCACCGGACAGGGAACCTTCACGATGAACAGAGTATAGGGGTCAATAGCGGAAAAAAGGCGTGCGCCTGTGCACAGGCGCACGCCTTTTTGACACGGAAACTTTTCTCCCTACCGCCCGAAGTACGCTGCGTTTTTCGCAGTGAATTCGTTCCACTTTTCCGGCAGATCATCCAGCGCGAAGATAGCCGACACTGGGCATACCGGGACGCAAGCCCCGCAGTCGATACACTCTACGGGATCGATGTAGAGCAATGGCTCCGTTGCATACTTGGGATCGTCCTTCTTGGGATGAATGCAATCCACCGGACACGCATCCACGCACGCCGTGTCTTTGGTGTTGATGCAAGGCTCTGCAATTACGTAGGTCATAAAGGTGTCCGTCTCCTGAGAATCTATGCAGATATTTTACTACTACGGGGCGTCTCCGAGAACCGCACATTCTAACAAGAAACGTAGGCGCCGGTACAGGAATATGCGAACGGGGTCAAGAAATGAAACGGCCGGCAGCGCCTGCTGCCGGCCCTCATCGTCACTTGCATGTCTGCGGGATCCGAGAACTCCAGATCAGCTTTCGATTACCGGTGTCCGCCGCCACCACCGTGGAAACCACCGCCTCCTCCACCGTGGAAGCCTCCGCCGCCACCGCCGTGAAAGGCTCCGCCGCCACCGCCGTGAAAGCCGCCGCCACCGTGGAATCCGCCACCGCCGTGGAATCCGCCGCCATGGAATCCACCGTTGCCGCGGAACCCGTTACCGCCGCGGAAACCAGACCCGCGGTGGTCAAAGCCGCGTCCACCGTTGAAGCCCCGGTTGCCGGCGAAACCACGACCACGGAACCCTCGGTCATCGCGGTCCCAATCGCGTCCCCAACCTCCACGCCAACCGCCGCCCCAACCGCCTCCCCAGCCATACCACGGGCCAGCGCCGATGAACGCGCCGCCTACAAACCAATCTGGACCGTAGTAGCCGTAAGGCGCGCAAGTGTAGGGATAGTAGTTGTAGTATCCGTAGGAGCACACTGGCGGTCCGGCAACGTATCCATAGCCGGGACCCCATCCCACTCCGACGGCCACTTGCGCTTGCGAGTAAGCCAGCGGCAGCATCAGAACACCCACCAGAGCCAAATATTTCAGATAACGCATTGTGATCCCCCTTATCCAGACCCGCGCTTCACAGCGACTCAACCGGATCCGCAGGCGGTCCAGACTAACTTCATTCTGAACGCCTATCTATTTGAACTCCAAAATAGTAGAAGAGTTGCAGCTTTCCAATGGCTGATTTCAGCCACCCTGCCTGAATTCAACCACTTACGGGGATCAGCAGGGCGCTGGCGCCTAGCCCGGGGCGTGCTCAGGGTCGGTAAATCCAAGCCTGAGCCGTAGCCTGATCGCTGTTCGGATACCCGCCCGTCATCAGGACGCTACCATCGCGCAGCTTGGTCTCCGTCATGTAGTGCCACTTGTCGTTCATCTGGCCGGGCACCACCAAAAACTTTCCGCTCGCGGGATCGAAAACTTCTACCTCCCTGCTTCCGCCCGCAATCAGTAACCTTCCGGAGGTCAACTGCACCGCTTCGTCCGGCAACTTGAAACGGCTGTCATTCATCGCAGGCGCGGCAGTGAACTTCCCCGTGCGCGGATCGTAAATTTCAGCGCTGTTCAGGTTTCCATTCCAGCCGCGGGAATTGGAGCCACCCGCAATCAGCACTCTCCCATCCGGCAGCAGTCCGGCTATGTGTTTGCAGCGCGCACTGCCCATACTGCCGCTCTCAGTGAAAGTGCCGGTCTTTGGATCGTATAGTTCCGCGCTGGCTGAAACGCTACCCGCGTAGCTCCCAGCGATAAGAACGCGTCCGTCATTGAGCAGCGTTGCAGTATGGGATACGCGAGCATAGTGCATGGAACCCGTCGGCTGAAATAGAAGCGTCGTGGCACGGAAGATCTCAGCCGATGCCAGGGATTCGTTATCACTCTCTTCGCCACCTGCGATAAGCACATCGCCGTCCGGTAGCAAAGTGGCGCTGGGCCTCCCCCGCCGTGAGGTCATCTTGCCAATCGGGGTAAATTTGCCGACAGCCGGATCGTACAACTCCGCCAAATCTGTTCCCCCGTGGCCCACCCAACCTCCTGCGATCAGTACTTTCCCTGACCGCAGCAATACCGCAATATGCCCCACGCGGGCGACATTCATTTCACCTGTCGGATGAAACTTCCCCGTCGCGGGATCATACAGCTCGGCGGACTTGTGGAAATCCTGATTCCGGCGCATGCCTCCGGCGATGAGAACCCTGCCATCGGGCAGAAGAGTTGCCGTCTGCCCCGAACGCGGTTCGAGCATGGGCGCCGTGGCCGTGACCGAACCAACTCGCGAAGCCGGGGAGACTGAATTACGAAACGCTGTGGCTGCAATGGCGAAGGTGATTGTGATAAGAGCAAGGAGAAGCAGGCGGCAACGATTCATAGCCTCCTCCTGAGGAGTGAGACGGTTGCAACCGATGCAGGTTAGCAGGCACGCGCGACAGATCCTACGCTCCTACCAGTTGCTTCTGCTCACTAGGCTCATACTCGACGATGTACCCCGCCACCGCGCTGGCTGCGACCGTTAAAGGTGAGGCGAGATACATCTGACCCGGACCGCTGCGGCCGGGAAAGTTGCGGTTCTGAGCGCTAATCACGATCTGATCGGGACGCGTCGAAACTCCCGGCCCGGCGTTGATGCATGCCCCACAGCTCGGCTCAATCACCTGCGCCCCGGCCTTCTGAAAGATCTCAATGTAGCCTTTGCGCAGGCAGTACTCGCGCGTTTCCTGCGATCCAAACTGGATATAGAACTTCACCGAGTCTGCCACTCGCTTGCCCTGTTTGAGCGCATCGGCCAGCACGGTGGCATACATATCCATGTCTTCGTTCTTGCCGGCGGTGCACGTGCCGCCGTAAGCGATCTCGACCGGCACCGGCGTGTTCAGCTCGCGCACATACTTTCCGTTTCCCGGATCGCCCGGAGTTGCCACCATCGGGGTTATCTCCGCCGCATCCAGTTCGATCACGTGCGCATACTGCGCCTCTGGGTCGCTGTACAAACCTTCAATCATTGCCTCGGCTTTCTTGCGATCCATCCCGCGCCGCTCCATCAGAAAGTCGACAGCCTTCTTGTCTGGCGCAACAATACCGGTGAATCCGCCAATCTCAGCCGCCATGTTGGTCATCGTGGCGCGCTCGTCCACGCTGAGTTCCTCGATAGCCTCGCCAGCGTATTCCATCACTTTCGCGAGAGCCTTGCCGCTGCGCACATAATCGAGACTGAGAATCTTCAGGATGAAATCCTTCGCCGTAGTATTGGCACGCCGCTTGCCGTGAATAACGACCCGCACCGACTCCGGCACCTTCACCCGCACGTCCTTCGTAATCCAGCTATTGAAAACGTCTGTCGTGCCAATGCCGAATGCGACGCAGCCAATCGCGCCCACATGCGGCGTGTGCGAGTCGGAGCCAATGTTCAACTGCCCCGGCAGCGCGTAGGTTTCGAGCACAATCGAGTGACAAATGCCTTCCGACCCCTTGCGGTCTTTCAATTCTCCATGCAGCTTGATCCCCTGCCTGGCCGCAAAGTCCTGCTGCTTCAGCTTGAGTTGCGTCGCCAAGTCGAGCAGTCCCAGCTTCTTTTTCTCTTCTGAAATCACTTCATCAAGAAACGTTAGGTGATCGCGGAAAAAGACAATGCTCGGCGCGTCGTTGACTTTCGCATCCTTGCCCACGTAACGTTCGAAGAAAATCGCAGCCATCGGAGTGACGTACTCATGGCTAAACCGCAGATCAGCCTGGGCAAAACCGGTGTCCCCCGGCTTCACTGCCGTGACTCCAATCTCGGCCCTTTCGTTCTTCATGTGCAGTGCAAAGATCTTCTCTGCCAGGGTCATCGGGCGCTTGCCAGTCATAACTGGCGGCAAGAACACCTTGCCCTGCATCCGCGCCACGTTGAACGGAAACAGCCCGCCGTACTCAATCACCTGCCGCGTGATTTCGTCTTCCCCGGCGGTAAACTCGGAAAGATCAATCTCTTCTCCACCGCGAATCCTGTCGATCAAAGAGAAGTCCGTCGAAGTCAGCACTCCGAGGTTCTGGCAATTCTGCTTGTAAATGCGCTCAATATTTTCCGCGATCACGACCTTGATTCCGGCGCACATCTCGGCGTAAGGAGACTGCTCGCGGCTCGATCCCTTGCCGCGCCGCTTCCCGCTCACCGCGCATACAAACCCACCACGCTTCACCTCGCCGCGCCCGATCGGCGTGACGGTTCCGCACTTCAGCCCAAGATAAGGAATCTCGCCCAACGTTTCGTCAAAATAGAAGCAATAGTGTGCGGGAGTGATCTCGTCGGTTGAGATGTCATCGCGCAGCTTGGGATTATTCGCCGCATTCTTCGTGTCCCAGGGCAGGTCTTCGCCCGCGAGTTGCCGCTTGATCAGTTCCGGGTCCTCGGTAAGAAAGAGAATGCGTCCCTGCAGCCGCACTTTTTCTGGCCGTTTTTCGATCTTGCGTTCCAGAAGAGAGTTGATCACATTGAACCTACGGGAGTTGAGAATTGTCGGACAGCCGTTAGCGGAGCCAGCAAGTCCACGCTTCAATTGTAACGCCGCAGCGGGACCGAAATCTGGTCTCTCCTCTCCTCTGTGCTCCCCGGTGTACTCTGTGTTTAGGATTTTACCCTGCGAGGATCAACGAACCCTATCTCTCGTACACCCGCGGGTCCGGCAATGCCTCCAGCCCTCGCCCGGCAAAGATATCCACGAACTCCTTTTGCAGCGCCTCGTGAATCAACCCATTCGAGGCAAGGGTCTCACGGCTGTTGAGTTCAAACGGCGACCCGTCAAAGCGGGTCACTCGACCCCCTGCTTCCTCCACAATCAGCACGCCCGCCGCCGTGTCCCAGGGATTGAGATTGAACTCCCAGAAGCCATCGAAGCGTGCGGCGGCCACGTTGCACAAATCGAGCGCGGCCGATCCGGCCCGTCGCACTCCATGGGAGTGCAGGGTGATCTGGTGATAAAAATAAATATTCGGATTCTTGTGCCGCTTGTGGCTGGGAAACCCTGTCGCCAGAAGACATTCCTTCAGGGCAGCCGTCTTCGATACGTAAATCGCCACACCATTGAGCTGCGCACCCCTTCCCTGCTCGGCGGAAAACAATTCATCGCGAGTGGGATCGTAAACGACCGCCGCAATGCGCCGGCCCGGTTTTCCTGACACCCGCTGTTCCACCGCCAGTCGTTCCAAGCCCATCGAGACGCAGAAAACTGGATACCCGTGCGCGAAGTTGGTCGTGCCATCGAGCGGATCCACGTACCAGCGATACTCGCTGCCCTGATCGCTAAGACCCTGCTCTTCGCCGAGAACGTCATGCGTAGGCCACTGCTGCCGGATGCGTTCGCGGATCAGCACCTCGGAAGCGCGGTCCGCCGCTGTAACCAGGTCGGCATCGCCCTTATATTCAATTTTCAAATGCTGGTGGAAGTAATGCATCAGCAAAGCGCCAGCTTCGCGGGCGATGGCTGACATGGCGGGGAGAAAACTGTCGTTGGGATTACGCACAGGGTCTTGGGTCTTGGGAGTCTAAGACCCTTATTTCTTCTTTCCACCATCTTCCGCGATATACATAATCTCGTGCTTGAAGATGAAAAGGTTCGGGGCGCCCTCGCGAGTCAGGCGCACCATGTTTTTGTCGTAGTACTCGATCCAGCCGGTCACGGTCTGCCCATCCATCAACTTGACGGTAACCGCCTTCTGCTTCTCCCCCAGACCTTTGAGAAAGCTGGCCTCTTCGAAGGTCTCTTCTGGGGGCGGGGTCCGGCCGCGCTTGGCGGCGTTGGGGTCTCCCTGCGCGCGGAAAGGCATACAGGCATTGTACACGCGGTCCAGCTTGGGTTTCCGCCCGGCAAGCTAAAGGCCGTGAGGCCGGAGGCCACGCCCTCGCTATCCTAAAGCGAATCTAGAAGCTGACCCGCAATCCAAACTCAAACTGCCGCGGAGCTCCCAGCGCATAAGTCCCCGATTGGAAACTCGCCCTGAAGGGCGTAAGACTTGATCCTCGCGTCACTCCGCCCAGCACGTTCGGCGCCAGCAACGCGCCCGATCCAGGCGCCAGAGAAGGACTCGGCAAATTTCCCGGCAGGAATGCGTTGGCGAAGTTGAAGACGTTGAACACGCTCGCGCTCGGTTCGATGATGACGCCCTCTTTAATCTTGATAGGCCACGATGCCTTCAAGTCCAATGACTTTAGCCACGGGAGTCCCAGCGCCCCCGGCGGCACCGAAGCGAGCGTGGGCATGACCCAGCCGAGAGCGTTCAGATCGCCGACTGTCATAACGGCCGGTCCCGATAGCTGTCCCGGGCACGAGAAGCGGTTATTGCTCGGCAGATTGGGCCCCAGCAGGCACGCGCCTGCTGGCGTGAAGGTGTTGGCATACGTGTGGTTGTAATTGTTGAGCACGCTTTGCAGATTGCCGATATTGGTGCCGCGCTGGAACTGCCCGATCTGAGTTCCCGGAAGCGGTTCAGGCGCCGCGGAGGAACCCAGCCCAGCTCCCAACCAGTCGGTGGCAAAGATTTCGCCTCCATTGGTCAGTTCCGGCAGTTGCAGACTCTCCGCCAGCGGACTGTAGAAATGTCCGATCGCGCTCAGCTTGGTATGGAACGGCAGATCGAAGGTTCCACCAAACGAGATCTGATGTTTGCGGTCCAAAGCGTTCGGCCCGGTGAACCGGGTGGGATTGTCGTTGTCGGTTGCGATGTTGATGAAGTCCTGATCCTGCACTTGGCTGATGAACTTGGAAAACGAGTAGGAAACCTGGAAGTTCGCTCCCTTAACGTAGCGCGTCGGCTTGTCGATGCGGTGCACCAGCTTCATTTGCAAGCCGCTGTAAACCGAGCGCCCAACCGGAAACAGCATATCGACTCCGCCCACGGCTCCGGTGTTAGTGGTTAGCGGGTTCGTGCCTGGAAATGCGCAGAAGTTACAAGGTCCTCCGCCTGTCGCTTGCAGGTTGGAATCTAGGCCCGCCGAGGAATAGGCCAACTGCGCCCCCGCCTGGCCAAGGTTACCGATCATGCACGTAGCCTGACCTGAACCCAGCCCGCAGCCTGCTGCCTGCTGGGCCGCGTCGCGGGCTTTCTCGGCGTTGATTTGATTGAAGCTGCGCGCCGCTCCGCTGTGATTAATGTCCTGCGCGATCAGGTAGTGCTCCCCGATATTGCGGACGTAGTCGATGCTAAGCACGGTGCCCGGACGAATCTCTTTCTGAATGCCGAGATTCATCTGCCACGAACGCGGCGTGCGGTATCCGGGGAAGAAAAGAACATAACTCGGGTTCAGCGCCGTCAACGTATTGCCCAGGAAGTTGCTGTTTGGTTGGAGTCCCGTAACGCTCGCGGTGGCGGCCTGGAAAGCGCTGCTTAGCGCGAGAATCTGCGGAGCGACGGTCGAAATGATCCCTCCACAGAAGTTCGGCTGCGCCTGCGGGCCAGTCGCGGTATTAACAATCGTAGCTGCGCCTCCGGCAATCGACGTACCGACCGCCAAAGTTGTGGGCCATACAAATGTAGAAGCTACGCCGCCCGAACAAACCTCCGGAGTGTTCGCAAAGATTCCCTTCTCAAGACGCGCCGGGCTGTCGAACAATATGTTGTTCCAGATGGAGTTCTCATAGAACAACCCGCCGCCGCCCCGGACCACGGTCCTGCCGTTACCTCCCACGTCCCACGCAAAGCCCAGTTGCGGCGCAAAATTCAGGTTGGGATTGCGAATCTGGTTGCCGTATCCCGGTCCCCATTGATTCAGGACCGGCAACGGCCCCAGGTTGCTGTCGGTGCGTCCGGTGTCGCGGACATAACGCAATCCATAGCTCAGCGTCAATCTCGGCTTGATCTTCCAACTATCTCCAACGTACAGCTGGAGGCGGTTGTCCGGACCCAATTCCCCAGCGGGAAATCCGAACGAGCCCTTTGCGGTGGTGAACCCGATTCCGTTTCCCAGACCCACAAAGTCCGCCGTGTAGGAAGTTGGATCGGAAGAGATTCCCGCCGAGGTCGTGCCCACCTGCGGAAACGTCGAGAAAGCCGCCAGCCCTCCGCCCACAATGTGGTCAAAAGTCACGCCGTAGCGAATGATGTGCTTCCCCGTCACCCGGCTGCCGTCATACTTCGCCTCGTGGTTGGATTGAATAGTCTGCTGCGGCGCGAGCCAGTTTGGCCCGCCGCAATAGGCACCACCGCCGGTGAAAACGCAATTCCCCGACACTGATGCGCCAATGTTGATGCCCAGCCCAGGAATGGGGTTATCCACTGAACTGAGACCGCTGGTCGCGTCCCCAATCGCATTGCGGAACTTGAGGTATTCGAAGCGAAAGCTATGCGAGTACGCTCCCTTATTGAAGTCAACGCCGATCGTGTGCGATGCCGTGTGATTGGTATTCTTGAATCGTTGCGTCGAACTGGCGGAGCCAAACGGACGCAGATCGCTGTTCTGAAAGAAATTGAAGCGGTAGAACGCGCGAGTGTTCCCCTTGACGTTCCAGTCCAGTCGTCCGTCCGTGTCAAAATCGCGATAAGGCTGGGAGAGCGTGGTGCCCAATTGATCAAAAGGAGGACTAAAGGGCTCCGCCGCCGTAAGATCCTGTTTGGTGCGTTCGGCGTCGAGGAAGAAGAAAGCCTTGTCCTTGATAATCGCTCCTCCCAGATTCGCGCCGAACTGTTCCCGCTGAAATGGAGGCGGCGTGAGGCCTGGCAACGCTGCGGCCAGCTTATTATCTCGGAAATATCCAAACGCCTCGCCATGCAGCTGGTTGCTGCCGGATCGCGTCGCCACGTTGACGATCGCGCCGGAGTTGCGGCCGTACTCGGCGCTGAACGTCGAGTTGTCGACCTTGAACTCGGAGACCGTGTTGATCGACGGCTGGAACGTCACCTGCGAATTGGACAGGTCGTTCAGGTTGATGCCGTTGACCATCATGTTGACCGACGTCTCGCGGTTGCCGGCCGACA
>Ga0137409_10006195_pt1 | contig 12427 bp, 11 predicted proteins | sample CZODoug1_16funga_FD_122059 | JGI IMG/M metagenome (GOLD analysis project Ga0137409, IMG submission 122059) | Vadose zone soil fungal communities from Angelo Coast Range Reserve, California, USA - CZODoug1_16fungal (Hybrid Assembly) | ecosystem: Environmental > Terrestrial > Soil > Vadose zone...
TGCCGCCTACAACGACGGGACCCCAGTGCAGATTTTCAATCCGACGACCGGACTGCAATATCAATTCAACGGCGTGCCGAACGCGATTGATCCAACACTGATCAGTTCAGCCGCGGCGGCTCTGCTCCAGTACATCCCTTTGCCAAACATTCCAACGAATTCTTTCGGACAGAATTTTCACTACGTGACTTCGGCGGACAGCAACAGCGATGCCGTGACTATTCGGCTGATACGCAATCTTGGGTCCTCGACTTCGCAGGCACCGGGCGGAAATGGAGGACGGGGTGGCGGAGGAGGGCGAGGCCGCCGCTCGCAGAACAACATAAATTTCGGGCTGAACTGGTCACGCAATTCGACAAATCTTGTAAATTCGTTTCCCTCGCTTGCGGGAACTTCCGGCACGCAGGGCCTGAATGCGACGGCGGGATGGACCTACGGCAAAAACCGCTTCACGAACATTTTTCGGTTTGGCTATAACCACAATCACGTTTCGACCACGAACTTGTATTCGAACGTTACGGACGTCGCTGGGGATGCGGGGATCACGGGGATTTCGAATGACCCGTTCAACTGGGGATTACCCGCGATCAGTTTCACTTCATTTGGCGGATTGAGCGATCCGACACCGCGGCGAGAACTCGATCAGACATACGCCATTTCCGACACGATTTCCTGGAATCACAAGAAACACAATTTCCGGTTCGGCGGGGACTACCGGCGCATCCTGCAGAGCTTTCATTCCGCACGAAACGCGGATGGGAGTTTTGTGTTCACGGGATTTGCGACGGGGAACTATGCGGCAGGAAGCACGCAGGCGCTTCCGGACACCGGTTACGACCTCGCGGATTTTCTGCTGGGCCTTCCGCAGCAGACTTCCCTGCAATTCGGCGCGAACTCGTACGACTTTCGATCGAATTCCTTTGACTTCTTTGCGCAAGACGATTGGCGAATCCTTGCGAATCTCTCTTTAAATCTCGGCATGCGCTATGAGTACAACGGGCCGTATACCGAAGCGCAGAATCGCATTTCGAATTTACTGGTCGGGCCGGGATTCGCGACGGCGACGCCGGCGATTCCGGCTGGAGCGGTTTTGCAGACGGGGTCCGGGACATTTGTTGTTTCGAACAATCCATCGTTGATTCAGCCGGATCGCAATGATTTTTCGCCTCGTTTGGGACTGGCCTGGAAACCATTGAAGAAAACGATTGTGCGGGCGGGTTATGGAATCAATTACAACCTTGCACAGTACGGCGCGATTATTCAGAACTTCGCTTTTCAACCGCCCTTTGCGAGCACCGCGACAAATACAACTTCCGTGACAGCATTAACTAGCGGCGCGTCGCTTACGCTTGTTGACGGATTCCCAACGGCTTCGACAAGCACGGTCACAAATAATTTCGGCGTGGACCCGAACTACAGACTGCCTTACGTACAAATCTGGAATGTGGATACTCAACGTGAGTTGCCGGGCAGCGCGGTCCTAAACGTCGGGTACAACGGATCGAAAGGTACGCGGCTCGATACGGAACGCGCACTCGTGGTTGCGGGCGTGCAGCCATTCATTTATGAATCGTCGGAAGGCAATTCAGTTCTGCATGCGGCTTCCGTGCGCGTTCGCAAAAGGATGTCCAAAGGATTCGGAGTTGGCGCACAGTACGTGTTTTCGAAATCGCTCGACGACGCCTCGTCCATCGGCGGCGGAGGCGTGGTCGTTGCGCAGGATGCATTCGATATTTCCGCGGACCGCGGACTTTCCAGCTTTAATCAGACGCACAGATTTACGGGCAACTGGACTTACGATTTGCCGTTTGGAGAGAATCGCGCGTTCGCCCGTAAAGGAGCGCTCTCGCACCTTCTCGGGGAATGGCAGTGGAGCGGGAGTTTTGCCGCGGCGTCGGGGCTGTATTTCGGTCCCCGGGTGCTGGGCGGAGCTCTGGATATCAACCGCGGCGTAAGCGGATCGCTGCGTGCAAATGCAGTAGCCGGGCAATCCATCAATGTAGCCGATCCCACGGCGAAAGAATGGTTCAACACGGCGGCGTTTTGTACGCCCGGACTCGATTGCACGAATCCGAACGGGACGAGCTTTGGCGATGCGGGACGCAACATTATTGAAGGACCGGGAAGCCTGACGTTCAACATGACGCTCAACCGGACAATTACGATCAAGGACGCGCGGACTTTGGACCTGCGCATCTCTGGAAACAATATTTTCAATCACGTGAACTATTCGGGAATCAACACAACTGTGAATTCGCTGACGTTCGGCGAAGTGATTTCTACAGGCAGCATGCGAAGAATCACGGTGCAGGCAAGATTCCGTTTTTGAGGGTTGGATGAAGAACCACGTAAAACGATTTGTTGCGATTTCACTGGCAGGTGTTTTCCTTTCGGCTAACGCTTCCCTGCCTGCGCAGCAAACGCAAAATTCTGTGACGCCACAGGCCGTGATTCGCGCGACGACGGAACTTGTGTTGGTCAACGTGGTTGCGCGCGACAAGAAGGGGAATCTCGTTCGCGATTTGAAGAAGGAAGATTTCGCGCTGCTGGAAGACGGCAGGAAGCAGCAGATTTCCTCGTTCGATTTCGAAGACGTGGACCAACTGCCGAACACGACGCAAACGGTTTCCGGAAGCGCGCCGGGAACTTTGCTTCACGCCACGAAAAAGACGCCGCCGACACTTGATGCGCGCGACCGGCGGCTAATTTTACTTTTCTTCGATTTTTCCGCAATGCAGCCGGAAGAGATTGATCGAGCGGTAGACGCAGCGAAAAAATTCGTTGCCACAAAGATGCAGTCCGCGGACTTGATCGCTATGGTCTCGCTGGCGACAAACATGCACGTGGACCTCGATTTCACTGACGATAAGGAAAAGATCGCGGCGGTCCTGACTGCGTACGGAACGCAGGAAGGCCAAGGGTTCGACAACGGAACGACCGGAAGCTCGGAAGGAACGGCAGAAACTGGCGCGTCATTCATAGAGGACGATACCGACCTAAATACATTTACGGCGGACCGCAAGCTCTTGGCGTTGCAATCGCTGATGAACGCACTGAACAAATTGCCGCAAAAAAAGAGCGTCATCTATTTCAGCAATGGCATTACGCAAAATGGCGTGGACAACCAGTCGGCGCTGCGCGCGGCGACGGCGGCAGCAGTAAAAGCGAATGCTTCGATTTATTCCCTCGACGCGCGGGGATTGCAGGCGTTTCCCGTCGGCGGTGAAGCGCAAAACGCGAGTTTGCACGGACAATCGGCTTACACGGGTGCTTCAACTCTGAACGATTTGAACGGCAATGCCGCATCGCAGGATACGCTGGCTACGCTCTCCGCGGACACCGGCGGCAAAGCGTTTTTCGATTCGAACGATTTCAGCGGCGTCTTTTCGCAGGTGCAGAAGGATAGTTCGGTCTATTACGTTCTTGGCTTTACGAGCAACAATCCGCTCAAGGATGGGCACTACCGGCGGCTGAAAGTGGTTATGAATCGTCCTGACGTGAAGCTCGATTTTCGCCCAGGATATTATGCCGACCGGGACTTTGAACATCTGAATCGCACGGGCCGCGAGCAGCAACTGGAAGACGAATTAGCGGCGCAACTGCCGCGCGTGGACGTTCCACTCTATGCCGGCGCTTCGTATTTCCGGCGAGACGATTCGCACTACTATCTGGCGCTTTCCCTCGTGATCCCCGGATCGCAGATTCCGTTTGTGACGGAAAAGGATAAGGACAACGCGACGATTGATGTGATCGGCGTTGCGCTCGAAAACGGTAAGATTCCAGTTGGGCACCAGCGGGAGACAGTGAAGCTGGCGGTGGAAAGCACTCGGCAAGTGCGCCGCAAAAGCGTGCAGTACACCACGGGATTCCTGCTGGCGCCGGGAAATTACCATCTGAAATTTGTAATACGCGAAAACCAGACGGGCCGCATGGGTTCGTTTGAAACCGATGTGCGGATTCCGGATTTGCGGAAGATGCCGATGAAAATGAGTTCGGTAGTCCTGAGCAGTCTGCGCGCGCCAACGACCGCGAAAAAGTCCGCGGCAAATCCGCTGGTGCAGGATCAGATGGAGCTGGTGCCCAACATCACGCACGCGTTCACGGCAGACCAACATCTTTATTTGCTTTATGAAGTCTACGAGCCAATGAAGGGGAAAATCTCCGTTACGGCTACGCCGAGCCCTTCGGACGCCACGCAGAAAAATCCTGAATCAGTGACAAAAACCGGAGTTCGCGTATTGACCGGCATTGAATTTTTGCAGGGGAACACAAAGGTATTCGAGTCAAAGACTCTTGTGGCCAATGACCTGACCGCGCCGGAACGGAAGGCGGTCGTCTTTCAGATCGATTTCCCGCTGCAGAACCTGAAGCCGGGATTCTACTTGTGCCAGGTGAATGTGATTGACGATCTTGCTGGGACTTTCTCGTTCCCGCGCTTTCCAATTCTCGTTCGAGCCGCTACGCCGACGGCGCAAGCCGCCGCGCCCAACACAAGCGGCGCGAACTAGCTTTTTCCTACTTGGCCGAGAATTTGTAAACCGTGGTTGCGTGATATTTCTGGCCTGGGCTCAGCAACACGGAAGGAAAGCTGGGCTTGTTCGGCGAATCGGGGAAATGCTGCGTTTCCAGGCAAAAAGCCGTGCGCTTGCCGTACGCGATTCCGCCTTTGCCGTGAACCGTGCCATCGAGAAAATTCGCAGTGTAAAACTGGACACCAGGCTCGGTGGTCCAAACTTCCAGAGCCCGGCCCGTGGCGGGATCTTCGACTCGTGCAGCAAGCGACAGTCCCGTTGGCTTTTCTTTGGTCAGCACAAAATTGTGATCGTAGCCTTTGCCGAGTTTGAGCTGTTCATCGTCGGTTTCAATGCGGGCGCCGATTTCCATGGGCTTGCGGAAATCGAAGGGCGTCCCTTCGACACTCTTTAGTTCGCCGGTGGGAATCAAACCTGAATCAACTGGTGTGAATTTGTCGGCATTCACGCGAAGAACGGACTTCAAGATTTCCCCGCTGCCAGGGCCGGATAGATTGAAGTAAGAGTGATTCGTCAGGTTGACAACCGTCTTCTTGTCGGTGGTGGCCGAATAGTCGATCTTTAATTCATTTTTGCTGGTCAGCGTATAGACGACCGTGACCGATAGACTTCCGGGGAATCCTTCTTCGCCATCTTTGCTCGTGTATTTCAGTTCGAGTGCAGATTCGCCATCCTTGGAAATATCCTTTGCATCCCACAGAGCTTTGTTGAATCCCTTGAGGCCGCCATGAAGGCTGTTTTCGCCGTTGTTCTTTGCAAGCGTGTACGTTGTGCCGTCAATCTTGAATTGGGCGTTGCCGATGCGATTGCCGTAGCGGCCGATCAGGGCGCCAAAAAAGTTCTTATCTGTAACGTATCCGTCGAGCGTGTCGTACCCGAGTACCACATCGCCAAATTTGCCGCTCTTATCCGGCGCCATGACCGACACGATCGCGCCACCATAATTGGTAATGGTCACTTGCATGCCGTTCTTGTTGGTCAGGGTATAGAGGTCCGCGGTTTTCCCGTCGGGGGTCGTGCCAAACGCTTTCTTTTCCATCGCTTTCGCCATTTCCGCTGAATTCACTTGTGTCGCCGGCGTCAACGCAACCCCGAACAACACCGCTATCGCAAAACTCGCCTTCATGAATTCCCTCCACCACACGGCAGTCGGAGAAATTCGCTCATTTGCGCCAGACTGTCAAGCCGATTATCCCCCAACCGGGGTCCAATGATTGGACTTAATCTTGCGAGACTCTTTCTTGCGAATGCGTGACAAGTTTGTGAAAGAATACGGAAATGGTCGTCGAAACTTCTTATGTGAACATTCCCACCGATGCCGCACCGATGCGCACATTTGTCGCTGCACCTCATGCTGAAGCCAAGTTTCCAGCGATTTGGTGCTATTCGGATATCTTTCAACTGACAGGGCCAATGCTGCGCATCTGTGTGCGGCTCGCCGGTTATGGATTCGTTGCAGCTGCGCCGGAAATTTATCACCGGATTGAGCCGGCGGGTTCCGCGATTCCGTTTGACGATGCGGGCCGGACGCGCGGGCTCGACGATGCGCAAAAAACGCCCGCAGCCGATTTTGACCGCAGCTGCCGCGCGGGACTCGGCTGGCTGAGCAAACATTCCGGAGTCGCGCCAGGAAAAATTGGGGCGATGGGCTTTTGCATCGGCGGGCATCTTGCGTTTCGCGCCGCGCTTCAGCCGGACGTGCGCGCGACGGTCTGTTTTTATGGCACGGGCATTCACAACGGAAAGCTGGGTAAGGACGCAGATGCGGGTTCGCTGGCACGCGCCGGAGAAATTCGCGGGGAGCTGCTGATGATTTTTGGTTCGAACGACCCGCACGTTCCGAGCGAAGGTCGCGATGCAGTTGAACGCGGCTTGCGCGCCACCAATGTGAATCACCGAATCAAACTCTATCCTGCTGAACATGCGTTCATGCGTGACGAAGGGCCTCGGTTCGATCCAGAGTCGACGGATCTTGCATTTGCCGACATGATCCGGCTTTTCCGCAAGGTGTTCGCATGAAGCGCGTTATGCTCTTCGCTGTTTTTTTCGCAGCCCTTTGCGGCCCCTCGCAAGGGCAGGAAAAAACTCTCCAGGAAAAACTGGGCTATCCGCGCGATGCAAGGCTTCTGATTGTCCACGCGGACGATCTTGGCGTGACGCACTCCGTAAACGCGGCGAGCATCAAAGCCCTCGAAGGTGGCGGCATCAACTCCGCCAGCCTCATGGTGCCGTGCCCATGGTTCCCGGAGATCGCGGACTATGCCAAATCGCATGCCGACGCGGACTTCGGCCTGCATCTCACACTCACGAGCGAACGCGTTTATTACCGCTGGGGACCGGCCGCGCCGCGCGACCAGGTGCCTTCGCTTGTGGATGCCAACGGATATTTGCACCACGACTGGTCAGCCGAAACGCACATCAACCCCAAGGACGTCGAAACGGAAATTCGCGCGCAGGTTGCGCGGGCTCTTGCGATGGGCATCAAGCCGACGCATCTCGATTCCCATCAAAACCGGCTCTTCCAAACCAACAAGGATTTGTTCGAAGCAATCTTGCGCGTCGGACACGAAAATCATCTTCCCGTGCTTATCCCACGAAACTGGTTTGCGGAATTCCCGTTTCTCGAAAAAACGGTTGGCGCGAATGACGTGGTCATCGATCAGGTCATCACCGTGGAGCCGGACCTCGCCCCGGAAAAGTGGAACGACTTCTATAGCGACGCGCTCAACCACCTTCAACCCGGCGTAACGGAATTTGTGATTCATCTCGCCTACGCCGACGACGAAATGAAAGCGGCGACACGGGAGCGCGCAACCTGGGGCGCGGAATGGCGCCAGCGCGACTTCAATTTTTTCTCGAGCGCGGAATTCCAGCGGTTACTCCGTGACAACAAAATTCATCTAATCACCTGGCGGGAGATCGGCCGCGTGATGCACGCCGACGCCAAACGGGAGAAATAGCCGATGGACGGTGCAGCTGAGACGGTAACCAGGCCCGCCTGGAAAAATCCTTTCGTTTATACCGGCGCGTTGATCGTTGTGCTGGCGATCTATATTGGCTGGATTGTTTTTTCGCGCTGGAACGAAAATCGCACGCTTGAGCAGCGTGCGCGCGACGTTGCGGCAGAAAAACAAAGGGAGCAAGACAAAAACGCAGTCGAACAGATGGGCGGTTCCGAGTTGGCGATTCAGTCTTTTTATGGCAATCCGACGATCAAGCGTGGACAGACAGGGCAACTTTGCTACGGGGTAGCCAACGCAAAAAAGGTCACGCTGGAGCCCCAATCGAGCCCGGTCTGGCCCTCTTATTCGCGTTGTGTCGATATAAACCCAACCAAAACAACAACTTACACACTAACTGCGGCCGATGCGGCGGGTCATACCGTCTCCCGGACCTTTACCGTAAAAGTTCAGTAAGCCGCATTCCGCCTTGTAGCCGCAATTCCGCCGCATCTATAATAGCGGCCTGCGCGGGGGCGGCTTGTCCATGATGACTTTCCCTCCCCCGCGAATCTTTTTGGTGGATGGCAATGGACCCGCTCGCGAAAATCAAGCAGAAGTTGCAGGCAGAAATCGACCAGCTCGACCACGAGCTCAACGTCGACCTTCCCAAGGAAATCGCCGTCGCTCGCGCGCACGGTGACCTCTCCGAAAACGCGGAGTACAAGTACGCAAAAGAGCGGCAGGGATTCGTGAACGCCCGGATCGGCCAGTTGAAGAAGCGGCTTGGCGACCTGGGAATGTTAAATCTCACTAACATTCCAAAGGATCGCTCCGGATACGGCTCGCGGATCCTGGTAATTGACATCGAGCGCGACGTGAAAATCGAATACAAACTCGTAAGCAGCGAAGAAGTGGACCCCGAAAGGGGACACATCTCCACGACTTCGCCGATCGGCAAGGCGTTGCTCAACCGGCAGGTTGGCGATGAAGTGCATGTGGCCACGCCTGCCGGGAAAAAGGCATTCGAAGTGGTCAAGCTCGTGACAATTCACGAAGAAGAGTAACCGCCGGGCCGGAAACCGCGTCATAGCTGCGTTAGTCGCTGGCCGCCTTGCGAGGGCAAGCATGTATTGGGGTTCAGGGTCCGATCTGGAGTTTCTCTCTTTCCTTGGTTACGCGCTTTTTGCGGCAGGCGCGATTCTCCTCTGGTACAACCGCCAGGAAGTCCCGCTCTGGGTGAATGATGAAGTGGGAGCAATCCGCCGCAGCGTGATTCGCCACACGGTAGCAGGGAGCTTTGGCGGATTACGGGAAGAAACGCGCTTGAAGCTGGCTCCTTCCGGATTTCTACGGCAACTCGGGCGGTTGCCGCGGCGGCGAATCAGTCGCGGCGCAATTCTGCTGACCACCGGGATGTTGCTGTTCATATTGGATCTTTTCATTTAATTTCTTCGGGGACATTCCTCCGCTAGACAATTTCTACAGAGGTTGCGATTCTCGATTCATGAAGCCTTCTCTGATTGTTCATGGCGGTGCCTGGGATATTCCGGACGAAGCGATGGATGCATGCAAGCACGGTTGTCTTGCAGCGCTTGGCGACGGATGGAAAATTCTGGCGAGCGGCGGAACGGCGTTGGACGCGGTCGAAGCCGCGATTATTTCTCTCGAAAATGATCCAGTGTTTGACGCGGGATTCGGGTCTCACCTGAACGCGGAAGGCAAGGTGGAATGCGACGCCATCGTGATGGATGGCGCAACGCTCCGTTCAGGGGCCGCCGCGGGGCTCCAGCGAGTGAAGAATCCGATTCAGGTTGCGCGGGCCATTTACGCGAAGTGTCCGCACATGATGCTGGTCGGAGAAGGCGCGGAGAGGTTTGCAAAAGAGAAAGGGATCGCCCTTTGTAGACCAGAAGAACTGGTGAGCGAGGCGGAATGGGAAGCCTATTTGAAATGCAGCCAGGACGAACATGCGGCCGAACATCATCGCGGTCATGAACAGGGCACGGTGGGCGCGGTCGCGTTGGATAAAGACGGCCGCCTTTTCGCAGCAACTTCTACAGGAGGGACTTGTTGCAAGCTGCCCGGCCGCGTCGGCGACTCTCCCCTGATTGGCTGCGGCTGCTATGCGGACGCGGCTGCCGGCGGCGTTTCTTGCACGGGATACGGTGAAGCAATCATGAAGATCGTCATGGCGAAAATGGCCGTCGATCTCCTCGGGCGGCCGTCGCAAAACGGCGCGTCGGCTGCCGAGTTTGCAAAACAAGTTGGGGAAACTTGCATGAAGCAACTCGCGGAACGCGGGCACGGCACGGGTGGGTTGATTCTGCTCGATAGGGAAGGCAACCCAGGCTTCGCGTTCAACACGCCGCGGATGGCGCATGGGTATGTGGAACCTTCAGGTACGTTTGTTGTTGGTGTGTGAGAGCGGTCGCTCTTACTGCGCTAATTGCACGGCTTGGGTGCCCATCGGTTTTCCGTCGAGGAAAAAATTAACTTCCCACATTCCTGTGAGGCGCCGCTGGGCGATCCACGTTCCCGCCACTTGAAGCGATTGAGAGGTCGAGACAGTTCCCGAGGAACCGTCCGCCACTTCAAAGCTCCGTTCGAATGCCTGGTATTCGTCACCGCTGGGAAGGACGAAACTCACTTTCTGCGAGTGCGTTCCGGCTGCGAGATTTTGCCAATCTTCTGCTTTCTGATATTGATATCGCCCAAGAACGTGCAGCAAGCTGGGCGCGATTGGGCGATATCAGAAAGCAGAAGGAACGTTCAGACCCGGCGCACCGAGCAGTCGTGATTTAGCCGAGGAATCCAATTCGGTCTTGTCGAGCCATTGTGCGGCTATATCTGGTTCTTGCATCAGCCAGTGTTGAGCGACTCGTTCCGTTTCCTCCTGAAATAAGGCATCGTCTTCAATCCGACCCCGAGCTTCGTCGTCACCGGCGGAGGAGGCAGCGGACCGGCGACGTTCCTGTTCGCAACCGAGGACGGCACGATCTCGGGTTGGAATCCGAACGTGCCGATGCCGCCGCCGTCGGACCAGGCGCAACGGATGGTCAACAGCTCGGGGATGCAGGCCAACTACAAGGGCCTCGCGGTGGCGAGCACGGCCTTCGGCGATCGTCTCTACGCCGCGGACTTCCACAACGGTCGCATCGACATCTTCGACGGATTGTTCGCGCCGCTCTCGATCGGAGGCGCGTTCGTCGATCCGAACCTGCCGAGCGGCTACGCGCCGTTCAACATCGTGAATCTCGGTGGCGAGCTGTACGTCGCGTTCGCGCTGGTCGAGACCTCGACCGGTGACGAAATCACCGGGCCGGGACTCGGCTTCGTCAGCGTCTTCGACACCGAGGGCTCTCTATTGAGGAGTCTGATCCATCAGGGCCAACTCAACGCTCCGTGGGGCATGGCGATCGCGCCCGCCAACTTCGGGCAGTTCAGCAACAGCTTGCTCGTCGGCAACTTCGGCAACGGCATCATCCATGCGTACGACCGCCAGACCGGCGCGCTGCGCGGGATCCTGCGCCGCGCGAACGGCACGCCGATCCACGTCGACGGTCTTTGGGGCATCGCCTTCGGCAACGGCGGCTTGGCCGGGCCGGCCAACGTGCTCTACTTCACTGCCGGCCCCGCCGACGAAGACCACGGCGTTTTCGGCCGAATCCTGGCCATCTGACGGTCGCTGAGTCGCCGCAGCACCGGCTGCGGCCGAGTCGGTGTTCAGGCGCCTGCGCGGCTGTCCGACGCGCGAACGCGCCGCTGCGTGTATCCCACAGCGGCGCGAATCGACGCGATCAGGCGACAGTACTGTTCGCGCAGGCGCTGCGGGGTATCGTCGCGCCCCTTCGCTCGGACTTCCTTCGGCGAAGCGAAGAGTTCGATCCCGATCACCTGGAGCATCGATCATGCACGCGACTCGCCCTTGGATCTTGTTGGCCCTGTGCGCCGCGCTCTCGTTCGGCTGCGCGACGGGCTCGTACCAACGCCGCGCCAGCGTCGTCGAATACCTCTACCCGCGGGGCACGCCGGCGGTGCCGCCGACCGACGTCACGCTGCACTTGCCGCTCGCCGTCGGCATCGCGTTCGCGCCCGCGAAGAACAACTACGGCTCGGACGTGTTCGACGAACGCCAACGCCGCGACTTGCTCGAGAAGATCGCCAAGGCCTTCCGCGATCGGCCCCAGATCAGTCGCGTCGATGTGTTGTCGGGCACCGACCTGACGCCCGGCGGCAGTTTCGAGAACCTGGATCAGATCGCCGCCATGCAAGGCATCGACGTCGTGGTGCTGCTCTCGTACGAGCAAGTGCAGTTCGAGGACATGCGCCGTTCGTCGCTGACCTATTGGACGATCGTCGGCGCCTACATCGTCGAGGGCCAGGAGAACGAGACCAGCACCGTGCTCGATGCCTCGGTGCTCGACATCCGCTCGCGAGCCCTGCTGTTCCGCGCCTCGGGCACGAGCAAGGTCAAACGTGGCTCGACCGCGGTCGACTCGTCGAGCGAAATGCGCAATGCCTCGACCGAAGGCTTCGAAGTGGCGACCAAGGAACTGATCGAGAACCTCTCGAGCACGCTCGAAGCGTTCCGCGAGCAAGCGCGCGCCGGCCACGTCCGCGGCGCGGGCACGCCGGCGATCACCGTCACCTCGGCCGGCACCGGAGACGGTGGCGGAGGCGGCTCTGGTGCGGGCGCGACCGGAGCGCTCGAGGCCCTCGCCGCGGGTGTGCTCGCGCTCGGCGCGGCGGCAGCGCAACGCAAGCGCGCTTGACGACGCGCGATCCCTCGAGCCGCGGCCGCCTCGCGCGAACGCCGTGGCTCACGCTCGGTGTCGTCGGCTTGGCGTGCGCGGTGAGCGCGTCGCCGGTGCTCGTGCGGCATCTCGCGTACGAGCGCAAAACGATCGCGACGGGGGAGCTGTGGCGCCTGGCGACAGGCCACTTGGTCGATCC
>Ga0137409_10006199_pt1 | contig 12424 bp, 16 predicted proteins | sample CZODoug1_16funga_FD_122059 | JGI IMG/M metagenome (GOLD analysis project Ga0137409, IMG submission 122059) | Vadose zone soil fungal communities from Angelo Coast Range Reserve, California, USA - CZODoug1_16fungal (Hybrid Assembly) | ecosystem: Environmental > Terrestrial > Soil > Vadose zone...
GCCTCCGCGACTACGCGCATGTCGGGCTGCGCGTTGATCTCGCCGGATATGCCGGCCATCATCAACGGGTGATCGTCCACAGCCATTACGCGGATGACCTGCTCTTCAGCCATGCCACTGGCCCTCCCGCACTCTGTCGGACCCCTTTTCTTGAACCCATGATACGACTATTTCCACCATGGTGCCCCCCTCGAAAGGGCTAATCAGCTTTGCCTCCTTCGAGATTGCCCCACAAGTCGAGCGCAAATAGCGTTAGGTGGTGCAGAGACTGTTTTCGATGTTTCCTGCCGGTGCAGCGGGCTTCGGCCTTATGATCTTGCGACTATGCGCTGCGGGAATGCTGGTTTTCAACGTGCTAACGAGGCCCGTCGTGGTTGCCTCGTGGGAAATCGCCGCACTGGTAATAGTCAGCGCAATGCTCTGCCTTGGCGTGTTAACTCCCCTGATCTGCATCGTAGCGGGTGTGGCTCAGATTGTCCTGTTGTTTGGTCCGGAACGAAGCCCGACTTGTTTCGCATTTTCAATCGCCATTGCCGCCGCGGTTTTCCTCGTGGGGCCGGGTGGATATTCTGTCGATTCACTTCTCTTTGGTCGCTGTTTGATTCGCTCTAATTCCAGATAAACAGCTGTGCAGGCTAATTGCGAAATCAATCTAGCGAAAGCAAGAGTGAAGATAAAGATACGAAAGAGCCGTGTCAAAAGCAAAAACAGAGACCGCCTGATGGAATTGCACCTGACTTGAGAAGTCCGAATACTACCGAGGATAAAAGGCACGCAGGGGAATGGCGCATTCGGGAATACCCGATCGATGAGCCCTGAATCGTGTGTGCAGCCGCGTTCAGCGTTAGCATTGATCGCGCCAAACAATAATCGAAGTTGGAATTGCGGAGGGACTTTCTCAGACTTCAATCGCGGCTTCAATGGCCTCCACCAAATATTCGTAGTCCCAGCCTCAGCAACCGCAATCCTGCTCGACAGTGCCAATAATATCTAGCACGCGGCTTCCGATCCGAACAGGTGTGTCGCCCCTCAGCAATACCTGGCGTTGGGGAATGAGACGAACGGTCCAAATGAAAAGTCGTGAGTGTCCATAGATCGGTCACATCTCCGTTTGCGACGTGTGCGACGGTCTGTGCGAATAGACTACATCCGACGGAGTTAACTGGACGCAAAGTGGCGCCCGGTGACGGGTGCTCGTCATGTTCGGCCCGCGGCAACATCCACAACGACTACGTCGCGACGGACGAGCAACTAGCTCTTATCACGAGAGTCCCCAAGCGGGAATTCATTCGTTGAGGAATCAACCAGCACACGCCAGAGAAAATCTGCCGACTCTCGTCCGGGCCATGCCCATGCGCTTCAGACCCGCTCTAACCGCACGTCACTGTTGAGCGCTTTGTATCTCCTGGAGATTCGAAGGCACATGCTTGCTCCAGTACGCAAACAGATCGGGTTGCACTTGTAACCTCATCTGGATGGCCGCGATCTCGTCGGGGGAAAAATAGTTGTGTAGTTTTCCCCGGAGCTTATTGGGAGGGATGTGGGCGTAAACCCAAGTCCGATAGCTCTTCAGCCCATTCCCGTAGCCACGATGGATGGCTTCGAGATCGGTCCTTCGCTCAAATTGCGCGGTGTAGCCCTTGGATAGCAACCGCACGAGGCCAAGGCGTCGAATTCGGTTACCGTGGCTGAGTGTAATAACATGCGCGAGTTCGTGGGCCAGGACGGAACATACGCCGTCAGGTGGCGCTTGCTGACTGAACAGGGCGGGATTGACCTCGACGAAGTATCGCATCCGCAGGGGGGCGAAGAAGCGCGCCAGGCTGAATCGCGCGCGAAAGTAATCGGCCTGACTATGAAACGGACGCATTCGGAGATCGATCTGAGTTAACTCTGGGAACGAATGGCTGCGAAGATCGCTGACAATCCTTTCTACGGCAGGCTCGCCATTTACGTCGTCCTGCGAACAACTCGGCAAGGATAAAGATTGACCCAAGCAGAGTGGGAGCGTGACAAACAGCACGCTTCCCAAGATCCAGTGAATCCTCATTCAGGATACCCCTGCGCTTGGCGGCTATATTGGCGAGTCGCGCGGATTAATTCAGACACGCTAGTTGGCTGAACACCACTGGCTCGATTGAGGTCTCCAATCTCGAACGCGATGCGCCACTGTAGGAACAATACTCGGTACGCCTTCCACAGTCCGAGCTTCGGGTCGTAGATGTGGGTGGCCTCGGAGGTAACACCATTGAGTTCCACAATTTTGAGGTTAAGGCCGCGCGTGAAATCTTCTTTTGAGGGAACACGGATATCGAAGCGTCCGAAAAAGAATCCTGGGAACATTTGTGCGATGCGGTCGATGACTTGTTCGAGGGCTGGCGTAATGGCATCGCTTCCATCGAGGAAAATTGCGCCGCGGCAGTGTGTGCCGATCTCGACGAGTTGTAGACGTTCTCCCGCTGGCGGTACCTGTTTTATCCGCTCAAAATTCTTGTGCAAGTAAAAATCAGACATACAGACAGCGCGGTCATCCGCGAGGATTAGATGTTCCACAGTGTGCTTGCCATCGCCGGCCAGAACAGGCATCCGTTTCTCGGTGACGGAAAACACGTGGCCTCGCTCTTCGTCCGGACGGCGGTAGTAGAAGACCCCGAACTCCTTGCCCGGAATGTATTCCTGGAGAATGGTGGGAAAAGAGGAGTGCGAAAGGTAGTCTCGCAGTTGCTCGGAGGAGCGTATGATGGCGACTCCCGCTCCGCGTTGTCCGGCATCCGGCTTCAGGACGATCGGAAACTGGAGCACGTTCTGGTCAAGGAACTCTTCCGCCTGCGCGATGCGGCGCTCCGGTTCTCCTGTGGGCAGCAGTGTGTAGCGCGGCAGCCATTCGTGCGCGTCTTTCAGGTGTTGCAGAATTTCGGACTTCGACTCGCCGACGAACCCGCTCGCGGGAATAGCGGGGTTTGCGGCCGTAAAGAGCGTCCAACTCCGAAACCGAATTCCCAAGTAGGCGATGTAGACAATCACCGGTGGATAGAACACTAAGGGCGGCCAGAACTCCCATCGCACCAGGCGTTTCCAGCGGCGAACGAGACCCCGACGGCCACTGTAGGTAGCGAGTGTCGTAATCAACCGCGTTACCAGGAACAGAAGCGCTCCGCCTAACAGGAGCTTAATCGATAGCGGCTGGCGAGCTAGGAATCTGCTACGCAGGAACGGCAGTCCGAGTCCAGCGGAAAGCCCAACGATCAGCGGCGTCCACACCGCCGCTGCCAGCAAGAAGTATGCGACAAAGTTTCTTGCGGACGTATGCAGAACTCCGGCCGCAACGTACGTTGGAAGGCGGGTTCCGGGGATGAAGCGCGAAGCGAAGATCGTTGCGGCGCCGTTGCGCGACAGCCATGCCGAGGCGTCATCTAGCGATCCAGGACGAATCAACCAGCGCAACGGCGCCCGGGCCATCGCCGGACGTCCAATCCAGCGGCCAATCAGAAATAGCAGCATATCCCCAACGAAAATGCCGAGAAAGCATGCCAGCACCGCCAGCGGAAGGCTCATGTGACCCTCGGCGACGAGCACACCCGCGGTGATGCAGGCTAGGTCTTCACTCAGAAATGTCGCCAGCGCGAGCGAGATTAACATCACGGCTATGGTGACGAATCCCGGTCTTGGCGAATGGGAGGTGTCCATGGGCTGGCTGGCAAGTGCAACCCGAGCAGGTGCGGCTGTAGCTCGGGTGAAGGCATGGTTGGCTTCAACTCGGTTCAAGAAATCCGTGAGAAAAGGCACTAGGGGCCGTGGATCCTGGAACACCATGAAATGGTTGCTCGGCAGAATATCAAGTTCACTTTGCGGCACCAGCCGATTAGCTTCGATTGCGGCTTCCAACGGTACCAGCGGATCGTCGCGGCCGTGCAGGATCAGCATTGGTCCACGATAGGATTGCAGAATGCCGCGCAGCGGGCGTTGATCGGAGTCATAGAAATTACGGGCGTATGCCACTCCCATGTCGACACGATTCAGCTCACCGAAACGAGGGAGGCCAACTTTTAGCAGCCAAAGCCCCGCGAGTTGGACGCCATGCACCGCGTGGTTGAGGTGGTAGTCGCCCAAGAGTTCCATCTCTTGAACATTGATCGCCGACAGCATGGTAACCGAAGCTACCCGGTCGGGGGCCGTGCGCGCCATGTTCAAGACGACCCCGCCGCCCATGCTGAAACCGACCAAATGCACGCGCCGCAGTCCCAATCGGTCCAGCAACTCCCAGACGTAGGCTGCGTGCGCCCGGAAGGAATAGTCCGGTAAATCGCTGCTCGAACTGCCAAACCCCGGGAGGTCAGGCGCAATCAGACGCCGTGGCCCTCGCAGTTGCTGCATGAGTTTTTCCAAAACTTCGCTATTCCCCGGACTTCCGTGAATCAGGACGACAGGAATACGGTCCGAGGCGTCTTCGGCCGGGATGTCCCGTAAGGCGATCCTCGCTTCCCCAGGCACAGTCGAGTCTCCGTCGATAGCAGGCACTATAACTGTGCGCAAGTTGTCGGGAATCGGGGTCGGAGATTTCTGGAGTTGCCAGCGTTGATAGTACGAAGCGGACAACGCAACAAGATAGACGGTCGCTAAAATTCTTAGAGCCCAGCGCGCCACCCACTGTTTTCGCGGGGAAGTGCCTTTCACATTTGGACCTAACGACGCTGCCTGGGCACGAGACTGGGGAAACATTCAGCCGCCATTCTATCTTGCTCCCTTAGAAAAGCTGGAGAGCAGACGGCTTTGCGGCCGCCGGTAAAGCTGGCACCGCTACTCGCCCCATTGCAGCTGAGTGACCTTGTTTCATTGTGCAAGGGCTGCCGATGAAATGTTCGATTGCGATTCTTGAAGAGCTACAACAAATCTCGGTATAGCTGAGTGTCTGGAGGTCGTTGCGATGGACGCACACACTGAATGCTCCAGAGCCGTCAGCATGTGATGCGTGGAGCCTTTGGAGCCATGCGGAGGAACCAGCGTCGGGCTCATTCCAAGAGGCGCTACAGGTTGCGCCACGCAACTGCAGAGCTTGTTCGTCCGACAGACCGGAAGAAAACCAGTGTCGCGATTCCCATGGGTGAGCCGCAAGACTTAGACTCTTAGAATTCCAGCGCCATTCCTGGACTGCTTGCTCGGAAGGAAATACTCCCATCAAGCGAAATGGGAGTATGCGCTCCAAGTCAAGAACGCTCAGCGCAGCAAGCAACTCGGCCATTGATCGTGAACCCGCGAGGGTTGGAATCAGTTGCCCGCGGCTCTGCGGTTGGCGGGAGGCGGCGAAAGACGGAGTTGGGACATTCCAGTTGAGCAAAGCCATCGCAATACCATGTTCATTGGCTGCGATCCAGGTTCCACCGGTTCCGTCTCCGGGATACAGCGCTCGTGTGCCGTTGAATTCATGGATCTCGGGATTCGCTCCCGCACCGCGCGCAATCTTCTCGTCGCGATTCATGGCTAGGAGGTAGCCATCGTCTTGCGCGACAAGCGTCAAAGTACACATAGGATCAACGTGCTTCTTGCATGTGCATATGCTTCAACGTGGACGGGGCAATGCCGAACTCATAAGGCAACTTCACAGCCAGCTGTGCGCACAGGGGCTTAAGAATTGCGTAGTGGTGGGTGGCGTGCCCAACACAAAACGCGACTTCACGAGCCAAAGTAGAACGCACTTCTTCCGGCCCGTCTTCGCCATAGCCAACGCTGTAGGTTACAGTGCATTCGCGCTGCAATACGCCAACCGGCAGATTGCGAAAAGTGTCAATCAGATTGCTCGTCGCTAAGAATGCTGCATCGAGCGAATTTTCCAGTTCGGAGTTGCGCAGCCGGTGATCGTAGTCGATCCGGCCAGTTTGAATGCCTTCGATCAGGCATTGGAAGTGCTCCAGCACATGGCGGTAGTGCATGCCAATCGATGCCCCGCAACCTTTCGTGTCCTTCCAGGTGTAGACCTCCGGATCGACCGCGCCGAGCAAGGCGCGGCCTTGCAGCAGCACATCCTCGACAGCCAATATTAATGAAGGCTGCCCCATATCAGAGCCGCCCCCCGATAATCGGAAGCTGCCCCTTGTGCAGGTAGAACGTTACCGCACAGGCGACAAACACTGTGACCGCTAGGGCAAACAGCAGCCCTTTGTCCCCTTGGACCTCGATGCCCAGCAGTGTGAGGTGGCTAACGATCGCGCCCGCCATCACGCCGAGCGCCAGAATCGCGCCCGCCCAAACAAAGCGCGGAGTCAAAAGGAGTACGGCAGCGATCAACTCCACTACCCCCGACCCGATACGACCCCAAGGCTCAGCACCCACTTTAGTAAAGATGTAGACGGATTCCGGGGCCGCGGTAAACTTAAAAAACAGCGTTTGCAGCAGTATGATGGCTGCCACGATGCGGCAGACCCAACTCAGTATCTGCAGCGCGCCTGTCATCGATACTGGTGTGGTTGTCATCGTTCGTCCATTCAAAGTTTGCCCATTCAAAGTTTGACCGTTCATACTTTCACTCGCTCACTTACCATACTTATCGACGAGTCCGGGCCAGTTCTGATCTGCTTTTTTGAGCGTGCCCTGCTGATCTTTGTTGAATTCGCCCTTGATATCCAAGTCGTATTGCATGAGCAGCCGGTCGTTCACGATCTGCCATGCCTCAATCTTAATGGGTGCAGTCTTTCCGCGGCTCGCGCCGTACGCGCAATACCCACCGAACTGCGGTTCAAACTTCGCTGGCTCCTTGTCGAAAGCCGTTTTGTCATCCGCGGAGGCAAACAAATACTTCGCGCCATTGTATTCCGAATGAAACTGCTGGACACCTTTTACCGGTTTATGTTTGGTGAAGAATGCCACCGGGTCATACCCTTGGATGGCTATGCCGCTGGAATCAAGGTTAAGCAACTGCTTGCCGGCCGCGAAACTGGAAACCGCGCTCAGGACTATAAGTGCCAAGAATGCTCTTTTCATGGTTTACCTTCCTTACGATCCTGTGATTCTGGGGCTCCTCGGAAGTTTCACGGCCCGTGGACTATTCTTGGGAAAGCCGTCACTTCTCGCGGGTGCGGACATCGGATATCTTGGAGGGGGAATTGGTATGGCGGACGTTCGCTCGGCAGACGCAACCCCGATTTCAACGCCGTTGTCTCCCATGTCCCCCGGCGGGGAAATTGCAGGTTCGGCGGGAATCGACCTTGAGCAAGGAGCGTATCGCGTCCGGCAAGCTGTAGGCGAACACGACTTGCGTGCTGCCTTCCGCCTACGCTTTTCCGTTTTTAACTTAGAACTCAAAGAAGGCCTGGAAAGCGCTAGCCAGACAGGGCTTGATATTGACGAGTTCGACCCGGTGTGCGACCACCTAATCGTGGAACGTGTCGGTACAGATCAGGTCGTTGGCACATACCGCTTGCAATCGGGTCTGATGGCTAAGGCCAACCTCGGTTACTACGGTGAACGGGAATTCAGTTTTGAGCCTTACGAAGAAATTCGCGGCCAACTCGTTGAACTCGGCCGGGCCTGTATTCATCGCGATCACCGCTCCACCGACGTCCTGTACCTGTTGTGGCGAGGCATCTCACAATATGTGTTGCGCTGTGGGGCGCGCTATCTCGTGGGATGCTCTTCGCTCACGTCCCAGGACCCGACGCATGGGGTTGCGGTCTACGAAGCTTTACGCGAATACCGCACAGTACCCGCATTGCGCACGGAACCTCAATTAGCGTTCGTCCTGCCGGCAGTATCGGATGTCCACTCCAGTACACATGTTCCCAAGTTGCTTCGCACTTACTTAGCAATCGGCGCGAAGATTTGCGGCCCTCCGGCCATTGACCGCGAGTTCAAGACGATCGATTTCCTTACGTTGCTGGATCTGGAGAACCTGCACCCGAAAATTCGCGCTCGTTTTTTCCCGAGGTACTAGATCTGTTCCTCTTAGTTTCAGTTGCTGCGGGCATGGCGCAGGGTCTTCGGGTCGATTTGGAGGAAACGCAAATCGCCGCGTTGCAACAACTCTGCGCGGAGCGTGATCGGCTCAGCAATGAAGTCACGTAACGAATCGGGTGCCAATGCGCTGCCGTCAGGACCAACAAGGACAAATTGCTCGCGACCGTCGGGTGTATCACCGCTGGTGGTGATGAAAATCGGTGGAATACCCCCGCTCAAACAACGGGCCGCGCAATCGCGGTGTACTTTCCCGCTGCCGGGATTCATTACGCCCAAGTGACACTTGCTGTCCACGATCTCGCCGCTCACTGTCACGGGCCCGAGATCGCGGATTGCTTCTGAGACGACGGCGGAGTCGGGTACGAGTTCAATCGATCCGGGCGCAACTTCCACCATCGATCGACTGTCGCGATAGATCAATTGACCCTGGAGACGAACTTGGAGGCCGTCAAATTTTGCGACTAGGCTTTCCGCGCCATGTTTCCCTGGCGCGACCAGCAGGTACTGCAAATCCGCATCGGACTGGGCGGACTTGCCCGGGCGACTCACCCACAGGGTGGGATACGGTTGCGCTAAGACCACACCTTCAAAACTTCGTAGCCTGCCATATTCAAAGGTTGATTTTGCAAACGGATGTTGTGCGGAAACCAGCACCAATGCTGCCAGTGCGACCAAGAGCCCAATCCCGAGAATCACTCTCCGAAGAAAACCGGCGAGCGCAGTGGGTGCCTTTGGCAAATAGCCTATGTAGAAATCGCTCATTTCTCTCGCTCCACCCCGCCCGGAATTCGGACTGGCTCCACGTAGGTTCCCGGAGCGTTAGGCTGCGGATGAACGAAGACGCTACCGTTCACGACCTTGACGCGGAAGGTTGGGACTTTTTCCTTGAAGGGCGCTGGCGACGCGCCGGTTTCCGGCTGATATTGGTAGCCATGCCATGGGCAAGTGACGCAGCCGTCGATGATGCGTCCTTCTCCCAGGGGGCCATTCTGGTGTTGGCACACGTTGGAAATCGCTGAGACCTTGCCGTCATAGCGAAACACTGCAACTCGTTCCCCGGAGAGCGGAACGATGGTCGCACATTTTTCAGAGATGCGGTCTACTTTGCAAACTTCGACAAAGCCGTCCCCGGCCGCCTGCTGTCTGGCTTGGTCGATCCGCCGCTCACGCCCCGCCGCCACCAGATGAAGAGAAACGACTGTGCCCGCACCCATGATTAGAGCTGCGGCAAGAATAGGACTTGTTTCCGATTGCAGTGCGCCCAAAGTTACGTGCGCTACCAGCAGTCCGTAGGCCACGTACACAAGCATATGAAGACTTTTCCACACGGGCGCCGACAGATTCCGCAGCCAGAAATCGTGACTTGTTGCCGCCATAAAGAAGAGAATGACCAGCGCACAAAATCCAAGTGACTGAAACGGAAAATCAGCAATACTGCCGTAGCGGGTATTGCTGATGAAAAGACTGACCAAGGGATTCACGTTTCCTAGAGCGTGAAACTGGAACAGTGCGAAGCTTCCGTGTGCAAGCCCCATTAGAAACGTGGTTACACCTAAGTGACGGCGGTTGTAGAGCAACGGAAGAAAGCGCCTGTCCAGTCGAGCCAGTGGCCCAATGCACAAAACGACATGAAGCAACAGCAAAGCCGCAGTCCCGAAGGCGCGTATCAGCAGAGTTTCCGCCGTCGCGTTGGGGTTACGCCAGACCCCCGCACCCACAAACAGGCCAAGATACACGGCGAGCAACGAGACAAGTACGATGTCGTAGATTTTCTTCTGGCGGTTCCAGCCGATGGCGCCATATTGCACGCTCATGGCAATTTCCCCGGACGCCCGAAGGGAGCCTCAGGAGTAGGGGCCCTCGTTACACGCGCGCGCCGACCACGGAGTCCAGCGAAGAGAATCACCGATAGCACTATGGCCAGGACAACAAATGCCCGGCGATGAACACGTCTGAGCGGTTCAATCATAGAGTGCTCGCACGTCGGTGTGGGTTCGTTTCCCTTGGCGGTTCCGTGATGCCTCGCACCCAACGTTTCAGAAGTAGCGGCCAGAACGCAGCAACGCCCGGCAAAATCAGCAAGCGAAATCCTATGCCCGCTCCCTCGGCTTCCGAATCCAAGCGTTCCACGCCGAACCACACGAAAACCACGGCAAACGCCAGTCCGACCCCGGCGTATGCGATCAACGCGTATACCAACGCTGTTACCAGAGTCTCAAACATCGCTGCCATACACTGGAATGACCGCTCCATTCACGTCTTTGCCCCCGTCTCCAGCCAGCCAAGTGATCATACCCGCAATCGTTGCTGGCTGAACCCACTTGCTAACATCCGCATTCGGCATCGGCTTACGGTTCGCAGGAGTATCGATTGTTCCCGGCAAAATTACGTTGGCGGTCATTCCCACATCCTTAGTATTCGAGAGCCACAGTTCGAATCAGCGAAACCATGGCGGCTTTGGAGGCGCCATAGGCGCCAACACTTGCGCCCGGTTCCAGCGCCGCGCGGCTGCCAATGGCGATAATACGCCCCGTGTCCGGTCTGCCGCAGGAGCGGAACCGTAGCTCGCAGAATGTGAAACACGCAATTCAGATTGAGGTCGAACATGCGCTGGAAGGTCACGTCGTCGGTCTCAGCGATCGATTGGCCACCAGCGAAACCGCCGACAGTGTGCGCCAACATATCAAGCTTTCCGCAACGCGTCACAATCTGATCCACCAGGGCTTTGGCGCCCTCACGAGTCGAAATCTCCGCCGGCAGAGCTATGAAGTTTGGGTTGTTGAAACTAGACCGTAGTATTTTCCGGGATGTGCCAATAACAGTTGCGCCGGCATCGAGAAACGCCTGCGTCACATAGGTTCCTAGGCCAAAGCACCAATCCAACCGCGGAGGTAAATAATTCGGGGTCCTGGTGAGTGTTGGGGTTTGGCCGCTTCGATCTGCGCTGCAAGCCATTTCCACCGGGGACGCTGTGGGGACTAACAGAGGAGCAAAATGCGCCGAACTGGGGCACGGTGCTCTTAGGTGGAAGCGCAAGCAAGGCTCGTCTACCCAATAGTTTAGGCAAATTCCTGCAAAAGCAAAGAACCAAACTCACAGTACTTCGTCTGACGCACGCAGACTTTCTGAATTAAAGTTGCACACAGCCCAAGCACAAGAGCGCGACGGATGCGCCAAGCAGCCAAGGCCGCAGGGGTTGCACCCAAGCACTCATGCTTGCCAGTCCCGCGGCGCCGAGGAATCCCAGCGGCACGCAGCAAGCAAGGGTTGAAAGGGCGGCAACAATGGCTGCGGCAGGCGCTCCCTTTTCCAACACTTTCATACGCTTCGCTCGTGGCTCTTTGCTGTAGAAATTGCGCGTTGTAATGTTTCTTCTGAGGGCAGACCGCTACCACCCGAGTACAACCTGCAAGCAAGTCCGAAGGATTGCTGTCCATTTGGTTCTGCGTCCTGGCCATTGATGCGTACTGTGGGAGAACCGGGAAAGTGTAGAGAGCGTGCCGTTGCCTCATCCGATACAAGGATTTCCCGAATGGGTACATCCACTGCTTCAAACTGCAGAGCCTTCCTAAGCCTGAGAATGGCGGGCTGATGATTGGGGCAGCCAGGCATGTAAAGAACTTCTATCAGCATGGAACTTCTCTTTTCTCCTCGTTCGAACCGATTAGAATCGGACATCGCCGGGGCGTGTGTCTTTGCCTGTGCTTCAACTCACGATTGCACTTGTGCAGGTCTAACGCCAACTCATGCTCAAGGCGTTCAAGGTCTTGGATTTTCGCGTGCACCTTTTTGAGCTTGGCACTCAGCAAGTCCCTCACTTCAAGGCAGGCGCCTAGATGGTGTTCCCACAGTTCCAAGAGTTGTCTGATTTCGGTCAAAGAGAAACCCAAGCCTTGCATTTGCCTGATAAAGTCCAGCCGAGCCACGTCATCCTTGGTGTAAAGACGGAACCGGCCTGCTGTGCGCGGAGCCTTGGGCAGCAGAGCGCGGCGCTCATAGAAACGAATGGCATCCACGGTGAGTGCCGTTAGCCTCGCCACCTCTCCGATCTGCATGTTGCTTGTGGCGCGATCCGAAACTTGTGGCATGTTGAAAGGATACACTCTAGAGTCTGGTCCAGAGTCAAGGGCTTTCAGTGAGATGAGCGTGGTTATAGTGATGGCACAATGCTGTTCGATGTCTTCAGTGCCACAGATTTCGAAACAAGACACCTTCCGGCGTATCCGACAGATTCAAACTGTCACATCGTTTGGATGACCGTGGAGGCATCGGTATCCCTGGCTGCCGCATGGATGGCCCGCAGCCCGGCCCTACTTGCTTTTGGCGGTGACAGTACTATCGAACTCTTCTCAGCGATAGTTGTGTTGTGGCGGTTCCCTGCACATGCCGACCAAGAACAATCTGAAGAACACGCTGCCCGGATCGCGGCAGCGCTCTTGTTCATCCTTGCGGCTTATGTGGCCGTGGTTTCAGTACT
>Ga0137409_10006200_pt1 | contig 12423 bp, 9 predicted proteins | sample CZODoug1_16funga_FD_122059 | JGI IMG/M metagenome (GOLD analysis project Ga0137409, IMG submission 122059) | Vadose zone soil fungal communities from Angelo Coast Range Reserve, California, USA - CZODoug1_16fungal (Hybrid Assembly) | ecosystem: Environmental > Terrestrial > Soil > Vadose zone...
GAATCTGCGCCGTGCCCTGCAGCGCCGCCTTCTCGGCCTTCCAGACTTCCTCGAGATCTGCGTATTCCTTCTCCAGGCTCGCCAGCGTCCCCTCGAGTGTCGCCAGGCGCTTGCGCGAGGCCTCGTCCTTCTCCTTTTTCAGCGCCTCCTGCTCGATCTTGAGCTGGATGATGCGCCGCTCGAGCTTGTCGAGCGCTTCGGGCTTGGAGTCGATCTCCATGCGGATGCGCGCCGCCGCCTCGTCGATGAGGTCGATCGCCTTGTCGGGAAGCTGGCGGTCGGCGATGTAACGATGCGAGAGCGTCGCCGCGGCGACGATCGCCGGGTCGGTGATCTCGACCTTGTGGTGCACCTCGTAGCGCTCCTGCAGCCCGCGCAGGATGGCGATCGTGTCCTCGACCGAGGGCTCATCCACCAGCACCTTCTGGAAGCGCCGCTCGAGGGCGGCGTCCTTTTCAATGTATTTGCGGTACTCATCGAGCGTCGTGGCGCCGACGCAATGCAACTCGCCGCGGGCGAGGGCCGGCTTGAGCATGTTGCCCGCGTCCATGGAGCCTTCGGCCTTGCCCGCGCCCACCATGGTGTGCAGCTCGTCGATGAACAGGATCACCTGTCCTTCCTGCTTGGCCAGATCGTGCAGCACGGCCTTGAGGCGCTCCTCGAACTCGCCGCGGAACTTCGCTCCGGCGATCAGCGAGCCCATGTCGAGGGCCAGAATGCGCTTGCTCTTCAGGCCCTCCGGCACCTCGCCGTTGACGATGCGTTGCGCCAGGCCCTCGACGATCGCTGTCTTGCCGACGCCCGGCTCGCCAATCAGCACCGGATTGTTCTTGGTGCGCCGCTGCAGCACCTGGATAGTGCGGCGGATCTCATCGTCGCGGCCGATCACCGGGTCGAGCTTGCCGGAAGCTGCGCGCGCGGTGAGATCGATGGTGTACTTCTCGAGCGCCTGGCGGCTTTCCTCGGCGTTGGCATCGGATACCTTCTCGCCACCGCGCACTTCCTCGATGGCCTTCTCGACGGCCCCGCGCACCACGCCCGCCTCCTTGAACAGGCGCGCGAGCGCCCGATCCTCGAACGCCGCCAGCACGAACAACTCGCTCGATATGAACTGGTCACCGCGCTGCTGCGCCAGCTTGTCGGTGACGTTGAGCACGCGGTTCAGGTCGTTGGAGACGTGTATGTCCCCGGGCGTGCCTTCGACCTTCGGCAGCCCTTCCAGCAGCGCCAGCAGTCCCGCGCGCAGCTTGTTGACGTCCGCGCCGGCCTTCAGCAGCAGCGGACGCACCGAGCCGCCGGCGCCGTCCAGCAGCGCCAGCATCACGTGCGCGGGCTCGAGGAACTGGTGATCGCGGCCCAGCGCGAGCGACTGCGCGTCGGCGAGCGCCTGCTGAAAGCGGCTGGTAAGTTTATCCATGCGCATGGCAACACCCGGGAGGTGGAGGCCTCGTTTTGTGGGGACAAACCGCAGTCCGTTCAAGAGGCTGCGGCGTGTGCTCGCTCCGCGGTGCCAGCCTCGCGCTTAGACTAGCGGTGAGTCAACCGCCCGGCCAGCGCGATGACCGCAATGCCGAGGCTGATGAGGAGCACCTGGGCCGCGCTGGTGCGCGGATCGGAGCGGCGGTGCAGGCCGGGGATGAGCCCGGCGACCGCGATGTAGAGAAACCCGGCGGCGGCGAAAGCCAGCGCGAAAGGCAGGATGCCGTTCGCCTGGCGCAGGCCAAAGTACGCCGCAACCGCCCCGATCACCGAGGCGATCCCGGTGGCGAGATTCAGCAGCACCGCACGCCGGCGCGACAGCCCGGCGTGCACCAGGAGGGCGAAATCCCCGACACGGTGCGGGATCTCGTGCGCCGCCACGGCAAAGGTCGTGACCAGGCCCAGCGACATGTCGCTCAGGAAAGCCGCCGCAATCAGCACGCCATCGAGCGCGTTGTGGATGCTGTCACCCACCAGCACCAGCACCCCGGAGGCGTGGTCGCGGCCGTGATCGTGACCGTGATGAGCGTCGGTTTGCTGCGGCGCGCCCTGCTCCTCGTCCTGCGCGTGAGCGTGCCACCACAGCACCAGTTTCTCGATGACGAAGAAGACTCCCAGCCCCACTACCAGCACCAGCCCGATGCCGTGCGCTCCGGAAGGACCGGCGCCTTCCATCGCCTCCGGCAGCAGCCCCAGGAGCGCCGCTCCCAGCAGCGCCCCGGTGGCGAAACTGACGAAATGCGGCAGGATGCGCGCGCTGCGCTCCTCCGGCACCCACAGGAATGCGACCGCAACCGCCGCGCTGGCGATGCCGCCGAACGCGGCGAACAGGATGATCCACAGCAGCAGCACGACTCAGGGTTCTTTTGCTTTCGGCGTGTCAACTCATCGTAACACGCACGCTCGGGGCGGATACGCGACAACTCACGCCAGCCAGATCAGCGCCGCCATGCGCCCGCACCGTCCGGCGCGACGGTAGGAGAAGAAGCGCAGCGGATCCGAGTACGTGCACCAGCCGCCGCCGAACACCGCGGTGACCCCGGCGGCGCTGAGGCGGCGCCGGACGAGCGCGTTGAGATCGCATTGCCAGCGGCCGCGAGTATTGACGGTGAACGCGGCTGCCGCAGCGGCGTCGTGCGCCAGGAAGGCGGCGCGCACCTCGCCGCCCACCTCGAAGTGTGCCGCACCGATCGCAGGGCCCAGCCAGGCGATGAGCCCGGCCGGCGCGACGGCGAGCCTCGCCAGCGTCGCCTCCAACACCCCCGCGGCCAGCCCACGCCAGCCGGCGTGCGCCGCCGCCACCGCGCAACCGTCGCGTGCGGCAAACAGCACCGGCATGCAGTCCGCCACCTGGATGGCGCACACGCTTGCGGCGCGCCGGGCGATGGCGGCATCCGCCGTCAGGTGCGGGGCCCCCCCGCGCGCCGCATCGAGATCGGCCACCTCGATGCCGTGCACCTGCTCGAGCCACAGCGGCTCGGCTGGCAAGCGCAGCTGCGCCCGCACGCGCCGCCGGTTCTCCGTCACCGCCGCGTCGGCATCCCCCACGTGTGCGCCGACGTTCAGCGAGTCGAACGGCGCTGCGCTCACGCCTCCCATGCGCAGAGTGAATGCGGCACGCACGGCTGGCGGCGCCGGCCAGTCCGGCGCGATGACCTCAAAGGCCGCGCCGCCTGGAGGCGCGCTCACGAGCTATCCGCCTCGAGCGCCCCGAGCAGGCTCTGCAGGTCTTCGGGTAACGGCGCTTCCCATGCGAGCTCGCGGCCGCTCACGGGATGCGTCAGCTTCAGACGCGCGGCGTGCAGCGCCTGGCGCGGGAATGCATGAAGCTCGCCGGCCAGCGCCGGCGTGCAGCCTGCGGGAACCCGGCGGCGCCCGGCATACAGCGGATCGCCCACGACGGGGAAGCCAATGTGAGCCAGGTGCACCCGGATCTGGTGGGTGCGGCCGGTTTCGAGCTCGACGCGCACCAGCGTGTGCGCCCGAAAGCGCTTCACGACGCGATAACGGGTGACCGCGGGGCGGCCGTCCGCGCGCACCGCCATGCGCGTGCGCTGGGTGCGGTGCCGGCCGATGGGCTCTTCGACCGTACCCCCCGCGGTCATCACACCGGTGCACACCGCCAGATACTCGCGCCCGATCTTGCGCGCCGCCATCGCGGCGCTGAGGGCGGCGTGCGCTTCGGGCGTGCGCGCCACCACCAGGAGCCCGCTCGTGTCCTTGTCGAGCCGGTGCACCAGGCCCGCGCGGGGCAGCAAAGCGAGTTTCGGATCGAGCGCCAGGAGCGCGTTCTGCAGGGTATGGCGGGCGTTGCCCGCCCCGGGATGCACCACCAGTCCCGGCGGCTTGTTGATGACCAGCAGCGTGCGATCCTGGAAGGCGACGGTGAGCGGAATCGCCTCGGCGGCGGCCACGGTTTGGGCCGCCAGCTGCGCCTCGATGCGCACCTGCTCCCCGCCCAGTACCTTGTCCTTGGCGCGCAGTGGCCGGCCGTCGACCTGCACCGCTCCGGACTCGATCCAGGCCTTCAGGCGTGCGCGCGAATACTGCGGCAGCGCGCGGGCGAGTGCCCGATCGAAGCGCAGCCCGGCAGCCTGCGCGGGCAGGCGCAGCGCATGCGAACGGAACTCCGCCGGCGCCTGCGCGGTCGGAAGTCCCGGATTCGCTATACTCGGCGCACTCAAGCGGCGCGAAGCCAAAGAAAGGCCCCTTCCAGATGTTCTTGCCCGGTCCGGTACGCGGCAGCGTGGTCGCCTTGTGTATCGTTCTGCTCGCCGTCGCCGGCTGCCGCACGCACCGCGAGCGCGATGAGAAGAAGGCGAGCCCCGACGTGCTCTACAAGCGCGCCCGGCACAGTCTCAATTCGAACGACTTCAACGCCGCCATCAAGATCTATGAGCAGCTGACGGCGCGCTTTCCGTTCACCGACGAAGCGCGCCAGTCGCGGCTCGATCTCATCTATGCATATTACCGCGCCGGGGAACGCGAGTCCGCGACCGATGCCGCCGAGACCTTCATCCGCGAAAATCCCACGCATCCGCGCGTCGACTACGCCTGGTACGTCAAGGGGCTGGTGGAGTTTGAGCGCACGCCGAACGTGATCGAGCATCTGTTCCGCGCCGACCTCACGCAGCGCCCGCCCAGCACGGCACGCAAGGCGTTCGCCGCTTTCAAGACCGTGGTCGAGCAGTACCCGAAGAGCGAGTACGCGCACGACTCCCTGCAGCGCATGATCTATCTGCGCAACCGCCTTGCGAGCTACGAGGTGCACGTCGCGCGCTACTACTTCAAGCGCGGCGCGTACGTCGCCGCCGCCCAGCGCTCCAAGGGGGTGATTGAGCAGTACGACGGGGCGCCCGCGGTGCGGGAAGCGCTGCAGATCATGATCGAATCCTACGATCGCCTGAACCTGCAGCCGCTCGCCGCGCAGACCCGCCAGGTGTACGAGGCCAACTACGCGGGCGAGGTGGCGCAGTCGCAGGCCGAAATCAAGAAGTCCTGGTGGAAGATCTGGTAACGGCGCGCGGCCGCACGCTCTAGCGCCGGTAGCCGCTGGTGATCGGGTAGCGCCAGTCGCGCCCGAAGGCGCGGCGGCTGACGCGCACGCCCGGCGGCGCCTGGCGGCGCTTGTATTCGTTGCGTTTCACCAGATCGAGCACCTTGGCGGTGGTGGCGCGGTCGAAGCCGCGCGCTTCGATCTCATCCACCGACAGGTCCTCTTCGATGAACGCCTCGAGAATCGGGTCGAGCACCTCGTACGGTGGCAGCGAGTCGGAGTCCTTCTGCCCGGGCCGCAGCTCCGCAGACGGCGCACGCTCGATCACCCGCTGCGGAATCACGCGACCCTGTGTGTTGCGGTAGTTCGCCAGGCGGTACACCAGCAGCTTGCTGCAGTCCTTGATCGGCGCGAAGCCGCCGGCCATATCGCCGTACAGGGTCGCGTAGCCCACCGCCATCTCGCTCTTGTTGCCGGTGGTGAGCAGCATGCGCCCGGTCTTGTTCGAGAGCCCCATGAGCAGCAGCATGCGGCAGCGGGACTGGATGTTCTCCTCGGTGGCGTCCTGCGGCCGACCGGCGAACTCGCCCTTGAGGGTCGCGAGCGTGCTTTCGAACATGCCCTCGATGGACAACACGCTGTAGTGCACGCCCAGGATCTCGGCCTGCTCCTTGGCATCGGCGAGGCTCATGGCGGAGGTATAGCGCGAGGGCATCATCACCGCCTGCACACAGTCCCGGCCGAGGGCATCCACCGCGATCGCAAGGGTCAGGGCGGAATCGATGCCGCCCGAGAGACCCACCACCACCCCGGGGAAGCCATGCTTCCTCACATAGTCACGCACCCCGAGCACCAGCGCGCCGTAGATGCTGGCTTCGTCGGAGAGCTCGGGCGCAACGTCGCCCGCCTGCGGCGCCACCTCGCCGCGCCCGTCGCGCACGAATTCCGTGACATAGGTGCCCTCTTCGAACGGCGGCGCCCGCATCAGCACCTGTCCCCGCGCATCCATGAAGAAGGAGTTGCCGTCGAACACCAGCTCGTCCTGTCCGCCCACGAGATTCACGTAAGCGAGCGGTAATCCGACGTCGCGGGCGCGCTCGCGCGCCATGTCCTCGCGCTCGCGCTGCTTGTGGATCTCGTAAGGCGAGGCGTTGATGACGAGCAGCAGCTGCGCGCCGTCGGCGCGCGCCAGCTGCGCGGCTTCGGGCCGCCAGATGTCCTCGCACACCAGCAGTCCCACTCTGAAGCCGCGACAGTCCGCGACCGTGGGTTGCGTGCCCGCCTGGAAGTAGCGCTTTTCGTCGAACACCTTGTAGTTGGGCAGCTCCGCCTTGCGGTGGATGGCGGCGATCTCCCCGTGCACGATGAGGGCGGCGGAGTTGTAGATGCCGCCGAGCGTGTACTCCGGGAATCCCACCATCACCGCGGCGTCCGTCAGCTCACGCCGTACGCGTGCCAGCCCCTCCTCGATCTGCCGGCGAAAGCCGCGGTGAAACAGCAGATCCTCGGGCGGGTAGCCGGACAGCGTGAGCTCGGGAAACAGCACCAGGTCCGCGCCGAGGGTAAGGTGCGCGTGCCGCGTAGCCGCGATGACCCGTGCGGCGTTGCCCTGCACATCCCCGACCAGGAGATTGAGTTGCGCCAGCGCGATCCGCACAGAGTCACTCATGTGCCACCGGCCGTCAGCGCCGCCTGCCCCGCGTGGGGCCTTGCGGCGTGCGCGCTGCCTTGCGAGCCGGGAAGCGGCGCGCAGCTGCGGGGCGCGATTTCGGCCCCGCCACGGCCCGTCTGGCTGGCCTCGCGGCCTTGAGCGCCCTCGCGCCGGCGCTCGCCGGGCGCGTTGCCGGCGCACGTGCCGGGGCGCCGCGCCTGGCGCGCGAGCGCCGCTGACGCAGCAGCTCATTCATGGCCGTACCCAGCTCGGCGGGCGACTTCACCGTACGAACGCCGGCCGCCTCGAATGCCGCGTACTTGTCCGCCGCGGTGCCCTTGCCGCCCGCGACGATGGCCCCGGCGTGCCCCATGCGCTTGCCCGCGGGAGCGGTGACGCCGGCGACATAGGCGACCACGGGCTTCGCGACGAACCTGCGGATGTAATGCGCGGCGGCTTCCTCGTCGCTGCCACCGATTTCACCCACGAGAATAATGCCCTCGGTGCGCGGATCGCGCTGAAAGAGCTCCAGCACATCGACGAAGTTCATGCCGCGCACCGGGTCACCGCCGATGCCGACGCAGGTGCTCTGGCCGAGCCCGATGTGGGTGGTCTGGAATACGGCCTCGTAGGTGAGCGTGCCCGAGCGCGACACGATGCCGACGCTGCCCTTCTTGTGAATGAAGCCCGGCATGATGCCGATCTTGCATTCCTCCGGCGTGATGACGCCCGGGCAGTTGGGGCCGACGAGGCGCGTAGCGGAGCCGGCCAGCACCGCCCTCACGCGCACCATGTCATTCACCGGGACGCCTTCGGTGATGCACACCGCCAGCTCGATGCCCGCATCGACGGCCTCCAGAATCGAATCCGCCGCCCCGGCCGCCGGCACGTAGATCATGCTGGCCGTGGCGCCGGTCGCGCGCACCGCCTCCCGCACCGTATCGAATACCGGCAGTCCCAGGTGCTGCTGTCCGCCGCGGCCCGGAGTCACGCCGCCCACGAGCTTGGTGCCGTAGGCCAGCGCTGCTTCCGAGTGAAAGGTGCCCTGCTTGCCGGTAAATCCCTGGCAGATCACCCGGGTGTTGCGGTTGACCAGAATGCTCATGCTCTGCCCTTTGCAGCCAGCGCCACGACCTTGCGCGCGGCATCGGTCAGATCCGCGGCCGCGGTGATCGTGAGCCCGCTGCCGGCGAGCTTCGCACGAGCCAGTTGCGCGTTGGTGCCCTCGAGCCGCACCACCACCGGCACCTTGACGCCCACCTTCTTCACGGCGTTGATCACGCCATCGGCGATGGTGTCGCAGCGCACGATGCCGCCGAAGATGTTCACCAGCACCGCGCGCACCCGGGAGTTGGACAGGATCAGCTCGAACGCCGCGGTCACGCGCTCACTGGTCGCGCCGCCGCCGACGTCCAGGAAGTTCGCCGGCCGGCCGTGGTGCAGCTTGATCAGGTCCATGGTCGCCATCGCCAGTCCCGCGCCGTTCACCATGCAGGCGATGTCCCCGTCGAGGGACACGTAGTTGAGGTCGTGCTCGCTGGCGCGCCGCTCCATCGGGTCTTCCTGGCTCGCATCGCGCAGCCGCGCAAGCTCGTCCTGGCGAAACAGCGCATTGGCGTCCACGTTGATCTTCGCATCGAGGGCCACAAGCGAGCCGGTCGGGGTGACGATCAGCGGGTTCACCTCGACCAGGCTCAGGTCCTTGTCGACGTAGAGCCGGTACAGCGCCTGGGTGAGGGACTGGAACTGCGTGATCTCTCCGCCACTCAAGCCCAGCCCGAAGGCGAGCTCGCGCGCCTGGTACGCCTGCAGGCCCGCCGCCGGATGAATGTTGGCCGTGAGGATCTTCTCGGGGGTCTTGTGCGCCACCTCCTCGATATCCATGCCGCCGGCGGCGGAGGCGATGAGCGCGATGCGTCCGCGCTCGCGATTGAGCGTGAGCGAGAGGTAGATCTCGCGCGCGATGTCCGACCCGGACTCGACGTACACGCGCTCGACGGGTAAACCCTCGGGCCCGGTCTGCGCCGTGACCAGACGCTTGCCGAGCATGCCGGCGGCGGCGGCGCGGACCGCCTCCACGTCCCGCGCCAGCTTCACGCCTCCCGCCTTGCCGCGGCCGCCGGCGTGAACCTGGGCTTTGACCACCCACACGGCGCCGCCCAGCGCGCGCGCGGCCGCCGCCGCTTCCTCTGCGCTCGCTGCGACCTTGCCCGCCGGGACCGGGATTCCGTAGCTGCGGAACACGTCCTTCGCCTGGTATTCGTGCAGGTTCATGGTCGCTGCCGGTGACGCGTAAGGCGCGCATTCTCCTCGAAAACGCCCGCTGCTGCGATACGGGTCGCGTTCGAGGAGCAGGCGAAGATGCTAGAGTCGCCTCAAGTTTTCACGCCCGCCAGCCATCTTGCCCCGAACGCCGGCCAGCGCCGCCGCCCCATCCGTCACTCCGAGCGATCTCGCCTGGCGCGTGATCGGCCTCCTGAGCCTGTATCGCGTGCTGGTGCCGCTCATGCTGCTGGCGATGCAGGCGCTCGCGGGTCCGGCCTGGGGCCTGGTGGCGGAGCGACCGAAGCTGTTCGTCGCCGCCTGCATTGCCTATGTCACCGCCGCGGTGCTGCTGATCATCGCGCGGCGGCTCAGGTGGTCGAGCCTGCGCATCGTGGCGCTCGTCAACGCCAGCGTGGATGTCGTGGCCCTCGGACTGATCCTGTACGCCAGCGGCGGAGTCGCGAGCGGCCTGGGGATCCTGCTGGTGCTGCCGGTCCTGGCACTCACCGTGCTGGCCGATCGGCGCGACGCCCTGCTGATCGCCGCCGTCGCGGCGCTTGCCGTGCTCGTGCAGCAGGTGTTCACCGGCTTTTCCGGTACGACCCCGACGACCGACTACACCACGGCCGGACTCCTGGGCGTGTTCGTGTTCGTCGTCGCGCTCGCCACCTGGCCGGTGGCCAACCGCCTGCGCGAGAGCGAAGCGCTGGTGCGCCGCCAGGAAATCGACCTCGCCAACCTGGCGCAGCTCTCGCAGTACATCGTGCAGCACCTGCGCGAGAGCATCCTGGTGATCGACGCCCAGGACCGTATCCGGCTGATCAATGAGTCGGCCGCCGAGATGCTCGGCGATCAGAACGCCTACCCCGACGCCCTGATCGGCGAGGCCTGCCCCCGACTCCTCTTTTTACTGGAGTCCTGGCGCCAGGGCGGCGGTGTGAGCGCGACACTGCCGGCCGTGGACCCGACGTTCGTCGCCGCCGACGGTGCGCGCGTGATCCGGCCGCACTTCGCGCCCCTGGGTTCCGGCAACCCGGGGCCGCTGCTGATCTTCCTGGAGGACACCAGCCTCCTCGGCGAGAAGGTGCAGCAATCCAAGCTCGCAGCCCTGGGACGCCTGAGCGCCAGCATCGCCCACGAGATCCGCAACCCCGTAGGAGCCATGAGCCACGCCGGACAGTTGCTGGCGGAATCGCCTCAACTGGCCGAGGAAGACCGGCGGCTGACCCAGATCATCCGCACCAACGCCGAGCGGGTGAGCGGCATCATCGACAATGTGCAGCGGCTCGCCCGGCGGGAGCGGGCGCGCCTGGAGCGCCTGTCGCTGCCCGCCTGGACCGAGGAGTTCCACGCGGAATTCTGCGAGACCATGCAGTGGCCGCGCGCCCGGCTCACGGTAGGGGGGGCCGACTCCGACGTCGAGGTGCGCGTCGATCCCGACCAGCTGCGGCAAATTCTGTGGAACCTGTGTGATAACGCGCTCAAGCATGCCGCGCAGGACGACCCCGGCGGCAGCGTCGAGATACGATATGGCCGCATGGTCCCGAACGCCCGCCCGTTCCTGGAAGTCGCCGACCGCGGGCCGGGCGTCGCGCCCGAGCACGTCGAGCGCATTTTCGAGCCGTTCTACAGTGGCGGCCGCGGCACGGGCCTCGGGCTGTTCCTCGCCCGCGAGCTGGCGCAGACCAATGGAGCGACGCTGCTCTACGAGCCGCGCGCGGGCGGCGGCAGTGTTTTCAGACTGGTCTTCACGGACCCGCGCCGGTGGGAGATCTGATGAACGAGGCGGCGCCGAGCGGTCGCAGTGTGTCCGATCAGCCCGTGGTGCTGGTCGTGGACGATGAGCCGGATCTGCTGGAGCTCGTGAGCCTGACCTTGAGCCGCATGAATCTCACGACGCGCACCGCGTCCGACCTCAACGGCGCACGGCGCCTCCTCAAGGCGGAGCGCTTCGACCTGTGTCTCACCGACATGCGCCTGCCGGACGGCGACGGGCTGGATCTGGTCGCCTGGATCCAGGAAAACCGCGCCGCCGTGCCGGTCGCAGTCATCACCGCCCATGGCAATATCGAGTCCGCGGTGCGCGCCTTGAAGCTCGGCGCCTTCGATTTTGTTTCCAAACCCCTCGACCTGGGCGTGTTGCGCAAGCTGGTGGGCAGCGCGATCAAGCTGCGCGCCGGAGCCGGCGAGCGCACGGCCGCAACCTTGCAGAGTGCGCGCCTGCTCGGAAGCTCCGCCGTCATGGAGCAGCTGCGGGACATGATCGCGCGGGTCGCCCGCAGCCAGGCTCCGGTGCACATCTACGGGGAGTCGGGCACCGGCAAGGAGCTGGTCGCACGCATGATCCACGAGTGTGGCGCCCGTCACGAGGGTCCGTTCGTGGCGGTGAACTGCGGCGCCATTCCGACCGAGCTCATGGAGAGCGAGCTGTTCGGCCACAAGCGTGGCAGCTTCACCGGTGCGGTGGTGGACAAGACCGGGCTCATCCAGAGCGCCGAAGGCGGCACGCTGTTTCTCGACGAGGTGGCGGATCTGCCGCTGCACATGCAGGTAAAGCTGCTGCGCGTCGTGCAGGAGAAGACCCTGCGCCCGGTCGGCGCAGCCCGCGAAGAGACCGTCGATGTGCGCATCCTGTCGGCGACGCACAAGAACCTCGCCGATCTGGTCGCCCTGGGGCTGTTCCGGGAAGACCTGTTCTACCGCATCAATGTAATCGAGCTGCGCGTGGCGGCGCTGCGCGAACGCAGCGGCGACATCGCCGAGATTGCCGAGGCCATCCTCCTGCGCCTGGCGCGCCGCACGAACTCAGCCCCGCCCGAGCTGTCCGAGGACGCGGTGCAGGCCCTTCAGACCTACCCCTTCCCCGGCAACGTGCGCGAGCTCGAGAACGTACTGGAACGGGCACTGACGCTCAGCACCGGAGGCGTGATCACGGCTGAGCACATCCGCCTGCGCAGCAACGCGGCGCGTCCCTCCACGCCCGAGGCGCCGGCGCCGGCGCCGGCGGGCGCTGCCGGCGGCAACACCGCGCTGGGAAGCCAGCTGGAGAGCATCGAGCGCGACGCCATTATCAAGGCACTCGAAAAGACCCGTTACAACAAGACGGCGGCGGCGAAGCTTTTGGGAATGAGCTTTCGGGCCCTGCGCTACCGGATCAAGAAGCTCGGAATCGAATAGCCCTACGACTGGATGGAGCCACGGCTCGGGTGACGTTTTGGGTCACTTTCTGACAGCACATCCGGCGGGTGACGTCAGTGTGCGACAGAAGTTATGTCAAGTCTGGACGACGGGTCGATAAGCAGTTCTGCTTAAACATCAATCAGTTAAGCGCGCCCCGACGTCCTGGCACGCACCTTGCTTTGCTTCCCCCAGGCGCCTTTACTGCGCCGCTGATTTCGTACCTTAAATCTTCAGGAGTTTCTGCAATGAAGTCTTTTCAAAAGGGTTTTACCCTCATCGAGTTGATGATCGTCGTTGCGATCATCGGCATTCTGGCCGCGATCGCGATCCCGGCCTATCAGGACTACACGGT
>Ga0137409_10006201_pt1 | contig 12422 bp, 10 predicted proteins | sample CZODoug1_16funga_FD_122059 | JGI IMG/M metagenome (GOLD analysis project Ga0137409, IMG submission 122059) | Vadose zone soil fungal communities from Angelo Coast Range Reserve, California, USA - CZODoug1_16fungal (Hybrid Assembly) | ecosystem: Environmental > Terrestrial > Soil > Vadose zone...
GGACGGCCCATGAGGCCGAGTCCGATGAGTCCGATTTTTTGGGGAGCGGCGGCGGATTCCAAAGAAAGCCTCCTCGAGAGCGGCGGGCGCGAAGCGCGCCGGTGTTTGCTCAAAACGAGGAAACGATTGTAGCGGAATTGCGGAGAGGAAGCAGCGCGGCGGGGATTTGGTAGCAGGTCGCTTCTGGAATAGCCCGTGATCCACGCGGAATGGCCAAGGTAACCATGCACGACTTCTCCGATTTCCCGGCCTCTCAGGTACAGGCAACGAGGTCTTAACCAACATTACGGCCCTTCCCGGGAGAAATCGGTGGTTCTTAAGATTCTGTAAGGGGATTCATTGCTTTCTCAGCCCTGCGTCCCAGTTGATGACGACGGTGATGGGAGACGCCACCTTGTGGGGCGTGGAAGTGACCATGACAAAGCGCCGGCCGTCAGGACTGACATCGTAACTGGGAAGAAAGGACTCCGCTTGCGTCTGAAAGAGAGTACGAGCCACATCTATTGCCAACTCCGAACCATTTTGGGTCACTTTCGCTGCCATCATCTCGTTATTGGCACTCAAATAGAAAATCTCCTTGCCATCGCGACGCCATACCGGCATTGTCCCTCCTGCAGCGGAGACCAGGAGTTTGCCGCCTGATCCACGGAGAGGTCTTACGTAGACCTCGTGTTTCCCTGAGTCATCGGACTCATACAAGACCCACTTTCCGTCGGGCGAAAGACGGCCGCCAAATTCGTCGAATTCCGTTTGAAGATAAGGGAGCGGCTTTCGATCGCCGAAAAGAGGGAGCGTCCAGATGTCGAAATTGGTGGTGTCGTTCGAAATGGTCATAAAGATCAGAAACTTGTTGTCGGGCGACCAACTCTCGCAATACTTTGCAATTTCGGAGGCGAACACCAATTCCTCATTTCCGCCGCCATCAACAGCTTTTTCGTACAGATCGTAGTGCCCCTTTCGGTCAGAGCTGAAAATGATGTACTTCCCATCGGGAGACCAACACGGAACCTTGCGGACCCCGGGCCGGATGTCAGGCGCGACCTGACTCCGCGCGACACGTCGTATAGCCAGATGTCGGATTCGTAGAACATACTGCTCACCTGACGGTCGTAAACTTCGGCAGCGAGTTTCGTACCGTCCGGTGAGAGCCGAACGTTGAATTGGCGCACTGGGTCGCCTAACGTGCCGAGGCGATTTCCGCTGCGGTCAAACCACAACAGTTGTGGCATATTTCCAGCCGCACCTGTCCAGTACGCCAGGACGGCTCCGGTCTGCGACGCCGAGAAGAATTGCACCTGTTCAGCAACCGCAGACGCGTCGCCAGCAATCTCAAGGCGTTTCTCATCGAAAGGTTGCGCGATGAGGGTAGTTCCGAGGAGATAGAACAAGTATCCGTGCTGATATGCAGGGCTTGTCCCATCGCGCACTAATAATTTGCTGGTGTCCGAACCGACAGAGCTGACGTAAACAGCGCGTCCGGCACCTGCTTGGGATCCCTCGTACAAGTAATGTTTTCCATCGGGTAGAAAATGCGGTGAAAGCCGGCCGACAGTCACCGACTTCTCGCCCCTGGTTAGAGGGACAACCTCGCCGCCGGCCGCCGAAACCTGGTACAGCAATCGAGTTGCGCCCGATGCGAAGAGGATCACGCCATCGCTATTCCATGTACCACCGTACCCCGCAAAGGCACTCGCCACAAAAATAGGAGGACCGCCGGCTATATCAATCTTCTGGAGCGTCGAACGGTTCGCAAAGAAGCCAATCCAATGGCTGTCTGGAGACCAAAACGGAAAAAGTGCTCCCTCGGTGCCCGCAAGTGATCGCGCGGCCAGGGAATCGAATGAACGGAGCCACAGAACATCCTTGCCGCTGGAACCGGGAGCAACAAAAGCCAGATGATGTCCATCGGGTGAAACGGCTGCGTGCCCCTCAGCGTTGATATACGAGTTTTCCGGCGGATGAATCAGAAAGCGCACTGGCGCTGCACTCGCCGGAGCTCGCTGTCTCGAAATAATCAAAAGCACGAGAACGCTCAGAGACAGTATGGCAACCAGAGTCCAACTCAAGCGGTTATAGCTCCTACTACGAGGCGTGCCTGCTGAAAGCAGTCCGGTCTGCGAGCCCCCACCGGCAATCCACTTCAATTCGAGCAGCAGATCGCGGGCCGTCTGCCAGCGTTCTTCCGGGTCTTTCGCCAGACAAACTCGGATGGTGCGGTCCAGCGCCGGCGGCGTCAGAGGCTGCATCGTGCTGATCGGCTCCGGGTCTTTCTCCAGAATGGCCGACGCCACACTCAACTGGCTTTTGCCTGGGAAGGCCTGCCGCCCGGTCACCAACTCATACAGCACCGAGCCAAAAGAGAAAATATCGCTCCGCGCATCAACCTCCTTGCCCTCGACCTGCTCGGGCGACATGTATTGGAAAGTGCCCACGATCGTGCCCTGCTGCGTGACCGGAGTCGTTCGCATGGCCGCAGCCGTCAGCGTCTCTCCCGCTGCAAGTGGCGGCGCAGTTTTCGCTAACCCAAAATCGAGCAGCTTGGCGCCTGACCCCGTCAGAATGACATTGCCCGGCTTCAAATCCCGATGCACCACGCCGGTGCGGTGGGCTTTATCGAGGGCATCCGCGATCTGAGTTCCATACTTCAGCATCTGTTCGAGCGGCAGCGGCCCCTTTTCGAGTCTTTTCGCCAGCGTCTCGCCTTCGACGCACTCCATCACCAGGAACTGGATGCCGTCCTGATTTCCAATGTCGTGCAGCACGCAGATGTGCGGGTGATTCAGGCTGGAGATCGCTTTCGCTTCGCGTTCGAATCGCTGCCTTACAATTGGATTTTCGGAAAGATGCGGCGGAAGAATCTTGATGGCGACCGTGCGGTCCAGGCGCGTGTCGCGCGCGCGGTAGACTTCGCCCATGCCGCCCGCGCCGAGCGGGGCAAGGATCTCGTAAGGCCCGAGGCGAGTGCCGGAGGTCAAGGCCATTGAGGTTGGATTATACCTCTAGAAACACAGGCTCCCTCGACTACTTAGGCGCGATAGCGGTCGAAAACGGGGAACTTGTACACGTGGCAATTCGATTTCGCCGTTCATTGTTGCGCAGCAGATCTACTTGGCCGAGAAGTTAGCATTGTGGCCGGAAAGCAGCGCGGCGGGGCTTTGGTAGCTGGTCGCTTCCGAGTGGCTCGTAATACGGCCACTGAGCCGTCTGTTTCGCCCAAAGTCCACGAAAACAGCTGGATATTCTGGCCTGGCGCTCACCGTGCGCGCTATCGGTTGACGGAGGTACATCCGAAGCATACTGTATGCGTACTCTCCACTTGCCACCGATCAACCAAGCCTGCTGAAGGAAGCGCTTAGAGCATGGCATCCACTCCCGAATTAGCTACCATCCCGATTGGAACGCAAGCGATTCGGAAAGTACAAATCCGGATTCTTCCCTACCTTTTTGTCCTATACGTCATTTGCTACTTGGATCGCGTCAACGTCGGCATCGCCGCGCTCACCATGAACCAGGACCTGGCCATCACCAGTGAGCAGTTCGGTCTGCTGACAGGAATTTTCTTTATCGGATACTTCCTCTTTGAAGTTCCAAGCAATCTGCTGTTACACAAGATCGGCGCACGAATCTGGATCGCCCGCATTCTGATCAGCTGGGGGGTCATCGCCACGCTGACCGGGTTCGTGCAGAACGTTCACCAACTGTACTGGGCACGATTTCTGCTCGGTCTGGCCGAGGCGGGCTACGTTCCGGGAGTCTATTTGTACCTGACGTACTGGTTTCCCAAGCGGGAACAAGCGCGCGCGATAGCGCTGTTTCTGCTTGGGCTGCCGGTATCCAGTATCGTGGGATCGCCTCTGTCAGGCTACATCCTGGACCACGTCCACTGGCTGGGAATCGGGAGCTGGCGGTGGCTGCTGATTCTTGAAGGAATTCCGCCCATACTGTTTGGATTCGTCACTTACTTTGTCCTTCCAAGCCGGCCGCAGGAAGCTGGTTTTCTGACCACAGAGGAGAAGGAATGGATTCAGACGGAGTTGAAACGCGAAGAACAGGAAAGGTTGAGACATCGCCAATATTCCGTGCTCGAGACATTAACGAACGGCCGCGTTTGGCATCTGATTTTGCTTTATTCGGGACTGATGGTCGGCCGCTATACGATGAGTTTTTGGACACCTCAAATCATCAAGTCCCTATCGAGTGGATACTCCAATACTACCGTCGGACTGCTGGTCATGATCCCGAGCCTGATGTCCGCGGCAGCGATGGTTCTCATTTCACGCAGTTCCGATCGAAGACTGGAGCGGAAATTCCACGCGGCGTTGCCAGTACTCGCCGCAGTCTTGGCTCTCGCGCTCATGGGCACAACTCGTTCGCCTTTGTTTGCGGTGGCGCTCTTGTCCTTCGTGGAGATTGGTCTCTGCGGCTTTCTGGCTCCATTTTGGGCCATGCCCAGCGAGTTTCTTTCAGGCTCCGCCGTGGCGACCGGCTTCGCCTTGATCAATTCCGTTGGAAACCTCGGCGGCTTTGTTGGCCCTTTGGTGGTTGGGTTTATGAATCAAAGAACAGGCAGTATTTATAGCGGCTTGGCGTTCGTTAGTGTTTGCATGCTGGTGTCCTTCGCACTGCTCGTGTTTCTTCCGAGGGAAGCGCGCGCAACAGCGGATTAGCTGAGAGCGTTAGCGGAGCCCTTCCCTTAACGGCTCGCGGAACCAGGCTGACGAGGCGGAATTGCGGGGAGGAAGGAGCGAGTTTGGAGTCGTCAGGAGTAGCTGCCGGCGGCACGCCGCTCATAGGAGAGAGCTTCAAGAATCTTTTCCGTGGGCAAGAGGTTGTCCGCGGGAAGGGTGAGCTTAGGTTTGAGGCGGCGGAAGATTTCGTCGGCCATGCGAAAGCGGACGCCGGGTTCGAGGTCCAGGCGGCGATTGAGGAAGGAATCGATGAGGGCGCATTCCTCCGGTGAGAGGCGATCGGCACCCAGCGGAGAGAGCGCGGGACCAGTGGGAGCCTGCGCGGTATGCCAGGCAGGCTTGATATCGCTGAAAGAGGATTCGCGGACCACGAGCGAACCTGCCACCAAATCGCCAAGACGCTTGTTTTCCTTAGTGAGCATCGCGCTGGCGATACCCACGGCATAGAAGAAGGGGAGCCAGTCCACGATGCGCATCAGATTGCGGGCGATCGATTCCGCGGGCGTGAGAGGGCGGCCGGAGTCCTTGATTACGCGAATGCCGGCTTTGCGCTTGCCGGGAGTCTGACCGTTCCAGAAGATTTCGAAGAAGGCAAAATAACCGAAATAAAGAAGAAAGTAGAACAGGAAAAGAATCGCGACGCCCCACACAGCGAGTCTAGGATAAGCGGAGCCAACGAGGCCGATGACCATGCTTCCCCCGACGCCGACGACAAAACCGACCACCATTTGAATCAGAGTATCGACAGCAAGTGCCAGAAAGCGGCTGCCGACGCCGGCGACGGCGAAATCGAGCGCGGTCTGCTCCGGAGTTTCGATGGTAAGCTTGTCGGCGAAAGAGCCGAGGGGGCTCTGAGGGCCGGGCAGGTTCGAGGACATGATATCCATCCGGTGGCTGGAGAAGCGAAAACCGTACTGGGCACGGCTGGAAGAGCTAGTGCAACGATCAAGCCGCGGCGTCGCCGCACTCAGTCACAGTGAATTACAGGAACTAGGGCTATTATACCGTCAAACCGCCTCGGACCTCGCGGCAGTGCGCGAAGACGCCACCAGCCGCCAACTCGCCGCTTACCTCAATCAATTGCTCGGGCGGGGCCACAATCTAATCTACATGGGGCACAAGCCGAAGGTCAGCGCGATTGTGCAATTCTACGGGCAGACATATCCAAAAGTCTTTCGCGAAACGCTGCCGCAAACGCTGCTGGCCTTGGCGATTTTTGCGGTGACGGGACTTGCGGCCTGGATCATCACCGTTCACGATCCAGGGTTTGCGCATCGCTTGCTGGGCCCGCAAATGATGGAGACGATCGAACAGCGCAAAATGTGGACGGAATCTATCGTGGCCATCAAGCCGGTGGCGTCCTCCGGAATCATGACCAACAATCTTTCGGTGGCGTTCACGACGTTCGCATTGGGAATCACGGCGGGAATTGGAACGATCTGGATGATGGTCGTGAACGGGCTGCTCATCGGAGTGATCGGAGCAGCCACTTGGAAAGCCGGCATGGCGCTGCAACTTTGGAGTTTTGTGGCGCCGCACGGCGTGCTGGAGTTGCCGGCGATTTTCATAGCGGCAGGCGCCGGGCTGGAGATTGCGCGGGGGATGCTGTTCCCGGGTTTGCTGCCGCGAAGAGAATCGCTGGCGCAAGCGGGTGGACGCGGAGCGCGGCTGCTGCTCGGTACGATCCCGCTGCTGGTGATTGCGGGCGTGATTGAGGGATTTTATTCGCCGAGCCATTCGCCGGTGGCGTTGAAATTCCTCCTCGCCGGAGTCTTGTTTGCCGCTCTGCTGACCTACCTGTTCCTGATTGGGCGGCGCGAGGCGAAAGCGGCTACAGCAGATTCCGTTCCTTGATATCCAGATACTGATTCACCAGAGCAGACGCGAGCAGTCCGGGAGCGAGTTCGAAAGCGAACACGCCGCGCTGGCGAAGCCCGCGCAAAAGTAGATCGCGCCGCTGAGCGATCTCCAGAGCGGCAGCGTGGCGGTACATTTCCTGAGCCGTCTGCGGCGTCGTTTCAGCGAGGGCCGTCAAGTCCGGCTGATTGATGGCGCAGAACACAACCAGATGCCGCTGGGTCATCTGCATCGCGTGTTCGATGACTTCGGGCGTGGTGGGCGTTTCGGCAAAATCGGTGATCCAAACGACGAGGCTGCGGCGGCTTTGTTCCGTGAGCAGCACGCGCGCCGCGCGGGAGTGGTCCGCTTCGGAAGCTTCTCCGTGAACCTGAGCCAGGCAATCCACGATGGCGCGCAGGTGCGACGGGCCGCGCGCAGCGGCAACGTTGTACTGGATGGCGCGGCCATACGCGAGCAAACCGACGCGGTCGCCGCACTGCGTGGCCACCTGGGCCAGGGAAAGAGCGGCGTTGACGGCGTAATCCAGTTTCGAAAGACGGAACGCGCGGTGCTCTTCCTGAATCTCCGCGCGGAGCAGCCGGCCGGCGTCGAGGACTATCCAGACGGGCTGGCTGCGCTCGATTTCGAAAACGCGAGTCGTGAGCTGATGGCGGCGGGCAGTGGCGGTCCAGCAAATGTCGCGCAAGTCGTCGCCCTGGCGGTAATCGCGGAGGCTTTCAAATTCCCGCCCGTGGCCGCGCTGGCGGCGACGGCGTTTTTCCATTTCAACCTGGCGGCTGCGGATCAAGTAGAGCGCATGCTGGCGAGCCTGCTGCAGATCGGGAAGGACGCGCACGGTCTGCGAAATATCGGCGGCGGCCCAGCGCTGGGCAAACGCAAGTTTGGATTGATAGCGGATAAACAGGCGGCCCACGCCAACATCACCACGTTCCCGCGGAAGGATTTGATAGGAGGTCTGCGACTGCCCGCCGGGCCCCACGATGAGTTCGAGGGAAGGAGGAGCATCGCGAAACGAGACGGGCGTTTCGTCGATGAGAAAACAGCGAATCGCGGAGCCGCCGAAGTTTCGAAGGGAGAGCGCGACGTCGCACGGCGTTGCGAGGCAAGGCGCTTGTTCCCACAGGCGGCGCACTTCGATTTGCGAGGGCTTGGGCAAACGCCCGAGATCCGAAATGAAGGCCAGGATGGCGAGCAGGTCCCAGAGAAACATGGCGGCGATGAGCTGCGGCGACCACCACGCCGGAACGAGCCAGAGCAAACCCAATAACAACATCACGAAGAATCGCGGACCAAACGCGAAGGAAACGCGGCCGAGAGACCGAGCTCGCCCCGCAATGGGAGGCGGCACAAGCGGCCGCGGCGCGTTCATGGCAGCACCTTCATTTCGCGGCCTTCACTTTGGAACTTCCACGGAAGCGATGATCTGCGTAATGACCTGGTCGGAGGTGAGACCTTCCAGATCCGCTTCCGGCTTGAGCAAGAGCCGATGGCGAAGAACAGGGAGTGCGGCCGCTTTCACGTCGTCCGGCAAGAGATAGTCGCGGCCATCCATTCCGGCGAGCGCGCGCGCCACGAAGAAGAGACCGACCGCGGCGCGAGGACTGCCGCCGAGCGAAACCGAAGGCCAGTCCCGCGTGCGGCGCACCAGCGACACCACGTAGGAGTGGAGTGCGGGCTCGACGCGCACACTCTGGATTTCACGGCGCGCGGCGGGGAGCATGGCAGGATCGAGCGGCAGTATGGAAATCTCTTCAAGACGCCTTGGATCGAAGCCCCTCTCGTATTGCGTGAGGATTTGCATCTCCTCCTCGGAAGAAGGATAGGTGACGCGAATCTTGAGAAGGAACCGATCGAGCTGGGCCTCCGGAAGCGGATACGTACCTTCAAATTCGATGGGGTTCTGCGTGGCGAGGACGGTGAAGTTTTCTGACAAAGGATAGCGGACGCCGTCAATGGTTACCTGGCGCTCCTCCATGGCCTCGAGAAGGGCGGCCTGCGTGCGCGGCGAAGTGCGGTTGATTTCGTCCACCAGCAGCAAGTCCGTGAAGATGGGCCCGCGATGCAGCGAAAACGTGCTGTTGCCCAGGTTGAAGACGTTTGTACCGGTGACGTCGGCGGGCATGAGGTCGGCGGTACATTGCACGCGCTGAAATCCGAGACCACAGATGCGCGCCAGAGTTTTTACCGCCAGTGTCTTGGCGAGACCGGGAACCCCTTCGATGACCGCGTGGCCGCCAGAGACGAGAACGAGGAGGAGTTGATCGACGACTTCGCGCTGCCCGATGATCACTTTCGAAAGTTCACTGCGAACCTGCGTTGCGAGTGCGGAAAGGTGTTGCACGGCTAGTTTTTCTCCTTGCGAAGTGGCGTTCGAACGCTGAGCCTGGCGGAGTGCTGCTCCAGCTTCTGCACGAGATCCAAGGCCACGCGCGGCGAGAGTTTCGGCATGCGGCAGGAAGCCTCGGCGCGGCCGAGTAGATCGGCGAGCCCGGCATCCTTCCAGCCGAGGCGTTGCTCCGCGGATGTAGCCAACTCGGCAGTGGGCGTGTTCGAGGGAAAGCCGAGCTGCCTGGTGAGCAAAGAGCGGAGACGCAGATAGGACACGGAAACCGCTGAGGAAGCTGCTCCGGCACGTTCGTATAAACCGCCGAGGGTGTCGACGAACTCCAAGGGCGACAAGCGCGATCTTCCCGCGGGAACGTAGACGGGGCCGCTTCGCCGGCTGAAGGTGAGTATCACCGCAGCCGCCAGGATGCCCAATTGCAACGCTCCCCACGCGAGCGAGGTCTTGCCTACGTAACTCCAGAGCGAACTGCGTTGCCCGTGAAAATATTCATCCCAGAGAATGCGTAAGGGTTCGCTCTCGGACCAATTCGCAACGGAATTCAGAAAGAACGCGAGATTGTCATCGCGAGTAATTCCCGCATTCGTGAGCGGTGTGGAACCGGCCCACCAAAGGACTTGGCCATCGCCGATGTTCCAGCTAACAACGGCGGGAGAGTCTGCTTCGCCAAAAAGAAGCAATTCCGATTCGTTGAACTTGCCCCAATACGCTTCCGGCTGAATGGTGACGTGCTGTGCGCCATGTGCGAGATGGTTCGGGAAGGTGGGCGAGAAGGATTTCCACTGGGGATCGGGGGGGACAGACGAAACATCGGCACCCGGAAAGAATCCACGGATACTTGATCCCGTAAAGAGGACGTGTCCGCCGTCCTCGACAAAATCCGCAAGGGCTTGGCGCTCTTTCGCACTTGGAGTTTGCGTGGGTTCCGCAAGAATCAGCAAGACGTTGCCGGAGCCTGCGTCCAATTCGAGTGGAGAGTCTTCCCAGCGGCTGACGGGATAATGAAGCTGCGCGAGCAAGAGATAGGCAGCCTGGGCGCCACCCGATTGGGCCGAGTAGGTGGAAGGAACAGGTGAGGAGAACTGTTCCGCCGGCGGGGCAAGGATTACGCTGGCCGTCAGCATCAGGATCAGCAGAGATCCGCCGATCAGCAAGAGTTTGCGATCGGAAGCGGCTATTCCAACTGGCATCCAAGGGCCTCCAGTTGGCGGAGCGATTCGCGGAAATCCTCGGGACCGGCGCCGCGGTTGGCGTACCAGGTCCGCTCGAAACGCGAGGTCAGTGCCGCAAGGGGCTCGCGAGGGGAGGGGTGCGAGGGCAGTTCACCAGGAAGCGGGTCCGTGACTAGGCGAAGGTATTCGCGCGGAGTCTTGGTGCGATCTCTTGGGACCACGCCTACGTCTTCGAGCCGCACAATTCCGGCCCAGTACGCAGAATGCACCGCTTCGCGAAAATCGCCGCGATGGGCCGCTTCACGAGCAGCCCGGATCCATTCCTGCCACGTCCGGGAGGCATGGACGGATTGGCTCGGAGGCAAGGAATCCAGCCGGTCTCGGCTTGCGAAGAAGCGGAACATCCAGAGCGCGATAGCCCCCACGCCGGCAACAATGATGAACCAGAAGAGTATCGCTCCACCGATGGGATGGCGTCCGATGCCGCCGAACAGTCTCAGGAGCATTCGTGCCAACCAGGCGCCCATGCGCTGGCGGAACAGCTCCCAGGCGCTGGGCGGGCGGACGGCGGCAAATTCCGGCCGCGCCAGGATGCGCTGGAGTTCCGCTTGTGCTTCGCGCGAAGTGTGCCCCGGTGAAGCGGCGGATAGTTCGAGTTCGGTGGCCAGGCGGTCCACCCACACTTGCGCTTTGTCGCTCGAAAGCGCAGTGAGCTGATTGCGCAATGGCTGTGAGGAGATGGCGTAAGTATGTTCCGGAGTAGAAACCGTCCAGCTCCGCGGAAGAGAATCGCGAAGCGCCGCCATTTCGTTTACCGAAGGTTTTTCGTCAAGCACACCGCTCAGGCGATGAAGCTCTGCCGCGAAAGACGCCACGTCGTAGGTGGCAACGGCCGTGGGTGACTTTTCAATGGCCGGAGTCTGCGCCCGGCCGAATGTCACCGGAGATCCGGAAATGGACATCAGAAGCAGAGCACAGCGGAGACAACGATTCATCGGCACCTGTGTAGCAAGGCGTTTCGAGCGCCCGGCAAAATCAGGAGAGCATGCTCGGAACGCCTGCAGTTCCAGAAGATACCGCGCCGCCGGGGTTCATCATCAATTGCAAGTCGAAAGCTTCCTTGCGCACGCGCAGATCGTAATAATACACGGCGGTGGCAATGGTGAGAAACGGGCCCACGAGAACCGCAGCCAGAGAATTCCCGACCTGGCTCAATGTCAGCCAGAAACGCATCATCCCCGGATCTTTCGTGGCCAGGCCGGCGGCAAAGAGGAAGGGGAACATAAACAGCAGAATGGCCGCGTACAGGAGGATGAAATAAAGGAGAAAAATGACAAAGGCGCGGCCCGCGAATCCTTGAGTCAACCGGAAGCTGCGCTCCAGGGAGCTGCGTGGGCCGAGGTCTTCGAGCAACGCGGCAGGAACGCAGGTAATTAAACGACAGGCCACGTAGATGCCGGGGATGATCAAGAAGAGCGCGGCGCCCATCGTCGCGAGCCCATTGAGCATGATGACACCCAGGAGGCTTCCAAGCTGACCGCGCATGCGGCCAAGCGAAGCGCCAATAGTAGTAGTGCGCCCGAGATAAAGCTCAGAAACGGCAAAGACCGTGCCACCCTGAGCAAAGAGATAGGCGACGAAATAAATCACCAATCCAACGATAACCCCGACGATTCCAAACGCCATCAGCCCGCCGGAGGTAGCCGACTGCAATTGTTCCACGGGAGGGTTCGCAGGCGAGGCTGGCATCTTCGTCAGCAGCGTCTGGGTCAAATTCAGGGCGAGAATCAGGAGCTGAGGAATCGCGGTGATACCCAGAAACAAAAGGAAGTGCCGGCGATAGAGAGAGAACGTGCGATCGAGGATTTCACCAAGCGTCAGCGGACGCAGATCCAGACCGGCCATGCAAGCCTCCTGGGAGCGAGGGTAGCTACATTTAGGACGATGCACTTTACCAAAGATGAAGTGAAAACGCGAAGGCCATCCCAAGTAAGAAATGGCTCAATGAACCGGGCAGACTGCCAATCACGAAGACAACCTTGCCGCTGCGGGCCCGGCCAATTTGTTGAAAGGTCAGGCGGTCTTGGGGCGGTGGGAGAGCGGGAGGATGCCGGGGGCGCCACCAGCCGAGGCGGCCGCCGCAGCGCTGCGAGGCGCGTCCTCCGATTTAGAGGCAGTGGCAGGTTCAGGTGTGGAGGCTGGAGCCGCCGGAGCGGAGACCGTGTTGATGGTGGCGCCGGAATCGGGCTTTTCCTGGATGCGCACGAGGTATTGATAGGGGATTTCCCAGCGGAAATGCTTGTGCTGGCCGCGCTGCTCGAAATTCTGCTCGAGGAAGATGGAGCGGCCGGAATCGGC
>Ga0137409_10006202_pt1 | contig 12422 bp, 10 predicted proteins | sample CZODoug1_16funga_FD_122059 | JGI IMG/M metagenome (GOLD analysis project Ga0137409, IMG submission 122059) | Vadose zone soil fungal communities from Angelo Coast Range Reserve, California, USA - CZODoug1_16fungal (Hybrid Assembly) | ecosystem: Environmental > Terrestrial > Soil > Vadose zone...
TCGTTCCTGGGCGTGCCGGTCCTGCGCGCCGGCAACACGCTCGGCGTGCTGGTGGTGCAGAACCGGGCGCGGCGCACTTACTCCGAGGAAGAAGAAGAGGCGCTGCAGACCACCGCGATGGTGCTCGCCGAGATGATCGCCTCGGGCGAGCTATCCTCGATCGCGCGCCCCGGCACGCCTGAGCCCGCCGCCCGCCGCCCAGTCCACGTCTCAGGCACAGCCCTCAACGATGGCATCGCGCTCGGGCATGTGGTGCTGCACGAGCCGCGTGTGGTCATCACCAACTTCATCGCCGACGACGTGCCGAAGGAGATCAAGCGGCTGGAGGCTGCGATCGAGGCGATGCGCACCGGCCTCGACCTGCTGCTCGAGCGCGGCGAGGTCGCGGACGGCGGCGAGCACCGCGATGTGCTCGAAGCCTATCGCATGTTCGCCTATGACCGCGGCTGGGTGCATCGGCTCGAGGAAGCGGTGGCCACCGGCCTCACTGCCGAGGCCGCGGTCGAGCGCGTGCAGTCCGACACCCGCGCCCGCATGCTGCGCGCGACCGACCCCTATCTGCGCGAGCGCCTGCACGACCTCGACGAATTGTCGAACCGGCTGATGCATCAGCTGCTCGGCAAGGACTATACGCCGCCGCGCGACCGGCTGCCCGAGCACGCGATCATCGTGGCGCGCACGATGGGGCCGGCAGCGCTGCTCGAATACGACCGCAAGCGGCTGCGCGGCGTCGTGCTCGAGGAAGGCGGGGCGACCTCCCATGTGGCGATCGTGGCGCGCGCGCTCGGCATCGCAACCGTCGGCGAGATCGAGAACGCCACCGGCCTGGTGGATTCGGGCGACGCCATCATTGTCGATGGCTCGACCGGCGACGTGCATATGCGGCCCTCGCCCGACATGGAGGCTGCCTATATCGAACGCGTGCGGCTGCGCGCACGCCGCCAGCTGCAATATCTCGCGCTGCGCGAGAAGCCTTGCGCGACCAAGGACGGCGTGCCGGTCGCGCTCCACATCAATGCCGGGCTCGCGGTCGACCTGCCGCATATCGAGGAGACCGGCGCCGCCGGCATCGGCCTGTTTCGCACCGAGCTGCAATTCATGGTGGCGGCAAGCTTCCCGCGCACGGCCGAGCAGTTCGGGCTCTATCGCGCCGTGCTCGATGCCGCGGGCGAAAAGCCGGTGACGTTCCGAACGCTCGATATCGGCGGCGACAAGGTTCTCCCCTACATGCGCAATGTCGAGGAGGAAAACCCGGCGCTCGGCTGGCGCGCGATCAGACTCGGGCTCGATCGGCCGGGCCTGTTGCGCGCGCAGGTGCGCGCTCTGTTGCGCGCCGGCGGCGGACGCAATCTGCGCCTGATGTTTCCGATGGTCGCGACCGTCGAGGAGTTCGACGAAGCCAAGGCGCTGGTCGAGCGCGAGCTCACCCATCTGCGCCGTCACGGCCACAAGCTCCCCGAGCGCGTCGACGTCGGCACCATGGTGGAGGTGCCCTCGCTGCTCTACCAGCTCGACGAGCTGCTCGAGCGCGTCGATTTCCTCTCCGTCGGCTCGAACGATCTCGTGCAATTCTTCTATGCCGCTGACCGCAGCAACAAGCGCGTCGCCGACCGCTTCGATGTGCTCTCGACGCCGATCCTGCGGGCGCTGCGCGACATCACCCGCAAGGCCGCCGAGTACAACAAACCGGTGACGCTCTGCGGCGAGATGGCCTCGCAGCCGCTGTCCGCGCTTGCCCTCGTCGCGATCGGCTACCGCTCGCTGTCGCTCGCACCGACCGCGGTCGGGCCGGTGAAGGCCATGCTGCTCGAGCTCGATGCCGGCAAGGCGGCTGGCCTGCTCAATCCACTGCTCGACGGCCCAGCCGGCACAGGCTCGATTCGCGAGAAGCTCAAGGCGTTCGCGGCCGAGCAGGGATTGCAAGTGTAAGATCTAGGTCGTGAGCGGCTGGAAGCGTCCGGCCGGCGCGGCATCGAGCTCGGCCCAGTCGATCTCCTCCTCGAGGCGATGATAGGCTTCATCGCCGATGGTGCCTTCGCCGCGCAAGCGCTCGAGCGCCTTGCGCTGGTGTTTGATCGCGCGCAGCCGCAGCTCATCGTACTCGGTCGCGGCTTGTGGATTGTCCGGCTGCTCCGCCACAGTGCGGGCGGCAGCATATTGCTCCCGCACGGCTGCTGCTGCGGGCGACCGATCAGCCGCGAGGCTATCGAGCGCAGCCTGCATGACGGCGACGCGTGCACGCGACACCTCTTCCTCGATCGAGTTGTCGGGCTCGAAATGCAGCAGCCGCAGCAGCGGTTTCAAAGTCATGCCTTGCAGCACCAACGTGCCGAGCACCACGCAGAACGCCGTGAGCACGATCAAATCGCGACCTGGAAATCCAGGCGGCAGCGCGAACGCGGTGGCGAGCGTCACCAGGCCGCGCATACCGCACCACCCGACAAGCAGATCGCCGCGGATGCCATGCTTGCCCTGCCACTGTGCGCCGAACCAGCTGCTGACCAGCCGCACCGTAGCGCCGGCAGCAAGCACCCAGGCGAGACGGACCAGGATGACGATCGCGAGGACTACGACGCCCAGGATGAGCGCTTCCACGCGGCCGGCTTCGGAAAGCCGGTCCAGGATCGGTCTTGCCTGCAATCCCATGAGCACAAAGGCGAGCACGTTGAGCACAAACACCGCGGTCTCCCAGACCGAATAGGAGCTGACGCGGTTGCGCGGCGAGGCGGTGCGCGGTGCCGAGCGCGCGAGCGTGATCGCATAGACCACCATGGTGATGATGGCCGAAAGGCCGAGGCGATCTGCGAAGATCCAGACGCCGAATGTGCTGACGAACTGCAGGATCGTGGCCGTGGCAGCATCGTCGACCCGGGTCATGGCGAGGCGGAACAGCCGCGCCAGCACATAGCCCGCCACGATGCTGCCGATCGTCGAGAGCGCGAGGATCGGGACTGCGCTGCCGAGCACGAGCGCACCGGTCGCTGCGACGACAGCCATCCGATAGGCCAGTAGCGCGGTCGCGTCGTTGAGCAGGCTCTCGCCCTGCAGGACCGCCATGAGCCGGCGCGGCGGGCGGAACTGGCGGAGCACGGCCGCTGCCGCCGCGGCGTCGGGCGGGGCGACGATAGCACCGAGCGCGATGGCGGCCGCGAGCGGAAGACCGGCGAGTTTCCAACCGATCAGCGCCACCGCCGCGGTGGTCATCAGGACGGCCACGATCGCGAGCGACGTGAGCGGCAGCGCATTGCGCTTGAGCTCGCGCGGCGATGTGTCGAACGCCGCATCGAGCAGGACCGGCGCGACGAATAGCGCGAGCGCGAGGTCCGGATCGATCTCGATCTCAGGCGCGATCGGGAGGAAAGCAAGAACGGCACCGGCGAGCGCCAGCAGCGCCGGATACGGCACCTCGAGCCGCCGCGCGAGCGCAGCCAGCAACACGGCGGCGAGCAGCAGCACGAGGGTCCATTCGAACAGCAGCATGCCGCATCGTAGCCTGGATCGAGGCTTTTTTTGCTATTGCGGCGCAAGCTTCCGCATTGACATCCACTGCGATTTGGCCCGATTCCATAGCGCACCAACCCCGAACGAGCGCCATGCTGCCGGAACAGAAACTGGACGCCCTGATCGCCCGCCATCATACGGTGGAGGCCGAGCTTTCGACGCAAGTGTCGCCCGACACTTACGTCAAGCTTTCGCGCGAATTCGCCGAGCTCGGCCCGATCATCGAGACGATCCAGGCCTATCGTGGCGTTGCCGCCGAGATCGACGACCTCAACACACTGATCGCCGATCCCGCAACGGACGCCGAGATGCGCACCATGGCGAACGGCGAGAAGCCAGCGCTGGAGGAACGGCGGGTGGCGCTGGAGCAGCAGATCAAGCTTGCGCTCCTGCCCAAGGACGCCATGGATGAGCGCAATGTGATCGTCGAAATTCGTGCCGGCACCGGCGGCGACGAGGCATCGCTGTTTGCGGGCGATCTGTTCCGCATGTACGAACGCTTCGCCGCCAAGCAGGGCTGGAAGGTCGAGCTGGTCTCGGCGAGCGACGGCTCGATGGGCGGCTACAAGGAAGTGATTGCCGAGATTCGCGGCCGCGGCGCCTTCGCCAAGCTCAAATTCGAGTCGGGCGTGCATCGCGTGCAGCGCGTGCCCGACACCGAAGGCTCGGGCCGTATTCACACCTCGACCGCGACCGTCGCGGTGCTGCCCGAGGCCCAGGATGTCGACATCGCGATCAACGAGGCCGACCTCAAGATCGATACGCTGCGGGCGGGCGGCGCCGGCGGTCAGCACGTCAACAAGACCGAGTCGGCGGTGCGCGTGACGCATCTCCCCACCGGCATCGTGGTGATGATGCAGGAGGATCGCTCGCAGCATCGCAACCGTGCCAAAGCCATGGCGGTGCTGCGCGCGCGGCTTTACGATCATCAGCGCCAGAAGCAGGACGCTGCCCGCGCTGCGGAGCGGCGCGGCCAGGTCGGCTCGGGCGATCGCTCCGAGCGCATCCGCACCTACAATTTTCCACAGGGCCGCGTCAGCGACCATCGCATCAATCTCACACTCTACAAGCTGCCGCAGATCATCGAGGGCGAGGCGCTGGGCGAGATCATCGACGCGCTGGTGACGGAGCATCAGGCGGAGCTGCTGGCGGAAGCCGGCAGTGCCTGATCGCACGATGCACCGGGAGAGAAGGCTTGTCGGATTTTGAATTGACGACAGCCGAGACCATCGCGTCCGCGCGGCAGGCGCTGGCGCGCGCCTTCGCGGCGGCGGCGCTCGCAAGCCCGGAGCTCGACGCCCGCATTCTCGTTGGCCATGCGCTCGCTCTCGATGCCGCCGGCATCGTCAGTCAGGGAGCGCGCCAAGTGACGTCTTCCGAGCGCGCGGCCATCGCGGCGCTGGCGCAGCGGCGACTCGCGCACGAGCCGGTCGCGCGCATTCTCGGGGTCAAGGAATTCTGGGGGCTGCCATTGCGGCTCAATGAAGAGACATTGGTGCCACGTCCCGAAACCGAGACCGTGGTGGAGGCAGCGCTGGCGGCGCTGGGATCGCGGCGCCAGCACGCGCTGCGCATCGCCGATCTCGGCACCGGCTCGGGCGCGCTGCTCCTTGCTTTGCTCAGCGAATGTCCCAGAGCGCTCGGCATCGGCACCGACCTGAGCCAGGAGGCCATCGCCTGCGCACGCCGCAACGCCTGCGCACTTCAGCTACACGAGCGCGCCTTCTTTACGGTCTGCAACTATGGCGCGGCGCTTAAGGGCTCGTTCGATCTCGTGGTCTCCAATCCGCCCTATGTGCGCCGAAGCGAGATCGCAACCTTGCAGCCCGAGGTGCGCCTGTTCGACCCGGCACGCGCGCTCGATGGCGGGGACGACGGCCTTCATGGTTACCGCGCGATTACTACAGACGCGGGCCGGCTGCTCGCCCCCGGCGGTCTGATTGTTGTGGAGCTCGGCGCCGGGCAAGCGAACACGGTGGCAACGCTTCTTTCAGCAGCCGGGCTTGCGGTCGAGAGCCCATGTCCCGATCTATCTGGTGTGCCGCGCGCGCTCCTGGCGAGGCTGATGACGAGGCTCTTGGCAAGGGTCCGGTCATGAGTCTTACACAATTCAGACACGCAAAAAATCGCTTGGATTGCGGTCCAAGACCGATTAGGGTCCTTACAGGAATCGACCTGAGACGCTTGGCCGCGCCCGATTTGAGGCCCGCAGCAAAGCTCCGGAGTGCCACAGGCGCGAAGTTGTGAAACAAACAGCCGGATGAGCCGGCCGACAGTTTCCCGAATCGGGTTCGAAATGCTTCATCGGTTAGGCGCCGTCCGCGATCGATCATCGACGTGGCCGCGCATGACAAGAGGTGGGCTACGCCATATCTGATCAGCCAAGGGGCTGCTGCTTCGCGACAGGACATCGAGCTTGGCGGCGCTTTGCCGCAGGTTGACTGTGCGCCGATCTCACGAGAAACGCGGTTTGTTTGGCTGCGGCGCTGGCGTGAGATTGGAAAACGCATTGTGAAGGCGAAGGGCGTATTGTGAAGGCGAAGGGCGTGAAGGCGAAGGGCGTGAGGGCGGGCGGCATTCAGCCGTCGCAAGAAGAGGATCAGCGAACGGGCGAAACATGAGAAACGGTCAGAACAAACGCATGCGTGGCCGCAATCACGGCGGCGGTCATGGCCATAGCCACAGTGGTCACAATCACGGGCATGGCGGCCACCGCAAAAACCAAAATCCGATGTCGCGTGTTTACGAATCGAATGGACCCGACGTCAAAATTCGGGGTAACCCGGCCCACATTGCTGAGAAATACATTCAGCTCGCGCGCGACGCGCAGGCCTCGGGCGATCCGATTTCAGCGGAAAACTACTACCAGCACGCGGAGCACTACTACCGTCTGATCGCCGCGGCGCAGGAGCAATTCCGGCAGAGCAACCCGCACCTCCCGCGCGTCGAGAACGACGGCCCCAGTGGCCCGCGTGACGATGCATTTGACGAGGAAGAAGGCGATCAACAGCAGGTCGCAGGCGATTCGCCGTTCGGTATGCGCGAGCCGCAGCCTTACCTGCCGCCTGATGCGCAGCCGTTTCCCCAGCAGCAGAATCAACAGCCGCAACATCAGGTCCATGTCCAGCGCCCGAGCCAACAGGCCGCGCACGACGCTGGCGGCGACATCGATCGGCTGCCGTCATTTATTACTGGTGGTGCACAGCAGGCGCCGGCACCGCAGGCGCCGGCACCGCAGCAGGGGTTCAATCAGAACGGCCACGACAACAACCAAGCCGACCGCTTCCCGCTGCATCGGCGGCGGCGCCGCCATCGCGGCGCGCGCGATTTCCAGGGCGGGTCGCGCGGGGACGATCGCGAAGAGAGCCAGCCCGGCGAATAACGTATTCCAGCTAAAGGTCGACGATGCCCCGCGCCTGCGGGGCATCGGCATTTTTGGGCCCCGTTTCCTGATGCCGCAAACATCCTGGTCGGCAAATTGGCGTCGTTTCGCCGTGATCTGCCTTATCCACCCGGCGACGGCGCCAGCGCAGGTGCAAGCGAGGGCACCAGCCGGCTCTTCTCGCGCCGGCTCGGAATAGCGCGATAGACCTGCTTGGTCGCCTCCACGATATGCACGCCCGCGAAAGGCGCCGAGATGGTCGCTCCTGCCCGCTCCCAGGCAACCGCCGAGCGAATGAACCAGCCGCGTGCGACCGGCGGCATGTAAAGCGCTTCCGACCATCCGACTGGCGTGAACCAGGTGTCGCGCAGGAGCTGCGAGATCTGCGAGCGCGAATAGGGCCGGCCGTGACCGAAGGGTGTGGTATCCATGCGCGCCCACACCCCGCGGCGGTTGGGAACCACGGCCAGCACCCGGCCACCGGCCGCCAGCACGCGCCACACCTCACGCAGCAGCGCACCAGGATCATGCGCCATCTCGAGCGCATGCACGAGCAGGACGCGGTCGACCGCCGCATCTGGCAGCGGCAGATCAAGCTCGTCGACGAGCGCCGCCAGCGTCGGACGCGTCGTGGGCCACTTCAACACGCCTTGCGCCGCCGGCATGAAGGCGAGGCAGCGTTCCGCCTCCTCGCGGAACAATCCAAGGTAAGGGGTTGCATAGCCGATGCCCAAAACCCGCATGCCCCGCGTATCCGCAAGGCGCGCGCGAATGCCGCGCCCGATGAAGCGCCTCGCCGTCACGCCCAGGCGCTGGGCGTAGAAATTGCGCAAGTCGACAACGTCGTTTGACATGACGCCAAAATACCATGAAATCGGTTGTCAATCGGTGCCTCACAGAAACCGGAACGGAGTGATCACCATGCCCGCCCAATCCTGCCTGTTCCTCTGCCTCAAGGATAATTTTGGCGTCCTGGTGCACGATCCGGAAACCATGGCTACGGCTGCCATCGACGCTCCGGAGGCGGCTCCAGTCGAGGCCGCGCTCAAGCGCACCGGCTGGCAGCTCACCGACATCCTGGTGACCCATCACCATCACGATCACACGGGCGGTATCGAGGCGCTCAAGTCGCGCCATCGCTGCCGTGTGGTCGCACCCGCCGCCGAGGCGAGCGGCATTCCGGCGGTCGACGAGACCGTGCGTGAAGGCGATCGCGTGCAGGTCGGCTCGCTCGAAGCGCACGTGATTGAAACACCCGGCCACACCGCGGGCCACATCAGCTATTTCCTGCCCGCCGACAAGCTCGCGTTCGTGGGCGATACGCTGTTCTCGATCGGCTGCGGCCGAGTGATCGAAGGCAATCCCGAGATGATGTGGAACTCGCTCCTGAAGCTGCGCGCGCTGCCGGACGACACACGCATCTTCTGCGGCCACGAGTACACAATGGCGAACATCTCCTTTGCGAAGACGATCGAGCCCGGCAATGCTGTGCTGGCAGCGCGCGAACAGGAAGCGAACCGGCTGATCGCGGAGCACAAGCCGACCATTCCGACTTTCATGGGCGAGGAGAAGGCCGCGAATCCATTCCTGCGCGCCGATCTGCCCGAAGTTGCGCAGTCCCTCGGGCTCGCCGGCAAGCCGGCCTGGCAGGTGTTCGCCGAGATCCGCGAGCGCAAGAATCGCTTCTGATCCTGCGCCTACTTGTTGTGCGTGCCTTTGACGGTTTCGCCTTCAAGCTTGGTGAACGGCACGAATGGCACCGGCCGGCCATTGTAGATGTCGGAGCGTCTCACTCCGATCTGACCACCGGCGCCTTCGTCCTTGACCACTTTGAGAATGTGCTGCGCCCCCGGCGGCCCGACCGGAATCACCATGATGCCGCCGATCTTGAGTTGCTGCAGCAGCGGCGGAGGAATGTGATCGATCCCGCAGGTGACGATGATCTTGTCGAAAGGAGCAGCCTCCTCCCAGCCGTAATAGCCGTCGGCCTGCTTGGTGTTGATCGACTGATACTCGGTATAGCCATTCCGGATGAGCGCGTCATAGCGTCCGCGCGTGCGCTCTGAGAGCGGCTTGATGATCTCGATCGTCCACACCTTGTCGGTCAGGTTCGAGAGATAGGCTGACTGATAGCCTGAGCCGGTGCCGACCTCGAGCACCTTCTCGCCCATCTTGACCTCGATCGAGCTCGTCATCCGCCCGACCACGCGGGGGCCCGTAATGGTCACGCCGAAGCCGATGTCGTGATAGTTCACGTCATAAATGATGGAGCGGCTCTCGGGCTGGCAAAACTCCTCGCGCGGCGTCATCAGGAACGCCCGCTTGTCGCGCGCATCCCACACGTCGCGATTGCCGACCATGTTCTGAAAGCGCTCGAAGCGAGCACGCAGATATCTGGGATCCTCGCCCCGATTGTCCTGCATCCAGCGCATATAGGCGTTGATATTGTCCATCGGCGGGGCTGCTTCGAAGCTGTAGGGCTTCGGGACGCCCGCATCGGCCTCGAAGGACAGAACCGCGCCGGTGGCGGCCGCCGCCGATAGCGTGAGGAAGGTGCGTCGTTGCATGATGCGTTGTTGCATCGACCGTTGCATGGCCCCTCGTTGATCCATCGACAGCAAACAGATTCGACTGGCCTCTCAAATACGTGGCCCACCGGCAGGCGGGCCACGATCGATTCGCAACATTGTGGCAAGACGATCGGCCAATCAAGGCGCGTCAGGCCCGAAAAAGGCCCCGGCACAGGTCCGGGGCCAACCTGATCGCCTCGAAGCCGTCCTGGTCAGTACCGGCCGCCGCAGCCGCGGCGCTCGAGACATACGTAGAAGCGAGGCGTTCTCCAGCCCCAGCGATCAGCGCACTCCCGCCGCCAACGGCTGCAATAGCCATATTGGACAGGCTGCGCCAGCGAATCCTCGGTCGCGATCGGAGCCTTGCTGTGCGGCCCAACCGTGATCGCAGATGCGGGGCTCGCCGCCGCAGCAATCACAAACAACGCACCGGCCACCATTGCAGATTTGCAGACCATACTCTCCATCCTCCAGTTGGAATGCCCCCTTCCACGCCTGCAGGATATCCGGAGCTACCTGACTAAGCGATGAACACATTGCTCACGAAGCAGCCACACTTGTGCGCTCGCGATATTCGCCTGTCACTGTGTGACCAATGCAACACCGGCTGCGACCAGGACGGCGGCGACGCCTTTCAACACGAGCTCGCGTGTGGATAAGTCCTCGCGACCAACACGTGGAAATAGCAAGGCTAATACGATTCCGAGAGCGAAGATAAACAGCGTCGTGGTCGAGCCGATCGCCTGCACGATCGAGAGCGGTGCGGATACCAGCGCGTAGCGGTTGCCGAGGCCGCCGCCCAGGTTGATCAGCTCGTTCGAGCCGTTGATGGCAAGCAGCGCCATCGTGTTCGTGCGCAGGAGCCGCACGAACTGGCTGCGATAGTGTGCAATGCAGAGGAATCCGGCGCCGAACACGGCCTCGCCGGCGAACATCCAGAACGTCGTTGCCCAGAACTCGTCACGCACCGCGAAGATCTTGAAGATCAGGGTGGAGAGTGAAAGGACAAAGCCGCAGGCGAGCATCGGCAGCGCGAGCCCCCAGCGGAACCGCTCACGCCGCGGCCCGCTGCGCACCGAGACGAACAGAACGCCCGCGAGAATGAGCCCGCCGCCGAAAAGCTGCTGTGTGGTCAACGTCTCGCCCAGCACGAGGTAAGCCAGCGCATAGCCGAACAGGGGCGACGCCTGGAAGAACGGCGCCACCACCGAGGCCTCGTGATCCTGCAGCGCCCGCAGATAGAACAGGATCGCGCCCATGTAGAGAATGCCGGAGAGCCCCATCAGCGCGACGCTGCCCGCATCGCGCGTCAGGACGGATGGATCGAATGCCGCAATCACGGGCATCAACAAGAGCCCGATCAGCGCCGTGAAGACGACAAGCACCGCAACGTCGGTGTCCTTGAAGAAACGCTCGACCAGGTACTTGTCCAAATGTGTCGAGATGGCCCACAAGACCGGACCGGAGAATGCAAAGACGAGCCAGCTCATAAAGTCCTGTATGGAGTCCTATTTGCGTACGACTTGTCTGCGTACGGTCAGTCCTGCCCCACCTTTGGCCAGGGCACGCTCGCCGGATAAATTATTCTCCCATCATGGTCGCTGCAATGCGGGCCTTCTCTCGACCATCGATCTTTCGCCGCACGAGCAACACCCAACGGACCAGAACCATGCCGGCCCTTTCCGCCACTGATGTGATCAATCTGCTTGCGCTCAAGCCGCATCCGGAAGGCGGATACTTTCGCGAGTCGTTTCGCGACCAGCGCACCGTAGCAGGCGCCCGCGCGGCGTCCACGGCGATCTATTTTCTGCTGACGCGGGGCGAGCGCTCGCACTGGCATCGGGTCGATGCGGCCGAGATCTGGCACTACTACGCGGGGGCACCGCTGATGCTCGAGATTGCCGAGCACGTTGGGGCGCCGATCACGCGCGTCACGCTCGGGCCTGATCTCGCAGCAGGCGAACGACCGCAAGCGGTCGTGGGCGCTGCCGCCTGGCAAGCCGCCGCCAGCCTTGGCGATTGGACGCTCGTCGGCTGCACCGTCGCGCCGGGGTTCGAGTTTTCAGGCTTTGAGCTCGCCCCAAAGGGTTGGGCGCCTGATCAAGGCAGCCGCTCTTCCTGATCTCGCCCGCTGGTCGGCCCGTGGCTCAGTGCGGCCGCAAGCGAAGCAGCGCCGGCAGCATCACGATGCCGGCGGCGATCGCGATCGCAAAACCCAGGAGCTGGATCAGAACCTCGTCGCGCAATGGCTGATCGGAGCCGATGCCAAGCGCGAGCGCATAGCCCCCGAGCGTCGTGCCGGCGAGCGCCGACCATCTGATCCAGTCGCCGACCTCACGCGCCGCCTTGCGCAAGACCAGCGCCTGCAGCGCTCCTGCAGCGGCTCCCATGAAAGCACCGATCATCATGCCGCCCACTGCGATGCTCAGTATCGAGGGCGTCAGATTCTCGCGCGGAGCGGAATCCGTCTGCAGCTCGAGCGAGGCCACCACGATGCCAACACCCAATCCCATCAGGATGTGCAGAGTCTGCCAGGTCAGCGGCGGAAAGCGCGGCAGCTTGCGCTGGAGCACCGCTCCGGTGCGCACTCCATAGACCGCGAACCCTGCGACTGCGGCGATTACTTCGGCAAGGCCTTGCATTCCCCGGGCGAATGCGCCGGCCTCGGGATCGGGCAGGCCCAGCATCTGACGCAGGCCGAACGTCGCGACACCCAGAACAAATGATACGAGCGCCGCAACTGCATTAGCCCTGATCCAGTCGACGCTCATATCGGTCGGCGAGTGGGCCAGATCAGCGCTTTCGGGAATCGACACGACACGCTCGCTGTGATTTGAAACTAGTGCCCCGTTTCCGAAGCTCGTGATACGTCTCAGCATGCTCTGACACGAGCTTCGGAAACAAAGGGGCACTAGCAACTCTATGATTCTAGTGCCGCTTTTCGATTTGAAGTTCCTAACAGAGTTTGC
>Ga0137409_10006203_pt1 | contig 12420 bp, 18 predicted proteins | sample CZODoug1_16funga_FD_122059 | JGI IMG/M metagenome (GOLD analysis project Ga0137409, IMG submission 122059) | Vadose zone soil fungal communities from Angelo Coast Range Reserve, California, USA - CZODoug1_16fungal (Hybrid Assembly) | ecosystem: Environmental > Terrestrial > Soil > Vadose zone...
GAGAATTTCATCAGATGCCTCAAAAAACATGACCGAGACCGTCAGACGTTTTCGCAGGTCCCGTAACTGCTTGGAAAATTCGGCAAGAAAATGTCCCTCGCGGAAGCTTATGACCAGCGCCGCGCGATCAATGCGGCCTCTTTCGTTATCGCCGGCGCGCACCAGCCGCGCAAACGTCGGAAGCAATGTCAGTGGCATGTTGTCGACGCAGAAATATCCCAGATCCTCAAATGCGTTAACGGCAGATGACATTCCGGAACCGCTCAGGCCGGTAATGATCACAATATCCGGGGCGTTTTGATGATGCTGCTTGTTTGGGGTCACGATGCGACGATCTATCCTGCGTGCAGTCTAATCGAATCGTCGAGGGACTGCGAACCTCAGGACCAAAAAAAGGAGCAACACCAGCGGCGCTGCTCCTTCACGTTTTTTGGTCGGCTGATGAACAAATTTACGGCTCAATCAGACCGAAGTTACCGTCCTGCCGCTTGTATAAGACTCCGACGCGACTCGTATCAGCGTCACGAAACACGATGAAATGGTCGGGCTTCGACGAAAGATCCAAAGCTGCCTCTTCGGCGGTCATGGGCTTCACACTGTAACGACTGGCATTGATGATACGCACGGGCGCGGACGCGGCTTTCACATTACCGTCAGGATTAGGCGCGGCAACCGAAGTCTTTCTTCGCGCAGGTGATGAAGGCCGCTGCAAAGGCCAATGGAGGGCCCCTGACGTCAGCGCAGTTGAGCGGCGGGAGCCAGCATTCTCCCCGTTCGACCGGTCTCAGAAAAGGCCGCTGCTCGCGGATCGGCCCGGGGGCAAGCCGCAGCCGATCGGTTGAAGCTCGCGGCAGGACAACGAGACCACGGCCAGCGTTCGCGCCGCGTCGTGGTCAAAGCCCGTATCGTCCGATTGAAAGCCGGCAGTTGAGCAGCCCATGCGCATCTTGCCTACCTGCAGCGCGAGGGCACGACTCGAGATGGCGGACGAGGCCAGCTCTACGGACCGGATGACGACCGGGCGGATGGGCGAGCCTTCGTCGAACGCGGTCGAGAGGATCGCCACCAGTTCCGCTTCATCGTCGCGCCCGAAGACGGCGATCGGCTCTCCGATCTTCGCGGATTCACCCGCGACGTGATGAAGCAAATGGAAGAGGATCTCGGCACCAGGCTCGATTGGGTCGCGGTCGATCACTTCAACACCGGCCACCCGCACAGCCATGTCGTCATTCGAGACAAGGACGATCTCGGCAAGGACCTGATTATTGCCCAGGACTACATCACCGATGGGTTGAGGATGCGCGCCCAAGAGCGAGCGACCTTGGAACTTGGTCCCGAGACGGATGTCGAACTGCGGACGAAGCTTCGGGCAGAAATCTCCGCCGAGCGCTTTACCCGCATCGATCGCGCAATGATCAGCGAGGCCGACAATGCCTTCCTCGACCTGCGGCCGGAGGCTGGCCAAAGCAGCGCCGATTTCGATCGGACGCTGCGCATCGGGCGCCTGCAGGTGCTGGGGTGCTTTGGGTTGGCGAGGGAGGTCGAGCCTGGCGTCTGGCACCTTTCCAATCGGCTCGAACCGGCATTGAGAGAACTTGGTGAACGTGGCGATATCATCAAGTCCATTAACCGATCCCTCGCCGCACGGGGTGAGGCGCGGAGCGCGGAAAATATCCTCCTGCATGGCGGTTCGACTTCGGTCCCGGTGATCGGCCGGGTCATCGGTAAGGAACTGACCGACGAACTGGGCGACCGGGTCGGTATCATCATTGATGGCATCGACGGGCGCGTCCACCATGTGGTGTTGGGCGGGCCCGCCATGGCTGAAGAGGCAAGGCTCGGCGCCATCGTCGAGATCGGGCGCGCACCGTCTACGCCACGACCGGCCGATCGCAACATCGCCGAACTCGCGAAAGGCACGGGCGAGTACCTTCCGAGCGAGCATCGAGCGATCGCCGAAGCGGGTCATGTGGGCGTTCCTGGCGGCGACTTTGACGCCTACGTCGAGAGCCACGTCCGCCGGCTGGAAGCACTGCGGCGCGCCGGCATTGTCGAGCGGACCGAGGCCGACCGCTGGCAAATCCCGGATGATTTCGAAGTCCGTGCCCAAGCTTACGATGCGGCTCAGGGCCGCCGGGCAAGCCTTCGGGTCCTGTCGGCCTACGATCTCGACCGCCAAGTAATCAGCAACGGTTCGACGTGGCTCGACCGGCAGTTGGTCAGCCGCAACACCGGCATGCTTGCCAAAGCTGGCTTTGGCGCCGAGGTGCGGAGCGCGCTCGGACGGCGGAAGGACGAACTGATCCGGCAAGGCCATGCCTGGCGCACTCCTGAGGGAGGCGTGCGGGCGAGACGCGACCTCCTGCCCGCCCTCGAACGTCAGGAGGTCGAGCGCGTCGGACGGAAGCTCGCCGCGGAACGGGGCCTTGCTTTCCACGCGATCGAAGATGGTCAGACCATTCGCGGCAAGTTGATCGGCTCGGCCCAACTCGCCAGCGGGCGGTTTGCCATGATCGATGACGGGCTCGGCTTCAGTCTCGTGCCGTGGCGGCCGGTCATCGAGAAAGAAATCGGCCGAGAGGTCGTTGGCGTCATGCATGGCGACGACATCTCCTGGCAATTCGGCCGAAAGCGAGGGCTAGGGATCTAGGAAGCAGCTTCGAAGCGGTAATGCTGCCGCACCGTACGAAGACCGGACGCAGCAAGATTGGTCCACCATATGAAGCTCTCCAGACTTCTGCAAATCACCGCAAGACAGCGTAGCGGTTTAATCAAATGCAGAACGAAGCAGAAATTTGCAGAACTCACACCTGTGCATCTGAGATGATTCGGGCAAGCTTATCGGGTGGGTCATGATCGCGACGACATGTTGCTCCTTCGAAGGCCTCTTTTTCACGCTTGATCCTTCTTCGAACTCAGCCCTTTTATGATTGACGTGGCAGCAGGAATGAGAAGGTTCTGCACAGCGGCATCCAAGGGATTCTGAACAAACCCTGCAATAGTATCCTTGGCATCTCGAATTTCTTGACCGAACGCATCGATAGTGACCTTTAGATCGCGCGCGCTCGCTTGAATCGCTTCAATGGCTGTCTTGCGAGCGTCTAACGCCAGCTCTATCTCGGGACCCGGCTGGGAATTTCTGGCCACCAGGATTACAATTGCGGCGAGAACGAAATCGGCCATCGCGACGACCACGGCCGCCCAAACCGGTCCCAAAGATGCCTGCAATGCATAAAACCCTGCGACATTTGTCATCCCGAGCCCGAATACCGCGATTAGCCCTGCAAATACAAAAAGGCCGAACTGGCACGCCAGGACCTTAAGCCAGATTTTTCCAATCAGAGAATCGGCTTTCTGAAGATGGTGAAGGTCCCGAACAAAATCGTCAATCATGTTGTGACTCCTAGCGTCGGCCAACCAGGCGGCCGATCAAAATTCCCACGACGATGCCGCCTATCACGTGCGCGGCAGGATGTGCCGATACGTTCTTCTCGGCTTCTTCAAAGAATTCTGTGATCGCTTCGATGAACTTACCAACCGTCCCATGCAGCTGCTGTTCGTCGGCTGTATCTTCGAACTGATTGGTTTGCGCGGCTGTCCCTCTACTTACAGAACCAGGATCTGCGGGCGGTGATGGGTGCTCTCGTTGTGAAGCTGAAAGTTCCTCCTGGAGAGACTTCAGTTCGCGCGATACTACGGCATCTGCGGCCATAACATTCTCCTATTCAAGTCAGACCTTTTCATGCCCTTTTGAGCGAGATGAAGTCGGATGCGGCCGCACGCCGGCAGGGCGTGCGGCTGCTGATAGCGTCATATGTCTGGTCCGAAGGAAGTCCGGCGCGATGCAAGGCGTTTCCTTCAAACCCGTTAGCGCGTCGATCAGTTCATAACCTGAAGGATCTTTCCCGAATTCGGATCGACCAGAACCGTGTGGCCGTTCACGATCGTGTAATACGCCGGCCCGTAATAATCGGTCGGCACCCGGTAATATGTGACGCCTTGGGGCAGCGTCGCGCCGACGACGACGTCGCCTTGATAGTAATAAGAGGGGTACGTATGCGCCGCGACATAGCTGCTTAAAGCCCCTGCGTTAATGGCGCCGAGGGTTGCGCCAGCAACGGCGCCCACGGGGCCGCCGACAGCCGCACCCACAATCGATCCGGCGACGACCTGGGCGTTAGCGGCAACTGGAAGCATGAGGGCGCCAAGAATGACGCCTGCTGTAAGGATTCGAGTTTTCATGGCATTCTCCTTTAGGGGTCGGCCGGTGGCCGTGTGGACACCGCGCGCGCCTGTCAGTTATCTAACAGCAAGGCGCACGTTGGGCCGAGTGAAGCCTTCTAAAGGTCAGCAAAGATTTCCAAAACGAAGAATACGCGGCCGCTGAATGCCGACATTCAGCCAATATCCGCGTGACGATCGGGTTGATGCGGCGCAGGAGATTGCGCTCGGCGATCCGTCGGCTGAATGACTATGGCGTTGCAGTAGACACCGCAGATTTTTCCTGCGCCGAGCGACGCACCGATTGCTCACGGTTGTTAGACCCGGCCGCCATCGGCAAGACCGCCGTGGCCCTCGAAGTGGCCGAAGAGTTGATCTCGGCTTTACTAGGACTGAGGTCCAGCTGGTTAATCTGGCGGCGGTTGGAAACCTGGTCTCATGACGAGGCGTTGGCTGCCGCCCTAAAGCTGGAGCTTCGATCTGACAACGCGCTCCCAACCGTTATCGTCGCTGTGAGCGACAAGCACTTGTTGCTCCTGCTCGACAATTGCGAGCATGGAATCGACGCCGCGCATCCTCAAAGCCTGCCGGCCGCCATCGTCGCTCTTGCAGCTATCTGAGCAGCCCGTCCAAGGTCGCCGATCGCGGTTAACTCGGGCCCAACCAAACCAAGACGGTGAGCGCGACCAAGCTTCTCGGCGCAATTGAGGTGCTACAAACTGCCGTCCCCAGCATCGAATTCGTCGGTCAGCCGCCTTGCCAATCGAAGATCGGCAGTCTCGAATCATTCTGGAAAATGTGCACAGACAGATCTGAGCAGATCGCAAGCAACCCGCATCCGCCAGACGGTGCGTTTATCCACGCTAACAGGTTATGAACTCGGTTCCTTTATGTCTGGCCCAAACCGAACCGCGTGTGCACGACGTGCCGGCGGCGCGTAAGGTGAATCCTATAGCTTGACAGAGGCAGAGGCTGCGACGTCTGCGTCGTTCAGCCTCTGCCCGGGAAGGTCACCGCACTGCTATTAACACCAGCCCGAGCCCCGAAAGTATCGGCGCTAGGCCTAGCATTCGATCGCCAATGCCGAACCCTACCATAGGGGATAGCTGCTCGGGATGTACTCGTACGGATAGAGGTAGCTGCTCGGGATGTAATAGTCGTCGAACCATACATCGTCTTCCATATCGCCCTTGGCGCGCCGATAGACAGTTCCGCCGAGGTTGCGCATCCGCGTATCGATCGGCGACGTCCAATCCTCGCTCACGTCAGCGATGACGGCAGATTGGCCGGCGCCAAGAACAAACCCGGTCTCGCCGGCCGCTTGATCGCGAGTGTCCGCGCGACCCAGGTCCGCAGCAACGCCAACCATGCCTCCCGTTGCGGCACCGATCGCTGCTCCCCCAGAGGCGCCAACCGCTGCGCCCGCCGGTCCCGCAAGCAGGCCCAGCAAGGCGCCCACGCCTACGCCAACGGCGGTAGCCAAGGCGGGGTGCGTCTCCTTGGTATCAACTTGAAAATTGCCCAGGGCATCACGATGGACCACCGCCGTTCCGTGTACAGTGACTTCGGCGGCGTCGTCGAGTTGCCAGAGCGCGTGCAGACCTTCGTAAGCTTTGCTTGTGTCGTTAAAGACCACAGCGACATAATTACGCATGGAATTCTCCTATTTACGGGTTTTTGCGGATATAGCGGAACGCTTTGCTGCAACGGCTTCGCTGACTTTCTGAGCGGAAGCACGCGCGTCGGCAGGGCTTTTTGGATCGAGGTCTGGAATGCCTGGCCGGAACTCTTCAGACTCTCGCCGACGTGCTTCTCTGTTGCTTCGAGATGAGTGACGGCGTCTGCAAGATGCTTCTTTGCGGCGTCGTGCTGGGTGCTGATGGAGCCTTTGGCAGACTCCGTGACTGCCTTGGCCTTCTGCGCCAAAGCCTCAAGATCGGCCTTCGTGGCTCCGCCGCGCTTTGCCACGGCATCGCTGATTGCTCCATGCAGTTCTTGCGTGGTTGCTCGAACATGGTCGAGAGCGTCTTTGACATTTGTATCCATTTTTCCCATGACGTGTTCTCCAGTTGGGGATGAGTTGTAGACACGTCCCATGGTTATGCTGCCAATTTCAACGAGCCCAGTGAAGCCTTCCAAATCTCGGCAAATCATTCTTAAAAGAGCCTGCTGAAGAACTTAGTGCACGACATGTGAGACTAGCGGGTCTTGTGAGGCGGGCAAGAGCTATGAGGGATTTTAGGTGACGCGGCGTGATCAGGCGGCGTGGTTTTCCGGCACTTCGAAGACCTCGATGCCGTCTTTGAATCTGACACCTGCGACAATCTTCGGCAAGTGATTTGTGCCTTTTAGCCGTCGCCAGGTTTTTGATGCGGCGATGACCAGCTTGAACACCATCAGCCTGGCGGTCGTTGACGACAACGAACCTTTCGTCCGCACTGTCCTGTGCCGGACCGTTGCGAATACGCTTTCGATGGGGTTCGTCGTCCGCAAGTGATCCCAATGCTCGGCAGGGAAGTTGAAGAAGGCCAGCAGTGCTTCGCGATCCTTGGTCAGGCATTCGACCGCTTTGTGGTGTTTCCCCTGGTATTTCTCGGCGAAGACATCGATCGCTACCTCGGCCAAAGCGCGGCTTGGCGCCAGGTAAATTTCGCGCAGATCCCGCTTCATGTTCGTCTGCACTGACAGCGCGACCTTGTTCAACACGTTCGCAGTCTTATGCACCCAGCATCGCTGGTGCCGCGTTCCGGGAAAGACCTCGTCGAGCGCCTTCCAGAAGCCGAGTGCACCGTCACCAACGGCGATTTCCGGAGTGATCTTCAATCCCCGTCTTTTCACATCGATGAGAAGTTCGCGCCAGCTCTGCGCGCTTTCCCGAACGCCAACCTGGAAACCGATGAGTTCCTTCTTGCCCTCCGGCGTAGCCCCGATCAGCACCAGCATGCATTCGCTGTGGTCTTCCATGCGAGCCTGCAGAAATACACCGTCGGCCCACACATACAGGTATCGGCGCGCCGACAAATCCCGCTTCTGCCAATGCCCGTACTCGCCTTGCCACTCCGCCGTCAGACGGGAAATCACCGCCGGCGACAGGTTCGGCGCATCCTTGCCCAACAGCGCCGCCAATGCCTCCTGGAAGTCTCCGGTCGAGATGCCACGCAGATAAAGAACCGGCAGAAGCGCATCCAGGCTCTTCGTTCGCCGTGCCCATAACGGCAAGATCGCCGAGGTGAAGCGGATCCGCTCGCCGTCGCTGGCAGCCCCGCGATCCCGAATCTTCACCCGGGCAACCTTGACGGCACCGATCCCCGTCTGGATCGTGCGTTCGGGTCCATGACCGTGCCGGACAACACGGTCTCGTCCATCAGCAAGCCTGAAGTCCTTCATCTCGGCAAGAAACGCCTCGGCTTCCAGCTCGATAGCCCGCGCCAGCAACTGTCGCGCACCAGATCGTAGGATATTGGTCAGGGGATCATCGATCTCGTCGGGGTGACGAAGACGAACAACATTGCTATTCTCATTCATGGCGTATCGCTCTCCTTGAGAGGTTCTGGCAGGCTCGACACCCGCCTCGATACGCCGCCTATCTCACTCCGTCATCACCCAGGTTCCGGCTTAGCTCGGCGGGCAAACTCGTTGCGGGCATCGCGGTTGTGCTGCTCAGCTCTTGCTTTCGTCGACCTCACGCATACCAACTGTGATATGAGACGGGGGCAACTCTTTGATCGCGGTGTACCGCAACGGTGATTAGCGTAGCTTTGGAAAGATTGGCCTTGTCGCCGTGCCCGAATTCGATCCAGACTGTAACGAGCAAGGTCCAGTGACAGAAACCTGCGTCGATGTTCCGCGGCAGTGACTGCCACTATCGGATCTGTCTGCCTCTTTGCATATGACCTCTTCGCCTTCGCTCCAACTTGTCCATGCATGCGCCGCCCAAAATCCAAAGCGCGTATAATGGAAGGAGGAGATAGGCGCATACAATCAGCATAAGCTGCGCAACTCGCGAAAGGAATTCGTCGGCAACCACCATGGCAAGCATCATGAGCGGAATAGCCACGATACACCCCGAAATAACAACCGCGGTCGTCATAAGGGCCTCAAGGCGGGGCCGGGGACTTCGGTGTTTGGCGTTTCCGAGTGATCCGATGGATTCAGTGGCCTGGGCCAGCGCCGTTGAAACGCTCTCTCTACCGGCCCGCCAAATGCCAGGAGCACCAGCACGATTGGCAAGCTGATGAGGACTGTGCGCCAATCCGTGACTCCTGAGGCGGCCCTGATGCACACAGTCAACCAGATGCATACCGCCGTTGTATTGCCATGCACACGATGATGACTGTTGCTTCGAACGATAACCTCCGTCGCGAGAAACCCAATTCCGGTGACGATAGCCTGCACTACCCAACTCGCATCAGCGGTGCCTGCTTGACTAACGGTGATTACGATGAACGTTGATCCGAAACCCACCGGGCCGAGCGTGCGTACACTGGCTGGCTTTCCATGAAGGTCGCGGCTTTGCCCGAAACCGGCTCCGATTATTGACGCGGTACAGAGCCGCAGGGCGACATCGGACAAGTCCCTCATGATTCTGACCTCGGCTGCTTGCGGTTCTCACTGCGCTTTGAAATCACTCAGCTCTGAGTTGGTACTCATTGAAGTTCTCCTATCAATTCGAGGTTTGCGGCAGTGATGGCCGACTTAGCGGGCTCACCAGAGCGCTTCATTGTTTGCGATTATTGATTGTGCGCATACTCGAATTCAGGCATGGCCTTGATTGCGTCCTTCGAACCACCCGGAAGGATGAATTTTCCACCATCCTCCTTCAGCTGGCTCACCGGAATTGCCACATCGTGGCGGCCAACGCCCAGAAAGCCGCCTGCGCCGATGATGGCGTATGACACCGCCTTGTCGGGCGCCACGATGATGTCATCGATTTTCCCAATGGTCTCACCGTTGTCATTGAAGACTTTTTTTCCGAGGACCTGGCGTTTGGTGCTCCAGCCCGTCGTGACGTCGCGTAGTTCGGCATAGGCGACGCCGAGCGTGGTAGACCCAACAACCTGTTGGGCAAAACAAGCGGGCGTAGCGATCAACAGCACGGTAACTGCGATCGTGGACAGCGACTTCATAAGAGTCTCCATTTGCATGAGTGGCATGCTACGAGTCATACGACGCGAGAGCGTTCGCTCCCAGTTAAGCCTTCCAAATCGGTGCAAATACGCATGTAGGCTCGCTCGGCGAGGTGTTGCCGCACGGCAGAGTTTACGGTGCTGACTGAAGCGTCTTGAACTCTTTAAGGCCGTCCGCTGTTACACCAGAGTTCCGCGGCTGAGGCCGCCGTGCGGTTTTGATGAGACCGTCGTTCACTCCAAGATGCGCGCTTTGACCCGCCCGGACGCGCTCAAGGCGCTCGAAGCGTCGAGCGGACCCATCGTCCACGGTTCGGTTGTGGTGACAAAAGACCTGAGCGGAAATCTGTTTCTGCACGAAACCACAAAAGAAAAGATTGGCGGTATGACCGCCGGTGCATTCTTCGGCGGACTGGCCGGTCTGTCGCTTGGCGCAGCTGCGATAATTCTCCGAGCGGCCGCTGGCGCATTAATTGGCGCGACCGCCGATTTTATCAACAGACGCGGCGCGGCAAAGCTCGCCAATAATATTGGGCGAGAGCTGGAACCAGGAGAGAGCACGCTGATCATCGACATCACTCACAACAAGATCGCTGATCTCGAAGCTAAGATGAAGTCGGCTGGCGGGACCATTATACGCCAACCTATAAGCGCGCGCGACCCTTGCGACCCATATGATGCTGAGAGGTAAGCGGTGACACACGGTTTTCAGCCAGCGTGCTCTAATAAGCCCGGCAACGCCGACCGATTCCGATACGAAGGCAGCGCGTGATGGTGACGGAGGACTGAATGCTTCTGGCCGATGCCCTTGCGCTCTACTTGGGAACCGGGAACTTTCATTGGCAAATGTCTGGCCCCACTTCCGGGATTACCATTTGCTGTTGGATGAGCACCCCGACCAGATCTTCGCCACGACGGACCCTCTTGCTGAGCAGGTACGCAAGATCAGTTTCACAACGCTGCGTTCCGTCCGGCATGGCATCACCGGCTTTTGGAAAATGATGCTGAATACGTTGCTCCCCCGGATATGTTTGCCGAATTGCAAGCGTGTCCGCCTGATTCTTGCCCGACTTAAAGCCTCTCGGTGTTGGGTGCATTTGGTCCCTGCACTCGGCTGATGGGCGCCTGCAAGCGAATGAAGCGACCGATGCGAACAAACTTGTAAACCCAGGCTTCGACGAATCCGGGCTTGCATTCGGTAGTCGACGGGCATTCACGTCTCGGCCAGGTCCCCGCCCCGAGCCGGGAGTATAGCTCCGATCGTTGAGTGTCACGCGCCATCTCCTTGAACATAAGCGCCACTTCGCAAAACCTCTCCATCTCACGCGGAGCTTCTGTCATGGCGGCTACGAAGCGATAATGTTTTGCACGTTCGAGAAAGTGAGCGGACAAATCGGCGAGGCGCGAACTGCGAGACTTGTCTTGTGGGTCAATCATGAAATTTCATCGCAGCGGTAATGGTTTGCATGTCGACAATGGCGATCGTCATGTCCTGGATCGTTTTCTCCGAACTCAGCGCCATGTAGATCACGACCGGCATGCATTCAGCGCCGCTTTGGAGCTTTCGTGCCGCTAGCTTTCCAAGCAGAATGATATGAGATCCACTTATGATTTCTGTGGAGATCGAGAGGTCTTTACTTAGGCCACCTGAGATGCTCTTCAGCATGCGCCGGGCCTGCCTTTTTCCGGCCGCCCGAAACACGCCACTGTAACCCCGAAAGTCGCGGATCTGGCTTGTATCGACAGCGCCCAGCCTGAGCGACAGGACAACATCGTCGGCGAGCCACTCGTTCCAATTCAACGGGTTACAACTCGCGAGGACGGAGTTCATCATCCTTTTTGACCGCGCCAGATCTTCGGCCTCTAACTGCCACTCCACATCGGTGATCGACACGCGACTCTCCTCTCTATTGATCGACCTCGAGCACGGAAAAATTCAATGCATCGAGTTGCACGGCAATACGATAGAGAGAACTGCCTGATGCGCCGAGTAAAACCGAAGAAATCGAGCCGAAATCATACAAACTTCGGCCTGCTTAAACCCGATGGTTCCTGTCGGGCCAAACACGACGGCAGCGCGAAATGGAGTGTCGCGCGAACTGTAACCAGCGGCATTCGTGACCAGCCTAAAGCAGGCGCATCTCCCCTCGCTTGAGCGCTCGATCTGATTCTGAAGTAGTGCCGCCGTGCGGTTCACGACGAACCCGACGCCAAGGATACGTTTTAAAAGGATTATGTGGTGAGCCCCGCGGGCTCGCTGTGGCGGCGTAGCTTGCACACCCGATGACGACTAAAATTCTCAGCCGGGTTGTCAAGACCGCTTATTTCTTCATTTCTGTAATTCTTTTTCCCGGTCATGCTTTTCGGTTGCTCGTTCAATTTGCCGCTCATGATAGTCGTCGGTGGATATGAAGCGGCCGGTTTTCTCGTCGAAGGTGGAAGCGCGCTCTCCACATCCGGACAGAAAAATGTAGACAGCGAGGACCAAAGACCACCTCATGGCATGCTCCTTTTAGTTGTCGCTAGCTCTTACACTTAGCGAACGTATTTTTCGTCTCGACCTTACGCGTATCAATCTCATTCTTCCCGCTCATTACACGCGTGGCTCGCCAAAAAGAGCAAAGCCTGACATATTCCGATAAATTGTTGTAAAGCATTTACCGAATCGAGCACTTTGAGCTGCGGTTCTTCGATCTTTACTGTCTCCCGACTCGGAATCCCCCGTCGAGCAGCTCGAACTTTACCAAGATCGATGAGCGTTGCGATTTAAGCTCTCATGTTCGAACGGACGGCCTATGAACCAAAGCAGCTTGCCTTTGGTAGCTTCTTCGCCTGCTTGATGAGCGCCTAGACGACCGTCTGGGTGTCCTTACCGGCCACCTTAGCCAACATCACGTAACGCGTATGGCGCTCGACCAAGGTCGCGATGTAGCTTTGTTCGGCCCGGAAACAGATCTCCCTCCCAATGACCAGGCACCGCCCGATCTTCAACCGCGGCCGGTCGCTGACGGATTGAGACGATATCCTTGATATGCCCCCGTCTATCGCCATTCGGATCAACCGGCTTGGAGCG
>Ga0137409_10006204_pt1 | contig 12418 bp, 8 predicted proteins | sample CZODoug1_16funga_FD_122059 | JGI IMG/M metagenome (GOLD analysis project Ga0137409, IMG submission 122059) | Vadose zone soil fungal communities from Angelo Coast Range Reserve, California, USA - CZODoug1_16fungal (Hybrid Assembly) | ecosystem: Environmental > Terrestrial > Soil > Vadose zone...
GCTCATGGTCATAGCAGCCTTTCTCGGTACATCACCTGTTTCCTGCTCGACGCCGCCCACGGCGGCCCTGGATGGAGCGACGAATGAAGGTCCATGCATGCGCGATTGTGCGCTGCGCGCTGAGAGGCGCAAACCCCAGATCGGACTGATGTGAGATAGCTAGATCGTGTGGACGCCAACCACCCGATCGGGGAAGGAAACGCTAACGCTTTCGCTCGCCGATATTGATCCGCTTCCAGCCGTAGAGGCGCGCATCAACAGACCAGGCGCCGGGGCCGAGAAGAGCGAGCGCGATACCAAGCGTGCCGAGCAGCACGTGCGTCGACACATTGCCATGCTGCGTGACGATGTCCCACAACGCGATCACTGCCTCCAGCACGCCGACGACTGGCGTCCAGAGACCGATGAGGATCAGGCCACCAAACGTGATGGCTGGGATGCCGAAGATGAATGGCTCGCCTGGTGACTCACCGCGCAGAATCGCTGCGCCATGAAGGAGCAACGCGATCCCCGCGACCAGACGCATGAACAGCAGTCCGGCTCCAGGCCAACCCCCGGCGAATGACGAGAAGAGACGCCGCACATACCCCTCATATCGAGGGTAGCAGTGGAATGCGCGGCACCACATCCCCGAAAGTAGTGGACGCGATCCACCCTTTCGGGTTGGCCGGGTTCACCTGCGTGCATATGCGATTTTGCCCGGGATCCTGAGCTCTACTTCGGTGCCGGAGTCGTGCTCGCTCCAGACGTCCAGCGTTCCTCCAATGAGCTTTGCGCGCTCGCGCATGCCGGTCAGGCCCCAGTGCCCGCCGAGTTGCGCGCCGTCGAAAGCGGCGCCGTCGATCCCTTTCCCATCATCGCGGACGCGCAGCCGAAGCTCGCGTTCGTCGTACCGGATTTCGATTTCGATCCGTCGCGCGTGTGCGTGACGGAACGCATTGCGCAGCGCCTCGCCCGCGATGCGGTACACGTCGTCCTGCACGAGCGGCGCGAGCGTCCGCGGCGAGCCTTCGACGTTCATGCCGAAGTCCAGCGAGCCGTGCGCCGCGTGATCCGCGACGAGGCTTTCGCCCAGCGTGCGCATCCCCTCGGTGAGACCCTCCGCCGCGGTGGTCGAATCGCGCAGCCCCTGCACCGCATCGCGCCCTTCCCTGACCGCCTGCTCGGCCTGCCCGAGGACATCCTCGAGAGTCCGTCGCGCGTCCTCGGGCCGATCCGGAAGCAGGAACGTCGCCGCGTGAAACCGCAGCATCACCGCGTGGAAACTCTGAAGCAGCGTGTCGTGCAGGTCGCGCGCGATGCGCATCCGCTCGCCCAACCTTTCTTCCATGCGCACGTTGAACTGTTGCGCCATTTGGCGGAGGCGCAGTCGATAAAGCCCCCAGAGCATTGCCATGAACGCGACCACACAGGACAAGCGGAACCAATTGGTCTGGTAGTAGGTCGGGGCGATGGAGAAATCCAGGAATGTGCCGGCGTCGTTCCACACGCCGCTGTTATTGCAGGCGGTGACGCGGAAGCGGTAATTGCCTGGAGGAAGATCGTTATAGAACGCTTGCCGGCGATTGCCCACGTCCTGCCAATCGCGATCGCGGCCTTCCAGCTTATAGCGAAAAAGCACTTTCTCCGGCACAACCAGGCTCAGCGCTGTGTAATCAATCGTAAGGTCACGCACCAGCGGCGGCAGCCTGGGTTGCGAGGGTGATGCATCGCCGGACGAGTTCTGCCAGTAAGTCTTGCGGTCGGCTGTGATTTGCTCGACGTGCACCGGCGGCGGAATCCTGTTGAACGGAAGATGTCGCGGATCGATCACGCTCACGCCGTCATATGTCACGAACCATATTTTCCCATCCGGGGATTTGGTCACGTGTGGCCCGTAACCGCCATATTCGCCGAGATTGTTCACTCCGTCGAAAGCGTCGAAAACCGTCGTCTGAACCGTCCGTTTCGGATCGTTGACCCACGCATCCAGCTCGGACTCCGCAGTGCGCACCAAGCCGCAGGACGTGTAGATCCACACGAAGTGATCGTCATCTTCGATCGACCAGTGCACTGTGTCACACGGCAGACCGTTCTTTCCGGCGAGCGTTATGATGTGATTGTCTCTAATGCGGCTTAAACCCCCTTCGGTCGCGGCCCATAGTGTGCCGCGAGACCCGAATCGAAGGTCGTCGACACGACCCTTGCCCAGCCCGTCGGCAGGCATGTAGAAAGCGCGTACATGCCCATCTTTGAAATAAGCAATTCCGCCGTCAACAAATCCGAGCCATAGACCGCCCTCCGAACGATCAGGCAGGAAAGCTTGTGCGCCGAAGTTCTTTTGACCAAACTGGGACCAAGGAATCGATTGGGCGGGATTCCCAGGCGTAAGGTGAGAAAGACCCAAAAAGACGTCGCCGATCCATACGCTTCCATGGCCATCTCCCGCGATACCTGGAATAGTATTGCGGCCTTGAAATGCACGTCGGGCAAAATGGGCGCCGTCGAGGTAGAACACGCCGTCGCTCGTCGAAACCCACAGCCGTGCCTGGTCGTCCTGCCCAAGCGAACGAGGAGTGCCTGTGAGCCCGCTGTTGGCGATGGTCGTAACCGCGCTGCCGATACCCAGCTCGTGCTCGCCTCTGCTTCCGCTTTGGGTGGACGCGCTCTGCCGAGCGTAAACGGTCGCGTGCGCGTTCTGCCAGCGATTCAACCCATTTGACGTGCCAATCCAAATCGCTCCATCCTGGGTCGACTGCACAGAGTAGGCATCGTTGGCCGAAAGGCCCTGGCTACTGGAGATATTTGGGACAGCGTATTCACGAAACCGGTCGAGCCCGCCTAACGTGCCGACCCAAACATTGCCTTCGTGGTCTTCAAAAATGCTGGTATCGAAATCGTTAGAGACGCCGTCGGCGCCCCCGAAGGCATCGATCCTGCGATTGTGCAAATGCAATAAACCCTCAGTCGTGCCGACCCAGAGGCTGCCATCGCTGCTGCGGAAGAAGCGAATCGGCCTTAACGTTCCCGTGACTCTCGGAAGCGCATAGTTCTGGATTTTTCCGTCTACAAGCTGTTTCAGCCCCTTATCTGATGCCAGCAAGAGAGTGCTGTCGTCGCTTTCGATGAGCGAGTTAACCTCAACTAAACCGCGAGGAAACGCGTACTGCTTTGGAGAGCCGGGTTTCCAGCGCCACAGTCCCGTCGTAGCCGACGCCCAGAGATTCCCTTTCAGATCTTCGTATAACGCGACGACGGAAGGACCAAAAGTCCCTTCTCCGTAGCACCGGGCTCTCGGGCCTTGAATCGCACAGATCCTGCCGGGACTCTGAAGCCCAAACCAAATCGTTCCATCGCGATCTTCAAGGAGCGGCCCAGCGGTGGATCCTGCAACTTCTGGGTACTGCGTGAGCTTGCCGTCTTTCCAACTCGCAAGCCCTTTATTTGTGGTAATCCAAAGGGTGCCGTCGCGCGCCACCAGCAGGGCTGTGATGTAATTACTAGGGAGTTGCAGACCGGCGGGCGGCTGCCAGGAAAGAGCGCGCATGCCATCGAAGCGGTACAACCCGGATTCCGTGCCCAGCCACAGATAACCGTCAGGCGTCTGCGCAATACAAAAAATCGAACCTTGGGTAAAGCCGTCGCGGACCTTCCACGCCGTGTGCGCGTATTGGCTGATGTCGACAGATGGGTCTAACGCGGAGGCACATGGGCAGCACGTCAGCAGCATGCCTAGGGCGAGGATGCCCGGCATGATCGTGGTCCGAAGTTTTGTGAGCCAGGCCGTTGGCCTACTCTGTCCGCGCCCTATTTCCATGCCCGTGCGCTCACCCACATAGGCCCAGATATTATCTCAACCTCCCCAAGTCCGGTAGCGCAACCGATTCGGCGCAACCGATTCGGCGACGCGACCGTTTCGGTGGCGCGACCGTCAGGAAGCGCGTTTTCTTCCTTATTCACGTATCCTTATATCTATGCGGTCCATGCCTAACTTCGATGACAATGATCCCTCGATATCCATTCCACTCGCCTACCTCATCACGTTCAGGTGTTACGGGACCTGGCTCCACGGCGATGCCCGCGGTTCAATGGACCCGAAGCACAATGTTTATGGAACGCCAAAGATTGCCCCCAGCCAGACCTTTGAAAATGCAAACCGCAAACAACTCAAACATGCTCCGGTTATTCTGGATGCGCACCGACGCAAGGTCGTGGAGGCAGCAGTGCGTGGAGTCTGCGATTATCGCGAGTACGTACTTCGTGCATTTAACGCTCGGACGAACCATGTACACTGTGTGGTGAGCGCGATGTGCAAGCCGGAACCAGTGCTCGATGCCCTCAAAGCCTATGCAACTCGCGCTCTGCACCGGGCTGGATTGATTGGTTTGAAGACAAGGCCCTGGGCCAGGCATGGCAGCACTATTTATCTGTGGACGGAGAAGAACGTGGCGAAAGCGATTGAGTACGTAACGGTGGGGCAGGGTGATGAGTTGTTCAGGCTGGATGATGACTGAAATCACGCGCTCGCTCACGATCGCGCTACTCCTCAGAATACAAGCTTGAGAGTCAACTGGATCGAACGCGGGCCACCAACCTGATAGAGAGCGTTGAAACCTGCATTATCAGCGCCGGCCAGACCACTGGCTAGTGTCTGCGTCGATTTGCCAAACAGGGGGCTGGTTAAGGTGTTTGTGGGGCTGCCGAAGTTCGGGTGATTGAAAATGTTGAAGAACTCGGCTCGAAAACGCAGCCCTAACTTCTCGGTGAGGTGAAATTGCCGCTGCAATGCAAGATCGGCTTGCCAAGCTCCGAAACCCCGCAGCACGTTGCGCCCAAAATCGCCCTGTTGCCCGGTGGGCGGTGCAGTAAAAGCTGCTGGATTGAAAGCTTTGCCGCCCGGATATTGGAACCCATAGAGGACAAGAGGCACAGCTGTGTTTACATTCGGACGCGGATACAATGCGATGCCGTTCGCAAAGACAATTCCGCTGACCACGTCTACCGGCGGAGCCGTCCTCGCGAAAATGAAACAATCCACCGACCAACCGCCCAATGCGGCGTGGGCAAACTTGTTGGATTCCGGCGAGGGTAGGTCGTAAGTCACGCCGGTCGTGAAGGAATGGCGGATGTCGAAGTCCGAATCGCTGCGATCGATGTTGGGATTGGCGATCGAAGCTGGCGTGTTCAGGTACGTAAACGCTGCATCCGTCGAGCCATTATCAATCGAGTGGGAGAACGTATATGATGCCAATGCCTGTAGTCCTCTCGAAAGACGCCGCTGGAATTTGCCTTGTAGGGCCTGGTAGTCGGACGTCGCCGAGTTGGTGGTTATGTCGACGAATGGAAAATTCGGATTGGGATTGAGAAGATTGGTAGCCCGAAGTAGGTCACGCCCTACTGCACCGATGTACGTCATAGAAAGACTTTGACTGCGACCCAGAGACTGCTCTATCGCCACGTTCCACTGATACGTGCGCGGAGGCTTCAATTGCGGGTCGGCTACCAGAATAGCGGAAACGGGTGGACTGGTTGTGATCGGTGGAGGCGCGGCGTTCTCAGCGCTTAACGGAAACGTTACGTTCGAAACGATATTAGACGTACTGTATGGAAAATAGACAGAGACTCCACCGAGTGAACCGGACCCAAGATCGTAAAACACCCCGAAACCTCCGCGAAGAACGGTATCCCAATTCGATCCCGTGCTCAGTTGATAGGCGAGACCCAACCTAGGTGCCACGTTTCCATAAGTTGTCTTATAGAGCGGAGTACCGCGGGGTGCCAGGGTCATCGTCGCCGGGTTATTCAGGCCCTCCACTGCGAATGGATCATTCGCAAGGTTCGTGCCCTTGAGCGGCGGATTGATGTCCCATCTCAAGCCATAAGTGATTGTTAGTCCGGGTGTGATTTTCCAATTGTCCTGGCCATAAAACGAGAGGTTTTTTGAAAGGAGCGAGTCACTTTGTGCGGCTTCTGCATCGCCGAGCGAAGCCGTTCCTGAAAGAGCTCCCCCAGGGCTTGCCGTCATTCCCGCGAATTCCACAAACTGACGGTAAGTGAACGGACTACTGAAAGGCGCAAGCCGCCGATAGTCCACACCAAACTTCAATTGATGACTGCCCGTCGTAACCGATAAATTGTCGACAAGATTGACCTGGCGTTGCTCATCCGTCGCTTGTTTGCCCTTTTCATACTGTCCGGCGCCCCCGATATAGAGTCCGAAAAGCCCATTCGTGGACGAATACCCTGAGGGAAATAAAACTGAATCGGGAAGCGGCACGGCTCCGCCGAAATTGTCCAAAGCATACGAAGTATTCAATCGTTCGTTACTATAATTTACTCGGACATCATTGCTAACCCCTTGGTCGATCGTTTCTGCAAGACCAACTGTGAGAGTTTGTAAGGAGAATGAACTCAACTCCGTACCGCTAAGGACCGTACCAACGCCGAAGAAGGGACCTCTTTGGTCTATGCTGGATGGGGAGTAATCATAACGGCCAAACAGGCTAATCTTCGAGTTCACGACGTGATCTATTCGGATGCTATAGGCGTTAAGCGTAGAAGGATTCGAATAACTGGCGTTGAATTGTGCCAACCCACCCCCGAGAGCTGCGCCGTTCGAAACAGGATATGCGTTCAAGAATGGTTGCATAGCGGCTGGAGCCTGCTGCCGGGATGTGGCGTCTGGGACGACCGTCTCTTGGGTCAATGGCTGGCGCAATCGTAGCCCTTCATAGGAGAAGAAGAACGCCTTATCTTTGAATATAGGCCCGCCGAACACGCCACCGAAGTCATTCTGCTTGTCCTGCGGCTTTGGCAAGTGATTGTAGTTTGCGAACCAGTCATTCGCGTCCAGGACGCCGTTCCTGAAATAGTCGAACACCGTGCCATGAAAGCTATTCGTTCCGGAGCGCGTGACGATGGAAATCTGTCCGCCCGGGGTGCGTCCGAACTCCGGAGCAAACGACGAGGTTTGAATGCGAAACTCCTGCATGGCATCCACCGACACAAGGCTGTTCGTCCCACCTAATGCGCTAAGCGCGGGTAACGCTCCCGAAGCACTCTGATCCAGCGTAATGTAGCCGATTCCTAGATTGGCGCTGACGCCATCGACGGTAAAATAATTGCCGTCCGCGCGCTGCCCGTTCACGCTGAATTGTCCCTGGTCTTCATAAGTCGTGGCGTACAGAACCACACCCGGCGTGAGCATGATCAGCGTCTGGAAACTCCTGCCATTGAGGGGGAGATTGTCAACGAACGTGCGGTCAACCACCGTGCTAACCACCGCCGACTCGGTATTCACCATCGGCGCGCCGGCTTCCACCGTGATGCTCTCCGACGCGGAACCGAGCGTCATCTGGAAGTTGAGTTCGAGAGCATCCTGCACGTGCAGGATCACGTCCGGCTTGATTAACTTCTGGAAGCCGGTCTTCTCGATTTCGATGCGATAGCTGCGGGGAGACAGATTCGTGAGGTAGTACTCGCCCGAGCTGTTGGTCGCGCCTTCATAATGAACATTCGTGTCCACGCTGATGGCGGCGACTTTCGCATCAACAATTACTGCTTTGCTGGGATCGGTTACGCGCCCTGCGATGGAGCCATTTGTGGACTGCGCGCGCAGAACCCCGGCGCACGAAGCAAAGAACATGCCGACCAATAGGGCCGCTCGTCTATGCATATGGATGTGCATACGGGGCATCTGAGGTGTCCTCCTCTGCGCAAATTCGCAATTCATTTCCGGAAACGAAACTAGTAAGACACAGGTTCCTTGCCGAGGCCCTCTTCTTTACAAGATTTCCGCTGCCGGCCATAAGCCCCAAACGAGCCGTGCCGCCACTCTTTCGAGTGCACGAGAGCCCCGGTTGATTGCGACTCCTATGACTGTAACCTGGATTTTCCCCTTTGGCGCGCCAATGGACAAGAGCATGAACATTCATGGCGTGAACCCTACTTCGAAATTTGGCCTAATGCTTTAAAGCCTTGCTGACAGCTCCCAACAGATCGAGGTCGCTAAACGGTTTGTAAAAGCAACCAATCGCCCCCGTTCTGATAATTAAGTTTTCCTTCGTAACTGCTCCATTCTTCAGGGGTATCGAACACTGGGATTCCCCATTTGCGGCCTCAGCCATTCCAGCCGACAGGTTTCCGGTCGCGCTGAAACTTCAAATCCTTTCATCGAGTCCGTCGGCGCCTCGTTCGACCTTTTACCCGCTTGATCCACTCTCGGATATAGGCAGGACAATTCTCGAGTTTGATACTGTCGGCCTCGCAGCCCGCGAGAAATTTCACCGCGCCCTGGTTGACGAGTGTCACGTCCCTCAAATCCAGCACCAGGTGTTGCCCCGCTGTTTCCAAGGCCAGCAGTTCTCGCAGTGCCTTGACATCTTCCGCTTCAATTCGGCCACTGAGCGTGAAGACGACTCTGCCATTGGCTGATCTCTGAATTTTAAGCACGCAAACTCCCAATGTTTGAAGCTGACTTGATAATTCAGCAGCAACCTCGGGCCGACTCACCTGAAAGAAGCACCGACTGCCGGAATTCGTCTTGCCCTGAAACTGCGCGGAATCGACCGTAGCACGATACCCGAAGTGGCGGCAGGGCTTGTCGCACCTAGGTCAATGCAGAGTCACCTCTTTGCCAAGACATCGTTGCAGATTGGGGGACGGCTCTATGGTAAAGGCTCTCGCCTTTATCCACTAAATACATCGAGACGAAACGCTCAAATTCTTTAGCAACTTCCCGTCGAAATGAAAGCATGCACTCAATCTCGAAGCTTTCTTCAGGATGAGCGACAATGAATGCTTGCAAAGAAGCCTCGATATGGTGGGGAACTGCAATTAGCCGTCGAACATCATCAACAGTATCACCAGTCTCGAGCAGGGCTAACAGGCGTAGTGCTTCAATGATCGGACCCTTCGGATCCCAACATTCGGGCTCCATCGACATCCAGTCATCGGCTTGTTCAGTTTGAGGCGTTTGTACTGAGGGCATTGTTCCTCCAAGTTCACGTGCTCGAAAATCCTGAAAAAAACTTCCATCGATGACCTTTTGTCACCACCAGAGTGTTCGAAACGGGATCGTCTGGCGGCACCGGTCTATAGCCGGTTGCACTGCGAACGGCGTGAGCTTAGTCCTGCCAATTGTCCGCAGGCGGCCTAATACCAAGGCGCTTCATCTTGTAAAACAGTGTCGTGCGCTTCAAGCCGAGTCTGGCGGCCGCTCCGCGCGCACCTCCGAGCTTCCAATTGGCGCGCTGGCAAGCAACGAGGATCTCTCTACGCACCTTATCTTCCAGCGTCGGATTCGCAATCTCTGGCTCCAGCGGCTCGTATCTCTCGAGTGGCCCTGGTTCAAAGATGCCTTCATTGGAGAGAATGACGCCGCGCGCGATGTAGTTTTGCAGCTCTCGAATGTTACCGGGCCAGTGGTGGCGAACCAGGGCGCGCATGGTTTCCTCCGGGATGGTTTCGATTGTTTTGTCCATGGAGTCTGCGAACTGTTGAACGAAGTGTTCCACGAGCTCGGGAATATCAGCTTTCCTTTCGCATAGCGGCGGAAGATAAATCGGAAAAGCATTCAGGCGGTAGTACAAATCTTCGCGGAATTCGCGGTCGCGAACCATTTGTTTCAGGTCTTGGTTGGTTGCAGCAACGACGCGAACATCGACTCGTGTTGTGCGTGTACTGCCGACCGCCTCAAACTCACGCTCCTGGAGCACGCGGAGCAGCTTGGGTTGAAGCTCGAGTGGCATGTCTCCAATTTCATCGAGGAACAGAGTGCCGTGATCCGCCAACGCGAAGCGGCCGACATGAGAATTGACGGCGCCCGTAAAGGCTCCACGTTCGTGTCCGAAGAGCTCGCTTTCGAGAAGGCCGGCGGGCATCGCCGCGCAGTTCACCTTGACCAGATTTCGGTTTCGACGGGGGCTGAGTTCGTGAATCGCTCGCGCGATGACTTCCTTGCCTGTGCCGGTCTCTCCGGTAATTAAGACGGTAGTGTTCGTGCCGGCCACGGCCTCCAACTGATTGAGAATGGAGCGCAGGCTGCCGCGGCGCCCTACGATCGTGTCCAGGAACGAGGATTCCGTGCGTTCTGGCTTGCGCGCCGTCCGTTCGTCACCACGATAGTGAACGCCATTCATCGACGAGCTTTCGGGATAGGGAGTAGCTTGGATGACCGAGTTTGATGCTGTGCTCATGTTCTGCTCCTCTTCTTGATCGCTAGGACTTTGCAGCATGGTGGTGAACACCTCTTAAACTCGAACTTCCGCAGTCATCAACTGTCCTGAGCTGGGAACGGGAAAGTCAACCTTTGCACTGCAAGAGCGCTTTTCCGTGTCTCTTAAGAAAACAAGCCCTTCTTCGCCACGATGCCAATCGATGAGCAATACATCGCCCTGATGCAGTTGTCCTGTGGCCAGCAGCCTGGAGAGTGCGCAGACGACATTCCGCTCGATGGCGCGCTTTAAGTGGCGGGCTCCATACCTCTGGTCGGTGCCCTCCGCCAGGAGGAACTCTCGGCCTTCGCTCGTGATTCGAAACAAGAAGGGCCGTGCTGCAGAGTCCAGCACGCGCTTCTGTACTTGCCTGAGTTCGATGTCAAGCACTTCGTCAAGCTCCGCGCGCTTCAGCGGATGAAACACGACCACCTTGTCCAGACGGTTCATGAACTCGGGCGAGAACTTCCGTCTTGCTGCCTCCACCGCAGTCCTCTCCACCTTCTCCTGCAATCCGGTTGCGGACTTGTCCTTCGGCTGGATGAATCCCATCCCTCCGTGCATCAGATCGGCGATCTGGCTGCCTCCTAAGTTCGAGGTCAGGAAGATCACTGTCTGCGACAAATCCACTCGCCGGTTATCGCCCAGCGTCAGCGTTGCTTTATCGAGCATTCCGAGCAGTAGCTGCCACAACGCGTCGCTCGCTTTCTCAATTTCGTCAAACAACAGAAAACTCAGTTTGAGGTGATCGCGATGGCTTGCGGCCAACGCCTCCTGGGTAATGAGTGGGTGCGTTTCGCGGTGTCCCAGATACCCTGGCGGCGAACCAATCAACTTCGCGATTTCGTGGGAGTGCTGGAATTCCGCGCAGTCCACCTTGATCACAGCCCGGCTGTCTCCGAACAAAATCTCGGCGGCAGCCTCGACCGTGCGCGTTTTTCCTGAACCGGTCGGTCCTAGAAATAGTAGGTTTGCCACTGGGCGGCCGGCAGAATGCAGGCCCGCGCAGAAAACCTCATAAAGATCGACGAGCGCTTGCACTGCCTCACTCTGCCCAACTACTCGCTGCCGCAGTTCCTCCTCAAAATGACGCGACGTGGAACTCCGCTTTTGCGGGTCTAGCTCCTCGTTTTGGACCAATTTTGCTGCTGTTATCGACATAAGCTTCTCCATTAATTCACGTAACTAATGGCTTTCGGTTCTGTGAGTCTCATTGCCACTGGCCTTGGTTTGAATGAGACTCGTATAGGACAAGGCAATCCTGTCTCCAATCATGATTTATTGAAAAGACAAGGCTTAGTTACAGCTGCTACGCCCGAGTGTTCGACAATTGGCGAGATTCCGGGCTGAACAATTGTCGAGAGCTGGCTTGATAAAATGATTTAATGCGGGGCACTCATGTCCTTGACGGTTGCCGTGGCGTCACGACATGACCGAATATCAGCCGAGAGTTCTCATGTTCTCGGCTAAGCCCTGAAGCGATTCTTGTTAATCTTGAGTGACTGAATCTTCGATTCCAGCGTGGAGCGCGCAATTCCTAGTTTAGCGGCTGCCCCCGACGGTCCGAAGACCCGTCCTTGGCATTCTCGCAGGGCTGCTTCGATGATTTCCTTTTCTTGAGTTGCCACCTTCTCGGAGAAATAAAGCTGGCTCTCCACTTTCCTCTCCGGCAGCTTTTGAGACAGCCAACTCTCATCCACCGAAAAACTCGCTGTTTCACACACGATTACAGATCGTTCGATGACGTTCTGTAATTCGCGTATGTTTCCGGGCCAAGGGTAGGACTCCAGTAATTGGAGTGTCTTCTTGTCGACGGTCGTGATGTTCTTACCGGCTTTCCGCGCGTAGCGATCGATAAAGTAATCAACCAGCAGACGGATGTCCTCTTTTCGTTCTCGAAGAGGAGGGATCTCAATCGGGAAAACATTCAGGCGGTAAAACAAATCGCTACGGAACGACCCAGCGCTGATAGCAGCCTGCACGTCACGGTTCGTGGCTGCGATCACCCGAACGTCAGTGCGTATCGGGTGTGTCCCGCCGACACGCTCAAACTCATGCTCCTGCAAAACACGCAGGAGGGCAATTTGGGTCTCGGCTGGCAGTTCTCCGACTTCGTCCAGGAAGAGCGTACCGCCCTTGGCTAATTCAAACCTACCCAAGCGCTGCTGAGTCGCGCCCGTGAAGGCACCCTTCTCGTGCCCGAACAACTCCGAGGCGATCAGTTC
>Ga0137409_10006206_pt1 | contig 12417 bp, 7 predicted proteins | sample CZODoug1_16funga_FD_122059 | JGI IMG/M metagenome (GOLD analysis project Ga0137409, IMG submission 122059) | Vadose zone soil fungal communities from Angelo Coast Range Reserve, California, USA - CZODoug1_16fungal (Hybrid Assembly) | ecosystem: Environmental > Terrestrial > Soil > Vadose zone...
CCAGCATCCGCTGAACGAGCACGTGGAGAGGCTCCGGCAGCGGCTCGCCTTCGCGCTGCGTAACGGAGGGTTTTTCCTTGAGAAGGCGCGCAGGAAGCCTGGTCCAGGATGGTCCTGCTGCGGGAAAAGTGGCGGAAGCTTCGCGGAGCACCAGCGCATCGGCGCGATCGAGAGCAGCGCGCGCCGAATCCTTGAAATCTTCCTTCGCAGGATCGACGACCGCGAAATACAGGCTGGGCTTCACGAACTGCAGCAGGGAGTTGCTCTCCAAAATTAGAGGCGGCAAATCGCCGTTGGCATCCGAGCGCGTTTCCTGCAATGCAGTCCTTAAGAGCGGCAAGCCCTCCGCGAGAAACCCTTGCTTCGTCCGCAGCCAGAACGAGCGCCGCGCCCCCGCAGCCAGAAAACGGGAGCTGTCCGTCCCCGTGTCAGCGTGCGTTTCCCAGTTGATGGCACAGACATGCTCATCCGGCGCACAATCGCAATTTTCGCCGTTCTGGGCGCAGACGCCGTGGCCATACTGCGTGATTTTGCCGGCGATCCAGTTGGCGTGCGGAAACGCAGAGAGCACGTCGCACACCAGCTGCGTCTTTCCGATGCTGCGGGTGTGCCCGCCAACAACAACCAGGCGCCAGCGCGGCGCTCCGTTTGTGTCACTTGCTGCCAAGTCTTCCCTCAAGCTCTTTGATGCGCGCAGCCAGCTCCGGGAGTCGGGCGAACCAGACGTAGAGCTCCTTAAATTTTCCGAGCGGACGGGCTGGCGTTCCCCAAACGGTCTCGCCGCTGCGAATGGTTTTCCCGCCAAGCACGCCGCTTTGCCCGCCAATTACCGAGCCATCCTCCAGTTTGCAGCGCTCGCCAAAGCCCGCCTGCCCGCCCACAACCACGTGCTTCCCAAACACGCACGATCCGGACAGCCCTGCCTGTGCCGCAATGACTGTGTGCCCTCCGATCTGACAGTTGTGCCCCACGTGGACTAGATTGTCCAGCTTTGCGCCTTCCGCGATGCGGGTGTCTTCGAGGGAACCGCGATCGATGGTGCTGTTCGCCCCGATTTCCACGTCATCGCCAATCTCCACAATTCCTGCCTGGGGGAATTTCCAGTACTTCCCTTCTCCGAGCGCATAGCCGAACCCGTCTGCCCCAATCACCGCTCCGGAATGAATCTCCACGCGATTTCCCAAACGCGCGCCTCCGTATAGCGTAACGCGCGGGTGAATCCGGCAATTCTCGCCGATCCAGCAGCCCGCGCCAATCACCGAGTGCGCACCGACCTGCGTGCCGGCGCCGACGTGCGCATCTTCGCCGATGACCGCATACGGCCCGATAGCTGCTCCCGGCGCAACGCGCGCGAGCGGCGCGACAATCGCCGTGGGATGAATTCCCGAAGCGATCGGGGCGCGCCCGAGCAGCAACTCCGCCGCTTGCGAGAACGCCACCTTGGGTTGTCCGCTCCGCAGTACCGTCTTGCCCGCTAACATTATTCCCTCAGCCGCGATAGCACAGGCCGCGGCCGAAGCCGAGGCCCGCTGCGCATGCTTCGCGGACTCCACATAGATCAAATCGCGTGTTCCGGCGCGCTCCGGCGCTGCAACTCCGCTTATTTCGGCCGCGCCGTCGCCTTCCAGCCGCGCGCCGATCGCTTCTGCTAATTCCCTGGCAGTTCGTCTCATCATCAACCTCACGAGAAATCGTAAATCTCCGGCTCGCCCTGCGGCCTGGTGTTCCACCGCCCATGTACCCAAACCCATTGCTCAGGATACTTGCGGACAATCTCTTCGATCACTTTCGTAAATTTTTGCGTATTCTCCAAAACGTCCCGCTCCGTATCGCCCGTTCGAGTCAACTCGATGGGTGGCTCAAAGCGCAACCGGTATTTTCGGCTCGGTTCATCCCAAACGGCGTACCCCGGCACGACAGCTGCGTCCGTATGCAGCGCGACGCGCGCGATTCCAGTGGTCGTGCTAGCCTTCTTCCCGAAGAAATCAACGAACACGGCTTCTCCCGGCATGGTGTTCTGGTCCGCCAGAATCCCGACCGTTCCGGCCTCTTGCAAGACCTTTAACATCACGCGGGCCGATTCGTTTTTGAAAATCGGACGATTCCCGGGCAAGCACCGGTAACTGTTTACGAGCGTGTCGATTCTCTGGTTATCGATTCGGCGGGCCATATAGTGCAGGGGAAATCCGTAGAGCGCATGCGCAAAGGAGGACAGTTCCCACGCGCCGATATGCCCCGTCAGATAGAGCACGCCTTTTCCGCGCCGCTGCCCTTCCAAGAAGTTTTCATGGCCGTCGAGAGCGACAATCGGCTCGATGTTCTCTTTCGAGTATTTCGGAAATCGGGCAAATTCCGCCGCCATCCAACCCAGATTCCGCAGCATCCCGCGAATGACTGTCTTGCGCTGCGCGTCGTTCCAATCCGGAAAGGCAATGCGCAGATTCACCTCGGCGGTTTTCCTTAATCCAGGTAGCAGCGCATAGAAAATGCGCGTTACTCCCGCAGCAAGACTCCTCGCCATCGGGCGCGGCAACACGCCCAGCCCCTTCAAAATCGCCCACATCGCCGCGTATTCGATCCATTCCTTCATGCGTATTCAGGTTCGCTTGAGTTTTCCTGCCGGGCGACAGTATGCAAGAGGTCCATCGCTGGAAGATAGTGGTTCGATGTTAGACTCAGTTTTCCGTGACCGAAATAACTGCTCCCATCGCCGAGAGCCCACGCCCCAGCACTGCCGCAAAAGTCGGTTGGGCCATTCTCATCGTGGCGACGCTTTACGTCTGCTGCTTCAGCCATCTTGGCGCCATCGGCTTCGTCGGGCCAGACGAACCGCGCTACGCCTGGATCGCGCGCGACATGGCTGAGACCGGCGACTGGGTCACGCCGCGCCTTTACGGAAAACCCTGGTTCGAGAAGCCTCCGCTCTTCTATTGGGGCGCCGCAGTTTGCTTCAAGCTCTTCGGCGTCAGCGAAGCCGCCACACGGCTACCGAGCGCGATCTCTGCGCTGCTCGCCACACTTGCGCTGGCCTGGCTAGCGCTACGTCTTTACGGCACGGAAACGGCTCGCTGGCTACTGCTTTTGCTTCCGACCACCGTCGGCATGATCGGCTTTTCTCACGCCGCCTCCACCGACATGCCCTTTAGCGCGATGATCACGGTCTCCATGGTCTGCGCCGCGGTCGTCCTGGGCCTCACGCGCAACGAAAACACGCCGATCCTTCCGCGAACACCCTGGCTTGCTCTCATCCTTTTCGGTTTCTTCCTCGGCCTCGCTGTCCTCGCAAAGGGCCCTGCGGCCATTATTCTCTCCGGCGGCGCAATCTTTTTCTGGGCGCTCTTCACCAAGCGGTGGCGTGATGCTTTCCGCCTCCTTCATCCCGCCGCCATCGCGTCTTTCTGCCTCACCGCTCTTCCCTGGTACATCCTCTGCGCCCGCCGCAACCCGGATTTCTTCCGCATCTTCATCATCGAGCACAATTTCAAACGCTACCTCACTCCCGAATTCCAGCACATCCAGCCGTTCTGGTTTTATCTGCCCGTTCTACTTGTAGCATTTCTTCCTTGGACTGGGGCATTGCTTTGGACCGCCGTCGTGACAGGAGTGCGGCTTGCGAAATCGAGAAGTCTAAGTCCCGCTACAGCGTTCCTCCTCTCATGGTCCGTGTTCGTTGTACTTTTCTTCACTCTTTCGAAATCGAAGTTGCCGGGTTACATCTTGCCAGCGGTGCCGGCTTTGGCTCTACTACTGGTGCTCTCTTGCAGAAATTTAGCAATCGAACACAGAAAGTCGTTTGGCGCAAGCATCGCCGCATTCGCGCTGTTGTTTTGGGTCGCTGCTCACGTTGCTCCCAGGCTGCTGCCGCATGCCGACACGCCGTCCCACCGGGTATTACTCGTGCTGAGCTTCGTGTTTGGGATGTTTTCGATGGCAAACACCATTCTTGCCGCTGCCTTCTTGGTCAGCCGCAGCCGGTGGGAGCTCAATTTTATGGCATTGATATGCGTAGTCCCGGTCTTATTTGCCTTCCTGGGGGCGGACGAACCGATTCCGGGACTCGCTTCACTTTCATCGAAAGAACTGGCCCGCCAGCTTCTTTCCCAGCATGTGCCCCCTGAACGCATTTTTGTCTACCATGGAATGGGCCGAAGCCTAAGGTATGGCCTGAACTTCTACTTGCAGCGGGAGGTGCGAGATTGGGACCAAAATCTGGATGCCGACGCTTTCGTTCTGTCGGGTTCGTTCAATTGCGAGCGCCTGCATAAAGAAGGGTTCGATTGTGTTGACATACTACTGGGGCCCACCACTCCCAGGTGGTTTGTTTCTCACATCACATCAAGAAACTCAGCGGACAGGCTTCACGAAAGCCGGCAGCCTCACTAAAAAGAAAGACACGACGCGGTTTTCATACGCGCGCTTCTCTTCGTCGCCCAGACTCACAAAATTTCCATGCGCAATAATCGCCTGCTCGCGCGGCTCCGGCGCCTTCAGAAACATCTGCCGCGTGGTCTCTGCGAGTTCCGGATCATCCATCGCCTGGATAAAGAGCGTCGGCACGCCGGCGAGCGTAATCAATTTCCTGGAGAGCGGCGGGTCATCGCGGCGATCGTAGTTCAAGTAGCCGAAACTCAACTCCGCCGCGCGCACCATCAACGGAAACCCGCCCAGCCCGTTGCGCTCGACGCCCACCTTCACCATCTGCTTCGGCTCGTCGTACACCGAGTCCATCACCAGCGCGCGAACCCGCTTGTCGTTTTCCGCTTCGCGCAGCGCCGCGTATGCGCCCAGGTTGTAGCCCCACAGGCCGAAGCGCGTGGGATCCAGATCAGGCCGAGCGGCCAGGAGATCGACCGCTGCGCGCACTTCGTCCGCTTCGCGATAGCCGAGCGTGCTGATTCCCGTGTTCGCCCCATGCGCCGCAAAATCAAAAATGAATACATTGTACTGGTGATCTTGCAGCCCCGATTCCAGCGTCAGCAGCTCGCCGCGGCTGGACTCGTACCCATGGCAAAGAATAATGGTCGGCCCACCTCGAAGCCCGGGAAAAAACCATCCCTCGCGCTTTCCATCTCCCGGCACCGCAAACTGCAGCACTTCCGGCCGGCCGGGGAAACTCGCCATGCTGATTTCGCTGCTGGTGCGCTGGGGTTTCACGATGCGATAGACGAGAAAACCCGCAATGGCTGTGGTGGCCAGCACGGCAAAAAAGGCCAGCGCCAATAAAGCCATCAGTATCTTGGTAGTCCAGCGGGTTGGATAGCGGAACTCGTGAAGGATCTGCATGCGTTGTCTGCCCGACTGGGCTGGCGGCAAACGCCGCGTCTTTCTACCTCACAATACAAATGCGATGATTGGCATCGTAGCATATCTTTTCCGGTGCTTCGCGCGACAGCACGTTTCGGTGTGTCTCCTCTCTTACCTCCTTCCCTTCCTCTATCTCCTTCACTTCCTTTATGATGGAATGGCGTGCAGGGGCCGCGTGCTTTTCTCTCCTTCATGAACATCATCGATTTGCGACAGACCACCGTCCGCCAGATTGAGCCGCTCCTCGAAGAAGAAGCGCGGCATTGGCGCGACGAATTGCATTGGGATTACCGCGGCGCGCTCGAGCTCATCAAACGCTTCCTGGACGCGCATGCGCTGGCCGGCTGCGTCGCCTTCGAAAACGGCGTGGCCGCCGGGTATTCCTTCTATGTGCTCGAGGAGCAGAAAGGGCTGATTGGCGGCTTGTACGTCTCCTCCAAATTCCCGCAGGACTCCATCGGCAGGCGCCTGCTGGAAGAAATGCTGCTCTCGATGCGCGGCATCCCGCACCTCGCGCGGATCGAAGCCCAGTTGATGCCCTTCAGCGGCCCGGTGGACACGCCGCTGCTCGACCAGGGGTTTCACCTCTACACCCGCCAGTTCATGCTGCTGGATCTGCACAAGCAGCACGATGCAAAGTCCGGCGCCTCGGCGGGCATGCGCCTTAACCGCTGGAATGACCGCTACTTCGAGCCCTGCGCCAAGCTGATCTATCTGGCGTACACGAATCACGTCGACGGCGAGATCAACGACCAGTACCGCAGCCGCAGCGGCGCGCTCAAATTTCTCAAGAACATTATCCTGCTTCCCGGTTGCGGGCAGTTCGTGCCGGCCGCATCTTTCGTGCTTCACGAACCCGGCAGCGAGGAACTCGTCGCTGCCGTTCTCACCAGCGAAGTCTCCCCCGGTGTCGGGCACACCACGCAAATCTGCGTGCTGCCCGGTTACCAGGGACACGGCCTCGGCCGCATGCTCATGCAAACTTCCGCCGAAGCCCTTCATTCCATGAAATTCAGGGAATTAACGCTGACTGTAACCTCGGATAACCGTGCCGCCGTCCAACTCTACGAAAACCTCGGCTTCCACACTATCAAGTCCTTCACCGCCGGCGTCTGGCCACGCTGACGGCATAGCATCCGCCTTCTGCGCTGGTTGTCATGAGCCTCGGTGGCGGCGCAACCGAAGGGCAGCAGGAGGGAAGGGCCAACGAAAAGCGCCGGAGTGGAAGTCCTCCGGCGCTAGTCAGAGTTATGTTCGCGGATCAAGAACTAGAAGTTCAACTTCATCCCCAGCTGCATTATGCGAGGATCGCGGGTTGAGCGGACCAGATTGAAGCTCGTCGAGGCGAAGCTCGTAGAGGCGCAACAGATCGGGTTCGTGTGATTGAAAGTGTTGAACGTCTCCCACCGCAACTGACCGGTAAGGCGCTCGCTGAACTTCATGTTCTTGAACAAGGAGAGATCCGTGCGCCAAAAGCCAGGGGCGCGGATGGCGCCTGGCCGCTCCGTAGTTTCCGTAGTTTGGATTATCGACGGCACGGAGAAAGCAGCCGCATTGAACCAGCCGCCGTCGTAGGAGTGGAGAGCGCCGGAGTTGGGGTCACCCACCAGGTTCGCCCGGCAGCCCACAGGCGAAGCGCCAAGCAAGCAGCCGGAGCCCGTCGGGTCATTGCAGTTAGGTCCGCTTCCAGAAGCGCACCCGGCGTTGCCCAAAAGGGCCGTTAGTGGAAGTCCCGTCTGGAAGGTTTGTATTCCAGAGACTTCCCAGCCTCCCAGGATGTGACCCGCCACGCCGTGCTGGCCTCGCAGCCACGGGAGATCCCACACGAAGTTTGCGGTCAGAACGTGCCGCCGGTCGGCGACGGTTGGACCGTAATTGCCGCGAAAATCGCCGGTAACTTGGGGAATGTTGCTGCCACCTGTGCTGCGGTCGGCAGGATCAGTAGTCAAGCCGTGCGCCCACGTGTAGGAGATGTTGACCATCGAATTGCCGGCGAAACGCTTCTGCAACTGGGTCTGCAGCGAGTGGTAATTGGACGTGAAAGCATCGATGAAGAACAGTCCTGGACCGTAGCCGACGTAGGGCCGGAGCACCGCCAGCTTGTTCGAGTTCCCTGTGCTGTTGATCGGACCACTGATGCTGACAGCACACCCACCACTTACAGTGCACGCGGGCGTGTTAGCGCCTGGGCCGGCAAAGCACGGCGTGGCGGCGGTGCAGTTCAAATAAGAGGCTACCGCAGGCTGGTTGAGGTCCTCGAAACCGGGAAGGTGTATGCCGTTGCTGCCATAGTAGCCAACATCAGCCAACCACGTGCCACCAAACTGACGCTGAACATCGAGACTCCACTGCTGGGAGTAAGGCGACTGGTAATCGACTGGCATCCGAGACTGGATGGTGAACGGAGTCGTGCTAGCGAGGGTGGTCGTCGCACCGACTGGGGCAGACAGTGTGCTGCGATTAATGCTGAGGTTGGTCAGGAACCCTTGGCTCAAGCCGACGTTTAACTCAGGGTTTCCAAACTCCAAGCCGTTGTCATAGAACATGCCGTAGCCCGCGCGGATGGACGTCGTGCCTTTGCCGAACGGATCCCAGGCAAGGCCGATACGGGGCGCGATGGCGCGATTGAACTCCTTGCCAACCTTGCTGCCAAATGGTGACTTGGCGCCAATGAAGCCGTTGAAAGTAGGCGGGTTGGCAAAGATGAGTCCGTTCAGTGGGGTGTAATTCGGGTTGCACGCGCTGCTCGTCGGCACACCATTGACCAGCTTCACATCCATGTTGCCATTGGAGGCGATGCAGGGCGCCTTCGCCGGGTCGTAAAGTGCCGGATCAAAATTAACCAGACGGCTCGTGCCGTTGGTACCGCTGGCATCCGTTGGCTGGCGGAAGAACGAGTGGCGAATACCGTAGGTGACCGTCAAGTTTCGCCTGACGCGCCAGGTGTCCTGACCGTAGTACTCGAACTGGTTGTCAAAGATGTTCGCGGTAACGTCCAACGATGCTTGCGAGAAGGTGTTCAGTTGACCAAGCAAAAAGTTGGCGAACGCCTGCTCAAACGAGAACGGACATGTGCCGCCGCCGGCTGCAGATCCGTTGCAGACTGCCGTGGCGACTGGACCCTGCGCCCCATTGGGTTGTGTGCAAGTGACAACCGGCGGATTACCCGTGGTCTGGCAGTTAGGGGCATTCACAGCATCAAAGTTGTACGCCCCGTTGTTGCTGCCGGATAACTGATTTTCGTGTTTGTTGTAGTGATAATAGATGGCGCCGAACTTCAGAGTGTGTGCCCCTGCAACCTTAGTCACATTGCCGTAAACCGTATGGTTAGTGTTGTAGTCGTTGTAGGGACCGAAGTCGGTAACGCTGGTGGTGTTGACCCCATTGCTAGTAAAAAGTGCGCCAGTGATCGCCAGGCTCGGCACGCGACCAAGCAGATTCTGGAAAGGCAGAGCGTTGCCCAGAGCGGTTCTAATGTCGGGCGACTGGGAGAAATTCTCAGCACCGGTCACGTGACTGATGATGGCGCCATAAGAATAGCGGTAGCCCCCTTCAATTATGAATTTCGCAGTGGGAGTGAACGTGGCGGCAATATTGTACTGATGCCCCGGAGAACTAGTAGCAGTAGTAGCCAGTCCAGGAATCACTTGACTGGTGAAAAGACCTCCCGCCTCAATCGTTGGGTTGGTGTCGTGAAGGAACTTACCGTTGACAGTCAGCTTTGGGCCGAAGACGTGATCGATCTTCACCATATCCTCGCGGAAGTTGAAAACATTGCCCAGCGACCCTGTGTATCCGAAGGGATTGTTTGCGGTGACCAGATTTGGCGTCGGGAATTTGGAGAAGATGTCCTTGACGTAAGCTGCAGCGATGGGATCAAAGGAAGTTGAGGGGATGCTGGTGCCGTAGGCCTGGCAGGTGCCAGCCGCGCCGCCGCTGTTCGCCCACTGGGTGCAAACCACGTGGTTGAACTGCCCATTAATCATCCCAGGATAGGGCACGTTGCCTGGTGGATTCGAATAGGTGACAATGCGGCGCGCTTCCTCGGATACAAAGAAGAAGCTTTTGTTGCGCTGCTCGTAGATTTTCGGAATCCAGACGGGGCCTCCGACCGTGCCGCCGAAGTCGTTGTAACGCAGCGGCGGACGCCGCACGATGGGCGCGGAGCGGTTATTGAAGAAGCTGTTGGCGTTCAGAGTGTCGTTGCGGAAGAACTCATACAAGCCGCCGTGCAGGTCGCTGGTGCCGGAGCGCGTAATGACGTTGACTTGCCCGCCGGCGGAGCGGCCGGACTCGGCGTCGTAAACGCCGCGGACGACGCGAAACTCGCTAATCGCGTCAATGCTGGGAAATGAAAGTAGAGTGAGATTGGAACCTCGGTCAACGTTATCGGCGCCATCAACCTGCCAGTTGTTTTCCTCCCGGCGGTTACCGTTAATTTGGAAGCTCATCACATTGGTGCCGATCGGAGCAGTGGCCCCGGGGAAAATCTGGTCGGCGTTGCCGGAATCGGAAGCTCCCGGCACCAAAAGCACAAGTTGCGCGTAATTGCGGCTGTTGAGCGAAAGCTCGCGAAGTTGCAGGCCCGAGATCACTCCAGTGGCGGTTGCACTTTGCGTGTCGACCTGCAAAGCGTTGGCTTCAACGTTTACAGACTCACTCATGGCGCCAACTTCGAGCGTGAAATTTGCGGCAAGCTTGTCACTGACGTTCAGCACCAAGCCGCTTTGTGTAACCTTCTTGAATCCGGCGATCTCCACGGTAACGGAGTAACGCCCAACGGGTAGAAGCGGCGCCGCGTATTGGCCGTGTTCGTCCGTCGTGAGCGTGCGAACGACGACCTGCTGGTCCGTGTTGGTTATGGCGACCTTGGCGTTGGGCACAGCGCCACCTTTGGAGTCCGTCACCGTGCCTGAGATCGAGCCGGTGACCTCCTGAGCCCAAGCTGCTCCACACATCCCGGCGCTGAACCCCACTGCGAACAACAAGACGAATAACCTTCGCATCACACACCCCCTTGAACTTAACTGACGATTTCAAGCTGCCTGGTCAGACGATTTACAACCCTGCAGCGGTCACCCCGATAGATCGACTTCACGAACTCGATGGGCTCCCCATTGTGCAGATAGGCCGTCCGCGTGAAGCGAAATACCGGCGACTTCCCGCGAACGCGCAGCAGCTTTGCCTCCGTCGCCGTCGCAACCGAGGCCTCCGCCACTTCGTCGGCCATGTGCACCTGCAATCCGTATTGTTCCGTCAATGCCCGGTACAACGAACCACTCGGCTCGAAGGTCTCCAGCAAATCCGGGCATAGCCGCGTAGGTAGATGCGTAGCTTCAATACACAGTGGCGCCGAATCTGCCATCCGCACGCGTCGCAATAAAATCACTTCTTCGGAGGGATTCAAGTGCAGCGCTTCCACCACATCTTCGTCGGGATGAATTCGCTTGAACGCCAAAACCTTTGATCGCGGCTGCGAACCGCGATCCTTCATTTCTTCGCTGAACGAAAGCAGTTGCCGGAAATTCTTCTCCAGCTTCATCCGCGAAACGAACGTGCCCCTGCCGCGCTGGCTGAACGCCAGACCCCGGCTGCACAGGGACTTCAGCGCTTGGCGCGCGGTCATCCGGCTGACTCCCAGTCGCGCCGATATTTCCTGCTCCGAAGGCATTAACTCGCCCGGTTTCAGCTCGCCCGAACGGATTTGTTCGCTCAGACCCTGCTGAATCTGGTAGTACAGCGGCACTACGCTTTGTCTGTCCAGAACGACGGCGGCCACTCGCATCCCCGTAAGGTTGTATAGACGACTGGACATATATAATTCGCTGCCCCTGCTGTCAAGCAAATATGTTCCGCTGAACTTTCTCCCCTGGCGAACCTGGGGCGAGGGCGGCCAGGAACAATTCGGTGTTGTCCGGGCGGCTGCCGCCGTATCTCCATCAAGGGCCCCGCAGGAGAGTTACAAATGGCGGTGATGTACAGTTGGAGGCGAGTTAGCCTTGTTAGATCAACAAGGAGTCTCAGTTTTTCCTTGACCTGGCATAACTTCTGTGATACTTTCTCAAGTGGGATAAGCTGCGCTTCTCCCCCCATAGTCCGCAGTCAACAGCAATTTCACTCCAATCCGTTCGGCGTAACTGACCTCGATCAACGATCGCCGCTAACTTTCCCAGATTCAACAGCTTGCGCACTCTTCGGCGCAAAGGGCACCGGCTAAGCGTCTTGAGAATCAGTCGATTGCGCACCCTTCTCATGGCGACGGAGGGTAGGGAGCAGACCGCTAGGCTGCTTGCGCTTATCTTCTTTAAAATCAACACCTATAGGGATCTCCGCAAGTGTTGATTCTAAACAACTTACACGGGGCCTAAGCCCTTTAAATGCAACACTTATGAAAAACAGGGGGACAGGGGAGGGGGCCACTTCGTTAATTCTTAATCACCGGTCCTTGCCTCCCGTTTGTGCGTAGTTTGGGTAGATCATCGAAGGACTCGATACGATCCGAACATGACCGGGGATATCGAATGTTATTGCCTCGTCTGGCTTTTCGCGCAATGCGAACTCATAGGTCAGCTCAAAATCGACAGGCCCGGCCGGAATCGGTTCAAACTTCCAGCTCCGAACACTACGCTCCACCGCCTCGCTAAGGAGTGGATGTCCGCTCAAAATTGATAACTCGGCGACCGCTCCCGTTTTGTCGACAACTACATGGAGCTTAACAACACCAGAGATCCGAGTTTGCCGAGCTAGCGGAGGATACTGCAAGGGTTCACATGCCACCAGATGCAGCGAAGGGAGGCTATCGAATAGATGGCTGCCAATCGGGCTGCTCGCTTGGCTCTTCTTGCGCGCCGGCTCAAATTCATCGCCGGGAACCCAGCCCGCGAGCGTCGGCAGCCACGCCGCCTTCGATCCCAGCACGAAGCCAAATCTGGCGATCACCGCGTCGCCGGTAAAATCCATGTCCGGGCTGTACTCGTCGCTCGGCTGGTGATAGCGGTGTTCGACAAAATCACGGGCCTGCTCTTCGCCCCACTGCGTGTCATGGCCCGCGAACTTGATGCCTTCATTGATCGAAAACGCCTGCACGCCCACCCTCGCCAGACTGAATTGATC
>Ga0137409_10006207_pt1 | contig 12417 bp, 9 predicted proteins | sample CZODoug1_16funga_FD_122059 | JGI IMG/M metagenome (GOLD analysis project Ga0137409, IMG submission 122059) | Vadose zone soil fungal communities from Angelo Coast Range Reserve, California, USA - CZODoug1_16fungal (Hybrid Assembly) | ecosystem: Environmental > Terrestrial > Soil > Vadose zone...
AATAATGCAGGCGCCTTTTTCCCGGTCGCGGCAGCGACGAGGAGGTGTTGTTGCATTTATTTTTCAAACACCATAAGCCTGTCCCACCAAACGAAGGCCCCGATCAGGAAAACAGCCACTTGACGCGTCACAAACACACCAATAAAATCTCTTCCTTCTGTTTATACAGATCGCATCCCTTGAATCAGATATATCCAACTTTGCGACCCCTTCGGAGGCTGACTTGATAGAAGTTGAGCATCTTGTAAAAAGCTACGGACAGGCTCGCGCCGTCAATGACATTTCATTTAAGGTAGAAAAAGGCGAAATCCTGGGCTTCCTCGGCCCAAACGGCGCGGGTAAAACCACAACAATGCGAATCCTGACCGGTTACCTGCCGGCGACGGGTGGAACGGCTCGGATTGCGGGCTTCGACGTTTTCGAACAGTCGATGGAAGTCCGCAAGCGCATCGGCTATCTGCCTGAAACTCCGCCGCTCTATACCGACATGACCGTCAGCGCCTATCTGACATTCGTGGCGCAGATCAAAGGCGTTCCGACGGCCGAGATTCCGAACCGCGTCGCCGAGGCGATGAGGATGGCGACCTTGGCCGAGCGCAAGGACGAATTGATCAAGCGATTATCGCGCGGCTTCAAGCAGCGCGTCGGCATCGCGCAGGCCATCGTCCACAACCCCGACGTGATCATCCTTGACGAGCCGACCGTCGGACTCGACCCGAACCAGATCAAGGAAGTCCGCAGCCTGATCAAAAATCTGGCCGGGCAGCACACGATCATCCTGTCGACGCACATCCTGCCCGAAGTCGAGATGACCTGCGATCGCGTGGTCATTATCAACAAGGGCCGCATCGTCGCCGCGCACACGACCCAGAACCTGACCACACAACTCAAAGGCGGCGAGCGCGTTCGCATTCAGGTCAAAGGCGCCGCCGAGAGCCTGCGCGCCTCCATCGCCTCGATCGAGGGCGTCAAGAGCGTCGAGATCGAATCGAGCGCGGACAGTCTGGTGACCGCCGAGATCGAAAGCGAGCGCGGCGCGGATTTGCGGGCGCAGATCGCCTCGCGCATCGTCAACAAGGGCTTCGATCTGCTGGAGATGCGGGCCGTCAATCTCAGCCTCGAAGACATTTTCATGCAACTGACGACCGAGGAGCATGCCGAAGGAAGAGTCGAGGCGAAGGGCGCGGCGAAGGCTGAAGAGAAGGCTGAAGAGGCGGTCGCCGAGACGGCCGCGCCGTAGTTCGGAAATCCCCGATTGAGATTTGAGATCCGAAAGTCAAAGGGAAGAACTTATGAAAGGAATTCTTGCAATCTACCGCCGCGAACTTAGCGGCTATTTCGTTTCGCCGATCGCTTACACCGTGATCGGCTTTTTCCTGGCTGCGACAGGGCTCGTCTTCTACCTGATCCTGAGCGCCTATATGGAGCAGTCGTTCAGGATGCAAATGCAGGCGCGGCAGATGGGCATGCCGCCCGACATCGACGTGCCGATGATGGTCATCCGCAGCTTCGTCGGCTTCAGCGGCACCTATTTGATGCCGCTGCTGTTGCCGATGATGACCATGGGCGTTTACGCCGAAGAGCGTAAACGCGGCACAATGGAGATGCTCATGACTTCGCCACTCACCGAGTTCCAGATCGTGATCGGCAAGTTCTTCGCCTCGCTCACCTTCTTCGCGCTGATGCTGGCGCCGACGCTGATCTACTACATGTTGATGAGTCCCTACAGCGAGCCAGCTCTGCCGTGGCGCATCGTTGGGGCGGGCTATTTGGGGCTGTTACTGCTGGGCGCGGTGCTGATCGCGCTGGGATCGTTCATCTCGTCGCTGACCGAGAACCAGATCGTGGCCGGCGTGGTGACATTCGTCGTTTTCCTGCTGCTGTTGTTTTTAGACATGACGACGCGCAACTCAAGCTCGGCGATGGCCGAGGTCTTCAAATATCTATCGCCCCTCCAGCATCACGAGACTTTCGCGCAGGGCGTGATCGACACCTCGTCGGTCATATTCTATATCTCGACGGTTTCGATCGGCCTCTTCCTGACGTTGCGCAATCTGGACTCCATGCGCTGGAGAAGAGCCTAGCGAAGTCGTTTGTCATCAGGCGCCGGTCATTGGTCATTTGCTCACATTTCCGGCAAACGGCCAACGACGACTGGCGTATGACGAATGACAAACGGCCACTGACAAATGATTACTGACAAATGACAAACTTATGAAAATCGATCGACAAGAAATCTACCGGCTGTCCGGATTCATCGGAGTGGCGATGATTCTGGCGGGTTACTTTCGTTACCTTATTCAGGGCGTCCTGGTCGGCGAGGGCATCGCGGGCAAGCTGACTCCCGCGATGCTCGTCGTCGGACTGGTTTTGATCGCTGTCTCGGTCGTGTTCAACTTCCGCGCAATCGTCGGGTTCTTCGGCAGGCGACAAGGGAGGCTGGGCGCGAATACCGTCATCCTGTCGGTGGCCGTGCTGGGGCTGGTTGTGGTGGCCAACTTCCTGGGCTATCGCCACCACAAACGCTTCGACCTGACGGCCGAAGGGCTCTACTCGATCTCCGCTCAGACCAAGAAAGTGGTCGCCAACCTCCCCAAAGACGTGAAGGTGATTTACTTCAACAAGGAGGAAAATCAGCAATTCTCCGACCTCATGAGTGAGTACAAGTACGCCGGCCCCCGCCTGACATACGAGCGCATCGACCCGAATCAGCGCCCGGAGTTGGCGCGGCAATACAAGGTGCGGCATATGGGCGACATCGTAGTGGCCGCCGGCGAACGCAACGAGACTATCGGCGACGCCTCCGAGCAGGCCGTCACCAACGCCATCCTGAAGGTCACGCGCGATAAATTGAAGACCATCTGCTTCGTCGAAGGACATGGCGAGAAGTCGCTCTCCGATACGCAACCTTCGGGTTACTCGACCGTCGAGCAGCGGCTCAAGGACGAGAACTACCAGCTCAAGACCGTGCTTCTGGCCAGAGAGCAGCAGGTTCCCTCGGAGTGCGAGGCGCTGGTCGTCGCCGGGCCCAAGCAATCCGTCACTCCGCCAGAAGCCGCGATGATCGGCAAGTACCTGGACGGGGGCGGTAAGGCGATGCTGCTGCTCGACCCGGAGACCGACCCGCAACTCGGCGACGTGCTCAAGAGCTGGAACATCGAGGCTACTGACAACGTCGTGCTCGACGTCAGCGGCATGGGCCAGATGTTCAACGCCGGCCCCCAGGCCCCGCTCGTTTTAGAATACGGCAGCCATGCGATCACTAAAGATTTCGGGCGCTCGATGACCATCTTCCCATTGGCGCGCGCCATCAAGGTCGCCAACGGCGCCAACACTACTACACTGTTGACCACTTCCGATCAGAGCTACGCTAAAGACAAGATCACGCCCGGACGGAGCCCGGATTACGAGGCGGGCAAAGACCGGAAAGGCCCACTCACCCTCGGCGCGGCGGCCAGCAAGAGCATGAACGGTAAAGAGGCCCGCCTTGTGGTCATCGGCGACTCCGACTTCTCCTCGAACGGAGCCTTCAAGTTCCAGCGCAACTCGGATCTGTTTTTGAACTCTGTTAACTGGCTGGCGGAGGAAGAAGACCTGATCTCGATCCGCCCCAAGACCGCGTCCAGCCGCTCGGTGACGATGAGCGAAAGTCAGCAGCGCACCTTTTTCTGGTTGAGCGTGCTGTTCATGCCCGTCGCCGTCATCGGCTCCGGCGCCTACATCTGGTGGAAGCGGAGATAACTTATGAAACGAAGCACTCTCATCCTTCTTTTGCTTGCGGCGGTCGCCGGCGTGGCCGTTTATTTCACCGAAGTCAGGTCCGGCAAATCGGGCGATGAAGAAACCCCAAAGACGCCTGCGGCCTTCAAATTCAAGCGCGAAGACATCGCGGGCATTACGCTCATTCGCGGCGGCCAGACGATCAACCTCGAAAACCAGAACAACAAATGGGTGATCACGCAGCCGGTTAACGCCACAGCCGACGAGGCGGTGATGAACTCTCTGGTCGGCGATCTGGTCAGCGCCCGCATCGAACGCGACTTCCCTCCGGCGGGAGGCGATTTGAAGCAGTACGGCCTCTCCGAGCCGGCGGTTAAGCTCGAAGTCAAACTCAAGAACGGCGAGACGCATCGCGTCGAACTCGGATCTAATGACGATATAACCCTGTCGGCCTACGCCAAAATCGACGGCTCGCGGAACGTGGCGCTCCTTCCGGTCAGCCTCCTGAACGACTCCAACAAATCGCTCAATGACATCCGCGACCGCTCCGTACTCGGCGCGACGCCGTATGAACTCAGCTCGGTCAAGATCGCCAACGAGAGCGGCGCCTACGAACTTGAGAAGAAGGACTCCGAATGGAATATCAAAAGTCCTGTCTCGGGGCTTGCGGATGAAGCCCAGGTCAGCAGCATGCTCGCCGACATAACCGGCGCCAAGGCCACGGAGGTAGTCAGCGAGAATGTGGACGACCCGGCGAAATACGGACTCGACAAATCTAAGGTTTCGATCACCGCCAGGCTCGCCAGCGGCGAACGAACCGTCTCTATCGGCTCGAAAGTCGATGAAAACTACTACGCCAAAGTCTCCGACCGGCCGCAGCTCCTCAAAATAGATTCGCTGTTCTACGAGAAACTCAACACGAAGCTCGCGTCGCTGCGCAGCAAACAGTTCGTCAAACTCAACCGTGACGAACTAACGAAGGTCTACATCAAGAACGCCAACCTCACGCTCGTGGCCGAAAAGAAAGACGATAAATGGAAGGTCACCGAACCGGCGGACAAGAAAGACAAAGAGGCCTCGACGTTCAAGATGTTCACTCCGCTCGAAACTCAGGCCACCGAGGTGCTCGATAAACCATCGGGCGCGATCGCCGCGAAGTTCGCCAAACCCGCCGTCGAAGTCCGACTGACCGACAAGAGCGGCAAAACGACGACTCTCAAAATCTCTTCCGCCGACGGCGATAACGTCTACGTGAAGGTCGAAGGACGATCCGAGATTTACAAAGTCGAAAAATCGGTGCTCGACGGCTTGAACTTCAAAGCCGACGAAGCAGTCAACTAGAGAAGGTTTTTCAACACAAAGGGTCGAAGGATCAAAGGATCAGATTCAATCCTTTGATCCTTTGATCCTTCGACCCTTTGTGTTAAAGCTTGCGTGAAGCGGCTGAAACATTGAGAACCGGGCGCGCGTATTCCGAGAGTGAACCCTGGAAACGATTACTGAGAAATGCGCAGTGAAGGAGGCGCCGATGAACATGCAGATCGACATCAACCAGCCGCTGATCCAACCATCTCCCTCGACAAGGTGCAAAGCTTCGCCACAATTCGCCTGTCCGACTGGACTGATGGGCCGCCTTGTCGGGCGACTGATGGCGATCAAGAACGCCAGGATGAACGAATTCGCCGTTGAAATGTTGGGGGTCCAACCCGATGATCAGGCGTTGGAGATCGGCTTCGGCCACGGCAGAACGATTCGAATGATCGCCGAACGGGCCAGGGCCGGTTTCGTCGCGGGCGTTGATCTTTCGGATGTGATGGTTCGCCAGGCGGCGAAATACAACCTCGACCTGATTGTCGCGGGCCGCGTCGAGGTTTGCCAGGGGTCGGTCGCCGACCTGCCCTACGAGTGCGGGCGTTTTACGAAAGCGATGGCGGTCAACAACTATCAATTCTGGCCCAACCCGGAACTCAACCTCGTCGAGATGCGCCGCGTCATGCGCGAAGGCGGGCTGCTGGTCATATGCCTGCGCATGCATTCGACAAACCGCTTCGCGCTCGCGCCTGGCTTCACCGAAGACGAGGTCGCGGATGTCGCGGGATTGGTGCGATGGGTGGGATTCCGCGACATAAGGATTGTGAAGCGGAAGGTCGGGCGTGAAGCCTCTTGTGTGATCGCCAGGCGGTGAGGATAGAAGATCGAAGATGGAGAACTAAACAAATGACCCGATCCTCGATCCTCGATCCTCGATCTTCTATCCTCGATCCTCGTGGGCGCGGACGGCGGCTGCGAGCGTCCGCGCAAAACCTCCGCGTCGTTCGACAAAGACCGAGTCCAACTCCAACCATGCGGCCATCGTCCACAACTCAGTGGCGAGCGCTTCGGCGACCGCGCCGGGATCGGCTCCGGCTTCGATGTATGCCGCCAGCGTGAGCAACCGGCGCGCGGCGCGATCGGCTTTGAGATCGACGCGAGCGACCAGACGTTCGCCGAACAGGAACGGCAGCACGTAATAACCCCAGCGCCGCTTCTCCGCCGGTGTATATATCTCGATGCGATAATCGAAACCGAAGAGTCGAGCGGCGCGCTGGCGATGCCAGACCACCGGATCGAATGGAGATAGCAGCGCCGAGGCCTCGATCCGTTCGGCCATGCGCGCCTCCGGGTGAAGATAGGCCGGTTCCCGCCATCCCTCGACCCGCGCCTCGCGCAATTCTTCCGCTTCAACCAGTTCGGCGATGCGCAGCCGGGCATCCCGGATCGGCATGCGGTAATAATCGGCCAGATCGCCAGCCGTGCCCACGCCGTGCGAACGCGCTGCAAGGCGCAGCAACTCGCGCTGCCCCTCCTCGCGCTCAACCTTCCGGCCGTGATGCTCCGCCGGGATCACCCGCTCCGCCAGATCATACGTCCGCGAGAAATTGGGCCGCCGTTCGGCTACGGCCAACACGCCACGTCCGAACAAAGCTTCGAGCACGGCTCTCGGAACCGTCCCGACCCACGCGCCCGGAAGACGGCGAGACATTCCATCCGGCGCCGGCAAATCGTCAGCGCCGAGCGGCCCGCGTGAACTCACTTCTTCAAACACGCGCTCGACATAATCCGCGCGCTCCTTTATGAACGATTCGAAGCCCCACGGGCGTACCCTGTGCGCCTCCATCCGGTGGCGCAACAACGGCCAACTCTCCATCGGCAAGATCGAAGCCTCGTGCGCCCATTGCTCGGTGAATTCGCGCCGCCTGTAGACCAGATCATCGAATAGGGATTTCTTGTATGAGCCGAGCCGGGAGAAGAGAACCTGATAGTGCGCAGGCGTGAGGACGTTGACGTAATCAATCTGCACGAGGCCGAGCCGCCGGATCGCGCCGCGGATGTGGCTCGCGTTCACTTTTCCGCTCGGTCGCGGACGGTCAAAACCCTGGCTGGTGAGCGCGATTCGCCGCGCCTCGTTCAATGTGAGATTTTCCTGGGACATTTATACCGGCAGTTACGCTACCTCCTGCATGGGCCGAACGCGCGGGCTGGGCAACCTGCGCCCCTCGGCTTGAAAATGACGAATTATATCTTCAACTACTTCGCATAGTTCCCTGTACAGTTTTACCGGATCATCCCCATGAATTCCGGTGATCAGATCAGGACATTTCCCAATATATGTTTGATCTTCTCCACTCCATTCGACCCACTTATGATACTGATCGCTCTCTTTCATTTTTGCGCTTCCTCTATAGCTTGTTTCACTTGCCTCCCATTGAGCATGTAGGATGCCCAGGTCATAGCGTCCCATGCGGAAGGCCGCATTTTCCTACGCATGCGGTCATCCATTAATCAGAAGCCTCCACCAGTCGCGCAAGTCGAGCTTGGAGTTCCCGCGCGTTGAGCGATTTTTTGTAGACGATCACGTTGGGCGGCAATTGCGTTGGCGCGTCGCGGCTGCATCGCATCTCTTCCGACGCCGCGATCACGTAATTCTCGAACCCGGCGCGCGCGAACTCTTTCAACCTCTCGTTCAATGAGCGCGGCGTCCAATAGCCGAGCATCTCAAGGTAAATCGGCTCATCGCCTTCGCGGATGAAGACGAGGTCGGGGACGAACGCGCTCTCGCCGAGGTCGATCACTTCCTGACTGGGTTGAGCGCTCCATTCTCCATCGAGCTTGCCGAAGTCTTCGAGCAGTTTCGCAATCTGCGGGTTTTGCGGCTGGAGGTCGTCGGTCACGTAATGCGAGCGCAACAGGGTTTGATCGCTGTCAAGCTCGAAGAAGGCCGCGCCCGTCTTAGTTCCGATCTCGGCGCGCATGCGCCAGCCGGGATAAAGCAGCAGCGCGGGCAGGAAGACCGCCATCTGGACGCCGTATCGCTGCGAGCGATGGAAGATGGAGACCGGCCCGCTCAACTGTGCGTCATAACCAGACGCCGGATTGCCTTTGATTGCGTGTATCAGGCGGAAGGCTTTGATCTCCGCGAACAGACGGCGCGTGACGCTCGGCTCCTGCGGCTCGATCCGCAGTCGTATTTCCGAACAGCGGTAGAGCAACGCCTGAGCCTGCGCCAGATTGTAGCGATCAAGCAAAACCTCCGGGCTCATCTCCTCGAACGCGGCCAACCGCTGGTTGCCTGACAGGTCGGCGTAAAGGCCCGCCATCACTTCTTCCGGCGAGCATTCCAATTCAGTTGCGACTTCGACGATCAAGCGTTGGCGCAATTGATCGTCGGCAATAACAGCCCTCTCTGCCCTTGAATGATGCGCGGCGGCTTTCGTGAAGAGAGCGCGGCGAATCTCCGCAGGGTCTCTGGCGCCGGCGGTCTCGAATTCGCAGCGATCGGTGAGCAGTTTGATCAATCCGCGCAGGATTTTGTAATCAGTTCCGACGCCGATGTATTCGTCCAGCGCCCGCTCAAGCTCGGCGCGGCGGCTTCCCCGATGTTGCTCGACGATGAGCGTCAGGTCGGCCGCCGTTTGCAGATGGCGCGGATTGTCGGATTCAAGGTATCGCGGCGTGATGCGACTTCCACGCCGGTAGCTCATTGCCAGATCAGTAGTCAGCATTTCTCTCTTAATGGTACACGGATTTGACGAATAGATACGGATTGATCCGTGACAATCCGTATCTATCCGTCAGCATCCGTCAAATCCGTGTACCATTGTTCTTTCGATTCACGAAATTGATTCGCGTCGCGGCGGCGCTCGCTGATGCGCTCTTCGGCGGTGTCGGCGGTGACGACTTCATAAAGGATCGCCTCTTTGTCCGGCTGTTTGCGCAGGATTCGTCCGAGCCGTTGGATGTGTTCGCGCGCGGAGCCAGAGCCTGAGAGCACGACGGCGACCGCCGCTTCGGGGATGTTGACGCCTTCGTTGAGGACTTTTGAGGTCGCCAGCGCCAATACCTCGCCCTGATTAAAAGCCGCGAGCCACGCGCTGCGCTCCTTGATCGGCGTTTCGTGCGTGATGGCGGGGATCAGGAACTGTTCGGAGATGCGATAGACCATCTCGTTCTCGGCGGTGAAGATCAACACGCGTTCGCGGCGATGGCGCGCGAGCAGTTTCTTGAGCGTCTCCAGTTTGGCCTCGGCGCCGAGCGCGATGCGCTTCGATTCGCGGTAAGCCTGCATCGCGCGGCGCCCCGCCTCGCTGCGCGCGCTCTGGATGACGAACATCTGCCAGCCCTGCAAACTGCCGAAATTGATCCCCTGCGAAGAGATGAAGCCGCGGAAGATCGCCCGCTCCTGTTTGTAACGCTCCCGGTCTTCGTCGCTCAACTGGACGGTCAACCGCACGACGCTGTAATCGGCCAGGAATTCGCCCGCCAACTGCTGGGCTTCCAGACGGTAAACTATCGGGCCGAGCAATCCCGCCATCAATTCTTCGCCGCCGTCGGACCGTTCGGGCGTGGCCGTCAAACCCAATCGGAACGGCGCAATCGCCATCTCGGCCACGTAGCGATAACCGCTGCCCGGCAGGTGATGGCATTCGTCGCAAACCAGCAGGCCGAATTGATTTCCCATCCGCTCCATAAAGCGAAACGCCGAGGCGTAGGTCGTCACGACAATCGCGCCTTGCTCGAAATAGCCGCCGCCGATCAACCCGATCTCGGCTTGAAACGAGGAGACCAGCAGGTCGTACCACTGATTCATCAGATCGAGCGTCGGCACGACGACGAGAGTCGAACGTCCGATCATTTCAATGGCCATCTGCGCGACGAAGCTCTTGCCGGCGCCGGTCGGCAAAATCACCACGCCGCGCTTGCCGCCCTTCTGCCACGCGGCGATGGCGTCGCGCTGATAAGGCCGCGGCTCGACGTTCAGATCGGTTCGGAATTCGAATTCGTAATAGCGGCGGGCTTCGTCTTTGAAGGCCAGCTCCTGTCGCGTCAATTCGGTGACCGCCTGGCGGTAGGCGATGGCCGGGGCGCGCCAACGACGCACGCGCTCGTCCCATTGAAACACCGAAGGCGCGGAAAACTCTTGCCCCGCGCCTTCCAGCGTCAAAGTCCCTGAATCAAATTGCAACACAATCTCAGCTTCGCTCATTGGCCTTTTTCGCTCAGACAGGAAAATGTGGGAGAAGAAAATAGAATGCGCAAAAGATGGGTTTTATTTTCTTCTCCCACATTTTCCTGTCTGGTGGAATGGCAATACCACTCATCACTTATACGCGCTTGCATTCATCCATATCTGATAACGCCCCAACGCCGTCAGAGGAAATTGGTTCCGATATTGATGATAGTTGATATAAAAGTGACCGGGAAAACCTGTGCCGGTGAATTCAGGTTCAGGCCAACTGCCGTCGGCGTTCTGTCTTTTGAGCAGGTATTCAACGCCCATTCGCACATTGTCAGTGTCGTAATCGCCGGCGGCCATCAGTCCGATCAAGGCCCAGGCGGTTTGCGACGGCGCGCTCGGCCCGCGGCCACGCGTTTCAGGTTTCTTGTACGACCAGCAGGTCTCGCCCCAGCCGCCGTCGCTGTTTTGGACGCTGCGCAGCCATGCGGCGGCCTGTTTGATCTGATCGCATTCCATGTCGAAGTCGACGAACGGCGCGATCGAGCGCAGTCCGGCCAACGCCAGATACGTGCCGTAGATGTAATTGACTCCCCATCGTCCCCACCAGGAGCCGTCGGACTCCTGCAAACTCAACAGAAAATCGATTGCGCGTTTGACCTGCTCGTCGGTGTAACGCTTCTCGCCCAGTCTCCGCCAATGGCCCAGCATCTCCAGGACGCGCCCAGTCAAATCGGCGGTCGGCGGATCGATCATCGCTTTCAGATCGCCGTACGGCATCTGGTTCCACAAATCCTGCGTGTTGTCCACATCGAAGGCCGCCCAACCGCCCGATTTGCACTGCATCGTCATCACCCATTCGGTGGCCGCGCGACAGGCTTCGAGTTTGTATTCGTCATCACTGAGCTCCGTCGCCAACAGCGCCATAATCACCGCCGCCGTGTCGTCGACGTCAGGATAGTAATCGTTGTAGAACTCGAAGGCCCAGCCCGCGGGTTTGCCTTTGCGGTTGAAGACGGCCCAATCGCCGTAGCGGAAAATCTGTTGCGTCAACAGCCAATCGCCGCCGCGCCGAACGCGCGCGTCGGCAGGCGACACGCCCGAATCGAGCAACGCGGTCAATCCCAACGCCGTGTCCCAGGTCGGCGAGATGCAGGGTTGCAATCGCAGGTATTGCGGCAGTTCGGAACCGGCCATTGCGCCCTCTTCGATGCAGAAGCGGTCGAGCGCGTCGAGGCCGCGTTTGATGTAAGGGCTCTTCGCCGAATAGCCGAGCGCGTGGAACATCAGAATCGAGTTGATCATCGCGGGAACGATGCCCGCCCAATCGCCCGGCGCGTCCTGGCGTTCGATCACCCAGCGCTCAGCCGCCGCGATTCCCTTTCGGCGCAATGGAACAAGGCCGATCCGGTCAAACCGTTTGAGCATCCGGTCGGCGGCGAGGAAGAACGCGCCGATCGTCGTGCCGTCGCCGTTCTTCAATCCGGCGTCGGCGCGTTCGCGCGATCCTTCGGCGAAGAGTTCGTCGGCGTGAACGCCTAGATCGTAGACAGGCCTTTTATCTATCACGACCAGCAACGGCACGGTCGAGGACCGCGCCCAACTCGCCATCGTGTAGATGTTCAGCGGGAACCATCGCGGCAGGAACATGAACCAGGGCGGCAAGGTCGGGACGCCTTCCCACGGATAGGCGCCGAACAGCGCCAGGTGGAGCTTCGTGAAGACCCTGGCTTTGGTCAATCCGCCGCGTTCGAGAATGAAGTCGCGCGCCCGCTTCATCGGCGCGTCGTCCGCCGAATAGCCCGCCAGCTTCAGCGCAAAGTACGCTTCGATCGTCGTGCTGATCTCTCCGCCGTCGCCGTAAAACAGCTCCCAGCCGCCATGCGAGCGCTGCTCGCGCAGAATGTAGCGAGCCATCTGCTGAATCTGTTCCTCGCGATCCTTGCCGGCGCCGAACCTGGCGCCCGGATCGGCGGCGATCAGGATGCGGTGGAGCATGACGTATTCGGCGGTCAGCGTGACGTTGGCCTCAAGCTCCGCCCACCAATATCCGTCAAGGTTCTGTTGCGCCGACAGATACGCCTGGGCGCGATGACCGGCATTGCTAAGCTGTGATTGCGTGTCGGTTTTGACAATTGATTGCGCTGTGGTCATTTAAAACGTACTGGGCGCCCGCTCGGCGGCGGGGGACGGTTCTGGTTGAG
>Ga0137409_10006208_pt1 | contig 12417 bp, 12 predicted proteins | sample CZODoug1_16funga_FD_122059 | JGI IMG/M metagenome (GOLD analysis project Ga0137409, IMG submission 122059) | Vadose zone soil fungal communities from Angelo Coast Range Reserve, California, USA - CZODoug1_16fungal (Hybrid Assembly) | ecosystem: Environmental > Terrestrial > Soil > Vadose zone...
ACACCGCCCGATCCTCGGCTGCATCATTGGTCCTGGAGGCGGTGCCATGCAGATTGATGTAGTCGATGTCGCCCGGCACCAGACCCGCGGACTCCAGCGCACGCTCCATGGCGAGCTTCGCGCCCAGACCTTCGGGATGTGGCGTGGACATGTGATAGGCGTCGGAACTCTCGCCGATTCCGAGCAAGCGCACTGCGCCAGGTTCGTTGTGGCCGCTGACTCGCTCGAGCAGCGCGAAACCCGCGCCTTCTCCTATGGAAATGCCATCGCGTTCCGCATCAAAAGGCCGGCACGGCCCGCGTGAGGTCAGCTCCAGTGAGTGGAAGCCGCAGAGCGTGGTGAGGCACAGCGTGTCCACGCCGCCCACCACCGCGGCATCGCACACCCCCGCGGCAATCATGCGGGCCGCGTTGCCGAATACCTTGGCAGTCGAGGCGCACGCCGCGGACACGACGAAGGCCGGCCCGCCCAGGCCGAGGTAGCGACGCACGAAATCCGCCAGCGAATAGGTATTGTGCGTCTCCGCGTAGCGGAAATCCGGCGGCAGGGCGCCGCTCCGCGGATCGCGGCGGCGGTAAGCGAGCTCCGTCTCCAGAATGCCGGACGTGCTGGTCCCCACGAATACGCCGATACGCGCCGCGCCGTACCGGTCGCGCGCCGCCGTAATGGAACCGGAAAACTCATCGAGTTCGAGGCCAAACTGGGCCATTCGGTTGTTGCGGCAGTCGTAGTCACCGAGATCGGGCCGGATCCGGATTTCCTCCAGTCCGGGCACCCGGCCTATCCAGGTGTCGAGCACGGCGGTTTCGAAATCACAGGGAGCCAGCCCGGAACGCTTCTCGCGCAAGGCGTCCAGCAGCGCCCGTGACCCGGCCCCTAGGCAGTTCACGACCGAATAGCGGCTGATGGCAAGCGGCTGCACGAGGCTAATTCGGGAATAGACGGGTTATACGGGATTTCACGAGATTAACAGGATTGAACCCAAAAAATGCTGTCTCGTTGTGCTTGATTGTATCCGTATTTATCCGCGCTCATCGGCCGTTGCATCCGGGCGTTTGCGGCCCTTCCGGGCCACGAACAGGACGTTGGCAAACGGCGTTCCCGCGCTCATCGGCTCGACGTCAACGGTGAAACCCAGTCGCTCGATCAAACCGGACCACTCCTGCTCGCTGCGATAATGCAATCGGTTACGCAAGTGACCCCGCCCCGCTTCGAGCAGACGCTCGCTCCATTGTGTCAGCCGGAACCGGAAACCTGCGCCGGCATCAGGCTCGCGCAACACCAGCAACCCGCCGGGCTCGAGCGCTCGTGCTGCCCTCTCGAGCACGCGCGCTTGCTCGTTCCCACCGAGATAGAACAGTACATCCAGCAAAACGATCGCCGAGCATGGCGGAAAATCGACATGGCGCACGTCGCCCGCGTCCACCCGCGCGCTATCCCCGAGCGCACGGCGCGCCGCCTGCACCCGATCCTGCCGCACCTCGATCCCTTGCAGCTCGAGATTCAGCGGCGGCGGCGGCCAGCCTCGCGGCCATCTACCCCGATGGAATTCCGTACGTGCCGCGACTAACAGCGTCAGCAGGATGCCCTGTCCACAGCCCAGGTCGAGCAGGCGGCCGCGGTCAGGGAGAATTCCGCGCCGCAGCAGCGCAGCAAACACCGGGTCGAGGCGCAGCTTCCAGCGGGCGAATTGCCAGTCGTGACGGCCTGCCGGAAGATACGGGCGGGTCGCGACGTCGACCAACAGGCTAAGCTGCGGGTCCACCGTTGCACGCGGCCGGCAAAGGGACGGATTTCAAGCCCGCCGCCGTCAGCCGCTCCAGCAAGACAGGAAGCACGGCGAGCACAATCGGCTCGCCATTGCGCGTGCGGATGGACGAGCCATCGTGCAACGTCAACACGTCGCCGGCAGCCAGTCCGCAGGTGAGCCGTTTCAGCACCGAGGCGGGATTGCTGTCCACAGTATCAAAGCCGCGCCGGCTCCACGACACGTAGCGCAACCTGCAACGGGCTAACACCGGGTCGAGCAGCGGGCTGCGAAAACCCGCCGGTGCGCGGAAAAATTCCGGGGCCCGGCCGGCGATGCCGGCGATGATCACCTGGGTCGCCTCCACCTCGCCCCGCAAGCCCCCCATGCCGTAAAAAGCAAAGGCATGGGGATGACGGTAGCTGTGGTTTTCCACACTGTGGCCGCGCCGCGCGATCTCCCTCACGATGTCCGGGTAGGCCGCGGCCTTCACGCCGATACAGAAAAAACTCGCCTTGGCCCGATGGCGGTCGAGCAGGTCGAGCACGCGCGGTGTCACTTCGGGATCGGGCCCATCGTCGAAATTCAGGCTCACCTCGTTACGCGCGACCGCGGCTGCCGGCAGACGGGTGAGATTGGCCCCCAGTATCCGGCCACGCGGCCACAGCACCGCGGCACTCAATAACAGATGGTTGCCGATCAGCACACCCAGCACCCAAGGCCACAACACGGGCTGAACCGCGACCGCCACCACGGCCGCCGCATGAACCATCATGGAAAGCTGAATAGCGGGCGCCGGCCGCCATGTTCGCTCGCCGTCCACAAGATGGTCCCGGCTATTCTTACCTCGGGTTTTCATCCCGTCGGCTCAGGATGGCAGAAAACGCCAGCGCCAGAACCGCTCCCATTCCAACTGTCGAACCGATCGCGTGCAAAACCGGCACGCTCGAGAACGCCAGCAGCCCGAAACCGATCATGGTGGACACGTTGGCGAACAGCAGCGACACGATAGTGCGCTCGCGGTCCCCGCCAGCAGGTGCCTGGCGGTCAAAAAACAGCGAATAATTGGATCCGACCGCCACTACCAGCAGCAGCCCCACGAGGTGGAATATGGAAAGCTTGCCGCCAGTCAGCGCCAGCACGCAAGCGGTGATGATGACCGCCGCCGCCAGCGGCGCGATCACGTCAAAAACCCGCCGTGGAGAGCGCAGGCTGACAAACAGCAACAGCACGATCACCGCGGCACCGAGCAGCGAATGCGCCAGCGCCTCTCCGCGGTAGGTCCGGTAGAGTTGTCCGGTTTCGCGCTTCAGATCGAGCAGCACGGCCTGGGCGCCGGACGGCGCAACCAGACTGCGGGCGATGCCTTCAGCATCGGTCACACCACGCAACGGCATCATCGCCGCCCAGCCCCGCTCACGTTTCACCAGCAGCGTATCGAGCTTGAGCGCAAGACGGGTACCTTCCAGGCTCGCACGGGTGATGAGCGGCATGTTCTTGGCCGCGGCAGCGTCCTTGAAGAAGGGCTCGAATACCTCCTGGCGGTACGGCAGGCCCTTCAGGGCCTGCCGCAGGTTTACGCGCAGAACCGGGGTTTCCGGCAATGCAACCTGGCGCGCGCGCTGCGCCTGGCGACTGGGAAGCCAGGCGGCCGGCGATTCGTATCCTCCCAGCAGGCCCTGTTCAGTGGCCTTGCGCAGCTGTACCGCGACCGCTTCGCTGGCCACCAGCGCGGTATTTTCGTCGCCGGCGCTGATGACCACGAGATAACGCAAGTCGGGCGCGCCGACGTCCCCACGAAGCTGCTGATCCAGCAACTGATCGGAACGGGGAACAGGGCTCAGGCTCGCCGGATCGTCGCTCCAAAGCGGCTCTGCCCGGGCGACCAACACCGCAGTTGCAAGAATAACGGCCAGCAGCAGCGGATAACGCAGTGCGGGCGCGCGCCTCACCACAGCCATCACACCCGGTGCGATAGCGGCAGCGGTCGTTGCCGTGAATCCGGCCGGCATGAGCGCCGGCAGCACCCAGCGTGTGACGGCGGCGGCCACGACAAGCCCCGTGATGGAAAATAAACCGAGCTGGGCGAGACCGGCGAAGCCCGAGAACAGCATCGCGCTGAAGCCGCAGATGGAGGTCAGCACGCCGAGACGCAGCGTCGGCCAGATGCGATCGAGCACGCGGTCCGGCGCGATGCCGGGCGTGGTTTGCGTGAACAGATAGATGGCGTAATCCACGCCCTCGCCGATTAGCGTTACGCCAAAGCCCAGCGTGATGCCGTGCACCGTGCCAAAGCCGAGACTCACTGCCGCCACGCCGGCGGCCGCCCCGCTCGCCACCGGCAGCAGGCCGAGGCCGAGTAACCTCGGCGAGCGGTAGAGCGCGAGCAACATGGCCGCGATCAGCACGGTGGCGATCAGCGAGAACCGCAATGCATCGCCTTTGATCGCAGCGCGCGAGCTGACTGAGAACACGCCGGGCCCGGTGACCTGCAGCCTTGCGCCGTCGGCTGCCATTTGCGCGAATGCGTCGCGGATCTGCGTCAGCGCCTGTTCCTGCGCGTCGATATCGTAGCCTGCCGCCCGGGTTTGCGCGACGAGCAGCGCCCGCGCGCCATCGCGCGAGAACCACACGCCGCCGCGCGTCGCCGGCTGCACCTGTCCCTCGAGCTGCTCCAAGAGATGCAGCAGCTCGCCGCTGGGATCGTTGGGCAGGATGCGCTGCACCAGCGCCCCGGCGGGCGAGCCGAGCATTTGCAGGTACTCCTCGAGGCGCTCGCGCAGCGCGCTGGCAGAGAAATGCTCCGGGGTAACGGCGGGGCTCAGCAGGTAGCGGTTGCGCCAAAGGAAGTTGCGATCCCTGCCGGTTCCAACGCCTTCGCCATTGTCCACCGAGACGAAGCGCTCCTGCTTGCGCAGTTCCACTGCCAGCCGCTTGCTTGCCTGCGCCAGCGCTTCGGGCGCAGCGCCCTCGATGCCAATCAGCATGAGTCGCGACACCACGCCGTCGCGCAATTGCTCGACCAGCAATTGTTGCGCGGGAGTAGGCGAGCGCGGCAGGAATGCGGAGAGATCGGCCGTGAACGTCGCGTGGCCGACGACGGCGATGCACGCCAGCACGAAAGCGGCCCAGGCGCCGACCGCCCAGCGTCTCACGGCCCGTCCTTCGTAATCGCCATCACCGAGCGGTCTCCCCCGCTCTCGACGATCTCTATCGAGTTGATCCCGTCGCGGCTGCCGCCGATGCGGATCTCGCTCACGAATTCCAGCATCTTCGGGTCGCTCGGCTTGAGCGTCAGGCGCCATTGCCGCTCGCCGCCGTCCAGGCCGACCTGATAGTAACGGTTCAGCGTCGGCAAATCGCCCGCGAGCGTCGAGCGTATGCCCTCCACGAAGGCCCAGATCACCGGGTAATCCGGCAGCGAGACCGTGCGGCGCTGCTTCCGCTCCTTGTCCTCGAGAGTAAGCTGGTCGCGCTCCAGCACCAGGCTTTCCCGCCTCGGTGCCAGCGTGTGCTTTTCCAGCCTGCCGGGAGCCGTATACACCAGCGTTCCGGAGGATTCCAGCGGTGCGTTGAGAATCGCCAGGTGCTTGCGTTCGGTGAACCGCGCCGTGGACGACTTGATGCCCGCCAACCTCCGCATCAATTCCTCCACGCCCCATTCGGAAGGCTCGGCCGCGGCAGCAAAATGCGCGCAGGCTGCCGTGGCGAAAAGCAGCACGGGCAGCAAGCTGCGCGCGGCGGCCCTACTTCCAGTAATCATAGAAATTGAACCAGTTGTACGGAGCGAGCCGGCAATAATGCTCGAGACGCCCGACGTACATTCGCAATGCCTTCTCGATTGCGTCATCGCGTTGCGCCCGGTCGACGCGGCCGAAATCGGCAAGCATCTCGAAGTAGATATCGTAGCGCCTGCCGCCGCGGTAAATGCCGAACATCAGCACGACCGGCCGCCTGAGCATCGCAGCAATGCGGAACGGCCCTACCGGGAAACGCGCCGGACTGCCGAAGAATGCCCGGGAGACGGTACTGTCGCCCTCGATGGTGCGGTCGGCCAGCATGCCAACGAATTCTCCATCGGCGAGCGCGCGCTCCAGTTGCAACATCGACTGGGGCTTGCCCAGCGCAATCACGCGCATGGCCAGTTTGGGATTGATCGCGTTGAGCACGGTATTCAGCGTTTTCGTGCCCTGCTCGTACATGACCAGGCTCACGCGCGGTCCGGGTACTTTCTGCCCCATGAAACGGACGATTTCGAAGCTGCCGATATGCGAGCCCAGCAACAGGCAGCCCTCGCCTTGCGCCAACATGCCCGCGACGATCTCCTCTCCATGTGCGCGCACGTCGAAGCCGTCGTACTGGCCGTTCAGCAGGTAGACGCGGTCGAGTATGGTGGTGGCGAAAGCATGAAAGTGACGGAAAGTATCGGCCAACCCGGGCTCGCGCCCCAGGGCCTTGCGCAGAAATTGCCGCGAAGCCGCACGGTCACCGGGTGACACGGCCAGGAAATACAGGCTGACCGCGTGCAGCAGCAGCCAGGCCGCCGGCCGACCCAGGGCCAGCGCGATCCGTACGCCGCAGCGTATGATGAACTCGTGCCCCCGTTCTGGACGGGAAGCCCATTCCGGATGGAGCCGCCCCGTCAAGTCGCCGCCGCGGGGGTGTCGCATGCCAATTCGCCCTTCATTACGGTTTTGCCCCTGACCGCGCAGGCAAACCGAATATCGCCGGCCTGCGTCCGGGAAAATTCAATCACGACGCGGTCGCCGGGACGGACCGGGGCGAAGAATTTGGCGTGCCTGACGCGGCATGACGAAAGGTCCGCATCCAGCGCAGCCCCGACCGAACGCAGCACTTCGTTCAGGAGCACGGCGCCGGGAATGATGGGATTGCCGGGGAAATGCCCTTGCGCGGCGGGGTGATCGGGTGGGAAGGACCGCTCGACGGCCGCCAACGGCTACCCCGCTTTTCTGGCCAGCTTGTCCAGTTCCTGGTACGGCAGCTTCCCGGTCGCGTTGCGCGGCAGCGCGTCGACCAGACACAGTGGGCGAGGCAGGAAAGCGGCGTCTATGCGCTGGCGCAGCGCGCCCATCACGGCTTCGCTGGTCAACCCCGGCGCCACGACGAAGGCCACCAGCCGGGTCACGCCTTCGCCTGCCTGCTCGGGCACGGCAAATGCCCCGTCGCGCACGCCGTCGATCGAGTTCAGGTGGTAATTGAGGTACGCCAGTGAAGTCCGTTTGCCGGCGATGTTTACCAGGTCCGCGGTGCGGCCATGCAGCAGGAATTTTCCGCGACCGCGCAGTTCGATAACGTCGGCCAATAGCACGTCCGCCTCCACGTGACCGCCCTTGACCCAGGTCCCTCTGGCGTCTGCATGCAACGCGACGTCCGCCAGCGCGCACCACTCCACGGTCTTGACGGTGCGCCGGCTGGCAACGGCCCCGGATTCGGTGCAGCCGTAAATTTCATACAGAGGCGCGGCAAAGCGCGCTTCCGCCTCCGCGGCAAGTTGCGGCGACAGCGGCGCCGTGGCGCACAACAGAAAATCCGCCGGCGGCAGATCGTTCGGTTCGGCGAGCAGCACGCGTAGATGCACCGGCGAGGTCACCAGCCCACGCGGCCGCGGCAATGACGCCAGATCGGAGCGGATATCGGCCGTGTAGAACGACCGCCGGGCGTGCAGCGCAAAACCGCCCTGTAGCGTCAGCATGATGGTAGATTCCAGGCCGAATACGTGCTGCTGCGGCACCGTGCCGAGCATTGCCATACCGGGTTGCAAGCGTAGTCCGAGCGCGTCTGTTTCCGCGAGCGCGACGCGAACCAGATTACCCCAAGTCTTGGGGTACGGTACCGGCTCCCCGGTGGAGCCCGAAGTGAAAACGATAGCCGCCACTTGTGTCTCCGTCACGACGGGAACCTGCGGCAGTGGAGACCCGCCGTGAAGCCGCTCCGGAAAGCGCAGCGTCTCCAGAGAGGAGGCTCCCGGCGTGCCGTCCTGGTCGCTCAGACAATAGACGTCGGGGTAGCGGGAAACCACCCGTCCAATCATGTCGGGTGTCTCGTTCGGCGGCAGCACGTTGACCTGCCGACGCAGGAGTGCCGCCGCAAAGCCGACGGTAAAACGATATCGGTCTGCGCAGAGATTAAGGAGGTACTGCCGGTCAGGAAGGGATGCGGAAAGGCACGATACATCTCCCAGGAACTGCTCAACGCTGATGCGGTGTCCCTGGCGGTACGCGAACGTGGCGTTTGCGCCGAAGCCGCGAACGAGCGGTGCAGAAACCATTTGACTATGCTAGCGCAATTCCGCGCTATTTGAGAAAGGCAAGTCCTTGGTAAACGCCTGGATTGCCTGCCAAATGGATGCCTGCGGATAATCGGGGTAGCGGATTGCGCGGTAGCCGAATAGCCCTACGAACATGAACGCAAGCAAAGGCAAATTGAGAAGGTTGATGAATAGCGACCAAGCACTGAGTGGAGCAAACACCAGCAGCAGCACCGAGACAATCAACTGGCCGGCAAAGAATACGCACCAGGTGATCGTTTCCTTGCGCATAAATAACTCCATCGCCGGCTGCAACTCGCCGTGAATGCTTCGGGCAAACCGTGTGATTAGCGGCTCCCGGCCGCGCGTCAGCGTGCGCCCGAAATACCACAATAGAAACAGATAGGCAGCAGCATGGGAAATGCCGCTGATCGCGGCGAGCCCTTGCTGTTCCTGATGCTCTACCCAATTGACGACCGCTCCCGCCGCCAGCAGGGCCACCAGCCACAAGACCTTGTTTCTGGAACGCACGAGAATCCAAACGGCAAGCCCCGCCAAGGGCAGCCACAACAGGACCATGTGAACCGGGCCGGTCGCCTGCGCACTACTGACCGAGAAGTGAACTGCGTACTGATATGCAAGACACGCCAGAACAATGAGCGCTTTCCACGCCCAGTTAATAGCGCGCGGCATTTTTACTTGGCCCGGAATTGCTGGATGTGCTGGTTCAGACTACGCAAAGAGCTGAATATATTCTGATTGCTATTATCGTCCGAACGTAACCGGATTCCGTAGGATTTGGATATGGCCAGCGCGATTTCGAGGATATCGATCGAATCCAGTCCGAGGCCGTCCTTGTAAAGCGGGGCGTTGGGATCGACGTCAAGCGCCCGAATCTCCAAATTGAGCGTGGTAACGATCAACTGCGCCAATTCGAGCTCCTGGGCGGTGGGAGAATCGATCACCGGTATCGCATTTATTGCGGCCCCTTGCATGCCTCGCCCCCGTTTTTGAAATGCTGTTTTCATCGCATCGCGGCGACCGTGCGCCACCGCGTCCCTACGCAAACAACATAGTAAGGTCGCCTCCCTACATCGCGGTCAATTGTGCGCGGATTGCCCTGTCCAGATTCTGGACCCAGCTGTTGTAATTCGGGTGGATTTTCTCGCCATCGTAGTCAAGTTTGGTGCTGTCCTTGTACTTGATGTTGAAGTTCTTCGCGTCGTAGTCGATGTCCACGACAGCGCGGTGCTCACGCAGCACGAGAGTCCCCTCCACCTTTCCTTTGCCACGCGAAACCATTTGCCACCCAAGGCCCACGCCAGCACGGATTATTGCTTTCTCAATTTCGTCAATAGAAGCGGGTTTATTGGTGGTAACTGGGGCCGAGCTGACGTTGTATACGGGAACTGCAGCGCGGCAACCGACGATCAACAAGACCCCCAAGAGGAAAAACAGCTTGAATACGACATTGCTGCTCATTTTCTGCCTCCCTGTGACTGTTTGTGGATTTCGCGGTGCAACAAATCGCCCGCGTGCTTTTCTTTTTGTCCAAAACAACTGCGCCTACTGAATATACCCTATCAGCTTTTTCATTAGCAATCCATCGACCGACCTTCCATTTCTACGGTGAGATCCAGCACCAGGCCGCACCGCACATTGCAACGAATCAAAAAAACAGCCCAGCTTAAACTCGCCACAATGTTTCAAATATAATCAACTACATACCTTTTGCCATTTGTTAGACCCTTACCTTTGGGTTGAGCGCATAGAGACCGGTCAGTGCCGCCTGCGCGAGCACGTGGCCGCGAATCGCCGCGAGCACGTCTGCCCCTTTGAACGTGCCGCTTATTACGCATTTCGCGACGTCGAGCGCGTACAGCGTGAACACGTAGTGGTGGGGGATTTCGTCGTTCCACGGTGGGCATGGGCCGTCGTAGCCGAAGTAGTTGCCTGACATGTCCTTGTCGGAGGCGAACCACATCGTGTAGTCATTGATGCCCTGACGCGTGCCACGCGGCCCGCCCGGGCCTTTCTTGCCGCGCGCGGTAACGCCATCGGAGAACTCTCCCGCCTGGATCGCGCCGGATCCCGGTTCGAGGTCCACCAGCACCCAGTGGTAGAAATCCACCCTTGGCAGCTTTGCGGATAAGGTGCGGCCTTCCTGATTGACGTCATCGGGCTTCGACGGCACGTCGTAGTCGTGGCAAACCAGTGCCAGTGATTTCGTCCCTGCCGGCAGGTCGCTCCAAGCCAACCCGGGATTGCGGTTCTTCGACAATACGACGTGGGTCTTTGGGTCCGGCGCACAGAATGCAAACTCGGCGGGAATGCGACCGTTGTCGGAAAAACTTTTGCTGGTCAGTTTCACGGTTGCACCCCCTCAAGATCGGACGGGCGAAAATTATATCCGGTCACCGGCAACGGGTCACCGTGGCACAAGCGCGCGTAGTTGCGCCTCCCGCGTCTCCCTGGGCAGCGCAGCAAGCTCCTTCGCAGCTTCGTAGAAACGCGCAAAGTCGCCGTTTTCGCGCTTCAGCAATTCCTCGAACGCGGACACGAGCTGGGTATAAATCGCGACCGAGGCGAGTTGGGCATTGTTGGGGGGTCGTACGAACCAGCGGTCGTAACCCGCATATCCGCCCCACCCTTTCCGGAGCACCCGGTATTCGGTTTCGAGTTCCGCAAGAATCAGCCGCTTGCGCTCCCTCATTTCTTCCGGCGCCAGGCGGGTGCGGTAGAGGGCGGCGAGCCGCTCGCGGTACCTGGCGACCAGCCCGGCGAACTCCGCGCGTATGCGCCCGATGCGCCCGAATTCCTCTTGTTGCCGGACATCGCCCGCCTTTGCGAGCCAGCGTCGAACGCCCTCTTGCTCGACCGCCACGGCGAAGGATTCATTGAACGTAGTGTCGTCCTTGACGTATACGGCCTGGTGCGCGAGCTCGTGGAACAACAGCCGCGCGAGCTCGAAGTCCGGATAATGCATGAACGTGTTCAGCACCGGGTCCGCGAAGTACCCGAGCGTCGAATAGGCCGGCACTCCGCCGACGTATACCTCGTGCCCCTGCGCCGAGAGCCCGGCGGCGAAATCGTCGGCCCCCTCGCGTGAAAAGTAACCGCGATAAGAAACGCAGCCGACGAACGGGAAGCACCACTGAATCGGTTGCACCGAGAACTCCGGCGCGGCAAAAACGTTCCACACCACGTACGGACGCTCCAGATCGGCGTAGCGCCGGTAGCTTTGGTTCTCCGGCAGCTGGAGCTCGCGGCTGGCGAAATCCCGGATCTCGAGCACACGCGCGAGCTTCTGCCGGACCGCCAGCGGAGTTGCCGGGTCGGTAATGACCGCCTCCACCGGCCGCTCCCGTCGCCAGATATCGATCTGGCCGTTCACCGATTGCCAGTAGTAGCTGACGTTCGTACAACCGCTCAACAGCAGCGCGCCGCACGCGACAATCAGCAGCGCGCCGCATCGAGCTGCAACGACGTGAAGAGTGATAAGTGATAAGTGATAGGTGCACCCCGCTGCGCGGTTTGTCGAACCCTTATCACTTATCACTTATCACCTATCACTTGAATGATCGAATACGCCATCCTTGAGGAATGCGCAGATCTGGTGAACTAGCGCGCGCGATACCAGCATTTCCGAATGGCTGACGTTGAGAACGAGGTGATCGCGCATGCCCGGCAGGCGGGTCTCCACCACGCCGACCGCGCCGTCGTTCGGAGCGGGCAGGTCTGCCACAACGAGGCGGCCGAGGCCCACTGGACGCCTGCCCGCGATGACGCCGATTTCACGGCTGCCGTCCGGAACCGGGCGCGGCGCTTCGAGCCATTCGGCCATGCTACGTCCCAAAGCCGTGCGTCCACCGGGCAACCGTGCCAGGCCGCGCGCCGCGAGGCTACCGGCGTACGGTGTCCCGATCAGCACGATCCGGCCCGGCGCGATCCCGCGCTCACGTTCGAGCAGCTGCATAGCGATCAGCCCACCCAGGCTGTGGCCGACGAAATGAAGGCGCGACGCCGACAACTCGCGGCAGTACCGCGCGAGACGCTCCACGTTTTCCGAGAGCGTGAGACGCACCGACGGGTAGGAATACGCAAGCGCCCGGTAGCCACGGCGCGCGATCCGCCGCCGCATCAGACCCATCGCGACGCCGTGCACCCACAGGCCGTGCACCAATACAACCGTTTCCGGTTCCATTCCTAGAAGCGTGAATTGTGGGTTGTGGGTCGATCCCTAGCCCGATATCAACCCGGTAAAGAGAGGGTTGGACATCGAATCACGACCCACGATCCACGACCCCGGTTTCAAATAGCGGCGGTGCCGCGGTATACCGTGACCTCTTCCGGCGCCAAGTGGGCAACATCACCCCACAGCACGAGGCGCCAGGCGCCGCCG
>Ga0137409_10006210_pt1 | contig 12414 bp, 12 predicted proteins | sample CZODoug1_16funga_FD_122059 | JGI IMG/M metagenome (GOLD analysis project Ga0137409, IMG submission 122059) | Vadose zone soil fungal communities from Angelo Coast Range Reserve, California, USA - CZODoug1_16fungal (Hybrid Assembly) | ecosystem: Environmental > Terrestrial > Soil > Vadose zone...
GCGGTCTACCCCGAGTTCGCCGCCGAGCTGGCGAAGCACAAGCCCGGGGAGTATCTGAAGATCTGCGCGCGCAGCCGCGACGCGATTTTCAACGACACCATGCCCTCGGGCGCGAGCGGGGACGAGCTGATGAAGATCAAGATCCCCGCGGTCATCATGTCCGGAGCGGACAGCCGGCATACCCGGTCGGCCGCGTGGGCGCTCGCGGAGCTGATGCCGCAGTCGGAGCTGTGGGACGTGATGCCGCCTCAGCAGACCGGGCAGAACACGCTGGAGCGCATCCTGAAGTTCGCGTCGCAGCTCGAGGCGGCCGCGCAGGCCGCCTAGGCTGATGTTCAACCGCCTGCCGGCGCTCGCGCGCTTCCTGTTCGCGCTCATCGCGATCAACTTGCTCGTGTTCGAGGCGCTCCGGGGCGCGTTCTGGGTCGCATTTCGCGAAACGCTTGCGGGGGCATCCGGAGAAGATCTGCTCAAGGCCTGGTACCTGGGCACCAAGTTCGATCTGCGGCTCGCGCTGCTCGTGCTCCTGCCGCTGGCCCTCCTCGGGTGGATCCCTCGCTTCGATCCGGCCCGGCGGCGAACCGCGCGGATCGTCTGGCTGCTCTATCTCGCGCTCGCGCAGTGCGTGCTGCTGCTCCTCTACTTCGTGGATTTCGGGCACTACGCCTGGCTGCGGGTGCGCCTGAACGCGAGCCTGGTCGACCATCTGACGCCGGTGCGCGTGGCGGCGCAGGTGGCGTGGGAAACCTATCCGGTCGTATGGGGCCTTCTCGCGCTGCTCGTCCTCACCTCCGCCTATCTCTGGGGCGCGCGTTTCGCGGCCGGGCGAACGCTCACGCCGGGCGCCGCGCCCCTCGCCAAGTGGCCGAGGCGGGCGCTGATCGCAACGCTCATCGTGCTCTACGCGGCGGGAATCTACGGCAAGTGGTCGCGCTACCCGCTGCGCTGGAGCGAGGCGTATTTCTCCTCGAGCGAGGCGGTGGCCGCGCTCGCCCTCAACCCGGTTCTGTTTCTCACCGACACCGCGGAAAACCGCAACCTGCCCTACGACACGGACAAGGTGCGCGAGCACTACGCAACTACGGCCGCGCTCCTGGGGATCACCTCGCCGGACCCGCAGAAGCTCGACTTCGCGCGCTGGGTCGTGCCGCCGCGCAGGCCCGCGGCGCGCTACAACCTGGTGGTGATCCATCTGGAGTCGCTGGCCGCGTTCAAGGCGGGGATCTTCGGCAACCGCATGAACGCGACGCCGGCGCTCGACGCGATCGCGGGAGCAGGCCTGCTCTTTACCAATTTCTTCGTGCCCGAGGTCCCGACGCCGCGCTCGGTGTTCGAGATGCTCACCGGGATACCGGACGTGAACGGCTCCACGACGGCGTCGCGCAACCCGCTGGTGGTGAACCAGCACACCCTGGTGAACGCGCTCGAGGGATACGAGAAGTACTATTTCCTCGGCGGGAGCGCGACCTGGGGGAACATCCGCGGCTTGTTTACGCACAACATCCCGGGCCTGCACGTCTTCGAGGAAGGCGACTACGACGCGCCGCAGGTGGACGGCTGGGGCGTGTCCGACGTGGTGCTGCTCGACAAGGCGCACAAGACGCTTCTCGGCGAGAAGAAGCCTTTCTTCGCGTTCATCCAGACCGCGGGCAATCACCGGCCCTACGGCATCCCGGACGAGCATCCGGGCTTCGAGCTCGCGCAGGCCGACGCGGCGAAGCTCGAGGAGAACGGCTTCGACAGCCTCGCGGCCTTCAACGGGCTGCGCTACCTGGACTTCGCGCTCGGCAGCTATTTCGCGAAGGCCAAGGAGTCGCCCTACTTCAAGAACACCGTGTTCGTCATGTACGGGGACCACGGCAACCCCTCGACCCAGCAGACGCCCTGGCAGGAGCTGCTGCTGACCGGCTACCACGTTCCCTGCGTCATCTATGCGCCCGGCCTCGTCAAGCCGGGGCGCATCGATTTCACCGCAAGCCTGCCCGACATCCTGCCGACGTCCCTGGGACTGATCGGCATTCCCTATCTCAACACCGCGCTCGGGCGCGACTTGCTCAATTTCGGTCCGGGCGACCGGCACTTCTCGCTGATCGGGACCAACGGGGTGCTGGACGACGAATTCTATTTCCGCGCCGATCCGGGCAACCCGCGCCTGTTTCCCTACCGTTCGCAGACCGGCGCCGCAGCCGACGTGCATGAGCACTACCCGGAGAAAGCCGCAGAGCTGCAGCGCCTGCAGGAGGCGCTCTACGAGACCGCGAAGTACCTGCTCTATCACAATCCTCCGCGTGCCCACTCCGCGGCAGCGGTCCCGAAAGAAGACCGGAAATGAGCGGGCGGCTCAAATGGGTGAGCCTCGGCGCGATCGCGCTGGTGTTCGCCGGCCTCTACCTGCGCGCGCTCGACGCGCCGCGTCCCGGGGGCTTCGTCCCGCCGCCCGCCGCCGCCCGCGCCGGCTCGTCCAAGCCGTTCTACGAGGCGCAGCTGCTGCCGAGCAGCACGCAGTCGGTCCACAGCGCGACCGCCGTCGAGCTCGCCGACGGCAGGCTGCGCGCCTTCTGGTACGGAGGGACGCGCGAAGGGGCGCCGGACGTCGCGGTCTACACCTCGGTCTACTCCCCGAAAGACGGGACCTGGAGCGCGGAGCGCGCGGTGATGACGCGCGAGCTCGCGCAGCGGCAGCTTCACCGTTCCATCCGCAAGCTGGGCAATCCGGTGGCCGGCCGCGACCGCGGCGGGCGGCTGTGTCTTTTTTTCGTGAGCGTCTCGGTCGGCGGCTGGGCCGGCAGCGCGATCAACCTGACCACCTCGGAGGACGAGGGCGAGACCTGGAGCCCGCCGCGGCGCCTGGTCTCCTCGCCCTTCTTCAACATCAGCACGCTGGTGAAAGGCGCGCCGCTCCTGCTCTCCGACGGGACCATTGGGCTTCCTGCGTACCATGAATTTGTCGGCAAGTTCGGCGAGCTGCTGCGGCTGGACGCCGACGGCCGCGTCGTCGGCAAGACGCGCATGTCGTGGGGCGACTCGTCCCTGCAGCCCGTGATCGTGCCGCGCTCGGAGAGCGACGCGGTCGCCTTCATGCGCTACGCGGGTGATCCGCCGGGGCGCGTCCTCGTGACCCGCAGCAGCGACGCGGGCGAGCACTGGAGCACGCCCGAGAAGACCGCGCTTCCGAATCCGAACGCCGCCGTCGGCGGCGTTCTCCTCGCGGGCGGCCCGCTGCTGCTCGCGTTCAACAACGCCGAAGCGAATCGCGAAAGCCTGGATCTCGCGCTCTCGGCCGACTTCGGCGCGAGCTGGCGGATGGCGCGCAGCCTGGAGAACGAATCGCAGCCGCAGCGCGCGCCGGTGGCCGAGTACTCCTACCCCTGGGTGATGCAGGACCGCGCGGGCAACGTGCACGTTCTCTATACCTGGGGCCGCTCGCGCATCAAGCACGCGGTCTTCAACCGCGCCTGGCTGGAGGGCGGACGATGAGCTCCGCTCTCGGCATCGCGGGCTGCGTGCTGCTCTGCCTTGCCGTGCTGGCATGGGCGTTGCGGCTCGAAAAGCGCGCGGTCCGCGTCCGCTCTGCGATCCTCGCGGCCGCAGCCGTTCTGCTCCTTGCCCCGCTTGGAGGTCTTCCGGTTGCGGCTTACGTGCGCGGCGCGATCGGAGATCCGAGCGCGGCGACGCTGGCGCTCGCCGCGGGCGCGCTCTTCTTCCGGCTCACCGGGCGGGCCGCGATCGAGCCCGGAGAAGCGCGCGCGCTGCTGTGGGCGGTCGTCGCCGCTGCCCTCTTCCTCTATCCCTTCGCGCTCGGCTGGACCCCTTACGATCCCTACGCGCTGGGCTACGCATCGCCGGTGTTCATCACCGTGCTGCTCGCGGCGACGCTGGCGGCGTGGCGCGCGGGACTGAAGCTGGCCGTGCTGGTCGTCCTTGTCGGCGGGCTCGCGTACCTCGCCGGCGCCTACGAGTCGCGCAACCTGTGGGACTACCTCATCGACCCGCTCGCGGCGATCTACGCGCTCGGCGCGCTGCTCGCGGCCGGCGCCAGGACGCTAGTTTCCCAGCGCCGCCAGCGCGCGCCGGTAGTGTGAAAGATCGAGGTAGCTCTCCGCGCCCTGCTCGCTCACCTTGCCCTCGATCTCGGCCCGCAAGGCGAGCAGGTTGCGGAACCCGTCCATGTCGAAGCGCGCGTCCGGCGTGAAACCTCGAACGGGATCGACCAGCACGGCGTAGCTGCGCTCGGCGACGTCGCGGGGTATCTTCAGGCGCGCCATGAGCATCGCCACGCTCTCGGCGTGGTTCTCGGGGCGCCGCACCCAGCGCAGCGACTCGACGTAGGCCGCGATGTAGCGCTCGAGCAGCGCGCCGTTCGCAGCGATCCAGGGGCGCAGGGCGAACGCGCCGTTCGCCTGGTAGGGTCCGAGCATGTCGACGGTGTTTCCCAGGCTCTTCAGCCCGAGCTGCTCGGCCTGGATGGTGAACGGCAGGTTGAGAATCGCGGCCGCGTACTCCTTGTTCTCGGCCATCGCGCGCAGGCGCAGCTCGCCGCGGCCGACCGGCACGACCCGGTAGTCGCCTTCCTTCAGCCCGTGCTTGAGCAGTATCTTCTTCGCCTGGATGGCGTAGGCGGTGTTCGGGGCATCGACCACGAGCGTTCGTCCGCGCAAATCGGCGAAGGAGGCGACGTAGGCTTGCACGTAGAACTCGTTCATGCCGCCGTCCCCGCCGGTGACAATCGCGACGTCCCGCCCTGCCCCGGCCATGGCGACGGCGTTGTCGACCGCGGCGTGGACCACGTCGTAGCGGCCGGCCGCGAGTCCCTCGCGCTGCGCGGTGGAGTTCTCCGTGAACGAGAGCTCGAGCGCGACGCCGCGCCGCGCGAAGATCCCCTTCTCGATGCCGGCGTGGAACGGCAGCGCCTTCGCGTTCGGGAAGGTGTTGACGCGAATCGTGCCGGCATCGGCCGCGAACGCGGCCGCGCACACGGCCGACGCGGCGAGTGCCGCGAGCGCGCGCATCACTCGACGACGATGTCGCCTTGGCGCGCGATGATCCGCCATTTCTCGTAGTCGGCGCGCACGTAGGCCGAGAATTCCGTGCGGCTCATGTCCATGATGTCCACGCCCATCGAGCGGTAGCGTTCGCGCACGGCCTCGTTCGCCAGTGCGCGGTGCAGCGCCGCGGTCAGCTTGTCCGCGACCGGGGCGGGCGTCCCCGCGGGCGCGAAAATCCCGGTGAAGGTGCTCGCCTCGTACCCCGGCACGCCCGACTCGTCCAGCGTCGGGACGTTGGGTAGGAGCGGAGACCGGGTCTTCGAGCTAACCGCGAGCGCCTTGATGCGCCCGTTCCGGATGTGCTCGATCGAGGCGGTCAGCTGATCCATCATGGTCTCGACCTGGCTTCCGAGGAGGTCGGTGATCGCCGGTCCGCTGCCTTTGTAGGGAACGTGCAGCAGCTTGAGGTGCGCCTGGCGCATCAGCAGCTCGATCGCAAGGTGGTTCGAGGAGCCGCTCCCCGCGGAGGCGATGCTGACGCCGCCCGGCTTGGAATTCGCGAGCGCGACGAACTCCTTGTACGTCGACACCGGGGTCTGGGGCGCGGCGGTCAACACGATGGGCACCGACTGGATCGGACCGATGGCGATGAAATCCTTGACCGGGTCGTAGGAGATGTTCTTGAACACCGCGGGACCCGCGGTCATGGTGCCGCTCGAGCCGAGAAGCAGCGCGTAGCCGTCGGCCGGCGACTTGGCGACGGCGGTGGTCCCTATTCTCCCCGCCGCGCCCGCGCGGTTCTCGACGATCACCTGCTGTCCGAGCGCATCCGAGAAGGCGGGGGCGACGGTGCGCGCGGTGATGTCGACGTTGCCGCTGGCGGGCCAGGGAACGACGATCTTCACGGGGTGGGCGGGAAAATCCTGCGCCGATGCCGCCGAAGCGGTGAGCGTGAGCGTGAGAAGCCATCGCGTGACCATGCTTCCTCTCCTCTTTTGGAAATCCTAGCACGGCGCCCGGCCCGGTCTGCTATCCGGAACGCCGGTGGCATTGCCGGAATATGCGCGCTATCCTCGTGTTTACGTTTGCCGCAGCAGGAGATTCCCCATGCTCGAAACCGAACGCGTCAAAGTGTTCTGGCAGCCCGGGTGCACGAGCTGCCTGCGCACCAAGGAGTTCCTCACCAAGAGCGGCGTGGACTACGAGTCGATCAACGTCCACGGAAATACCGCCGGCATGGACGAGCTGCGCCAGCTCGGCGCGCGCAGCGTCCCGGTGGTCGCGCGCGGCGGAAAGTTCGTCTTCGCCCAGAGCCTCGCCGACGTCATCAAGTTCCTGGACCTGAAGGTGAAGCAGCAGGAGCGGCTGAGCCCCGACGCCCTCGTGAAGAAGCTCGAGATCGTGCTGCCGGCCGCCTGCCGCTACATCCGGCAGATCCCGGCGGAGCAGTTCGACAAGACGTTCCGCAACCGCAACCGGCCGATCCGCGTGCTGTGCCATCACGTGTTCCGCATCGTCGAGGGCTTCCTCGAGTCGATGCAGGACGGCAAGGAATTGACCTACGAGCGCATCATGCAGGAGGCCCCGGACCTGCGCCGGGGCGAAGCCATCGCGAGCTTCGGGGAGAGCGTGCTCGCGCGCTTCCAGAAGTGGTGGGCCGCCTTCCCCGACCGCGGCTGCTCGCAGCTCATGGACACCTACTTCGGCAGGCAGCCCCTGCACCTCGTGCTCGAGCGGACCGTGTGGCATCCGACGCAGCACACGCGCCAGCTGATGCTGATTCTCGAATCGCTCAGCATCGAGCCCGACCGCAGACTGACGGCGGCAGACCTCGCGGGCCTGCCGCTTCCGGACAAGGCCTGGGACGACGAAAAGGAGGCAGCATGAAGAAGGCGGTATTCGCACTCGCAGCCGCGACGCTGAGCTTCGGGGCTTTCGCCCAGCAGCGCAATTTCGACGCGGTCCAGATCAAGACGACCCAGGTCGCTCCCGGAATCTACATGCTCGAAGGCGAGGGCGGAAACATCGGCGTGTCGGCGGGCGAGGACGGCGTGTTCCTCATCGACGACCAGTTCGCGCCGCTGAGCCAGAAGATCATGGGCGCGGTGAAGGCGATCTCGGACAAACCGATCCGCTTCCTCATGAACACCCACTGGCACGGCGACCACGTCGGCGGCAACGAGAATTTCGGCAAGGCCGGCACCGTGATCATCGCCCACGACAACGTCTACAAGCGCATGTCGGTCGGCGGCGCCATCACCATGCTCAAGCAGAACTACGCGCCCTACCCGAAGGCCGCCCTCCCGGTCGTGAGCTTCAGCCAGTCCGCGACCTTCCATCTCAACGGAGACGACGTCACCGCGACGCACCTGCCGCCCGCGCACACCGACGGCGACTCCTTCTTGCGCTTCGCCAAGGCGAACGTGGTTCACTCCGGCGACGTGTTCGCCGCCTACCGCTACCCGTTCATGGACGTCGAGAGCGGGGGCTCCGTGAAGGGCGTGCTGAAGGCGATCGACGTGATGCTGGCGTCGATCGACGACAACACCAAGGTCATCCCGGGACACGGCGGGCTGTCGTCCAAGAAGGACGTGCTCGCCTACCGCAAGATGGTCGCGACGGTCATCGCGAAGGTCGAGCCGATGGTCAAGTCGGGCAAGACCTTGCAGCAGGTGATCGACGCCAAGCCTACGAAGGAATTCGACGAGGAATGGGGCAAATTCAGGAAGCCCGAGGCCTTCGTCGAGATCGTCTACAACGGCCTCGCGCCGAAGAAGAAGTAGCCGGCGTCAGGCCGCGCCGGCGGCCTCGCCGCCTTCCTCCAGCTCGGAGAAGCGCACCGGGAGTACCTCGCGGGTCGTGAGCTTGCCGTCCGCGGATTTCTGCAGCACGACCAGCTGCTGCTTGTCGGGGATGCCGGTGGGAATGACGAGCTTGCCGCCGGGCTTGAGCTGCGCGATCAGCGGCGGCGGGATCAGGTCCGGCGCCGCGGTGACGATGATCTTGTCGAAGGGAGCGTGCTCGCCCCAGCCGTAGTAGCCGTTGCCGACGCCGACCTCGATGTTGCGGTAGCCCAGGCGCCCCAGCCGCCTGCGCGTCTCGAGCGCGAGCTCCTCGATGAGCTCGATGCTGTAGACCTGCTTCACCAGCTCCGAGAGGATGGCCGCCTGATATCCCACGCCGGCCCCGACCTCGAGGATCGTGTCGCCGGCATGCGGCTCGAGCAGGTCGGTCATGAGCGCGATGATGAATGGCTGGGAGACGGTCTTGCCGTAGCCCACCGGCAGCGGCGAGTTGATGTACGAGTAGGCCCGCAACTCGACCGGCACGAACTCGTGGCGCGGTATCCTGCCCATCACCTCGATGACGCGCGAGTCGAAGGCCGATTTGCCGATATGCGGCGTGAGAAATACGGCGTCCGCCACGACCTCGGCGATCATCTGCTGCCGCATCAGCTCGTGCTGCCGGCTCTCCACCACGGTCCGCTCCTTTCGCGAGGCGGAAGCCCGCTGGCGGGCCCCTGTCCAGCTTGGACCGGGCAATCCCCCGGAGGTTGCCGCCGCAAGCTCAGTGCAACGAGGGTCTCTTCAGAAGAGCCTGCCGGTCGGTGGAAGGCACCCGGATCCGTGACACGGAGCCTTCGCGCACGAGCGTCATGGGCACTTCGACGCCCGCGTCGCCCAGGCCCCAGATCTTCCGGAACAGGTCCGCGAGCCCTCCCACGCGGCCGCCCGCGACCTCGATCACGAGATCGCCGACCTGCACGCCGGCCCGTTCCGCGGGACCGCCGCCGGCGAGCCCGGAGACCACGACGTGCCCTTTCACCTCCGTTGCGTACAGCCCGAGCCAGGGACGCGCGGCGCGCTTGGCGCGACCGAGCTTGAGCAGATCGTCGAGGATGGGCTCGAGCAGGTCGATCGGGACCATCATGTTGCCCTGCACGCTGCGCCCGCCGATCTCCTCCTGGACCATGAGCGAGCCTATCCCGAGCAGGCGCCCGTCGCCCCCGATGAGCGCCGCGCCGCTCCAGTGCGGATGGGCGGGCGAGGTGAACAGCGCTTCGTCGAGCACGTACTCCCAGTACCCCGCGAACTCACGCTTGGCGATGAGCTTGGCCTTGAGCGCGTGCGGGCGCCCGCCGTGCCCGGCGACGACCACTTCGTCGCCGACGCTGCACGACGCCGCGCTGCCCCGGGGGAGCGCCCTGGCCTCGAGCTTGCCGAGCGGCTGCACCAGGCCGAATCCGGTCGGCTGATCGTACGCGAGCGGATGCGCCGCCACCGCCTTGCCGGAGTTGGTGTTCAGCCAGACGGTCGTCGCTTCGGTGATCAGGTAGCCGATGGTGAGCACCAGGCCGTCGTCGCGGATGACGACGCCGTTGCCGATGCGCTCGGTACCCAGTATGCCGGCGGTGAAGGCGTCGTCCGGAACGTCGGCTCGCAGCAAGACCATCGACTCGAGCGCGGCTTCGAGGTCGAATCGAGCCTGCTCGAGGTTCGGCTGCATCTCGGGCGGGAAAGCCCAGTTGCTCAGGTCCGCCATGCGATACCCGCTTCGAATGGGGATGGACATTCTATTGCAGCACGCGGGCGCGTGTCAGCCCTGGGACGGTCTTTTCGGTACACTGCGTCGATCCGGGAGAGGCATGAAGATTCCGATCAGCATCGCGATGGCGTCGAATCCGCGCACCTGGCCGATTTTCGACGGGAAAATAAGGGCAGACGGCGTCGAGCTGATCCCCAGCGCGGTGCACCCGTCGGAGCTCTTCTGGAGGCAGCTGCGCTTCGCCGATTTCGACGTCTCGGAGATGTCGTTTTCCTCGCTGCTGATGGCGAAGGCCGGCGGCGACGACCGCTGGGTCGGCCTCCCCGTGTTCACCACCCGCAAGTTCTTCCACGCCGAGATCCTGGTGCGGCGCGACGCCGGCATCGAGCGGCCCGCCGATCTGAAGGGAAAGCGCGTCGGCGTTCCCGAGTACCAGCAGACCGCGGCGCTGTGGACGCGCGGGGTGCTCGAGCACGAGTTCGGGGTCGCACCCCGCGACATGGAGTTCTGGATGGAGCGAACCGCCTCGCACAGCCACCGCGCCGCGATCGGGTTCACGCCGCCGCCGGGCGTGACGATCAAGCAGATCCCGGCAGAAAAAAGCATCGGCGGCATGATGCTCTCCGGCGAGCTGCACGCGGTGATCCACTACATCGTCAATCCCAATCTCGTGGACCGGAGCACTGCCGACCTGTGGCGCCATCCGGACATCAAGCCGCTCTTTGCCGACCCGCTCGCCGAGGGCGTGCGCTACTACCGCAAGACCGGCATCTTTCCGATCAACCACGGCATGGTGATCCGCCGGGAGATCGTCGAGAAGCATCCCTGGATCGTCCTCAATCTCTACAAGGCTTTCGAGCGCGCGAACGAGGCCGCCGACCGGGAGCGCGTCGAGCACGCCGAGTATTACCGCGCCGCGGGGCTCCTGGCGCGCGAGGCGAGCGACGCCCTGCGCGCGCCGCTGCTGCGCCACGGCATCGCCGCCAACCGGAACGTACTCGAGACCGCCGCGCGCTACTCGCACGAGCAGGGGCTCACGCCGCGCGTGCTCGCCCTCGAAGAGGTGTTCGCGGCGAGCTCGATGGAGCAGTGAGCGGCGCTACTGCGCCGCGGCGCGCTTGCCGAGCAGGGCCTCGCGGAAGCGCTGCCTGAGCAGCGCGCCGTCCCGCGGCGGCAGGACGAGCGGAACCGCGTCGCGGCCGACCTTCACCTGGTAGAAGAGCGGTCCTTTGCCGCGGTGGAGCTCCGAGCGCAGCGCTGCGAGCTTCGCGCCGCCGCGGACGATCTCCGCTTTCGCGAAGCCACAGGCCAGCGCGACGGCCGCAAGGTCGGTGCCGTGGGCGGTGTGGCTCTTCTGCATCCCGGTCTCGCCGTAGCGCTCGTTGTCGAGCACCACGATCGCGAGATTGCCCGGGCGCTGCACCGCTATGGTGGCGAGACTTCCAAGCCCCATCAGCATCTCGCCGTCGCCGGTCACGACCAGCACGCGCCTCCGCGGCTGCGCCAGGGCGAGCCCCAGCCCGATCATGCACGCCGATCCCATCGCCCCCCACAGGGGAAACGTCAACGGATGGTCGCCCGCGGCAGTGCAATCCCAGGCGCTCGAGCCCAGCCCGGCGACGACGAGAAGATCGCCGCGGCGCTCGAGCAGCGCGCGCACGACTTCCCGGCGATCGAGCGCCGCGCCGCTCACGGTTTTTCCCCGAACGATTTCGTTCCGATGAGGCGCTGGGCGATCAGCACCGCGGCCGCCGCGTAGCCGTCGAAGGCGAGTCTCGCCGCAGCGGTCACCGTTTCGAGCGCCTGCTCGGGCCGCTCGATGCGCAGCGTGCGCACGCCTCCTAGGCGCAGCACCTCCGGCGTCGCTTGGCCCATGGGGATCTGCCAGGGGTTGAACTCCCCCCATTCGCCGCGCAGAGTGACGATCATCAGCAGAGGAAATCCGCAGTTCGCCGCGAGCGTGAGGGCGTTGACGCAGTTGCCCACGCCGCTCGATTGCATGAGCAGCGCTGCACGCTCGCCGCCCAGCCAGGCTCCGGCGGCGAGGCCGATCCCCTCTTCCTCGGTGGTGAGCGGTACCGCGACCATGCCCTTGTCCGCCTGGCACAGCTCGATCAGCCGCTTGTGGCCCGCGTCCGGAACGTAGGAAACCTGTCTGACGCGCTGCGACATGAGCACGCGGTGAATCTCGCCGGGCCAATCCGGCGCGGACGTCTTGCGTCGCACCTGTCGTCCTCCCGATAATTCGACTTCGGTATCATTGCACGTTCCGGCCCATCCCCGCCCATCCGCAGAGGAGCACCTCCATGAAACTCTATTACCATCCCGTGTCGACGACCAGCCGCCCCGTGTGGCTCTTCATCGTCGAGAACGGCATCGATTGCGAGCTGCAGGTCGTCGACCTCATGAAGGGCGAGCACTATCAGCCGCCCTACGTGGCGAAGAATCCCAGCCGCCTGGTCCCCATGATCGAGGACGGCGATTTCCGTCTGACCGAGAGCTCGGCGATCCTCAAGTACCTCGCCGAGAAAATCGGCTCGCCGGCTTATCCCAAGGACCTTAAGGCGCGCGCCAAGGTCAACGAGATGATGGACTGGGTCAACACGCAGGTGTGCCGCGAGTTCGCTTATGGACTCGTGTATCCGCAGATCTTCCCCAACCACAAGCGGCGCAGCGACGAAGCGCATGCCGCGACGCTCGCCTGGGGCAAGGAGAGAGCCCAGGGCTGGCTGAAGGTACTAGACGAAAACCTGCTCGGCCCGAAAAAGAAATACCTGTGCGGGGACCAGATGACCATCGCCGACTACTTCGGCGCCCCGTTCGTCGGCCTGGGCGAGATCGTGCGCGCCGACTACTCGGCGTATCCGAACGTCAGCCGCTGGCT